>Ga0210032_1000191_pt1 | contig 55249 bp, 51 predicted proteins | sample CryGeyCG2114_250_2_FD_185458 | JGI IMG/M metagenome (GOLD analysis project Ga0210032, IMG submission 185458) | Groundwater microbial communities from aquifer - Crystal Geyser CG13_big_fil_rev_8/21/14_2.50 (SPAdes) (version 2) | ecosystem: Environmental > Aquatic > Deep subsurface > Groundwater ... | reverse complement strand
TAAGGGGTATCGTGACGACCCATTAGCATGGTACCAAACCCGCCGGCAAGACCAACATACTGGTTACGGTTTTTTAAAATATCCCCTTTATCCATTTGAACTTCAAACTCAAACTTATAGACCGCTTGAAGATCATTTCCTAAATCAGCAGAACCTTTAACACCAACACGTGATGCAACACTGTCAACTGTCATTCCAGTATCATTACCAGCTTTATTGCTTTGAATAACAGAATTTACTTTACCATAAACCGTTGGCGCATCAGCCATAACAGCAGGAGCAGCAATAGCAGAAGCGATAGCAAGGGCAATCATATTCTTTTTCATTTTAATCTTCCTATTTGATAAGTCGTTAAACATTAATTAAACAAATATCCACTCATTTGTGAACTTGATAGCAACTATATTCACTTTCGTTTTAGCTAGCAAGTTTTTTTAGATGATTTACAACAAAAACAGAAGTCGTTGCATTTATACAACACTTTTGTCATTTAGGCTTCATATTTATAGCTTGATTGTCTTTTTTCTGTCACACAATCCCTTATATCATCAAGCCTCCATCGCAAACCTGTTGATAACACCTTGCGTCATTAAATTTTTTAACCACTAAAACTAGAAAATTTAATGCAATACAGGCTATTATTTTTCAACGCTTACCCCTATAATTAACACCACATTTAGTTAATCAAACCCCTATTTTTACTATATATAGTAGTTTTAATACAAAAACCCCCAAGTGCTAACAAACAAACTTCAAGACTTTTCCGATAAGTCTTTTTTAACCAACTGAAAACATTAAAGATAGCAGCCTATGTCAACCATAACTATGAATGTTGCCAAGCGAAATGGCAAAATCGAACCGCTTGATTTAGAAAAAATACATCGAGTCATTATCTGGGCCGCGGAAGGTTTAGAAAATGTTTCTGTCTCAGAAGTTGAACTCAAATCCCATATACAGTTTTATGATGGTATGAAAACCGCCGATATTCATGAAACTATTATCAAATCTGCGGCAGATCTTATATCAGAAAGCGCACCGGACTACCAACACCTGGCCGCACGGCTGGCGATTTTTCATTTACGCAAAAAGGCTTTCGGCCGTTTTACACCGCCTGCGCTTTTTGAACATATTAATAAAATGGTGCGCAGCAACCTCTATGATGCACAAATACTCACCGACTACACCAAAGCCGAAATAGACGAATTAGACACCTACATTCAACATGATCGCGATATGACTTTCAGCTATGCTGCGGTCAAACAATTAGAAGGCAAATACCTGGTACAAAACCGCGTTACCGGCAAAATCTATGAAAGCCCTCAATTTATCTATATGCTTATTCCAATGAATCTATTTGCGCATTACCCCAATAATGCTGAACCGGGTAAAACACGCCTAGACTATATCAAACGCTTTTATGATGCCGCCTCTACCTTTAAACTGTCTCTGCCGACCCCGATTATGTCCGGGGTTCGCACCCCCACCCGACAGTTTAGCTCTTGTGTTCTGATTGAATGTGGGGATTCTTTAGATTCGATTAATGCAACCGCTTCTTCAATCGTTAAATATGTTTCACAACGCGCGGGGATCGGTGTCAATGTGGGACGCATTCGTGCGCTTGGCTCTGAAATTCGCGGTGGAGAAGCCTATCACACCGGCATGATACCGTTTATCAAGCACTTTCAAACCGCTGTTAAATCCTGCTCTCAAGGCGGGGTTCGTGGTGGCGCCGCCACCTTGTTTTACCCCATCTGGCACTTGGAAATTGAATCGTTACTGGTTTTAAAAAATAACCGGGGTGTAGAAGAAAACCGCGCCCGACACCTGGATTATGGCGTTCAAGTCAATAAACTCATGTATCAGCGCATGATAGAAGGTGGCGAGATTACCCTATTTAGCCCTTCAGATGTTCCCGGACTTTACGATGCCTTTTTTGAAGACCAAGAGGAGTTCGAGCGTTTATACAAAATCTATGAAGCCGATAGCAGCATTCGTCAGAAAAAAGTCAAGGCAGTTGAACTCTTTACTCAGGTCGCGCAAGAACGCGCACAAACGGGACGCATCTACATTCAAAATGTCGATCACTCCAACACCCATAGCGCCTTTGACCCCAAACAAGCACCGATTCACCAATCTAACTTATGCCTAGAAATTACTTTACCGACGCGCTCACTTGAGTCGGTCGAAGACCCAAATGGTGAAATAGCATTGTGCACGCTTTCTGCTTTTAATTTAGGCGCATTGAACAATCTCAATGAATTGGAAGAACTGGCCGATTTAATTGTGCGCGCTTTAGACAGCTTATTGGATTATCAAGATTACCCTGTTGAAGCCGCCAAACGGGCGAGCATGGGCAGAAGAACACTCGGAATTGGTGTGACGAATCTGGCTTATTACTTGGCAAAAAACCACGTCAAATATTCGGATGGCTCTGCCAACAACACCGTTCATAAAGCATTTGAAGCAATTCAATATTTCTTGCTCAAAGCCTCAACAAACCTTGCAAAAGAATTTGGTGCCTGCCCGCAATTCAACGAAACCAAATATGCCCAAGGCATCTTACCGATTGATACCTATAAAAAAGAATTAGATGAATTTTGTAAGGAGCCACTCCATTACGATTGGGAAGCCTTACGCACAGAAATACAAACGAATGGCTTACGCAACTCCACCTTAACCGCGCTCATGCCATGTGAAACCTCCTCACAAATCACCAATTCCACAAATGGAATCGAGCCGCCCCGTGGTTATGTATCCGTTAAGGCATCAAAAGACGGCATTCTAAAACAAGTGGTGCCAGGCTTTAAAAAATATCGCGAGCAATATGAACTGCTTTGGCAAATTCCTGATAACAAAGGCTACTTGCAATTGGTGGGCATTATGCAAAAGTTTGTCGATCAAGCGATTTCAGCCAACACCAACTATGACCCGGCACGCTTTAATGAAGGGCGCGTTCCCATTAAGCTGGTATTACAAGACCTCCTTTATGCATACAAAATGGGACTCAAAACCCTCTACTATCACAACACCCGAGATGGTGCAGACGACTCACAAGAAGACGATGGCTGCGCAGGCGGTGCCTGCAAACTCTAAATCACCCGGGGTCTGTCCCGGGGTCTGTCCCGGGGTCTGTCCCCAAACCGGATAATACATAGGATTCATAATCACCTGTTTGGTGCATATCAGACATCAATGGCAATGTAGTTAATCGGCGATCATCTTTGTTAAAGTTTTGTTGGTAACTACTCCACTTATAGTCGCGCGGATGGGTAACCATATTTGCTTTCACCGGATTTAATTCAATATACCTTTGACAACTGAGTGCATAGGAATTTTCCTGGATAGGGTAACTTTTAAACCGACCTTCCCAAAGTGTGCCGGTTCGCTGATAATAAAAATTAAAAAATTGAACATACTTTTGAGAAAACCCTCTTACAAAAGCAGATAACGCTTGAGGGTTGAATGGCGTGACTAACAAATGAACATGGTTAGTCATCAAGACATAAGCGTGAATCTGAACATCAAAAGATTGACCGCTTTCAAAAACCAAATCTAGAAATTTTTGACGCTCCTCATCTCTTAAAAAAACGGCTTGTTTATTAATACCCCGCAAAATAATATGATGCGGATAACCAACCAAAACCTCTCTTGCTTTTCTCGGCATACACCCTCCTAACAAAATGGGGACAGACCCCAACAATGTTGGGGTCTGTCCCCATTTTATCAAAATATAAAAAAACCGCCAGGCCTGGCGGTTTTTCTGAGTTAAAAAACGTATTAACGTTTTGAGAACTGCGGACGACGACGTGCTTTGCGAAAGCCGACTTTTTTACGCTCTACTTTACGAGCATCACGCGTTAATAAACCACGCTGACGTAGCGCAGAACGATTTTCTTCGCTAAAGACGACCAATGCGCGTGAAATACCATGACGCACGGCACCTGCTTGACCCGTTGTACCACCGCCTAACACGGTAATCGTTACATCAAATTTATCGACGTTTTCAGTTGCTTCTAGTGGCTGGTTAATCACCATTAAATCGGTTTCACGCGCAAAGTAATCTGCGACATCACGACCATTAACAGTTATTTTACCTGAGCCAGCACGCATAAATACACGAGCGACTGAGCTTTTACGACGACCTGTTCCGTAATATTGTTCTGTTGCCATTATCAAATTCCTCTTACAAGTCTAGTTCTTTAGGTTGTTGTGCCGCATGAGGGTGTTCAGCTCCCGCATACACTTTTAGTTTTTTCAACATAGCACGGCCTAGAGGACCACGAGGCATCATACCTTTAATGGCGAACTCAACCGGACGAGTTGGTTTGCTACCAACCAAAGTTTCGAAGTTGGTTGATTTTAAATTACCAACATACCCTGTTACATGGTGATACATTTTATCGGTACGCTTATTACCGGTGACAGCAATTTTATCCGCGTTAATGACAACAATATAATCCCCACAATCCACATGAGGTGTATATTCTGGCTTGTGCTTTCCACGAAGACGTGCAGCGATCTCTGCCGCCATACGACCCAAAGTTTTACCTTCGGCGTCTACAATATACCAGTCACGTTTTACTTCAGCTGGTTTTGCAACAAATGTTTTCATAACTTTGTCCTAAAAATAAATAACTAATCCGACCAATTACTTTTTCAACATTGCTGCTGAGAAAATAATCACTTACTGTTTAACGGGCAATAAGAAGGGGTAAGGATTAAAGAGTGGAATTCTAGTGACTTTTGCTCTAAAGTCAAGCTTTTATAAACTGAGAACCCGTTTATTTCAAGGAATTAAACGCTTTAGTTAACTGCTGCGACTCTTGTTCAAGAAATTTCTGTAAGCGCTTTTCAAGCTCACGAAATTGGTCAAGCACCCATAACCCTTCTGACGTTAAAACAGTGCCTCCGCCAGACGACCCTCCTTGCGCTTTAATCACCAAAGGTTTATCCATCAGTTGGTTCATATCATCGACCAGTTTCCAGGCTTTTTTATAAGACATTTTCATCGACTTCGCGGCCTGATTGATGGAACCCGTTTTGTGTATCGCTTCTAATAAGGTAATTCTGCCAATGCCGACATAAGCCCCTTCAGGATTCACCACCCAAAAGCGCGCACGAATCCACTCAGAATAGCCATCACCGGGAAGCTTTAATTTCGCACTTGAAAGCGAAGGAGATTTTGTGTTGTTTGAAGAGGTCATAAGTAAATTTTAGGCTAATCTCATTGTTTTAAGGCATTTTATAATTTAGTTTTCGTTATAATAATCGCTGTAATTCTAAATAGTCAATGGAGAATAAAAATGAATGTTGGAAGTTTAGATCGTTGGTTGAGAATAGTCTTAGGCGCCTTATTGATCGTATTAGCCGCAACAGAAGTCCTTGGCGCTTGGGCTTATATTGGGGTCATTCCGCTTTTTACCGGTCTGTTAAGATGGTGTCCGCTATACAGCTTAATAGGGATTCAAACTTGTCCATTACATGAACAAGTAAAAAAATAACCTATCAGAGACCTTTGCATGAGTGAGACGTGAAAGAAAAATGTGAAAAATTTTTTCATCTTGAGGCAAAAAACGCAGTCAATAGCCGGCTATTGGCGAGTTTTTTAACGAAAATATGGGAAATTTTAACCCTTTTTATTGGTACATCCACTTCGTGCAAAGGTCTCTATTAGATCGAAGTCTTCAGCAAAACCGCCAGGCCTGGCGGTTTTGCTGAAGACTTCAATGCGATTCCATGCTCAATTTTGAGGATTTATGAAAAGTCTTAATTCGTTAGATTTGTCTCATCGCTATCAGGCTTCACTGGAAGAAACAGAAAGTCTTTGCGCTAAAACCCTCCACGAGTTAAAAACCCAAAAAATCCCACCTAACCCGATTCATTACACACTTTTTTATGAATGGCTCGCTGAAATTGATTCGAGTTTTTCTGCCACCATTGCTGAAACGTTAGAACCCAAAAACTATGATGACACCTCAGCACAAATTTTATTCAATATGCTTTGGTCACAAATTTTAGGCCAAAGTTTGCAAGTAGAAACCACATCAGAAATATTGGATGATTTGCTTAACGCATTTGACCATTGGTTACAACGTCATAACCAGCAATATAAAACTCTAAACGAAAAAACCGAAACATTAACCCAGCTTGATACAAAAAACGACATATTAGAACATTTACAAAAAGAAGTGCTTCCCCTTATCAAAACTTACCAAAATGAATCACTTCAGTTAAACCAGCAAATCAAGCAATCACGAGATCAAATTAAGCACCTTCAAAAAGAGCTCGCAAAAGCAACGTCCCTAGCCAAAACAGATGAATTGACCAACATTCCAAATCGGCGAGGCTTTAATGAAGACATCCAAACATTAATCACACATGCCAACACCCATCAACAAAGCTTTTGCTTATTGTTGATTGACATTGATCTATTTAAGAACATTAATGATCAATTTGGTCATTTAATTGGGGATAGCATTATTCGTTATCTGGCTCGCTTACTCAAAAACCAGATTAAAGGCCAAGATGTTGTCGCGCGTATTGGCGGCGAAGAGTTTGCCATTGCTTTACCCGGTACGAGTTATAGCAATGCACTCAAAGTGGCGAACAGCATTCGTACAAAAATTGCGGAAAAGCCACTGCAAGCAAAAAATAATTTGCATCCAATCCAGCTAACCGTTTCGATTGGTGTTGCCATTTATCAATTAAATGAACCCTTTGAGAAGACGTTTGATCGAGCTGATAGATGCTTATATCAAGCGAAAGAAACCGGTAGAAATCGTACTATCGGAGAGGACGCTTTATAACCATGACCGCCTCAGGCACTCAAAAATGTGCACTGAATTTAATCACCGGACAATTAGGCGCAGGCAAAACAACGTTTTTACGCCAGCTACTAAAACACAAGCCGACACAGGAGCACTGGGTCATCTTGGTAAATGAATTTGGGGCCGTCGGAGTTGATGGTGCAATTTTAAAAGAACAATCTCACACCCAAGTCCAGCAAATACCGGGGGGCTGCATCTGTTGTACCGCCAAAGACGAATTGAAAGAAACCGTCTTAAAGTTACTCAACTCGCAAACACCCGATCGGATTTTAATTGAACCCACAGGCTTGGGCGAACCACAAAGTTTGGTTGATCTTTTCCACAGCGCTGAATTAACTGATCGACTGGAAATACAAACGCTGTTTTCAGTATTCGATATGGCGCTAACAGATGTAATGGAAGTCAAAAAACTCGCCATTTTACAAAGTCTGATTACGATGGCGGATGTGATTTTATTGAACAAAATCGACTTAGCAAGTCCCCAAAAAACTCAAGACTTCCAAGATTACTTAGCCGGCCTCTTCCCTCCTAAACTGGCTGTCATTGCGACACAACAGGCAAAAATAGATTATCGCCACTTAAACTACCCGCACTTCCCATCACCCAAATTTATTCAACAGAATCAACCATTCAAATTAGTGATGCCTAACCCCTCATCCAGTAGCCAACAAACTGAGACCAGCATATCTCTGATAGGGTGCCACACTCGCCAAAGGCATCAAGATCTCAACACCCAATCGATTGGGTGGATTTTTGACCCACAGATTCAATTTGACTGGAAAAAATTACAGAATATCTTTAACCATCTTACAGAAATGCCCAATACACTGTTACGCGCCAAAGGCGTTTTTAGAGTCGGTGATCAGCCGAGAATGCTGTTTCAGCTCGTTCACCAAACCGTCAGCCGCGAATTGATTGCATACCGTAAAGACAGTCGGCTAGAAGTGTTATTAACCGCCAATCATCCGTTTGATTTAGCAAGTTTCGAACGGCAATTAGCGGATTCGATAACGACTGAGCGCACCCGCTAATTCAGTTGGGTCGGTTGTGCTTAGAAGCGACTTTTAGAAACCTTGAGTCCTTTGCATGAGTGGGCCGCGAAAAAAAATATGGGAAATTTTAACCATTTTTATTCGTGTAACTATCTCGTGCAAAGGTCTCACCTTATGATTGTTGATACTTTACGCCTGAGTGCCATTGCCAGATAAAGTACATCAATGGAATCACTAACAAGGTCAAGACGGTGGAAGACAAGGTTCCAAATATCAACGAAACCGCTAAGCCGCCAAAGACCGGATCGGTAATCATAATCATTGATCCAAACATAATCGCTAAGGCCGTTAATAAAATTGGCCGAAATCGAACTTTACCGGCTTCTATCACGGAATCTTTTAAGGATTTCCCTTCGGCGCGATACTCTAAAATAAAGTCAATTAACAGCAAGGAGTTACGAACCACAATACCGGCTAAGGCAATGACACCAATCATTGAGGTTGCGGTAAAGGCTTGGCCGGTTAACCAATGACCGGGAAAAACCCCAATCATGGTTAAGGGAATCGCTCCCATGACAATCACCGGCATCATAAAGGAACGGTAATACCCCACCAAAACCAAGTAGATGAAGACCAGCGCAACAATAAAGGCACTGCCCATATCTCTAAACACATCTAATGTCAGACGCATTTCGCCGCCCCATAATAAGGTGTAATTCATCACATCGTCCGGTTGCGCTTCAACAAACCCTAGGTTCGCCGTTTTAAAAGCCACACCGGATTCTGGTAAGCGTTGATTATCCAACATCGAATCCAAGCTCAAAATCGCATATACCGGGCTAGAACGGAGTAATTCGCCTCCCACCATGACCATTTGATGCTGATCACGACTCAAAATGGGTTTTGCCTGAGTGACCTGTTGAATTTTCGCAAAGGTTGAAACAGGCACTGACTCACCCGAACGAGACTGTACCGTCAGCGACAATAATTGCTCCGGAACGGTTCTCTCTGAGCGTGGCAAGCGCACCATAATATTCACGGGTTCGCGAACGTTATCCAAGTGCATATAGCCTAATTCATAACCATAAATATAATCGCGCAACATTTTAGCCACTTCCGCAGGTACAATACCGAGTAAATTGGCCTGTGTGCGATCGATATTGATTTGATAGCTTTCGGTATTGGCAGTTACACTGTCATCGATATTACTCAACCCATAAATCTCATCCATCTTACCACTGACGTCTTGAGCCGCCTTCCGCAAAACGTCATAATCCGGACCATATAGCTCAGCCATAATTTGAGTGGTAACGGGTGGCCCCGGGGGGGTTTCATAAATTTTGATCTTAGCTGAAGGCACGGCCATTCGCAACGGCTTCAAGCTATCATCTAACATTTGCACGATTTCATGTGACGACAAGGCTCGATCATGTTTATTCACCAAATTAACCCGGATTTGAGCAAAATTTGAACCCGCTTTAATGAGGTCGCCACGAACCAAAGCCGCAAAATCAATTGGTGCCGGTCGCCCTAAAAAGACAGAATAATTGGTCACAAATGGCGTTTGTGCAATCACCGCATTGGTTTGGCGCACCACTGCATCGGTTGCTTCTAAGGCTGTCCCCTCCGGCATATCGACCTGCACCAAGAAGGTTTCGGTATTATCATAAGGCAACATTTTGACTTCAACCCCGGCCGGATGTAGTGGATTATTCATGCCATCTTCCCGCACAAACTGTAATGCCGGCTGAAGTAACGCTCCGATTAAGGCCGCCAAGACCACCAATAAAAATACATTGCGCTTGGTTTGACTCTCCAACATCGGCACAATCGTTTTTTCATAGAGCGATTGCATCCAGTCTTGTTTATGGACATGATGCGCCTCCATACTTTCTCTGGCACGCATCTCAGCAATGGCCTTTTTACCTAAAAATCGATAGGACGCATAAGGCACAAGAATATAAGCGATCAATAATGAGGCTATCATGGCGATGGGCACATTAAAGGGGATCGGTGCCATAAAAGGCCCCATCATCCCTGTGACGAACATCATTGGAATAAAGGCTAAAATAACCGCAAACGTCGCGACATTGGTCGGGTTACCAATTTCATTGGTGGCTTTAACCATCAACGCATCAAAATTCTCAGGATCAAAGCCATCATGAATATGGCGATGAATATTCTCTATCACCACGATGGCAGCATCTACCAATAGGCCTAATGATAAAATCAGTGCAAATAACGTGATTCGGTTAATGGTTTGGCCTGACAAATAGCCGATAAACAACACAACAAACAAGATTAACGGTACGGTTAACGTCACGATACCCGCTTCACGCCAGCCCAAAAACAGCACTAAAATCACAATCACCGATGCCACGGCAATGACAAGATGTTCCATCAACAAGTTAACCGCTGCATTGGCTTTTTCGCCATCATTGCGGGTGACCACCACATCCACATTGGCGGGTAAAACGCTCCGTTTCAATTCTTCAATTTTTGTCAATACATTATCGGCAACCGTCACCGCATTCGTGCCCGGTTTTTTGGCAATAGAGATGGTCACCGCTGCTCTCTCTCCCTTGGGAAAGCGCGCATTCGTCTGACCATAACCCATTCGGCTATCCTGATCGACCTCCATAGGGCCATCTTCAATTTCAGCGATGTCTTTTAAATAAATTGGGCGGCCTTTTTCGATGCCAATAATAATTTCGCCGACTTCTTCGGCATTGCCCAAAAAGCCATTAACACGCACCTTTGCGCTTTTATTATCATTCACCAAAGAACCCACAGGTAAAGAGACATTACTGCCTTTTAACATCTTGCTAATCTGTTCAAGGGTCATACCCGTCAGCGCAATTTTTTGTGCATCCAACCAGACATTAACTGCTCGACGTTGCCCGCCAATCACATCGGTAAAAGAGACCCCCGGAATATTACGCACACTTTCAATCAATTTGGTTGATACATCTCTAAGATCATAACCCGACAAGGTGTCCGACGTAATGGCCAAGGTCATAATCGGTACATCATCAACATTAATAGGCTTAATCATCGGCTGTTGCGTATCCGGCGGCATTTTATCCATATTTTGCATAAGTTGGTTATACAGCTTCACCAAACTATCTACCTGGTTTTCACCCACATCAAACTGTACCGTCACCACGCCAAAATCATTAGAAGCATAACCAAAAGTATGTTTTACCCCGGGTAAAGCCCCCATAATGGTTTCAAGGGGTTTAACCACCATATTTTGGACTTCACTGGGCGTTGCGCCCCCTTTGGGCACAATAATATTCGCCGCCGGCACCACAATCTGTGGGTTATATTCTCTGGGAGTCACCACATAAGCCAAGGTTCCGGCCAGCGTCACCGCAATCATCATCATTAGGGTGATTTTGGAATGAATAAACCCTTTTGCGAGCTTACCGGCAATATTTAATTTTGTGGGTGACGAGTGTTCAGCACCTGACATTACGCAGCTCCTTTAATGTCATCAGTCTTAGAAACAGCGATAATTTTGTCGCCATTTAATATGCTTTGATTATTATCAATGACAATTTGATCGCCAAGATTGACTCCTGCTTTAATCTCAATCCGGTTTCCGATCGACTCACCTAACCGCACCATATGGAAATAAGCCGTACCGTCCTTCACCACAAAAACCCCTTCTATACCAGACCGGTTGACAATGGCTGATTTGGGCACCATCATGGTTTGACGCTCACCGCGTTTAAAGCCAACCCGGGCAAAGGTTCCACTGTTAACATTCACCACCGATGGCAAACTCAGCTTAACCGTATGCGTTCGGGATCTTGGATCAGCCGCACTGACCAATGTATAAATGGTCGCCATAATCGGTTGCGGTTGTCCGTCAATACGAACTTCAGCTTCATCACCATTTCGTAGCACCGCAAATAGGTCTTCAGAAACCTGAGTGCGCACACTTAAAGACGTCAGATTTTCTAAAACCAAAACAGGGTTACCCGGGGCAGCCAAAGCACCCGCAACCGCTAATTTCTCAACCACAATCCCATCAAAAGGGGCTTTCACATTGGCATAGTTCAATTGTGACCTAGCCTGGTTGAACCCGGAACGTGCCGACACTAAATTCTCTTTTGCCACCTTATATTGCAATGACACCTTATCAAATTGCTGTTTCGACACTGAATCTTCTTTATAAAGTTTTGAGAAGCGGTCATAATCCAGCTTTGCATCCTCCAAAGCAGCCAAGGCCTGCTGATAAGCGGATTGCGCTTGCAAAATCTGACTGTTCACATCATTTGAGTCAATTGAAAACAACAAATCACCCGCTTGGACTTTTTGCCCGACCTTCACATCAAAGTCTTTGATATATCCCATTAAACGCGAAGCAATCTGTGCTTTTTGATCCGGGACGACGGCGCCCGCCACGACCGCTTTCAGAGGAATGGTTCCCAGCGTGACTTGACCGACTGGCGCCGCTATCTGCTGATAACTATGTGCAACTGCCGTTTCTCCGTTCGGAGAATCACTACACCCCACTAACCCCAAAATAACAACACCGACCCAGATGGATTTTGACAAAACGTTCATACTGTCACCTTACATAAATATATTAATTGAATGCATTACAACTGATCCAAGCGCATAGAACCGGTTTCTAAACGCAATTTGGCTTTTTGAATATTTTGCTCGTACAAGGATTGCACCAACTCTGCTCGCGCTTTATCCAATTGTGCTTGACTCGCCAACACTTCTGTCATGGTTGCAATCCCCCCTTTATAGCGCTTTAAAATAAGTCGCTGTGCTTCTTCTGCCTGTTCAACCGCCAACTGATGTGAATAGACTTGTCTTTCAACAACCTGCAATGTGCGCCAAGCTTTCAGAATGGCATGACGTGTTTGATTTTCTTGCGACCGAACCGCGGCCTGCTTTTCAGCCGTCACCGCCGCAGCACGATTAAGCCGATTCGTAGTCAAGCCAAAATCGGTTATTTTCCAGGACAACACCCCCGCAACCGTATAAGACTGGCTATCAAATTCAAACCCGGCATCATTAAAATCGCCCCTGGCCATAATATTAAAACTGGGGCGCTGATCTGCTTTATGGATATCGACCTCGGCACGGCTAGAGCGAACGGCTTCACGCTTGGCATTTAATTGAGGATTGGTATTCATTCCCATGACTAACAAACTTTCCAATGATGCATTCGGCAAAGTCACACTCATTCTATCACCCACCCTGATTTCTTCATCATCCGGGGTTGCCATCAACATTTTTAGACTATCCAAAGCCAACTGTTCTTGCATTTTCGCCTGCTCAAAACTGGTTTTGGCTTGAGATAAATGCACATTTGCACTTAATAGTTCAGAACGAACCACCACACCCTGCTCAACCAGATTGGCAGTGGTATCCACATAGGCTTGCGCCGCTTTAACGGCCTGCTCTGCCACCGACACAAATGCACGCGCAGTATGCACGCCTTCATAGGCTTGATACACATTAAACGTTAAAAACTGCTGAACCGCTTGCTCACCTTTCTGAGCAGCCTGAATCATCGCCTTCGCTTGAGATTGATAACCCGAAATTTTGCCACCGTTCCAGACAGGAATCAAAATTTCCAATCGAGTATTGATATCGGTATGCCCACCGGGGTTGTTTAAATCATCGGGTTGCACCTTAAGAATATTCGGGTTTATTGAATCAAACTGACTAAACCCAAAATCGGCAAAAGAGGCCTGACGCTGGTTAAGCTTCATCCCAAATACATTTAACGCACTATTTGACTGGGAAGCCGTCATAGAGGCGGTCACTTGAGGGAATCGACTGGCATTCGCTTCCTTTAATGCGTATTGGGCTTGCGCTAGACGTTGCTGACTCACGACCATTTCCGGATTTTGACTTAATGCCGTTTCAACACAGGTCTTAAAATCATAAGGGGTTGACAAGGCTGCTGCCTGAACATTAACCCCAAAAATCAAGCAGAACCACCCAGTCACCGGCATCCATTTTAATTTTTCAAACATCTTCATCTCTGCACCATTCCTAATGTTTTAAAAACAACCCTAACTTGATTTAAATCGCCACCCAAGCCTATATATAAGAAAAAACTAATATTGCGGTATTGTATATAAGCATTTACTAATATTCAAGTCTTTGCCCGGTTCGATAGAAAAAAATTATGGGATTCCACACTCAACCCCTTTTTACTGCTTCAGTGATAAGCCATCTCAATCACTTTTTTTAACCAAACCAATTGGCCATGAAAAAAATGGCTGGCTTGCGCTCGCCAATAAACATCCGGCTGTTTAGGCAAATGCCAAAGCCAATCCAAAACTTCCTTAGCATTAATGACCTCATCCTGCCCCCCTTGAATCAATATCCACGGCATCTGCGGCGCTATTTGGCTAAAATCCATCATGGATACCGGCGGTGCCACTGTACAGATTGCATCTGCTTTTAAATATTCCGCTTGCTTCAAGGCAATGTAACTCCCAAATGAAAAGCCCGCTAACGTTAAATGCCCAACATCCTGGTTTTGACGCAACCAAGCAACCACCGCCACCAAATCAGCCTGCTCACCGTCACCTCCATCGTATTCACCTTCAGAAGCCTCCACCCCACGAAAGTTATAAGCAACGGTACCATAACCTAATCGTTGAAATGCCCGCTCCAGCGTGGTGATGACTTTATTATTCATGGTTCCACCAAATTGAGGGTGCGGATGACTTAAAACAACCCATTTGGACGCGGAAGAATCACCAGGCCTGGTCATTCTTATCGCTATTTTACCCACTGCACCTTCTATTAATTTCTTCATGTAACACCCTGTTTCAATCTCAACGCCTCTGTCGCTATACAAAGGCAATCGCCTCTTGCTATTATAGGCAGGAAATCTATCCATATCAGCAGAGAACACCATGAATAATCAACCCAAAACCCTTGTTGTCGATGATGCCATCCCTTATGCACAAGCCATCTTTTCCCATCTTGGCCAAGTTGTTTTACGCCCGGGGCGGCAAATTTGTCAGCAAGACCTACAGCATGCCGATGCACTCATTGTCCGCTCTCGCACCCAAGTCAATGCTGAACTGCTCGACAACACTCAAGTGTCTTTTGTGGGGAGCACGGTTGTTGGTTTAGACCATATCGACCAACCTTATCTCAAACAAAAAGGCATTGCCTTTTATTCTGCTCAAGGTTGCAATGCAAACTCTGTCGCTGAATACATTATGACCAATCTGGTGAATCTTGCCTATCAAAAACAATTTTCGTTATCCACAAAAACCTTAGCGATCATCGGTGTCGGTCACGTTGGTCAACGAGTTGCTCAAAAAGCACAAGCATTGGGGATGACTTGCCTATTAAATGATCCTCCGCGCCAACGCCAAACCGGCGATAACCAATTTGTTGATTTAGAAACCGCACTGACAGCAGACATAATTACCGTTCACACGCCATTAACCACTGAGCGTGAAGCGGGAGAAGAGGCAACCCTTGATCTGATCTCAGCCGCTCGGCTCAAACAAATCACCCCCAATCAAATCCTAATCAATGCCGCGCGAGGCGGCATTATTAACGAAGCCCAATGGTGTCAAACCCCCACCTTAGCCAACATTATTGACTGTTGGGAAAATGAACCCAATATTTCGCGCCAACTCTACCAAGTCGCAGCGATAGCAACCCCGCACATTGCAGGCCATTCACTGGATGCCAAAATTGCCGGCAGTGAGATGGTCTATCAAGCCTTATGTCATGATTGGCAAACAACACCAAGCCAAGTATGGCGTGCTCATTTACCCGACACCCCTGGCCCAATAGAAACCAACGTCACAGGACACTTAGAAACCGATCTATACCGACTTCTCAAACATTGCTACCGACCCGATGAGGATGACGCCGCTCTACGAAAGGTCACTTCTGAAACATTTGAAGACCAATACGAAAGCTATCGTCGTCAGTATCCAATACGTCGTGAATGGCACCAACATCCCATTATTTCAACCCCTTCTGCTCAATTCAATCACCAACTTGAAAGACTCGGGTTTACACATTTCATCACTCCATAATATTATTAATTCGTAATCTTCATAAAATAAAATTATTAGCTCACAAAAAAATTGATTTTTATTTTATGCGCAACACAGGTAACCTTGTCATTTGAAAATTGACTCAAATCAAGCGATGGTTTCACAAAGGGGCTTTTGACCGGTTCTAACCTTTTGTGAATCAAAAACAAACTGCAACGGAGAAACTGAATGAAACTAACACAATTTTTTAAAGCCGCCTTTATCGCAGCTGCCATTACCACCCTTTCCGGGTGTGGCACTATGAATGCCATTGGCAACTTAGCGGATGGTGCCGGCGAAACCTTTATGCAAATCTGGGACAAATGGGTCGCAGCAGATGGTGATATTGCTGAAGCCACCATGTGGGAAGTTAAAGTAGAAGAAGGTGTAGAGCTTCAAGACGTTGTTGATGCCATCAACAATGTTGGTATCAACCGCAATATTAAAAACGTCGGTGAACTACCGCTTTCTAAAGAATTAGCCGCGCGAGGCATTGAAGGAGGCGTTATTCATGTTATGTCATTCTGTAATCCTGAAACTGCACGCAAAATGGTCGATTTCTCCCCGGCAATGGGTGGTTTTCTCCCTTGTCGCGTGAATATCATCGAAAAAGAAGACGGCCTACACATCTATACCATGAATATGGATATGGCCATCAAAATGGGGCGTAAAATGCCTGACGAGTTAAGAGAAGCCACCATGCAAGTCAGAGACACCATGTGGGAAATGCTTCAAAAAGGGAAATCTGGCGCTTTCTAAACAAAACACCCGTTATTCCTAATCAACTAAGCCTGCAATATGCAGGCTTTTTTATGGGTTACTGCTTAAAAAAATAATCACCCATACTGCTATCTGATTCATTTATATTAGGTTTCTCTTAAATAGAAAAAACCATGGCTAATATAAAATTATTCATTATATGCGTAAAAAGCTATGCCCTTCTCTCCACAATATATAAGCATACAACTGTTTTATAATAGAATCATACACTTATCTAAAATCAAACGCGCATTCCATCCTGTCATAAACTAAATTTTCTTTATGAATCAATGTTATTGATGGTTCTTTAAATTATTTTGATTATCCAGCGCCCACAAAGTTAGGCATAGTTTTAACTGTCAAAATCAGTCGCACCAAAATCACGGCTGTATAACCCATTTAATCAATAACGAGAGAGATCTTTCAATGCAGAAATCAAAAATTGCTTTAGCCATCGCTTCAGTCACCCTTGCCTCCGGTATGGCGCATGCAACCAACGGCATGAACATGGAAGGCTATGGCCCAATTTCAACCGCCATGGGCGGAACTGCACAGGCATACAACAATGGCCTGGGCGGGATGATGAACAACCCGGCGACCATGGGACACGGCTCAATTGAAGGCAACAAGTTTCAATTAGCGCTCGGTTCTCTAAATCCAACCATCACTTCATCTCACGACCAATCCGGCGCCGCAACCGATTCAACAGGCGGTCCATATATTATGCCGGGAGCGGGGTATGCTCAAAAACGTAACGGCTTTGTTTGGGGTGTTGGCGTAATGGGTCAAGGCGGCATGGGAACAGAATATGGTAAAGCGGGCGCGACTGACCTATTTGCAGGAGGGCTCTCATCTGGAGGCTATGATAGTTCAAGCGGCCCTTTAGCAGATGGTTCCACCCCCAATAACCCAAAAGCCCAAACATTATTAAGTGGCAAAGAGGTTCGCTCTGAAGTTTCAGTTGGTCGTGTCGTTATTCCCGTTGGTTATGAAGTCACTGATAAATTAAATATCGCCGCGTCTCTGGATTATGTTTGGGCTGGCATGGATATGCTCATGGATATGGACGGTGCGAGTTTTAGCAAGCTAATGCAAGGTCAAGGCGGCAGCGTTGGTGGCACCATGGCTCAAGGTCTAGGAACTGCAACACAGCCTTCCTCATCAGCCAACAATGGAATGGTCGCTATCCGCGATGTTAATTATGCGCGTTTTGAGTTTTCTGATAACAGTGATTTCACCGGTCAAGCCAAAGGAAGTGGTTTTGCTGGTAAAGTAGGATTTACCTATGATGTGTCACCACAACTAACGATCGGGGGTTCTTTTCACAACAAAACAGCCATTAGCGATTTAGAAGGTGACGCCTCTTTGGTGATGAACGTCGATGCCGATGGGGGGTTATTACAACAATCTAATCCGACCGGCTATACGGATATGACAATGACGGTGACCGGGAAAATTAAAGTTGTCGATTTCCAATGGCCAACCACTTTTGGTATTGGTGCGTCTTACCGAGCAACAGACACTTTAACCATCAACGCTGACTTTAAGCGCATTTCTTGGTCTGATAGCATGAAAAGTTTGAAAATGGCTTTTGTTGCTGATGGTTCAGCGACGAATGGCAATTTTGCAAATACCGCTCTAAATGTTTCTATGGATCAAAACTGGGATGACCAAAATGTGATTATGGTCGGTGCGCAATGGAAAGCACAGAAAAATCTAGCGCTGCGGGTTGGGGCAAATATGTCGAATAATCCGGTTCCTAAAGAAACCTTAAATCCATTATTCCCGGCCATTATTGAAAATCACTATACAGCAGGTGTTGGATATGGCATTAGCCAAAACCACGTTGTGGATGCTTCCATTGTGATGGCTCCCGAAGTTAAACAAACTTCAGCAGCGGGTGTTACCTCATCGCACAGCCAAATGAATTGGCAAATGATGTACACCTACAAGTGGAACGTTCAGCGCAAAAGCGGGTTCTAACAAAGCTAGCCCCGTGCCTCTAGGCACATTTTAAAATAGCATAAAGCCTCTCCACGAGAGGCTTTTTTTATAACGGTTTCTTGGCGCTAAAATTTCCGATTATTTTGTCACTTTTTAAAATATGCGCCGTTTTTTTTGTGATACCATTCGATAAAACAAGCCCTCTGTTTCAACGACTCAAATTTACAACCCCAAAACATCAAAAGGACTCAAAATGGCACGTGTTTTAATTGCTGGATGTGGCAAATTAGGCAATCGCTTAGGTCAAAATTTAGCTGCTGAAGGACATGATGTCTTTGGCATTCGCCGTGATGGCAGTAAAATCGAAGCGCCGATTCAGCCAATTGAAGCCGATCTTTTTGCGCCCTTGCCTGAGCTTCCGAGTGATTTAGACTACGTTTACTATATTGTCTCCGCTAAAACCTATAATGATCTTGCTTACTACAAAGCCTATGTATTAGGGCTCAAACACGTGATCGAGGCACTCAAAGGCCAAACCATTAAGCGATTATTTTTTGTTTCCAGCTCCTCCGTCTTTGGACAAAGTGATGGGGAAAGCGTCACGGAAGAAAGCTTGGCAGAAGCCAAAAACTTTTCCAGTCGTCGACTTCTTGAAGGGGAAGAGATTGCACATAATTCGCCATTCCCGGCCACGGTGATTCGATTTGGCGGCATTTATGGACCTGGCCGAACCTATCTCATTGATATGGTTTTACAGGGCAAAGCCAATTGCATGGAAGACGTCTATAGCAACCGAATTCATTCAGAAGACTGTGTTGGTATGCTTGAGCATTTAATGCAAGTGACCAATCCGGAACCCCTTTATATTGGCGTTGATAATGAATCTGCGCTTACATGCGATGTTTATGAGTGGCTGGCAGAGCAACTTTCTGTTGCCAGTGTTACCCACCGAGAACCCACTGAAAACAGTCGTATGCAACGTAGCAATAAGCGGCTATCCAATGCTAAAATCACCGCCACCGGTTATCAATTCAAATATCCAAGCTATCGAGAAGGTTACGGTGAAATGCTTGAAAAGATGTCTTAAATAAACACCATCCTAAACCCTTCATCAGCGACTTATGGCAGGGTTTAAATTATAAGCCACAATCTTTTTCAACCCTTCCGGAGCAGGCAAAACTGCGCCAACAACCTGCTCAACAAAGGCCGCTTTATCAAGTTTTAGCGTTGGGTTGTAACGCTTTTCAAAGCCGAGTGTCGACATCGGCTTGCCACTAATCCCTGCGCCACAAACACTACCCGCTTGTGCTCCAGGCAGAATTTCCATGGTATCTGGAAACGTTAAGATACGCCCATGAATCGAATCGTATAATTGATTGGCCATTTCTGTTGCTCGGCCTTTCAAGTCAGGTCGACCAACACTGCCCACAAAAAGCGTATGACCCGTTACTAAAAACCATGGTTCATCCGCGCGAGATCGGTCAGTGACCACTAAAGAAATACTGTCTTCTGTATGTCCCGGCGTATAAATCACCTCAACTTCGACATTACCTGCTTTGACGATTTGATGATCTTCAAGCGGTTTAAAAAGACACTGTGCCGGAGAATTTTTATGAAGTGCGTATTGCCCGCCACTTCGCTGTGCCAATTCGTAACCGCCGGTATAATGATCTGCATGAACATGGGTATCGACCACATAAGCAATTTGAATCCCCTTCTGATCAGCAATCTCTAGGTATAAATCCACTTCGTCCTGATGGACATCCACGGCAATCCCTAGCCCTTGACCCACGCATCCCAATAAATAGGATAACGATCCTGGCTCTGAAGCCGGTGTATGCTGAAATAAAAACATTTACGCTCTCCCGATTAGAAACCTTTGTACGAGATGGCGTCACCAATAAAAACGGTTAAAATTTCCCATATTTTCGTTAAAAAACTGGCCAATAGCCGGCTATTCGCTGGATTTTTTGCCTCAATATGAAAATTTTTCCACATTTTTGTTTCGCGCCCCACTCATGCAAAGATCTCTATTAATTTAATAAAAGCACGATCCAAACAAACACACGATTGGATCGCCTGAAATCGAACAATCTCTATTCAACTATCAGGTTGAATAAATACTATAAACACCCTACCCCTATTAATCAACTGAAGAGTTGATTACATTTATTAATTGCTACTATCAAAAAATTTAGGGCTTAGCAGGTTTGTAATTCATTCGACGCCAATTTATAATTCAACCACTAAGTTGAATACAACCCCTAAACAGGATAAATAGATGCCCAGTCACAACCAGGTTCAACACGGAATTCGTGCTAATTTGCTACAAATGCTTCAACAGCTCGTCCAAGTGTTTTTAGTTGGCTTAACCATTGGTATGACACGAACCGTTGTGCCAGGCCTGGCAGAAACTGAGTTTGGCCTAGCTAAACAAGCCTTTTTGAGCCTGTCACTTTTTGTCGTCATCTTTGGTTTGGTGAAAGCCGCCATCAACTTACTTGCCGGCCACATGAGCGACCAATATGGACGGCGTCGCTTACTGATTGCCGGCTGGCTATTTGCCATTCCCGTACCACTGCTGATCTTTTACGCGCAATCTTGGTGGTGGATTATTTGGGCAATGGTGTTTTTGGGCATCAACCAAGGGTTATGTTGGTCGATGGCACTCAACAGCAAACTGGATTTAGCACATGCGCATCAAAAAGGGTTAGTCAACGGTTTTAACGAATTTTCAGGTTATGCGGCAGTCGGCATCGCAGGCTGGGCAACCGCCGCCTTGGCAGAACACTACGGCCCACGCGAAGCCATATTGGGATTTGGTTTGATTGTGATTGGGCTGGGACTTTTGTTAGCGCTGTGGAAGGTTGTTGATACCCGTCCTTGGGCACGACTACATCAACAAAACCACCAAGATACACTTAAAGAAGCAACGTCTCCAAAAACCCTACCGTTCAAAACCATGATGATTTTCGCCAGCTTAAAACAGCCCCAATTAGTCGCTCTAAATCAAGCAGGCCTGGTCGAAAAATTCATCGACGCCCTTGTTTGGATTTTTATGCCCGTTTACTTGCTGAATCAAGCTCAATCGCTTGTCCAAGCCAGTGCGATTATCGCTATTTATGGTGTGGTATGGGGCGCTTCGCAACTGATTACCGGCCCCTTATCCGATCAATGGGGTAGACGCGGCTTGATAGTGGGTGGCTTCTGGCTCTGTGCCTTTGCCAGCCTAGGATTTGTTTGGGTTGAAACCCCGCTTGCCTGGTCCATGCTTGCAGCCATGATGGGCTTTGGCATGGCCATGCTTTATCCAACGCTTGGCGCCGCTGTCGCGGATGTTAGCGAACCAAAATCACGTGCCGGCATTCTAGGCATTTATCGTTTTTGGCGGGATTTTGGTTATGCGATTGGCGCCTTACTGATGGGGGGAATTGCTTTTTATACCGAATCTGTCATTTGGCCCTTTTACTTTGTTGGAACAATGATGCTACTATCTGGTTTATGGGTTTTTATCGCCCTTAAGAAACCACCATACACAGCAACATCTTCTTAAACAAATCATAACTGACCCAACGACTTAACCTTAAAGGAGAATATACCATGAAAAAAATCACCCCTTTTTTCGCTTCTGCGGCAATCGGAATGCAACTCTTACTTGCCTCATCATTTGCTTATGCAGCAGAATTTCAAGAAATCAAGCAAAGCTACCAAGATATAACCCTGAATGCCAAACTGATGATGGCCGATAACAAAACCTTTGGCGATCCCATTGCACTGCTCACCCATGGCACCCTAACGCATAATGAACGCTCTACCTATCAACAGCTCCAAAAAAATCTTGCCAATCAAGGCATCAGTTCTCTGGCGATTAACTTATCGCTAGGGCTAAATGATCGCAAAGGCGAATATGACTGCGCCACCCCGCATACCCACAAGCATACCGATGCCCTGAAGGAAATGGATTTTTGGGTAGCATGGCTTAAATCAAAAGGCGCAACCGCGATCACCTTAATGGGACACTCACGAGGCGGCAATCAAACCGCTTGGTATGCTGCCGAACACGATAATGCATTGATCAAAAATCTCGTGTTAATCGCGCCGGCAACCGGAGAACAACAATCTGCAACGGAGTATGAAACCAAATATGGCAAACCGCTCTCAGGTGTTCTCGCCAAAGCTAAAGCCATGGTTGCTAAGGGTAAAGGCAATGATTTTCTAAAAAACACTGACTTTATCTATTGCAAAAAAGCACAGGTCACGGCAGCAGCATTTGTGGATTATTATGATCCCAAACCTCAGTTTGACACCCCAACGGTTTTAGAAAAGGTTAACAAACCCACGCTCATCATTATGGGCACCAACGATACCGTTGTAGCCGACCTACCCCAAAAAATCCAACCTTTAGCCGATGCCGACAAAGTCCAAACGCTCATACTTGAAGATGCTGACCACTTCTTTTTAGATTTTGCCAATGAAGACATCGCCACAGCAACTGCTGAATTTATCGAATAACGCAACTGACCGGTCATGACAGGCATTTAACCATGTCTGTCATAACCTTTTTTGGAGGCAAGATGAAAATATTACTGATTTTTAATAATGAACCCTACGACGGCACAGACATTACTTGGAATGGCTTAAGACTGGCGACACAATTACACCAAGACCAACATGAAGTGCGAATATTCCTAATGAATGATGCCGTTGATTTGGTACGTGATATCCCAACCACCGATCAAAGCTATGATCAAGATTTAAAATCAATTGTTGAAACACTCCTAACCGAAGGAATCAGCATAAAAGCTTGTGGCACCTGCATGTCACGCTGCGGCTTACATAAAAATAAACCCTATCTGACAGGCGTGGAAAAATCGACGATAAAAGCATTATCTGACTGGGTCACTGACAGTGATCGCGTCATTAATCTGTAAATCTAACAAAGCGGGTCAGTTCAGTTCGTTAGGCTGACCACATTTTGCTTACGCAAAGAGTACAGAGGTTATTTTTTGGAAGTGGGATCTTCTTCCCACTGTCCATCAATTACATCACCGGCATCTTGATGACTTCGAACCACTTTAATTCGGCGGGTAATTTGTCCATCTTGTTGCTGGGTCCACTCAGTTTCATACACTTGCCCCTTGTGCCGAGCATACTGAGTTTGGCGTTGCCGGATTAACTTAACCGCTAACCATTGTCTAAAAAAGGGCAATAACAATAAAAACCCAAGTGCATCAGTAATTAAACCTGGCACCAACAGTAAAACGCCCCCCACAAAAATGAGCACACCTTCAAACATTTCGACGGCCGGAACCTGACCCTGCGCCATATTCGTTTGCGCTTTCTGTAGGGTAGAGATCCCCTGATGACGCATTAAACCGGCACCGAAAATCGCGGTAAAAAGGGTTAATAAAATGGTCGGCAGCGCGCCAATTTCGCTTCCAACCTGGATTAACACATAGAGTTCCACCAAAGGAACCACCAAAAACAACACAAAAAATACTTTAAACATAAAAACCCTTTTGCCCTTTCTACTCAGACCCCAACATCGATGTCCCAACCTCGCAAAACTCAATTGTGCAATGAAAATTAAATCTCGTCTTTAAGTTTTGGTTAAGATTATTATCTTACTATACTATGTCAACAAAACAGTTAAGATCCATGTCATTTAACACTTGAGGTTTTTTAATGAAAACACCTGCATTAAATTTTTCTTTTTCACGCCCAATGCTAACCATGTTACTGGTGTTGTTGGCAGTTTTTTTCAACCCGGTGCTTGTCAAAGCTGAAAACGGCGCCATTGCGGACATTTCAACATTAAACCAGCTGATTAATCAACATTCACAGCCGGAATTACTGGATATTGATGACGCTTTTCAACTGAAAACACACTCAGATCAACACGGCAACTTGGTTTTCGACTTCAAGGTAGCCGAGGGCTATCACCTGTATAAAGATAAAATTAAAGCCAAAATCAAAACCGGCTCGGCAACCTTAGGTGACCTTCAACGACCAGAAGCCATTTCAGCGAATGACCCGGTATTCGGCGATGTCCTGGTTTATCATGGCGACTTCCAAGTACGTTTACCCATTTCAAATGTAACCAAGGGTACAACAGTTGAAATCCGCTACCAAGGGTGTTCCGTGGAAGCAGGTGTTTGCTATCCACCCGTTAAAAGAAAAATCGAATTAAATCCAACAGATTTTGCCACATCAACAGCAACAGCTGCGACGATGGCACCCTCAAGTGTTGACGCCACTGAGACCCAACAGCCGCTTTCCGAAACAGACCAAATCACCAGCAACCTGGAAACGGGTTCCGTTTGGACGATTGTCGGCAGCTTTTTCGTCATCGGTTTATTACTTTCTTTAACGCCTTGTGTGTTCCCAATGATTCCGATTCTATCGAGCATCATTGTTGGACAAGGCGACCAATTGACCACCCGTCGCGCCTTTATCATGTCATTGGTGTATGTATTGGCTATGTCGATAACCTATACCGCAGCCGGTGTCATGGCAGGTCTATTTGGTGAAAACCTTCAAGCACACTTCCAAAACCCATGGATTATTGGAACCTTCTCACTGATTTTTGTGCTACTGGCCTTCTCAATGTTTGGCTTCTATGAACTTCAGCTGCCCAGCAGCCTACAATCAAAGCTCACCAATATTTCTAACAAACAACAAGGTGGCACCCTAACAGGTGTCGCAGTGATGGGCTTTTTGTCTGCGTTAATTGTGGGGCCTTGTATGGCACCGCCATTAGCGGGTTCTTTGATCTACATCGGTCAAACGGGTGATGCGCTATTAGGGGGTACCGCCTTATTTGCGATGAGTATTGGTATGGGCATACCGTTATTGCTGCTGGGCACCTCAGCCGGAAAACTACTCCCGAGGGCAGGGGCTTGGATGGACAATGTCAAAGCCATCTTCGGTGTCTTGATGATCGGTGTTGCCATTTGGATGGCAGAGCGCATCTTGCCTGAATGGATGATTTTAGCAGCTTGGGCATCGTTATTAATTGGTTCAGCCGTTTACTTAGGTGCCCTTGAACCCATCGGTGAAAAATCAGGCTGGCACAAGCTGGCCAAAAGCATTGGCATCATCTTCTTAATCTATGGTACGACTATGTTCTTGGGTCTAGCCGGCGGCAGTTCCACTTACCTGCAACCTCTAAAAACTTTCCAAGGAAGCGGTTCAGTGGGTTCCAGTGAATCACATGCAGCGCTAAACTTCCAAAGAATCGGTACCGTAGATGAATTAAATGCTGAAATTGCCAAAGGCAATCCAATCATGCTCGACTTCTACGCCGATTGGTGCATCAGCTGTAAAGAGATGGAAAGTTTTACCTTCTCTGACCCTGCGGTACAACAAGCCCTCAGCAACGTCACACTGTTACAAGCTGACGTGACTAAAAACAATGCCAATGATAAGGAACTGATGAAAGCACTCGGCATTGTTGGGCCACCAGCCATCATGTTCTTTAACGAAGGACAAGAGAAAAAGGCACAACGGGTGGTCGGCTTCCAAAAACCAGAGGCCTTTTTAAGCAACATTCAAAACGCCTTTAAATAACAGCCTCTACGGCAAGTACGTCCCCTCTCCTGCTAAAAATGGCCAGGCCTGGTCATTTTTAGCAGGCTTTTTAACCCAAAAACCCTAATCCCCTTCTAACTTTAAACTTCTAAGCCACTTCAATACCGTTCGTGAATTTTCACGTCTTTTTTTGCACATAATCTATTACAAATTACCACTTTAAGGTATAATTTTCAGCAATTTACAAAATACCATGCTGCACAAGCTTATTGCAAGTCAAATCAAGGACGCTTTATGGCAAACATTCTCGTCATCAATGGCCCCAATCTCAACCTACTGGGGAAAAGAGAACCTGAACATTATGGCCGTCAATCTTTAAGCGACATTATCGAATCGCTTGAAGTGTTGGCCGATGACTATGAAGTGCGGCTATTTAACTTTCAAAGTAATGCAGAACATGAAATTATCGAACGCATTCATAGTGCCATGAATGACATTGATTTCATTATTTTTAACCCTGCTGCTTTCACCCATACCAGCGTGGCGATTCGAGATGCGTTGAGCACCGTTAAAATCCCCTTTATCGAAGTGCATATCTCTAACATTCATCAACGAGAACCCTTTCGCAACCATTCCTATTTTTCGGATATTGCCGAAGGCGTCATTGCAGGTCTGGGACCCATTGGATACCAACTCGCCTTAGCGGCGGCTGTCGAAAAACTAAAATAACCCAAATTAAACTGAATTTAAATAACCCTAATAGCTTAAAAGGAACCCCACATGGATATTCGCTCAATTCGCAAGCTGATTGAAATCGTAGAACAATCCGATATCGCTGAAATCGAAATCAAAGAAGGCGAGCACAACATTCGCATCACTCGCAGCAAAGAACCGGTGATGATGCAAGCCCCGGCTCAAATGGCTTATCAAACCGCACCTGTAGCCCACAGCGCACCTGCTGCGCCAGCCGAGACGGCCGCCGCCGCAGAGACAACCGCTGCTGCCGAAGTCAGCGGTCACATGGTTACCTCACCGATGGTTGGGACTTTTTATAATGCGCCTTCCCCGGATGCAGAACCTTTTGTTAATGTTGGGGATCAAGTTACGGTTGGCGATACCTTATGTATTATCGAAGCAATGAAAATCATGAACCCAATCGAAGCCGATGCTTCAGGGACGGTTAAAAAAATCATGATCCAGAACGCTGAACCCGTCGAGTTCGGACAAGCCTTATTCATCATCGAATAATCAAGCCATAGGAAATCGCTACATGATTGAAAAAATTCTGATTGCCAACCGTGGTGAAATTGCGCTACGAGTACTAAGAGCCTGCAAAGAAATGGGCATTAAAACGGTTGCTGTGCATTCTTCCGCCGATGCCAACCTTAAACACGTTTTACTCGCTGATGAATCGGTTTGTATTGGTCCTGCCGCCTCAACGGACAGCTACCTGAATGTACCTGCTATTATCTCCGCCGCAGAAATCACTGACGCCGAAGCCATTCACCCGGGTTATGGTTTTTTATCAGAAAATGCCGACTTTGCTGAAAGAGTCGAAGAAAGTGGTTTCATTTTTATGGGACCCAAAGCAGAAACCATCCGCATCATGGGGGATAAAGTTTCCGCCATTCGCGCCATGAAAGCAGCGGGGGTTCCAACGGTGCCGGGTTCCGGCGGCCCCCTAGGCGACAATGATGATGAGAATAAAAGACTTGCAAAGGAAATCGGTTATCCCATTATCATTAAAGCATCCGGCGGTGGCGGTGGTCGTGGTATGCGTGTGGTGCATACTGAATCCAACCTGATTAAATCCATCCAGTTAACCCAATCAGAAGCTGGCAGTTTTTTTGGTAATCCCGAAGTCTATATGGAAAAGTTTTTGGAAACCCCCCGCCATGTTGAGTTTCAAGTTTTGGCCGATGGTCAAGGACATGCTATCCATTTAGGCGAACGGGATTGTTCCATGCAGCGACGTCACCAAAAAGTAGTCGAAGAAGCCCCGGCTCCCGGCGTGACCGAAGAACAACGTAATCGTATTGGTCAAGCTTGTGTCAACGCCTGCTTAGAAATAGGCTATCGTGGCGCCGGTACTTTTGAGTTCCTGTATGAAAATGGTGAGTTCTACTTTATTGAAATGAACACCCGCCTACAAGTCGAACATCCTGTCACCGAACAGGTTACCGGCATTGATCTTGTTAAGGCACAAATTGAAATTGCTATGGGACTGCCTCTAAGCATTAAACAAGAAGATGTGATTATTCGTGGCCATGCGATCGAGTGCCGTATCAATGCTGAAAACCCGTCTAAAAACTTCACCCCTTCCCCCGGAAAAATAGAACGGCTCCATCTAGCGGGGGGGATTGGTGTCCGTTGGGATTCGCACATTTATACGGGCTATACGGTTCCGCCCTACTATGATTCCATGATTGGTAAACTCATTTGCTATGGTGCTAATCGCACATCTGCCATTGCTCGTATGGATACGGCTTTGGATGAACTGATTATCCAAGGAATCGACACCAATATTCGCTTACAGCGCGAAATCATGAATGATTTAGGCTTTTGTGAAGGTGAGCAAAATATTCATTATTTAGAACACCGACTCGAACACCTAGTCTAATCACTCACCCAATCAACGCCCCTTTTCAGGGGCGTTATAATCTGAGATCTTTTCCCATGGCCTGGATACAAATCAATATCGCTGTCAACGAATCCCTTGCCGAACCGCTTTCGGATCATTTTATGGCGATCGGCGCGGTTTCAGTGACCTTTGCTGATGCACAAGACACCCCAATTTATGAACCGGAATTGGGAACCACCCCCATTTGGCAACAAACCCGAGTCATCGCCCTATTTGATGCAGAAACCGATCCAAAAGCCGTGATTACCCGGTTAACGGCTCAAATGCCGGAACTGTCGAAAAAGGCCTTTCGGATAGAACCCCTTGAAGACAAAGACTGGATTCGTGCCTGGATGGATCAATTTCAACCCATGCAATTTGGGGAGAATCTTTGGATCGTGCCCAGCTGGTGTGAACCGCCTCATTCAGAAGCTGTTAATTTGCTATTGGATCCCGGGATGGCATTTGGCACGGGTACCCACCCCACCACCGCACTCTGCTTAACTTGGCTTGACCGTCACCCCCCTAAAGGCTTGAGTGTTATAGACTATGGTTGTGGTTCGGGGGTATTAGCACTGGCTGCCGATAAATTGGGCGCCCAATCTGTACAAGGCACCGATATCGATCCGCAAGCCATTTTGGCCAGTCAACAAAATGCACAACGAAACCAAGCGCAAATTGCTTTTGCACTGGTTAAAGACTTCCAATCGCCACCTGTTGATTGTTTACTGGCCAATATCTTAGCCGGCCCGCTCAAGTCACTCGCGCCGGAATTTAAACGCCTGTTAAAACCCAATGGCACCTTAGTTCTCTCTGGATTATTATCACAACAGGCAGAAGATTTAATCGATTTTTACCAAAGCCAAGGATTCACCTTAACCGAAAAAAACATCTTAGATGAATGGGCACAACTCAGTTTTATTTTCCATGCTGAACCTGCTTAACACTCAAATCACAGGCCAAAACGTAGCGAAACCGACTTTAGCACTCGCCCCTATGGCCGGCATTACCGATCGCGTCTATCGACAGATATGTCGTGAACTGGGTGCCGACTATGCCGTGGCCGAAATGGTGGCATCCCAAAAACAATTACGCCATTCTCGAAAATCCGCCACGCGTCAAGCCGAACGCACCGAAACCGCTCCCCGGATTGTTCAACTGTTGGGGACAGACCCCATCGAACTGGCCGAGGCAGCACAGTGGCAAGCTGAACAGGGCGCGGATATCATTGATTTCAATATGGGCTGTCCTGCCAAAAAAGTGTGTGATGTGGCCGCCGGCTCTGCATTAATGGCCGATCCGGACAAAGCTGCTCGACTGCTTGAAGCTTTGGTCAAAGCGGTTGAATTACCCATCACCCTTAAAATGCGCACCGGCATTGACCCTGAACATCGCAACGCCATAGAATTGGCTGTGATGGCTGAAACAATTGGCATCCAAGCCATCACACTGCATGGTCGCACACGCGCTGACAAATTTAATGGTCAAGCAGAATATGACACCATCAAAGCGGTCAAACAAGCGATACAAATTCCTGTCATTGCAAATGGTGACATTTGTCATCCAAATCAAGCCGATTTTGTATTAAAATACACCTTTTCTGATGGCATTATGATTGGACGTGCTGCGCAGGGCTACCCTTGGGTCTTTAGAGAAATTCGTCATTTCCTGACCACGGGAGACTTTTTGGAAAAACCCCGTTTATCGGAATTTCATCAAGTCATGTTACGCCATTTTACAGAACTTGAAACCTTATATGGATCGCAACTAGGCTTCAAACTCGCGCGAAAACATTGTGGCTGGTATAGCCAATATTTACCGAATGGATGCCAACTTAGAAAACAGTTTAATCAGCTTGAAGACACCCAAGCACAACTCAAGCTCATCGACCAGTATTTTGAGGCTCATACACATTATGATCACTGACCGGCCTACAACGCCCACGCACTGTTTGAGTAACCATGTCACCCAAACATTGCAACACTACTTTGCCACTTTAGAAGGTGAAGTCCCGAGTGATGTCTACCAGATGGTTATCAGCCAGGTAGAACGCCCTATGATCGAATTCGTCTTACAAGAAACCCAATTTAACCAAAGCCGATCAGCTGAAATATTAGGCATTAATCGCAATACACTTAGAAAGAAAATGCAAACTTACAATATCACTCAAGCCTAATGACTCAGCCAGGCTTATCCGCTTGCTCAATTTTTTAACCTTTTGGAGAAAACATCCTTATGAAACCCGTTCGTCGCGCGCTTATTAGTGTTTCTGACAAAACCGGCATTATTGAATTTGCCGAATCCTTAGTGGCCATGAATATTGCCATATTATCAACGGGGGGAACCTATAAAGCGCTATCGGAAGTCGGCATTGCCGTTACCGAAGTTTCTGACTACACCGGTTTTCCTGAAATGATGGATGGTCGTGTTAAAACGTTACACCCGAAAATTCACGGTGGGTTGCTCGGTCGTCGCGGCATTGATGATGACATCATGCAAGCGCACAATATCGACCCTATTGATATGGTGGTCGTCAACCTTTACCCATTTGAAGCAACGGTTGCCAAACCTGATTGCGCTTTGGAAGATGCCATTGAAAACATCGACATCGGGGGTCCCACCATGTTGCGTTCAGCGGCTAAAAATCATAAAGACGTTGCTGTGGTCACCGATCCGAATGACTATGCACGCATCCTAACGGAATTGCAAAGCAATAACGCTCAACTGTGCCATGCGACCCGTTTTGATTTAGCCATTAAAACCTTTGAACAAACCGCACGTTATGATGGCGCCATTGCCAATTACTTTGGCACCCACTTCTCAGAAGAGGCCGAAGACACCTTCCCGCGCACTTACAACACCCAATTTGTTAAAAAACAATCGATGCGCTATGGCGAAAATCCACACCAAAAAGCCGCCTTCTATACTGAACGCCAACCGGCCGAAGCCTCTATTTCAACCGCCACCCAAATCCAAGGCAAGGCCTTATCGTACAATAATATTGCCGATACAGATGCTGCTTTAGAATTGGTCAAAACCTTTAAAGAAACCGCCTGCGTCATTGTCAAACATGCCAACCCTTGTGGCGTTGCTGTTGGCCAAACCGTTTTCGAAGCCTATGAACGGGCTTATAAAACCGACCCAACCTCAGCATTTGGCGGCATTATCGCCTTCAATACCGAACTGGATGCCAATACCGCCAGAGCCATTGTCGAGCGTCAATTTGTCGAAGTGATTATCGCCCCCAGTGTTTCTGATGCTGCCAAAGCGGTTGTTGAAGCCAAACAAAATGTCCGACTCTTAGCCTGTGGTGAATTGGGACAACCACTAGCGGCCTACGATTACAAACGGGTAACAGGTGGACTATTGGTTCAAGACCGCGACTTAGGCATGGTCACCGCAGAGGATCTTAAAGTGGTCACCGAAAAAGCGCCCACAGAGAAACAAATGCAAGACCTAATGTTTGCTTGGAAAGTGGCCAAATTTGTTAAATCAAACGCCATCGTCTATGTCAAAGACGGCATGACGATTGGTGTCGGAGCAGGGCAAATGAGTCGCGTCTATTCTGCCAAAATCGCGGGGATTAAAGCAGCGGATGAAGGCTTGGTCGTACCCGGCTCAGTGATGGCCTCTGATGCCTTCTTCCCCTTCCGAGATGGTATTGATGCCGCTGCTGCTGCCGGCATTACTGCTGTCATTCACCCGGGCGGTTCCATGCGTGATCAGGAAGTGATTGATGCTGCGAACGAACACGGTATCGCCATGGTCTTCACCGGCATGCGTCATTTCAAACATTAAGCGAGAAAACACGATGAACCTATTGATTATTGGCAGTGGTGGACGCGAACATGCTTTGGCATGGAAATGCGCCCAATCCAATCAAGTGACCCAAGTGTTTGTTGCCCCCGGCAATGCCGGTACAGCACTCGAACCCAATTTAGAAAATGTTGATATTGCGGTTGAAAACCTACCAGGCCTGGTCGATTTCGCCCGGACAAACAACATTGACTTAACGATTGTTGGCCCAGAAGTCCCTTTAGTTTTAGGCGTGGTGGATGCTTTTCAAGCAGCTGGCCTCAAATGCTTTGGTCCCAGCAAAGGGGCGGCACAATTGGAAGGGTCTAAAGCCTTCTCCAAGGATTTTCTGGCCAAACATCACATTCCCACGGCGGCTTATGCGGTGTTTACTGAAATCGATCCAGCCATTGCCTATATTACAAAAATGGGCGCCCCTATTGTCGTCAAAGCCGATGGCTTGGCGGCTGGGAAAGGCGTGATTTTAGCGCAAACCGATGATGAAGCCATTGCCGCTGTCAAAGATATGCTGGCCGATAATAAATTTGGTGATGCCGGTGCGCGCGTGGTGATTGAAGAGTTTCTAACCGGCGAAGAAGCCAGTTTTATCGTTATGGCGGACGGCAAACAGGTATTACCGATGGCAACGTCTCAAGACCACAAAGCACGCGACAATGGAGATCTAGGGCCGAATACCGGTGGTATGGGTGCTTACACCCCGGCTCCGGTCGTCACCCCTGAAATCCACCAACGCATAATGGATGAAGTCATCACCCCAACCATCGAAGGGATGGCGAAAGATGGATTGCCTTATACCGGTTTTCTCTATGCCGGTGTGATGATTGCAGAAGATGGCACCCCTAAAGTACTGGAATTTAATTGCCGATTTGGCGATCCGGAAACCCAGCCCATTATGATGCGCCTACAATCCGACCTGCCTCAATTGTGTTTGGCTGCATTAGAACAACGGCTCGATGAAGTTGAAGCCAAGTGGGATAGCCGTTCCGCACTGGGTGTGGTCATGGCCGCGGCGGGATACCCGGAAGATTACGCAACAGGCGATGTGATTGAAGGCATAGAAGAGGCCAATAATGAAACCACCAAGGTGTTTCATGCCGGCACGCGCCTCAATGATTCTGATCAACTGGTCACGTCAGGTGGCCGTGTGCTATGTGTCACCGCTTTAGGCAACAGTGTCAGTGAAGCCCAGCAAAATGCCTATGCAGGCCTGGCCAAAATTCATTGGCAAGGTGCCTTTAATCGCACCGACATTGGCTATCGCGCCGTGGCACGCGAAAAAAAATAACCGCATTCTGCTCTCAAAGCAGAAACCTTTAAAAGGGCGAATAAAGCCCTTTTTTTATCTCTCAAAGTTCGGTATAGTTTTAAACGTCATTCCAACCAGTGAGGAAACATCGCATGTCTGATTTAGAAACGGTTCACAACTATTATGAAAGGCCCATTTTTAATTATATTCAAGAAAATTATTATGATTGTGGGTTGACTGAAAACCAACTGGCCGATATGGCCTGCATTGCCCTCAACCGAATTCCACCTCGCTATATCCGTTATGATATCGACATGTCTTTTTATATGTCCGGTGCGGAGCATATTGAAATAGAAGAACGCGTCAAAAAGGCGGTTGAAAAGGCCTATAAAAAAGTGAAGAAGCTGGATGGGATTGAAAACGAATAACTTGAAGAACCGAAACTGCTACTATGACCGCATCGCACCTTAAACGGAATCTGTTTGAACAACTTGCTCTAGTTAGCAAGGCGATGGGACATGCCCATCGGCTGATGATTTTAGATGTCTTGGCGCAAGGCGAGAACGATGTCGAAACCCTACATCAAAAGTTAGACCTCAGCATTGCCAATGTTTCCAAACACCTGCAATCGCTCAAGCAAGCAGGCCTGGTTAAAAATCGGCGCGATAAACAACGGATTATTTATCGTTTAAGTGATGAATCCGTCTTTCAATTAATTGTCAGTTTGCGTCAAGTGGCCGAAACCCAGTTGGATGATATGCAGAGCTTATTACACCAACATCTTCAACCCGATACACCTTTTGAACCGGTTTCTTTGACAGCTCTCAAAAAAATGACCCGTGACAACCAAGCCTACACCTTACTGGATGTCCGACCTCAAGACGAATTTGACGCCGGACATCTACCCAATGCCATTAATATGCCCATCGAAACCTTGGCAACTCACTTAACGCAATTTGACCCACAAAACCCCTTGATTGTTTATTGCCGGGGGCCTTATTGCATGTGGTCGCAACAGGCAGTCGAAACGCTGCTCTCGCAAGGGTTTAACGCCAAACGCCTCATAGAAGGTTATCCAGAATGGCGCGCTCAGCAACCCCATTAAACACGCATCAACTTAAAACCACAGCCAAACTTTTTGGCAATTTTTATGAATTCGACTGATGCGTTTGGGGAGCCAGCCGCGCATTTGGGTTATTGTCGACACCACTTTGTTTAACAATTACATTGGCTTTCCGCTGAAGCGTATCAACACTTGATGAGGGTCAGCCAATTTTGCCGGAATCTCGCTCCAGTCAAGTCGGCTTTGCCATCGACCTAACAAGAGGCAAAGTGATGGGGGGCGGGGGGGGTTGGGCAGCTTGATTAAACCCGGTTAATCGAGGTGCCCGAAAGTCACATCCATATTTCGTTATAATGAGACCTTTGCATGAGTGAGGCGCGAAAGAAAAATGTGGAAAACGTTCATATTGAGGCAAAAAACGCAGCGAATAGCCGGCTATTGGCCAGTTTTTAAACGAAAATATGGGAAATTTTAACCCTTTTTATTCGTTTATTCATCTCGTGCAAAGGCCTCAAGGTTATATACTATGCTAATGAAATCTACGTTATTGTCAGTTTATTTATTGAAACGGTTGCAAAATGCAAAATCTTTGCTGCCACAAATTCATAGTGGGAGTGACCCGGAACACCTCCATCAATACCGAGTTTCCCTCAGGCGTGCACACTCGCTGATAAAGGTCTATCTCAAAGCGCATCGTGATTTTAGTGCATCACTCAAGCCACTGCTCAAATCGACCAATGCACTGCGAGAAATCGATGTACTGATAATGAGTATCAATGCCGAGGAATACCCTTCTTTGCTTTCAAATCTTGTGCGCTACCGAAATAATTTATACCAAAAGCTGTGGCATAGCGAAATCGTACACCAACATGAACACACACTCCGTCAGTCGATTGACCAATTAGGCAGGCTCCAATATGATCTGTCGAACGAAGCCTTGATCGAAATTGGCTTGAATCAATACCAAAAGGCCATTGCTTCAAAAAAACGACTCAACCACAAAAGCCGTGCAAAAAAGATCCATCAGGTGCGGATCAACTGCAAACTGGCTCGCTATACGCTTGAGTTTATCCATGAGAGTCATTTGCTGGACGTCCGCAAACAGATCAAAAGATGCAAAAAGATACTGAACCATTTTGGCGATATCCAGGACACTGCCAATCAACTTGCTCTTTTAAAAGATTTTTGCAAAAGCCATGCGTCAAGTGAATGCAAGGCGTTGTATAAAGCGCGGAAAAAAACCTTTAAAAAACTCAAAGAAAATCTATAAGAGACCTTTGCATGAGTGGGACGCGAAACAAAAATGTGGAAATATTTTTCATAATTGAGGCAAAAAACGCAGTCAATAGCCAGCTATTGGCCAGTTTTTTAACGACAATATGGGAAATTTTAACCCTTTTTATTCGTGTAACCATCTCGTGCAAGGGTCTCTATAACAAACCTTTTCACGAAATCGATACCCAAAAAGAAAGAGCCGCCCATGCCAGAAAAAAACTCGCTACTCGCGCGCAGCGCCACCCTTCGACAACTACAAGTTTTTGAAAGCATTGCCCGTCATAGCAGTTTCTCCAAAGCGGCCGAAGAGCTCCACCTCACCCAGCCCACTGTATCGATGCAGGTTAAAAAACTATCCGAAGTATTAGACAGCCCACTGTTTGAACAAATTGGCCGTAAAGTTCACCTCACCGCCGCAGGAAAAGCGCTTTATGAAGCCTCCAACAATATTTTGCAACAGCTTTCTCAGGCCGAACAAAAAATCAACCACTTAAAGGGATTTTCAGGCGGCAGTGTCCGCTTTACCGTTATTTCCACGGCGCAATATTTTGTGCCCAAAGTTATTCATGAATTCACCCAAACCTACCCGGATGTAACGGTCATTATGCGCGTAGGGAATAAAGAGTCTTTATTGGAACGCATACAACAAAATAAAGACGACTTTTATTTATTAGGCCAACCGCCTGAAGATCTCAATGTTGAATCCTCTCAGCTTTCCGTCAACCCGCTGGCATTTGTTGCGAATAGTCACCATCCGCTCGTTGGCAAAACTTTATCGATAGCAGATTTAAGTGCCGAGCCCTTTTTAATGCGTGAAACGGGATCGGGCATTCGCGCTCATATTGAAAAAGTTTTTGAAGCGCGCCAATTTCAACCCAATATTAAAATGGTTTTAGGTGGCATTGAGCCGATTCGACTAGGGCTGCTGCAAAACCTAGGCATCACCGTCGCCTCAATTCCGACCTTAATGGATGAAATCAATCAGGGGGAAATCAGCATTCTGGACGTAAAAGGGTTTCCCATTAACCGTCACTGGTACCTCGCCTACCCAAAAGGCAAGGTGTTATCGATTGCTGCGGAAAAACTGATTGAGCTATTAAAGCAAGAAGGTGAAAAATTGAGCGAATTGGCGTTTAATAAATTTCGATAATGCCAATTCAATTGATAAAGCTCGACCAAAAATGAATTTAATATAGATAATACACTATACTAATAATCAAAATTATTGATTTGAAGTTATCAGTTGATTCTTTATAATGATCATTCAAGTTTTCGGGGTTAAGCCATTTTTAAAATGACTTAACAAAAATAAAGAGTAGCTAATTAACCGCTACTTCAAAAAAGAGGGATAAAACATGGATCAGTCAAATCGTTATGCTGACTTAAGTTTGAAAGAAGAAGACCTAATTGCAGGACAAGAACACATTCTTGTGGCCTATGAAATGGAACCGTTTGGCGGCCACGGTTACTTGGAAACGGCAGCGCACATTGCTGCAGAATCTTCAACAGGAACCAACGTTGAAGTTTCCACCACAGATGATTTCACCAAAGGTGTAGACGCTTTAGTTTATGACATTGACGAAGCCAACCACATGATGCGAATCGCTTATCCTTTGGCACTTTTTGATCGAAACGGCAGAGATGGTAAAGCCATGATCGTTTCTTTCCTAACCTTAACCATTGGTAACAACCAAGGTATGGGCGATGTCAAAAATCTACAGATGGTTGATTTTTGGATTCCGGAAACTAAGCTATATTTATTTGACGGTCCTACGGTAGATATCTCTGATATGTGGCGGATGCTAGGACGCCCGGTTGAAAACGGTGGTTATATCGCCGGGACTATCATCAAGCCTAAGCTTGGCCTACGTCCTGAGCCTTTTGCCAATGCAGCTTACCAGTTCTGGCTAGGTGGCGACTTCATCAAAAACGATGAGCCACAAGGAAACCAAGTTTTCTGCCCAATGAAAAAAGTGATCCCGCTTGTTGCTGATGCGATGAAGCGTGCGCAAGATGAAACAGGTGAAGCAAAACTCTTCTCTGCAAACATCACTGCGGATGACCATTATGAAATGTGCTACCGTGCAGACTACATCCTAGAAACGTTTGGTGAAGATGCGCCTAAAGTGGCTTTCTTGGTTGATGGTTATGTGGGTGGCCCCGGTATGATTACCACGGCTCGTCGTAACTATGCTTCACAATACCTACACTATCACCGTGCCGGTCACGGTGCGATAACATCTCCTTCTTCTAAGCGTGGTTACACTGCGTTTGTATTGGCTAAGATGTCACGTCTACAGGGTGCTTCCGGTATCCACGTTGGCACAATGGGTTACGGGAAAATGGAAGGGGATGCTTCTGACAAGGTCATCGCCTATATGATCGAGCGTGATGAGTGTCAAGGGCCTATCTTCTATCAAAAATGGAATGGTATGAAGCCAACCACCCCAATCATCTCTGGTGGTATGAACGCGCTACGTCTACCCGGTTTCTTCGAAAACCTAGGTCATGGTAACGTTATCAACACGTCTGGTGGCGGTTCTTACGGTCACATCGATTCTCCTGCGGCAGGTGCAACATCATTACGCCAGTCTTATGAATGTTGGAAAGCGGGCGCTGACCCAATCGAATTTGCGAAAGAGCACAAAGAATTTGCGCGTGCGTTCGAATCTTTCCCAGGTGATGCAGACAAAATCTTCCCAGGCTGGAGAGAAAAATTGGGCGTTCATAAATAACCCATTCATTAGAATGATTATGAATATAACCCAAAGAAAACCTCTGCGATATCGCGGGGGTTTTTTTAGCCTCTTACCTAAAAACCAACTTCAATACTAGGTTATTTAGAACAAGGATTTAAAGCCAATTTAAAGCCCTGTTCTAAACAACTTAATGCTTTTGCCAACACTGACAAAAGCGCACTTTTTCATCAAAGCGACGGGGAACTTAAGATGGATATCACGCAATACAAAATAGAAAACGAACCCTTTTATGATGCTCAAGCGAATGAAATTGAGCTCTATGAAGCCGCCTATAACGCTCGCCTGCCGGTAATGGTTAAAGGCCCGACCGGTTGTGGTAAATCCCGTTTTGTCGAACACATGGCCTGGAAACTGGGTAAACCGATTATCACCGTTTCCTGTAATGAAGACATTACCGCTTCGGATTTGGTGGGTCGTTTTTTACTCGATGCCAACGGCACCCGTTGGGTCGATGGCCCATTGACCTTGGCTGCGCGTTATGGTGCCATCTGTTATTTAGATGAAATCGTTGAAGCCCGTCAAGACACCATGGTGGTCATCCATGCGTTGACCGACCATCGTCGTGAATTATCATTGGATAAAAAAGGCGAGCTGATTAAAGCACACGCGGATTTCCAATTGGTCATATCCTATAACCCCGGCTATCAGTCACTGATGAAAGATTTAAAGCAATCGACTAAACAGCGTTTCTGTGCACTGGACTTTGATTACGCCACGGCTGAGAAAGAATCTCACATCCTGCAACAAGAAGGGAAAGTGGATGCGGATACTGCGAATAAGCTGGTTAGAATTGGCGAAGCGGCACGTAACCTAAAAGGCCACGGTTTAGACGAGGGGATTTCCACGCGCTTAATGGTTTATGCGGCGACCCTAATCAATCAAGGGATTGCACCGATTGAAGCCTGTAAAATGGCACTGGTACGCCCTATTACCGATGATGCGGACATTCGTCAAACCTTAGACAATGCCATTGAGATGATTTTTGGATAAAGGTGATTGTTGGTTAAAAACCACCAGGCCTGGTGGTTTTTAACCGATATATCATAGCCTTTCCCTTTGGAACCCAAATTCATTAAAAGAGTCCGATTATGAGCGCCGAGATTATTGCCCGCTATAAAGAGAAGTTCACCTGCAACTTCCCGAAAGCCAAAGACGTTTTTCCTGCTTGCATTGAAGAGGCAGCCCAAACCCTATCGCCACAAGGTGTCGAAGCCTATATAGACGGCGCTAACTTTCTATGCAAAATCGGCATGGGGGTCGAACCCGTTCTCGTTTACCTGGAAGTGATGCCTGAAATCGCTCAACACCTTGGCCAAGGCACCATGAAAATGGTGGCGGATTACGGCTATCAACTGGCCAGAAGCCCCAATAAAAAAGCGCTCATTCCATTCCTGCAATCGCTTGGCAGTGTCTGTCGTCGCATCGATACGGTGGAAGACTTACAACATTATCTTGATATTATTGATGAATTTGTCGATAAAACCCAAACGGTCATTCACGGCCACCATTCTTTATATGAAAGTCCCGGCATGGTTCCGCTACTCAATGCCATGCCGCAATTGATTTCCAAACTGACCTTATCGGGTATCCGCAATTTTATTGATTACGGTGCACGCAACTACAACGATGCCCCAGATCAACAAATTGAATATTTCAACTTATCATCACACGATGCCAAAAGTATTATCCAACGCGAGCGCCAAGGAACCACCTTTAAGGCGGCCGAACGTCATCTTGATATGCTTAAAGATTGCTTATGGGATTGTGACCGACCTTATTCGGTGTTTTCAACTGCATTTGACCAATTGCGTAAACCCGTCCCCTACTTAGATGAAGATATCATTGCCGTACCCGATGTTTATGAAGATGAGAATGGCATCTCTGGATTGGATCGTTATCGCGCCATGTTGGCGCACATGATGGCGCACAAAACTTGGTCAACTAAACTGATGGCGGATAACTTCTCACCCCACATGCAATTGTTTATTTCCACCTTTGAAGATTGCCGTGTTGACTATTTGGCCATACAACGTTTCCCGGGGTTAAAACCGCTTTTTCTCGCTTTACATCCGGTTCCTGAAAAAGGGGCATGTGATGACCGTAAACAATCCTGCTTACGGTATCGTGCCACGCGTTTGTCACGCGCCTTACTGGATGAAAACTTTGATCCACAAAATTCTCTATTAGAAAGCTTCCGGGAACAATTCCATCAAATTATGGCTGAAAAAGGCGAAGACTCAACCACCCAGGATATGTCAGAACTCGGCATTAAATTCTATGTCAAATCACGTAAACAATCCTCCGATAGTCTACCGGACATTTTCTTTGAGAATACCGAAATTTCTTATCGTGACGACAACCGTTTTATCTGGTTCTTTCATGAAGAAAATGACGAAGCCGAAGACTTTAATCAAAACGAATATCAGTCTGATGAAAAACAAGTGGATGATGCCAATAGCTTGCCGCCTCGCCACTATGACGAATGGGACTATATCTCCCAAAGCTACCGACCTGACTGGGCGACCGTTTATGAACGTCTTCACCCGTCTGCCGATGCCGCTAAGATTGATCGTCTTATGGAAAAACATAACGGGCTTGCCAAGCGTCTGAAAAAAATGATTGAAGCGCTCAAACCGCAAAACAAAAAACGCATCCGCTTTCAAGAAGAAGGGGATGAGCTCGATTTGGACATTGCCATCCGCTCAATTATTGATTTTAAATCCGGTCAAGTGCCTGACCCTCGCATTAACACCAGCCACACCACTGACAGCCGCAATATTGCGGTGATGCTGCTGGTGGATAGCTCTCAATCATTAAATGAACGCAACCCCGATACCGGTCAAACCCTACTCGAACTCAGCCAAGAAGCCTTGGCGATTACCGCCTGGACAGTTGACAAGCTGGGCGACAAATTTGCCATTGCCGGATTCAGTTCAGATACCCGCCATGAAGTGCGCTACCAACATATCAAAGGCTATTGCGAGCAGTATTGCGACGAAGTTAAAGCGCGCATCTCAGCGATGAACGCTTCCTATTCAACCCGAATGGGTGCAGCCATGCGTCATGCTGCCCATTATTTAAAATCCCAACAGGCTGAAAAGAAACTGATGCTGATACTAACCGATGGTGAACCGGCCGACATTGACACCAAAGATCCGCAAGTGTTGATTCAGGACACCCGTAAAGCGGTTGAAGAACTCAAAAGCCAAGGTATCTACTCTTATTGCATTACCTTAGATCCCAATGCAGATGAATACGTAGAAACCATTTTTGATAATCACTATACCGTAATCGATCATGTTGATAAATTGCCCGAACAATTACCGCAAGTGTTTATGAAGCTAACTCAATAAGCCTGTATAATGCACATTTTGACAAGCCCAAAATAAGACTTATCAAAAAGAAAGGAACACCCAATGTGTCAAGATTGTCAATGCAACAGTGCTATCGAACAACTGCTAAAAAACAACCAGGCCTGGGTAAAAGAAGTGAATGCGGCCGATCCGCATTTCTTTGAAAATCTTTCACACCAACAAACCCCCGAATACCTATGGATAGGCTGTTCTGACAGCCGTGTTCCCGCTAACGAACTGGTCAAAATGGACCCCGGCACCATTTTTGTTCACCGCAATATTGGCAACCTCGTCAACTCCAGCGATATGAATGTGTTGTCGGTTATTCAATATGCCGTTGAAGTGCTTAAAGTCAAACACATTATCATCAACGGTCATTACGGCTGTGGCGGCGTTATAGCTTCCATACAAGACGACAACCCCAGCCTAATCGACCACTGGGTACGCCCCATTCGTAAATATTATCAGCGAATGCAAAAAGAATTAGATGCCCTGCCCTACGAAGACAAAGTCAATCGGCTATGTGAAATCAATGTGGTCGAACAGGTGCGCAATATTTGCCATATTCCCGCTGTCAGGAATGCCTGGAAAAAAGCACAACCCTTAGCCATTCATGGTTTTATTTACAACATCAAAGATGGCCGCCTCAAAAACCTCAATTTCAGTATTGCCGACAATGATGCCGCCGAAAAAGCGGTTCTTCGCGAAGTATCCCCTAGCGCTAGCTAAAACGCCATTAACCGTCTTAGTCTTGCCCCGCTTGATAAGCTTGCAACATGGCTTGGTAGACTTTAGAGTCGGTATCAAGCGGCGCACCAAAGACAGATTGATGAATATCGGCCAACATCGATAGCGATTGATTTTGCTGCCAATGCTGTTTAAACCCCTCAAAATCAAAATGACCTGTCACTTCATCAAAAAAAGGAATTGCCAAGCCAGTTGGTGATTCAAACAACAACTCAGAAGACTCCATCACCTCCAACTCATAAGAATAGCTGCCAATGCCATTTTCAGCGGCAACCTGTTTGACCCACTCCATCGGCACGGGTGTTTCTTGGGTGACCCATTCATCTAAATCAATGCGGCGTTTCGGCTCAAAAAACTGCCCCTTATAACTAAATGGAATTTTCACCACAATTGAATTTTTCATCTATTTTCCTTTAACACTTGGCACTTTCAAGTCATCAGTGCATCATTATACTAAAACGCACCCACCCAATATAAATTGCAATTTCACCTTAAACCGATAAGATGAAACCTTTGAACGAGATCACAAAAAATCACTGGAATTCGTCCATGCACGCTAATCCCATTTTACTGGGCATAGGTCAACACCCTCTGCTCACAAAATCACAAGACTGGTTAAAAAGGCTCCCCAACCTCAACTATCTGCACTTTGGTTCAGCTGAAGCAGCACTGGAACGGATTGCTGAATATACTGAAGATCAGGCGCCCTTAGCGGTGGTAATGATATCTGACAGACTATCAGATTTGAGTCCAACTGCCTTAATAGACCCTATTCTCACTGACCATCCGGCTTGCCAAATGCTGTTACTCACCAATCAACCCGATATTTCTACCCTTGGGCAATCCGAGTTAGCACAAATGCATCCACTACAAATTGTCAGTTATCAAAATCCGCTATCCTTTAGCCACCGACTTCAAAATGCGCTTTATCAATTTTATACCTTATCTCAATTACAAAACCAGCTAAGACACCTAGAACAACAAGTCACCAATCTGGAAGAAAAGCTCAGTCAAAAAACCACCGAACTCATTAAGAAAAACCTCGATTTGCAAAAACTGTCTACCACAGACACCTTAACCCAACTACCCAACCGCCTCAAGCTCGACCAATATTTTTCACTGCAATTCAAGCATTGCCAGCGTTACCACACCCCCTTGACGATTATGTTATTAGATTTGGATCACTTCAAACAGGTCAACGATACCCACGGACACCAAGTGGGGGATGAAGTCTTAATTGAATTAGCCCAAAGACTCTCTAACAACATTCGTGAAACCGATTTGGTAGGACGCTGGGGCGGAGAAGAGTTTTTAATACTCTGCCCTGAACTCAATCAAGACCATGCACTCACACTGGCCGAAAAATTGCGCCAACTGATTGAAATTCAACCCTTCAATATTGTTGGCACCCAAACCGCCAGTTTTGGCGTTGCAACCCTTAAAACTCACGCCACAGAAGACAGCTTATTGGAAGCCGCTGACAAAGCGCTCTATGAAGCCAAAAAGCAAGGTCGCAACCGTATTATCCATGCCAACAATTTACTTTAAAGCACTCGTGGGGACAGACCCCAACAATGTTGGGGTCTGTCCCCACTTGATTAATGGAAATCAATTTCGCTGTCGGTTAAGCCAATGTGAATGGTCTCACCACTGGCAAATTCGCCTTTTAATAATCGTTGCGCCAAGGGGTTTTCTACCAGTTGCTGAACGGCACGTTTTAAAGGACGCGCGCCATAAACGGGATCAAAGCCAACTTCGGCAATTTTATCCAGCACGGCATCCGAGACTTCCAGCGCCATTTCATTATCGGCCAAACGATTACGCAAATGATTTAACTGAATATTGGCAATCGAACGAATTTGCGCTTTATCTAGTGGATGGAACACCACAATATCATCGATCCGGTTAATGAACTCCGGCCTAAAGTGACCGCCGACCACCGTCATCACATCCTGCTTCATTTCATCGTAGCTGGCAACCCCCGCTTTTTCCTGAATAATGTGCGAGCCTAGGTTTGAGGTCATCACGATCACGGTATTTTTAAAGTCCACGGTGCGGCCTTGACCATCGGTTAAACGCCCATCATCCAATACTTGCAATAAGATATTGAACACATCCGGATGCGCTTTTTCGACCTCATCCAATAAAATCACCGAATAAGGTTTGCGGCGTACCGCCTCGGTTAAATAACCGCCCTGCTCGTAACCCACATAGCCTGGAGGTGCACCGATTAAACGCGCTACCGAATGTTTTTCCATAAACTCCGACATATCCAAACGCACAATGGCATCCTGCGTATCAAACAAGAAATCCGCTAAGGCTTTGGTTAATTCGGTTTTCCCAACCCCGGTTGGCCCTAAAAACAAGAAAGAGCCATTGGGACGATTGGGATCCGACAAGCCCGCACGGGAACGACGAATCGCATCTGACACCGCCACTACCGCTTCGGATTGCCCAATCACTTTTTTGCCAATGGCTTCTTCCATTCGCAATAATTTGTCACGCTCGCCTTCCAGCATTCTGGAAATGGGGATACCTGTCCAACGTGCCACCACTTCGGCAATTTCTTCTTCGGTGACCTTATTACGCAATAGGTGCATTTGGCCATCTTCTTCGCCTTCTGCTTCTTCAGCCGCGCGGATTTTGGCTTCCAATTCGGGAATCACGCCATATTGCAATTCAGACATTTTGCCCAAATCCCCTGCACGATGTGCCGCTTCCATTTCAATCCGTGCTTTGTCCAATGCTTCTTTAAACTGTTTCGCGCCTTGTAATGCCGCTTTGTCTTTTTTCCAGACTTCCTCTAAATCGGCATAGGTTTTTTCCATTTCATCAATGGATTCCTGCAAGACACCCAAGCGCTTTTTAGAGGCGTCATCTTTTTCTTTTTTCAAAGCTTCACGCTCAATTTTGAGCTGAATCAAGCGACGGTCTAATTTATCCATCTCTTCAGGTTTTGAATCGATTTCCATACGAATACGCGAAGCCGCTTCATCAATTAAATCAATGGCTTTATCGGGTAATTTGCGATCTGCAATATAGCGTTGTGACAAATGCGCCGCCGCAATAATCGCGGGGTCAGTTATGGCCACCCCATGATGCACTTCATAACGTTCTTTCAAGCCCCGCAAAATCGCGATGGTATCTTCTTCGGTTGGCTCATCCACCAATACCTTTTGGAAACGTCGTTCCAAAGCCGCATCTTTTTCGATATTTTCACGGTACTCATCCAAGGTGGTGGCACCAATACAATGCAGTTCACCGCGTGCCAAAGCCGGCTTCAACATATTGCCAGCATCCATCGAACCTTCGGTTTTACCCGCGCCAACCATGGTGTGAATTTCATCAATAAATAAAATGACCGAACCCGCTTGTTTTTCCAAGTCTTTCAGCAAGGCTTTTAAACGCTCTTCAAATTCACCGCGATATTTGGCACCTGCCAATAATCCCGCTAAATCCAAAGACAACAAACGTTTATTTTTAAGTCCTTCTGGCACTTCACCATTCACAATGCGCTGCGCCAAGCCTTCCACAATAGCGGTTTTTCCCACACCGGGTTCACCAATTAACACTGGGTTATTTTTGGTACGACGTTGCAACACCTGCACCGCGCGACGAATTTCATCATCCCGTCCAATTACCGGATCCAATTTACCATTACGCGCACGTTCGGTTAAATCCAGGGTATATTTATCTAGCGCCTGTCTGTTTTCTTCTGCATTCTGGTCTTGCACGGATTCGCCCCCTCTTACTTTTTCAATGGCTGCTTCAATGGCTTGCTCGGTTGCCCCGGCCGCTTTTAATAACGCTTTTACCGAATCATTGGATTGCAACGCTGCTAAATAAAACAACTCACTGGCGATATAGGCATCGCCATTTTTTTGCGCCAATTGGTTCATTAAATTCAATACGCGACCGGCATTCTGCGACAACTGCACATCCCCACCATGCCCTGACACCTTGGGAAAGGTCTGTAATTTATCGGCCACCGACTGCTTCAAAATCGGAATATTAACACCCGCCAATTGCAATAACGAAGATTGCCCGCTCATTAACGCCGACAAAATATGAACCGGTTCAATAAACTGGTTTTCTAAGCCTAGCGCAATCGACTGCGCTTCACTTAAAGCCGACTGAAATTGTGCGGTAAATTTATCCATCATCTTTAAAACCCTCTTAAACTGATTGCCTTAAGCCTCTCACTTAACAGCATTATTTGATTAACAAACTCATAAGGCCAAAAAATAATATTTCAATAGCGCAAGTTCGCAAAGATCACATAAAACTTTAATTTTAATTAAAAATTAGTAAAATACAGGCGACTTATCATAAGACCATGACATAAGCACCATAAGCCAAATAATGCCAACCCAACGCCACAGGAATTTTATTTGTGTTAAAGCTTCACACCAAAGAACTGGCCACCTTATTCGACCACATGCTTGACGGCGTTTACCTGATTGACCCGGATACCTCAAGAATTCTTTGGTGTAACCGTGCCGGCTTTCAAGAACTGGGGTTTGAAAAAAGAGAAATTTTGAACCAATCGGTGTTAAGCCTGCAAAAAGATGTGCAAGGCCTGCCTCAATGGCAAGAAGTGCGACAAGTCATTTTAAACAACAACAGCTATACGTTTGTCGGCCGTCACCGCCACAAAACTGATGGTGAAATCGCCGTTGAAATCATCACCACCCATTTCACATTACACAATCATCTTTATTTTCTATCGGTCGCTCGCAATATCAACAATCGCATGGCACTTGAACAAGACATGCAATCCCGCAATCACAATATTTGGTTTGCGCTCAATGAAGCCTCCGACGGCATTTGGGAATGGGAACTGGAAACAGGGCACGTTTTCTTTAGCCCGCAACTTAAAAAAATGCTCGGCTACTGCCCGGATGAAATGCCCCCAACCCTCGACTCTTGGCGCAACAATGTGCATCCGGATGACGTTGAAACCGTGATTACGATTTTGCAAGATCACATCCAAGGCCGTCGTAGCCACTATGAAGCCGAATACCGCCTACTCAACCGCAATGGCTATATTGTTTGGGTGCATGATCAAGGCAAAGTCTGCGAACGCGATGCACAAGGCAAGCCGACCCATTTAGCCGGTATGGTGCAGGATATTACCGAACGTAAACAACTCGAAGAACAATTACAACGCTTGGCCTCGCATGATGCCTTAACCCAACTGCCAAACCGACGCGCGGGCGAAGAACATGCCGCTTATCTAATGGCTATGTCCAAACGTAATAAGACGCCACTCACCTTTGCGGTGATTGACTTTGACAACTTCAAAGACGTCAATGACATTCATGGCCACCAAAAAGGCGATGAAGTCCTGATTCTCATTACCAAAACATTAAGAGACCGTTTACGCAGTAGCGATTATTTTTACCGTTGGGGCGGTGAGGAATTTGTCATCTTACTGCCTGAAACTGAGCTTGATAACAGCTTGATCGTCTCCAATAAATGGCATCAAACCCTGAAAAAAATTGACTGGGCAGAACACAACCTTTCGCCTGTCACCATCAGCATTGGCCTCAGTGGTTATCCCACGCACGGTGACACGCCTATGCAACTGTTTCAAAGTGCCGACCGCGCCGTATACGAAGCCAAAGCCAAAGGCCGCAATCAAACCATCGTGGCACAACCCTAAACCCCATAGGAATCTCTCATTGACCACCGACACCCTCTTCTTTTTGTTGTCAAAGCTGGCCTGGGCGTTTTTAAGCCCCATTAATTTAGTTATTATCGCAACGCTGCTGGGTACGCTTTTGCTAATGCGAAACCACCTAAAACTGGCCAAACGCATCCTCATACCCACCAGCTTAATGGGATTAATATTGTGGGTGTATCCGGTTAGCGATTTTCTCATGCAGCCGTTGGAAAAACGCTTTGCCCAACCCACGACCCTACCAAATCACATTGACGGCATTATTATTTTAGGCGGCGGTGAAGACCTAAAACGCAGCCTAAGCTGGAACAGACCCGAACTCGGAAACGGAGGAGACCGTTATATTGGCGCTAAAGAGCTCTCCAACCACTATCCCAATGTCCCTGTCATTTTCACTGGCGGCAGCGGCTCGGTCACTTTACAAAACACCCAAAGCGAAGGCAGCCTGGCCAAACAACTGCTGCTCACCCTCGGCATCGCACCCGGGCGCCTGATAATCGAATCCCAATCGCGCAACACCTACGAAAACTTCAAACTGACCCAACCGCTTCTCCCCAAACCCAATGGCCAATATTTCATTGTCACCTCAGCATTTCACATGCCCCGCGCGATGGGCATTGCCCGCAAACTCAATATGGATGTGCTGCCTTATCCGGTCGATTTTCGTTCCAGCCACGCCGACTACAGAACCGTGGACTTTGACACAGCCACCCACCTAGAAACCCTGGAACCCGCCTGGAAAGAATGGATTGGCCTCACCGTTTATTACTGGACAGGCAAGACCAGTGACTGGTTTCCGGCCCCAAAAACCACCAGGCCTGGGCAAAATTAACGACTCATTAGATACCAAATCACCACCAACCCCAACACCAACAGCGGAAACTGAAACACGCCCCGAACCATCTTATAAACCACAAAGGCAATTAAGCCATAAATTAAAAATTCCAACCACCCTCTCCCTTTGCGCCCGGTGAAGAAACCACCCACTGAAATTCATTATTCTCACAATAAAAAATAGGTTAAAATCAATCAAATATCCACAAAACTCAACTCAACCCGAATCATTCTGAAAATTATAAAGGTCTCGTGAGCTCTAATAATGAAATTCAACGCCAATACAAAAATTATCATTATGATCACCACCCTGCTTTTAGTGCTATCCGTTTCAATTTCACTGCTTAATTTCATCGTCTCCCTTAATGCAAAACAACAAGAATTAAAACACCGCTCGCTACCGCTTTCCATTGAAAACATCTACACAGAAATACAACGCAATATTATCGAACCCAATCTCATTTCATCCATGATGGCGCACGACACCTTTGTTAAAGAATGGTTACACCATCAAGAAACCGATCGTAATAAAATTCAAAACTACCTCGCCTCCATCCAACAAAAATACGGCATGTTTTTAACTTTTCTGGTTTCAGAAAAAACGCATAATTATTATTCACAAAAAGGCTTTATCGAAAAACTCAACCCTAAAGACCCGGACAACGCCTGGTACTTCCGCTTTAAAAACCAACCAGAAACCCATGAGATCAACCTGGACTACAACGACCAATTTCACAACTCAATGATCATGTTCATTAACCACAAAATATACGATCAAAATCAACAACTGCTCGGTGCAACCGGTATCGGCATGAAAATGTCCTATATAGACAGCATTTTAAAAACCTTTCGCGAAAACTACCAATTCACGGTATTTTTTGCCAATCGTCAGGGCGACATCATCCTCAGAGAGCGAGATATTAATCCACTGAAAAACCTATCTGACAACCCGGATTTAGACAAACTGCGCCCTCAGATTCTGTCCAACAAAGGCCAAACACTCGAATACCACTCACTAGGCGAAAAATACCTATTAAAATCCCAATTTATCCCCGAACTAAACGCCTATTTAATCGTACAAGCCAAACTCGACGACTTTACCAAAGACGTTCGCCAAACCTTCTTGGCAAACCTGAGTATTTCACTGATCATCACTTTCATGATCACCCTTATTATCCTAACCATGGTTCGCCGTTTTAATAACAAACTCTCATTTCTAGCCAGCAATGACACCCTGACCCAACTCAAAAATCGTCGCGCCTTTAACGATGATTTTGAAATAATGCTATCCCTCACCAAACGCCACCAACAACCACTCAGCCTAATCTTTTTTGACATCGACAACTTCAAAACCATCAACGACCAATATGGACACCAAATCGGTGACCAAGTTCTGGTACGTGTTGCCGAAATACTCAAACAACGGTTCCGCAAAGAAGACCTAACTGCCCGCTGGGGCGGAGAAGAATTCGTCATCGCCCTGCCCAGCACCACCGAAAACCAAGCCTACACACTCGCAGAAAACTTACGAAATCAAATCGAACAAGACCCACAACTGCAAACCCAAACCCAACACCCGGTAACCATTAGCTTAGGCATCACCGAATACCGCATCCCAGATGATTACGACAGCTTATTCCGCCGGCTAGACGACGCCATGTACCAAGCAAAACGAAACGGCAAAAACCAAACCTGCCACGCTTTAATATAAAAGCCAAACCACCAAAAATTGCAGACATGATCTAGCCCTCCACGGGCGTGGGAAAGACCTTGGGCTGAGGTTTTAAATTTGCCTTTAAGTAGTTTCAATCCACGCGCCCGCATGGGGCGCGACGTAATCCCTCGGCGCATCAACCTGTATAATTTGCGTTTCAATCCACGCGCCCGCATGGGGCGCGACGCACCAACCCAAGCGGAAATAGCAGAGCGGATAAGTTTCAATCCACGCGCCCGCATGGGGCGCGACGTGGGGTTGCTAGTTAATTCAAAGCTTGGGATTGTTTCAATCCACGCGCCCGCATGGGGCGCGACACTCGTTCGTTTCCCGTTAGCCCAAACTTGTTTGGTTTCAATCCACGCGCCCGCATGGGGCGCGACTTATCACTATCTATTGCGTTTAACTGCGAATGGTTTCAATCCACGCGCCCGCATGGGGCGCGACGAAGGCTTGGAATGAGGCATCTAAACAATATCACGTTTCAATCCACGCGCCCGCATGGGGCGCGACTTATTCCGGCACAGCCTCAGATGCCGAATTGAAAGTTTCAATCCACGCGCCCGCATGGGGCGCGACAGGATCGCACTTTTTAAGTGACGAGGACGCGCTAGTTTCAATCCACGCGCCCGCATGGGGCGCGACAATTTCCATAATTACTGATGGATTAAAATTAGTTGTTTCAATCCACGCGCCCGCATGGGGCGCGACACCCTGAGAAACAGCTAATTTCGTGTTTGTTGATGTTTCAATCCACGCGCCCGCATGGGGCGCGACCTTTGCCTTGCCATAAACAATCGGTACAGCTATTGTTTCAATCCACGCGCCCGCATGGGGCGCGACCTTTGATGCAGATTTCAGGCGTTTGGTCTTTTACGTTTCAATCCACGCGCCCGCATGGGGCGCGACCTTTGCCTTGCCATAAACAATCGGTACAGCTATTGTTTCAATCCACGCGCCCGCATGGGGCGCGACACGGGATATTCGTAGACTGGTATGAGTTATATCAGTTTCAATCCACGCGCCCGCATGGGGCGCGACATTTGCTTTAGAGGTTGTCCACAAGCAAACGCCAGTTTCAATCCACGCGCCCGCATGGGGCGCGACGTCATTCCCGTCTTTGTCAGTTTGCGCACATGATGTTTCAATCCACGCGCCCGCATGGGGCGCGATTCAGCCGCTGATGCGCCTGATTCAACTCCACTGTTTCAATCCACGCGCCCGCATGGGGCGCGACTCTGGCGCTGGGGGTGTTGGTGAAGTTTTTGGTAGTTTCAATCCACGCGCCCGCATGGGGCGCGACTCTCCAACCTTTATGATATCGTCGTTGTAAACTGGTTTCAATCCACGCGCCCGCATGGGGCGCGACCCGAACACACGACCTGAGTTATGTCATGTGGAGTGTTTCAATCCACGCGCCCGCATGGGGCGCGACACACCTACTGCGGAAGTGTAGTTTGTGATAGCTGTTTCAATCCACGCGCCCGCATGGGGCGCGACATTCGAGGTGATAGATTCCTTACATTATGGGGTAGTTTCAATCCACGCGCCCGCATGGGGCGCGACGAACAGGAAACAAAGATCGGAGAGTATTATGATGTTTCAATCCACGCGCCCGCATGGGGCGCGAGTTTGGCGCTGATAAATGGGTTCATCCATTCCTTGTTTCAATCCACGCGCCCGCATGGGGCGCGACCTAGCACTAATGCAAAATTCAAATCATTGGTTGAGTTTCAATCCACGCGCCCGCATGGGGCGCGACTCTCCCTTATGCGGCACACGGCTTTGTTTTTCAAGTTTCAATCCACGCGCCCGCATGGGGCGCGACTAAGCCCTCTCCCCCACCCGTACCGAATTTTAATGTTTCAATCCACGCGCCCGCATGGGGCGCGACTTATGATGTTGTTTGCTTTAGCTTTGGGGGTTACGTTTCAATCCACGCGCCCGCATGGGGCGCGACGATGGCTTCTTCACCGCTAAGAGCGGCAATATCTGTTTCAATCCACGCGCCCGCATGGGGCGCGACGTTTAAATCTAGCGATTTCAGCGTCAACATCGCTCGTTTCAATCCACGCGCCCGCATGGGGCGCGACGCCCACATCAATGGCTAGAGCCATCATTAGCGTGTTTCAATCCACGCGCCCGCATGGGGCGCGACGATGGCTTCTTCACCGCTAAGCGAGGCAATATCTGTTTCAATCCACGCGCCCGCATGGGGCGCGACGATGTGGGCGCGAAATTTATTGGTGTCGGATTATGTTTCAATCCACGCGCCCGCATGGGGCGCGACATATTCCTACCCTTTTACGCGCTTTTAATGAGTGTTTCAATCCACGCGCCCGCATGGGGCGCGACTTGATGTTGGTGGATACAGTATATCCAATGGGTTGTTTCAATCCACGCGCCCGCATGGGGCGCGACGGAAACCCACCGGGTTGGGGATTATCAGTATATTGTTTCAATCCACGCGCCCGCATGGGGCGCGACCCCGCCCAGCGTTTTTAATCAACTTTGGAGAAATAGTTTCAATCCACGCGCCCGCATGGGGCGCGACCCAAGTCGAATATAGCGAACTCATAAGTCTTATCTGTTTCAATCCACGCGCCCGCATGGGGCGCGACACGAGGGGCAAAAGCCCCTTCAAAATGTAAAACGGTTTCAATCCACGCGCCCGCATGGGGCGCGACATACTTCACGGGAAAGCCGCCTTGTATAAGCGCGGTTTCAATCCACGCGCCCGCATGGGGCGCGACGTCGCCTTGTTGCCATTCCACCCCATAATGTAAGGTTTCAATCCACGCGCCCGCATGGGGCGCGACCACCAACCGTTGTACAACAATCATACGAAAGGCTGTTTCAATCCACGCGCCCGCATGGGGCGCGACTTTAAGTCGGTAATTATGAATCGTTGTTTTCAAGGTTTCAATCCACGCGCCCGCATGGGGCGCGACTGATAATGATCGTAAATTATATGTTGATTTGGTCGTTTCAATCCACGCGCCCGCATGGGGCGCGACTCAGTCCTTGGTTTGTGTGCATTGTGGGTATACCGTTTCAATCCACGCGCCCGCATGGGGCGCGACCTTAACCCGATAGCGAAAACGCTCACCCTTGGGTGTTTCAATCCACGCGCCCGCATGGGGCGCGACAGGGTTTGCCTTAACAAAGGCCACATATTCTTTTGTTTCAATCCACGCGCCCGCATGGGGCGCGACTTCCATTTAACTTTGTGTTCGGCCCCGAATGAGTGTTTCAATCCACGCGCCCGCATGGGGCGCGACAGGGTTTGCCTTAACAAAGGCCACATATTCTTTTGTTTCAATCCACGCGCCCGCATGGGGCGCGACGTTGTTGATGATTGGTTGCTGGCGGTTTGAGCAAGTTTCAATCCACGCGCCCGCATGGGGCGCGACCTTTAATGCATATCTCTGGGGTCTGCTCTTTTACGTTTCAATCCACGCGCCCGCATGGGGCGCGACGGTAACGATTAAACAACAACATTAAAGCGGTGTCAGTTTCAATCCACGCGCCCGCATGGGGCGCGACCATATCCGTTTTGCCGAATTTATCACCAATAGCTGTTTCAATCCACGCGCCCGCATGGGGCGCGAGTATTCCATTTCTATATTTTTGGGTAGCCAAGGTGTTTCAATCCACGCGCCCGCATGGGGCGCGACCGCCGAGGCGTCAAACATTGCCTCGCTTAGCGGTGTTTCAATCCACGCGCCCGCATGGGGCGCGACTCCTGTACTGGATATTAACACTAACTCAATTCTTGTTTCAATCCACGCGCCCGCATGGGGCGCGACTTCTTTACCTAATACGTCAGCAATATTTTGTATTGTTTCAATCCACGCGCCCGCATGGGGCGCGACTTTACCGAGGGCAATTATTTCGTTGAAAAAGCTTGTTTCAATCCACGCGCCCGCATGGGGCGCGACGCTTATGTTTTTAGCTCAATCAAATCGTTGGTTTAGAGGAGGGAATTCGCTAACCTAAAAAATAAGCTTTACAATTTTAACAAACCAAACATTCA
>Ga0210032_1000169_pt1 | contig 58986 bp, 50 predicted proteins | sample CryGeyCG2114_250_2_FD_185458 | JGI IMG/M metagenome (GOLD analysis project Ga0210032, IMG submission 185458) | Groundwater microbial communities from aquifer - Crystal Geyser CG13_big_fil_rev_8/21/14_2.50 (SPAdes) (version 2) | ecosystem: Environmental > Aquatic > Deep subsurface > Groundwater ... | reverse complement strand
GCGGAGCCCGCCGTGCCGGGCTTCATGGGGGTTATGAGGACGCCCGGCCGGATAGGGTCGGTAAGTCGCACTCTGCTTGGGATCGTGCTGTGCGGGCGCTTGGGGATGGGGCTACGCGCGGCGTCGGCGGCGACTTTCGAGTTCGTGGATCAAGTCAAGATTTCCGGGGGCGTGCCGGGGACTGGGAAGGTGCTGACCTCGGATGTGAACGGTGTTGCGACCTGGGAGCCCGTCAGCGTCGGTGAGACGGAACTGCAAGAGGGTGCGGTGACGACATCGAAGCTGGCGTCGGACGCGGTGACCTCGGATAAGATCACAGACGGTGCGGTGGTGGAGTTGAAGTTGGCCGCTGGTCGTGTGACGACATCGAAGCTGGGCGCCGACGCGGTGACGGGGGCGGCGATTTTGGACGGGTCGGTCACGACCTCGAAACTGGCCGATGATTCGGTGACGCGCTCGAAGCTGGCGGCGGACGGCTGTACGGACGGGGATATTTTGAAGCTCGACGCCTCTGGGCAGTGGTTGTGCGCCGCGGAGACCGGGGGAGGTGTTTTCGCCGGCGGGGTCATGTTCTTTAACCTGGCCGCCTGCCCGACCGGCTGGACCGAGATGACCGGTGCCCGAGGCCGGTATCTGGTCGGACTTCCCGGCTCCGGTACCTTAGCGGGGACTGCTGGAACGGCCCTTTCTAATCTAGAGAACCGTGCCGTTGGCTTGCATAACCATGGCATAACCGACCCGGGGCATACGCATTCCACGGTGGCCGGGGCGGGAACCGTGAGTAACTGGAAATTAAACGTTTCAGGCACTGGTGCAAATAGCCTGCAACCTACCGGTATCACTATAAACAACGCTGGTACCACCGCCGGAACAAACGCTCCTTACATACAATTGCTCATATGTCAAAAGGATTGACCTCACCCATACCCGGCCGGATGGGGTCGGTAAGTTGCGCGCTGCTTGGGATCGTGCTGTGCGGGCGCTTGGGGATGGGGCCGCGCGCGGCCTCGGCGGCGACTTTCGAGTTCGTGGATCAAGTCAAGATTTCCGGAGGCGTGCCGGGGGCTGGGAAGGTGCTGACCTCGGATGTGAACGGTGTTGCGACCTGGGAGCCCGTCAGCGTCGGTGAGACGGAACTGCAAGAGGGTGCGGTGACGACGGCGAAGCTGGCGTCGGACGCGGTGACCTCGGTTAAGATCACAGACGGTGCGGTGGTGGAGTCGAAGCTGGCCGCTGGTTCTGTGACGACATCGAAGCTGGGCGCCGACGCGGTGACGGGGGCGGCGATTTTGGACGGGTCGGTCACGACCTCGAAGCTGGCCGGTGCTTCGGTGACGCGCTCGAAGCTGGCGGCGGACAGTTGTACCGACGGGGATACTTTGAAGCTCAACGCCTCTGGGCAGTGGTTTTGCGCCCCCGGGGGAGGTGTTCCCGCCGGCGCGGTCATGTTCTCTAACCTGGCCGCCTGCCCTATCGGTTGGACCGAACTGACCGGCGCCCGAGGCCGGTACCTGGTCGGACTCCCCGGCTCCGGCACCTTAGCGGGGACCGCTGGAACCGCCCTTGCTGACCTAGAAAACCGTGCCGTTGGCTTGCATAACCATGGCATAACCGACCCGAAGCACAGGCACTGGGTTAATGGGACCGGGGGCCCTCAAGAGGTTGACTGGCTTATCGGCACTGCGGCTAGTGGGAACTGGTTGGTCGACACCACCGGTATAACTATCAACGATGAAGGTACCACCGCCGGAACAAACGCTCCTTACCTGCAATTGCTCGTTTGCCAAAAGGATTGGGCAACCGGCGGGGCAGTCACATTCAGTGGAGGGTATACGATTCACACCTTTACCTCTAACGGAACATTTACCCCGAGTGGTTCCGGAAATGTTGAATATCTTGTGGTTGGCGGCGGAGGAGGAGGCGGCTCTTTTATTGGCGGCGGTGGCGGCGCTGGTGGGATGAGAACCGGGAGTGCATTCGCCGTTACAGCGCAATCGTACCCAATTACCGTCGGTGCCGGCGGAGCAATAGATGCGAACGGAGGCGACTCTGTTTTTTCGACGATTACTGCAAGCGGCGGTGGAAAGGGAGGTCTGTATATGGCCGGCTCCGGGGGGAGCGGCGGCAGCGGCGGCGGGGGGGCTGGTACCGATGGAGTGACCAGTACGAGTAGCGGCGGCGCAGGAAACACCCCGGCCGCATCACCGTCGCAAGGCAATAACGGCGGCGGGGCAACGAGTCAAGTAGGCGGCGGCGGCGGGGGTGGCGGCGCCGGGGCCGGGGGCGCGAATAGCCCCGGCAGCGGAAATGGAGCCGCAGGCGGTAATGGTACAGCGTCATCGATCTCTGGCTCGGCAGTCACTTACGCCGGCGGCGGTGGCGGCGGCACCAGATCCTATAATTCTGGTACTGGCGGCGCTGGTGGAGCCGGCGGCGGCGGCGCCGGAGGGGGAGTGGGCGGCACGGCGGTTGCTGGAACCGCTAATACCGGCGGTGGAGGCGGCGGGCATGGCTTTATCGATGGCCAATCAGCGGCCGCCGGCGGTTCTGGTATTGTCATTATTCGCTATCCCACTCCTTAAACAAAGACTATAGGAAGACGGTCGTTGGCTTGGACGATTGCTGGACGCTTTCAGTCGTACACTGCTGAAGATGCGCGATTGGCTCGTATCCTTCTTCAGCCTCCGAAATCCGACGATCGTCGTGTTGTCCTGCGGGGCCTGCGTCTCGATTCTGGTGGTGGTTTCGACTGCCGCCGAGTTCCAGGTGATGGACCGCCTAACAGTGAGCGGCCCGGCGGTCGTCTTAGGTTCCACGACGGTCTCGGGCGCTCTGGGCGTGGGGGCTTCGGGGCTGGAGGGGGGGGGACGCTGGTCATCCGGTCGACCTCTCGACTTCCCGCCCAAGGCGGGCTCGAATCTTGTCACGAAAAACAGAACGGAGAAGCCATGAACCGGGGAAAATGCGTTGGCGAATACGCCAAACTGAAGGAGGGTGAGAAAAAAGAGGTACCCCGGGGAGGCCTGGTAGTCCCGAAGTCGGGACGAACGACCGAACCGGGCGATTTGAGATGAAGACTCGTCAGAGGAGAAACTTGAGAATCAAAGGCGATCGACCCAGTAGCGCGGTTCGCGGTGCAAGTGCGCCACAGCGACGACGACGAGCGTTTTCTCATCCACGCCGAAGATCAAACCGTACGGAAAACGGGCCAACAGGCAACGACGCATGCCCGGCTCGATCTCCGGGCAGGACAGTGGGAAAGTCGCGGCGCGTCGCACTGCCCGGTCGATTCCATCGAGAAACTCGCGCCCCATCCCTATTGCTTGTTCATCGTACCAGACGACCGCGTCATCGAGTTCCTGCCGTGCCACGGCAAGAAAACGGACTCTCACGCGCGGCGATGTTTGGCCATGACGGTCTCATAGGCGAGCGTCGGGGCTCTGCCGGCTTTATAGGCCGCCCAACGCTTGCGGGCCTCTTTCGCCCAGACCCGGTCGATCTTCGGGTCCGGCTGGTCCAAGTCCGTCAGGATCTCATCCACCAAACGCAATTTCTCCACGTCCGGCAGATCGTGAATCTCAGCCGCCAGTTTGCTCACCGCCTTGGCCATGTCAGCCTCCGTTCTCGCCCGAGTCGTGGGCCGTTCTCCAGCATGCTCAGTATAACAGGAACTATGAAAAACCGCCACGCGTGCACGGATTGGCCGGCGGGGTATGGAGGTGATGGGGCGTGGAACCTGCGGACAAGAGCTCGTGGGGTTCCGCTGCGGTAGGCCCCGGTGAAACCCCAGGACCCCGGCGACGCCTGGTAGGCCCGAGAGGCCGAACGGCGAAGCCGGGCGATTTTCAGGAGGTTCGGGAGGTCTCGATGGAGGAAAGCCGGCGCTCGTGGTCTCGGAGAGTCGCGCCGTGTTCGTCGAGGGTCTTGGGAAACATGTGCGACTCGAGCTCATAGGTCTGGAGCTTGCCCAGGAAGGCGTCGATGCGCGCCGCTGTTTTCCCCGACTCGTCGCGGATCAAGGCGCTGAGGCGCTCCTCCATGCGGTCCATCTTGGAGTTGGTCTTGACCAATGCTCCCGCGAGGCCGTTGATCCGCGACCCGAGGGACTTCTCGACGCCGTCGATCTTCGCGTCGAGCCCGTCGATCTTCGCGTCGAGGCGGCTTTCCACTTCTTTGAGGTCGGCCTTTGTCGCCGGCATGTCGCTGTTCATGATTTCCTCCGCGTGCGCAACTTGCGTTCCGCGCGGACGCGGGCGACCGTTTCGGGAATGAGGCCCTCGTACATCCCGCATTGGGAGCAGGACTCGTCGTGGCACTCGCACAGGTGCTTCAGGCGTTCCTTCTCGTATAGGCGATGCTTCTCCGAGGTCTTCCGATGGATGCGGGCTAGTTCCTCCTGGAAGGCTCGCTCGAGTTGCGCGTGCGTCGGTTGTTTGCGTCGGGGCGTCGGGGCGGGCATGAACACACTATACCCGAACCCTTCCCGGGTGGGCAAGAGTCCAAAGGCCCAAGGCCGCGCTCACGCACAATCCCCTCTATGCAACCTTCCCGGTATGTCTATATAATGGGGGCGTTAGGCCCCATCGTCCGTCAAGGCCTATTGTCCGGCAACTCGATCGGATACAGGGAGATGAACATGAGGATATTAGCCTGGATCATCGCCGCGGTGATGCTCGCGGCGTCCACCGCCCAAGCACTGGAGAGCGATCTCGATTTCGACCAGGGAGTGAACCTCCCCGCGGTCGTGAAACGACTTAAAAAGGACTCCCATTCGGTGCAGGCCGGCGCCAAGAGCACCCCCGTCCAAGCGCGCGTCCAGGGGAGCTTTGTCCCTCCCCAATGCCGCGTGGAGACCTGGTGCCTGGTCAAGGCGACCGAATGCTTCCTCGGGCACTATTCACACCGACCAGGTTGGTGGATAGGACACGCGCAGTATTCCGTGGTGAGAAAGGCCGTAGTCTCCTGTCCCAGCCGCTACGGAGAATGGGTGCGCCAGACCATGACGGGTCCGGTAGAACCGGTGACCTTCAGAAGCCAAGAGGAGACCACCCAGGAAAACGCGGAAGAGCAGGCCATGAACCGGTGCCGAGGATACCGTCAGGACTGGGTCAGCGCGGCGCCGACCTGCGGACAATAATTCCGGACCGGATCAGGTCCGATCAAAGATTTCCGGCGGGACATCCAGCTGCGAAGTATCGCGAGGCGCCTGCTCAAGGCCGACCTGTCGCGCCGGCCCGCCGAATAAAACAAGCCCGCCCCACGGCGTGACCGGCTTGTCTGTGAAGGAATCGACCCTCGCTACCGCGGCGGCAGCATCGGGCTCCACCTTACGAGGTCCAGCCGTTGACCGTTCCGGACACGGATGCGCCTCCGGCGTGGCCGGGCCGACAGCGCCCAATTGGACGATTCCTGGACGCAAGGTAGGCTACCCTTCCTCAAATGCAATGGCGGATTATGAGACCGATGTTGTTGGCTGCCGTCCTATGGGTGCCGGCCGGCGCGGCGCCCGTCCCATACCAGGCGGTCCTGGAGGCCCCCGACGACGCGGCGCTTAACCTCCGCTACGCGCGCGAGCGGGCGGAGGCCGGAGAATTTCTCGCCGCCCTGGCCGCTCTCGAACGCGTGCTGGCCGTCGCCCCCAACCACCCCGAGTCCCGTCTGCTCTACGCCGCCGTGCTCGGCCGGCTGGGCCGGCCGGAGGAGGCCGGCCGCGAACTCGCGGAGTTGGAGCGGCCCGGGATGCCTCCGGCCGTCCGCGAGGCGGCAGGGAGGCTGCGCGGGCGGCTCGCGGGCCCGCGGCGGCTTTCCCTGGAAGGAGCGCTCGGAGCGGGGGGAGAGTGGTCCTCGAACGCCAACTACGCGCCTCGAACCGGGCAGGCCCTCCTCTTCGGGGCGCCGGTGGACCTCGCGCCCGAGTCGCGCCGCCGGGAGGACGCCGCGCTGACATCGTTCGCCCGCCTCGGCGGCCGGCTGGCGTTGGGGAAGCGGCGTCGTGCGGGGGCGGTTTGGGACTCATCCTATTACCGGGTCGACCGGCGCGGCCTTTCCGCCCGTGACCTGCAAGGCGTGTCGGCGCGCGCGGGGCTGGCTTGGCGGGGGCTTACGATCCAAGGCAGCTTCGACCATCTGAGTGTCGACCGAGATACCTTCCTGCGCTCGCCGGGAGGGGTGATCCGGCTCGAAGGGCGTCTCACGCCGAAGGCCGGCGTGTGGATGGAGGGGAAGGGAGCCTATGAGGATTTCGCACGCCCTTCCATCGCTCCGGCGTCTCCGGAGCGCCGGGGTCCGCGCTGGGAGGCCGGCGCCGGGCTGTCGTTGGGCGGCGGCCCGGGCTGGCGGCTGCAGGCGGGACTGCGCCACGCCGAGAAGTACGCCGCCAACAGGGTCCATGCCTACCTGCGCGACGGAGTCGACGGGGCGCTTTCGTGGGAGAGCGCGACGGGCGCCTTCGCCCGCGTCTCGGCCGGCGTGGATTGGGATCGCTACGCGAAGGCCGACCTCGTCGTGAGCTCGCGCAGGCGCGTCGACATCCTGGGCCGATACGGCGCGGCGCTGGGCACGCCTTTGGGGTTTCTGCATCCCTGGATGAACTCGTTGTCGGTGAGCGCGCTTCTTGAGCGCGTGGAGGCGTCCTCCTCGTTGCTCAACTACCGCTACACCGAGAACCGCGTCTCGCTCATGGCCGCTTGGCGTTGGAGGCTCTTATGAATCGGTCCTTTGTCGTCGCGTGTTCCGTCCTTTTTTCCCTGGCCCCCCCGAGCGAGGCCGCCGTCGCGCTGCCGGTGCCCATCGGGACAGCCGCCGTGGTCCGGGGCGTCGTGCGGGCGCTGCTCCCGGACAGGCCGCAGGCGGTCGGTCGGGTGATCGGGAGCGGGCAGCCGGTCTACGTCGGCGAACGCGTCGTGACCGGTGACGAGGGCCGCCTTCAGATATTGCTCCGCGACGGGTCCGTGTTCACGGTCGGGCCTCGCACGAGCATGGTGCTCGACCGATACGTCTACGACGAGAACAAGGGGGCGGGAGAACTCTCGGCCGACGTGCTCAAAGGGGTCTTCCGCTACATCTCGGGAAGGATCGCGCAGGCGAACCCGAAGGCCGTTAAGCTCAAGCTGCCGGCCGGCACGCTCGGCATCGAAGGGACGGAACTCCTGGTCAGGGTCGCGCCGGACGGCCGGAGCGACATCCTCCTGCACTCCGGCAGGGCCCGGCTCAGCACCGATGCCGGCTCCTTCGAGATCAGCCGCGCCGGCGATGTCCTGAGCGCCGAGCCGGGCCGCGTCCCCCGTCCGGCGGGGCCCGCGGACGCCGCGCTCAAGCGTACGTTCGATGCGGACCTGTCGCCGGGGGCATTCGCCGCCCTGACCTCCCCGGCGGCGGCGGCCGCCGCCGCGGCCGCTCTCGGTGCGGACTCGGCGTTGGGAACGACTCTCGACGAGACAGGGTCTCTTGCCCAGGCGGGCGGCGTGGAACTGTACGGGATGTCGCTCTCCGATTACCTTCTCCCGTACGCGGGGGGATCCGTCGGCGCGGGCGCCGGCACCTGGGATGATCTCAGGAACATTCCCGGCGGGTCGGCCAGTTACAACGGCACAGGGGTGTTCACCCAGGCGACGAACGGGGGCTTCCCCTGCGTGGGGGGCGGCTGCACCGGGACCTGGAGCTTCACCCACACCGTGGACTTCGCGGCCCGGACGGTGACGACGAGCGATTCCATCACGACCGGCTTCATCGCCGACGCGGCGGAGGGAACCTTTTCCTTCGCCGCGCTCTCGGGCGCGGCCGCCTATGTGGATTCCAGCGGGGCGGGAGGGACCTATAGCTTCCAGTTCCTAAACGCGGACGGCGAACCCGCCAAACAACTGCTGGGAACCGTGGCCTATGCCGCGGGCGGCAGCACCGGTTCCGGTGTTCCGGTGACCGCCACGCGCTCGCCCTGATGTGGTCGCGACTGGGGCGGGCCTGGGAAGCGGTGTCCCTTCGGCTGCCGGCCGCGGCCGGCGCGTTGACGCTGGCTCTGGCCTTGACCGCGCGAGTGGCCGAACCGGGTTGGGTGGAACGTATCCGCCTGAGCGCATTCGACCTCCTGATCACCCTCGAACCGCGTCCGCCGAGTCCGGATTCGCCGGTCCGGATCGTTCTCGTCGACGAGGAGAGTCTTTCGCGAGTGGGGCCTTGGCCTTGGCCGCGCACCGTGCACGCCGCGCTCCTGGAGCGCTTGGCCGCGGGCGGCTCGCGCGCGGTGGCTTTGGACTTCGTCTTCCCGCGGGCGGACCGCTCGTCCCCCGCGGCGCTCGTCGCGGCCCTCCCGCCGCTCCCCGGAGTCCGGCGCTTGGCGGAGCGGGCCGCGGCCCTGCCGGACCATGACGCGCTCTTCGCCCGGGCTTTGCGCCGCCTCCCCGTCGCTCTGGGGTTCGCCTTCGGCGCCGGACCGGCGCCGCCGCCGCGCAAGGCGGGCTTCGGCGTCCTAGGTCCCGACCCGGCGCAGTTCCTGCCCGACGCGGGCCAAGCGGTGGTCAGCATCCCCGCCCTCAGCGTCGCCGCGGCGGGCGCGGGGGCCTTCAGCGTGTTCCCGGAGCCGGACGGGGTGGTGCGGCGGATCCCCCTGCTCTTCGCGTCGGGCTCGGGACTCTATCCCTCTCTGGTCCTGGAGGCGCTGCGTCTCTATTTTGGCGAGGCGGGCTACCAGGTGCGAGCCGTCGGTGGACGGAGCAAGTCGGTGGAGTGGGTCCGGGTCGGCCCGCGCTTCATCCCGACCGGCGCCGAGGGGCGGGCGTGGGTGCATTACTCGCGCGCGCCGAACACCGTGCCCGCTTGGCGAGTCCTCGAGGGCGCCGCCGCGCCGGAGGGGTTCAAGGACGCTTTGGTCTTCGTAGGCGCCGCCGCGACTTTGCTCAAGGACAATGTGGCGACTCCGCTCGGAGCCGCAACCCCGGGGGTCGTCGCGCACGCGGAGTTAGCGGCCCAGGTGCTCGATGGACGCGTGTTGTCCCGTCCGGATTGGGCCCCCGGGCTGGAGTTGCTCTACATGCTTGGGCTGGGCGCGGGGATGGTCTTGCTCCTCCCGCGCCTGGGAGCGGCGGCCTGCGCCGGGGTCGGGCTGGGGGCCTGTGTAATCGTCTTTCCCCTTTCCTGGTTCGCCTTCCATCATGCGGGTTGGCTGCTCGACCCCCTCACCCCCTCGGCGGCGGCCGCGGCGGTCTACGCGGTAGTGTCCGCCGCCGCGTATTGGGGCAGTGAGGCTCAAAGGCGCCGCCTGGAGGTGCTCGACGCCGTCAAGGACGAGCTCATCGCCACGGTGTCCCACGACCTGCGCGGACCGGTGAACGCGATGCTCATGGTGACCGACGCCATACGCATGGGGGTCTACGGGCCGGTCACGGAGAAGCAGGTCCAGAACCTCGATCTGTTGCAGGCTTCCGGGCACAGACTGACGCATTTCGTCAGCAACATCCTCGACGCCGCCAAGATCAAGGCCGGGCGCATGGAACTCCTCAAACAGCCGCTCAAGGCGGAGGAACTGCTGCCCTCCATCGCCGACCTTTTCGGACTCAGTGCGCGCGCCAAGGGCGTGCGGCTCGAAGTCAGCCTGGAGCCGGGGCTGCCCGCCGTTCTGGCGGACCGCGAGAAGATCGAGCAGGTCATCAACAACCTGCTCGGCAACGCGCTCAAGTTCACACCGTCGGGCGGCGTCGTCACGCTCTCGGCGTTCAGCGACGGAGGGGTGGTCCAGTTCGCGGTCAGCGATACCGGCTACGGAATCGCGGCGGAGGATGTTCCGAAGCTGTTCAGGAAATTCGCCCAGGTGGACCTGGCCAAGCAGCGCGAGACGGCGATCAAGGGCACGGGGTTGGGGCTTTCAATCTGCAAGGAGGTGGTGGATGCTCATGGAGGAAAGATCTGGGTCAAGTCGGAGAAGGACAAGGGTTCGTCGTTCCTTTTCACGCTGCCCGTGGCCACGGCGTAGGGGGCTCTCATGGCATTGATCATGATCGCCGATGACGACGACGCCATCGTCTCCGTGCTCACGGACTTCCTTGAATCACGGGGGCACCGGGTCGTCTCGGTGGGCGACGGTATGGCGGCCTCCATCAAAGCGCAGGATTGGAAGCCGGCGCTGATCGTCAGCGATATCGTGATGCCGGGCGCCTACGGGACCAGCGCCTACAAGAGCCTCGAGAACGCCGGCATCGTGCCGAAAACGCCGGTGATCTTCATCACTTCGGTCGAGCTCGAGAAGGCGCGCAAGGTCGTCCCGGACAACCCGCGCACGCGCCTGTTGGGCAAACCCGTCGACCTGGGCAAGCTCGACGCCGCGGTGAAGGAGTTGTTGGCCTAGCGTTGTGTCTCCAACATTTCTGTCCGGGGAAGCGGCGAAGCAGGGCTTCCTTCGGGTTCTCAAAGGCGCGGTCGGTTAGACCGAGTACGATTTGAAGCGGTCAAAACCCAAAGCCCCGACGGTACCGGAGTTCAGTCCAGCCGGCTCCTCGAACCCGCGCCTTCCTGCGCGCAGACGCCCTCGACCGACTCCCGCAGGGCTCTTGCCCCGAACGGTCGGCGCACAAGCGCCACCGCCGGGTCGGCCGTGCTCCCGCCCTCCTCGGATAACGCGATCACGCGCAGCGAGGAGAGTTCGGGCCAGCAGCGCAGCGATTCGCTCAACTCGAACGCGTTGACCGGGGCTTCGTCCCAGTTGACGACCAAAACATCCGGATGCCAGTGGCGGATCCGGTTCACCAGCTTGTCGTCGAGGTCGCAGGCGATGCTGCGCAGTCCCGGACATTCCCGAGACAACGACGATAGCGCGCGCCGACGCTCGTCCGGGTCGCGCGAGGCGACCATCACCTTCAGCGATCCCGATATTCCCGCCGGACTCGCGTCCCGAAACCCGCCTCCTTCGTATTGTCTGTGCATGGCGTCAATCCCCCGCTCCTATGTCGTCGCAATAGGAATCCTGAACTAAACTTCGAATCTCCTCGAAATGCCTCCGCAACCGCGCGTCGAGGCGCGCGAAGCGGGCTCGAAGCTGCGCGTACCCGAGCGGGTCCGACGCGTCCGAGAGGGAGGCGTCGCGGCTCAAGCGGGATGCCTCGCTGCGCAGTTGAGCCCGCTCCCGGCGCAACGCCTCGCCGCGGCCGCTCATGCGCGGGACCTCGCTGACAAGCGCTTCGGGCCAGTCGTCGGGACCCTCCTCGAACGCCAGAAAGGCCGACAGCAAGCCGCTGAGGCGGCGAACCTCACCGCGCATTGCCGGCCAATCGCGCGGCTCAGGCGGTGTCGGACTCCGGAAGCGGCTGCGCAGCCCGTCGAGCGCGCTTTCAGCCTCGCGTCGCTCGCGCAGCCCCTCGGGGGCCGTTTGCTGCGGATCTAGGGTTGTGGTCATGACACCTCCTTTTCGCCTACATCAGCGTCTCCGACAAAAAACCGGCGAGGCGTTTGCGGTGATCACGCTCCCGGCGTTCGAGTCCTTCGAAAATCTCGCGTACGCCCGGGGTCGGGGCCATCGCGGCCGCGCGGCCGAGATAGCCGCAGAGCCGTTCGTCCAAATCCAGCGCCCGGGAGCCGATCGACTCGAAGCCCGTCGGGGGCTCGGTTTCAAGGGCGGCCAGTTCGACATCAAGGGCTTCATCCGGTTCGAACTGCAGCCACGCCTCCCCGAGCGTGAGACGATGCGCTTCATCTAGAGCGCGCAATTCCCGCATCATGTCCTCCTCTTCTCCCGCGAGAAATTGGGCCAGATGCGCCGAGGCCCCGCCGCGGCGGCCCCAACGCGCAAACGCACGCCGTGCGCGCCCGTGGTAGCCCGCGGTTCTCTGCAGCAGGTCGGTGACCTGGGTGAACGCCAAGATTCCTCCCGCGGGGGTCCCCGCAGGCATAGTGTGGAGGGTCCGTCGAAAAGGAGTCTGAACTCGGTCTAAAATGAAACTAATGGGCGGGGGGGCTAAGTCGAGGGTGCGTCCTACGTCGACAGGTAGCGCAGCAGATCGCGCGCGGAGAGCATGCCGATGCCTCCGTCTTCGCGGTGTATCGGCAGGTGTCGAAAGCCGCCGACGCTCATATGGTGGAAGGCGAAGGAGACCGGGTCGTCTTCCTTAAGACAGACGGGGTCGGCGTGCATCAGTTCGGGGAGTTCCGCTTCCTCCGGGGAAACCACCCCGGCGACGCCGGACAGCAGGTCCCGTTCGGTGAGGATGCCGCGAACCTTTCCGCCGTCGACGACGAGGACGCAGCCGGACTTTTTCTCCCGCATCAGCCGAATCACCGAGGGGACCGAGTCCTGGGAGCCGACGATGATCGCGTCGCGCGGCTTGAGATCCTTGATCGTTCCCTCAAGGATGCGCTTGCCGAGTCCCCGGGGGAGGTGCGAGACGGTGCTCATGTCGTGCCCGCATCCGTCGCACACGTCGGCGCCCTGCATGTTGGCGACGCCGCAGTCGGGACACTTCACGCGGCGACCTCCCACGTTTCGGGACCCGCGAGCAGTTTCGAGAGATCGTCGGCACCGGGCTTCTTGGCGGACTCGATCTGCGCGTCCAAAAGGTCGTTGTAGGTTGCCTCTTCGACGGAGCGGAACACGCCGACCGGGGTCGGGAATTCCGGCGGTTCGAGCTGGGTGAGCATGTAGGCGAATTCCGCGCCGGCCTTTTCGTTGTGGACGAGCAGATCCTTGGGAGGTTCCTCGGGCTTGAAGGTCACGACCTCGGGGGTCAGCCCGCCCTTCATGCGGATCCCGTGGTCGCGGTCCTTTCCGAAAATCAGGGGCTTGCCGTGCTCGAGCTTGACGACGAAATCGTCGCGGGTCGCGCGGTTTTCGATGTCCTCGAAGGCGCCGTTGTTGAAAACGATGCAGTTCTGGTAGATCTCGACGAAGGAAGTTCCCTTATGGGTCGCCGCGCGTTCGAGCGTTTCCGCGAGATGCTGCACATCGGCGTCTACCGAACGGGCGACGAAGGTCGCTTCCGAGGCCAGCGCGGTGCGCAGCGGATAGATCGGGCGGTCCAACGAGCCCACGGGGCTCGACTTGGTCACCTTGCCGCGCTCGGAGGTCGGGGAGTACTGCCCTTTCGTCAGACCGTAGATCCGGTTGTTGAACAGCAGGATGTTGATGTCGATGTTGCGGCGGATCGCATGGATGAGATGGTTCCCGCCGATGGAGAGTCCGTCGCCGTCGCCGGTCACGACCCAGACCTGCAGGTCGGGCCGGGCGCACTTGAGCCCCGTCGCGATCGCCGGCGCGCGGCCGTGAATCGAGTGGAAGCCGTAGGTGTCCACGTAGTACGGGAAGCGGCTGGAGCAGCCGATGCCGGAAATGAAAACGATTTTCTCTTTAGGGATTCCAAGCTTCGGGAGGGTTTTCTGGACCTGCGCGAGGATGGCGAAATCGCCGCAGCCGGGACACCATCGGACCATCTGATCGGAAACGAAATCCTTCCGGGTCAGCGCGGGACCCGTCTTCGGCGTGGGAAAGGTGCGGTCGGCCATCATGACTCCTTGTTCTCGAGAAGGGATTCGATCTTTTCCTTGATCTCGGTGATCTTAAACGGCTGTCCCTTGACCTTGTGCAGCCCGATCGCGTCGACGAGGAACCGTCCCCGCAGGATCATCTGCAATTGCCCGAGGTTCATCTCGGGAACGAGGACCTTGTCGAAGTTTTTGAGGATGGCTTCAAGGTTCGACGGGAACGGATTCAGGTAGCGGAGGTGAATCGCCGAAACGGATTTCCCTTCACTTTGAAGCTGTTTGACTGCGGTGGTGATGGCGCCGTAGGTCGAGCCCCAGCCGGCGACGAGGACCTTCCCTTTGGGCTCGCCGAGGACGGTGATTTCCGGGATGTCGGCCTTCATCCGTTCGATCTTTTCCGCGCGCAAATGGACCATGTGCTCGTGGTTGTCCGGATCGTAGCTGACGTTGCCGGTGATGTCCTGCTTTTCGAGACCGCCGATGCGGTGTTCGTAGCCCGCGGTGCCGGGAAGCACCCACGGCCGGGCGAGTGTTTTCGGGTCGCGCGCGTAGGGCTGAAAGTCCTCCGGGGGGACGCCCGGCTCATGCGAAATTTCGAATTTCGGGAGCGTCTCGATTCCCGGAACCTTCCACGGTTCGGATCCGTTTCCCAAATATCCGTCGGAGAGGAAGAGGACGGGATGCCGGTACTTCATGGCGAGGCGGCAGGCTTGAATCACGGCTAAAAAGCACTCGCCGGGCGTCGCCGGGGCGACGATCGCAACGGGGCTTTCGCCGTTGCGGCCGTAGAGGGCCTGCAGCAGATCGCTTTGCTCGGTTTTCGTCGGAAGCCCGGTCGAGGGTCCTCCGCGCTGGACGTTGATGACCAAGAGCGGAAGTTCCGTCATCACCGCGAGGCCGATCGCCTCCGATTTCAGCGCCAGGCCCGGACCGCTGGTGCCCGTCACCGCGAGCAGGCCGCCGAAGGAGGCGCCGATCGCCGCGCCGACGGCGGCGATCTCGTCTTCGGCTTGGAAGGTCTTCACCCCGAAGGCCTTCAGGCGAGCGAGATTGTGCAGGATGTCGGAAGCGGGCGTGATCGGGTAGGTCGAGTAGAAGAGTTGATGGCTCGACAGTTGCTGCGCGGCGACGAGGCCGAGCGCTGCGGCTTCGTTGCCGGTGATGTTCCGGTACTTGCCGGGGGCGATCGGGGCTTTTTTGACGCGGTAGCTGTTTTGGAAAATCTCGGTGGTTTCGGCGAAGGCGTGGCCCGCGTGCAGCGCGCGCGTGTTCGCCTCGACCATCGTCGGAACCTTGTTGAACTTCTTCTTGATCCACGCGATCGTCGCCTCGAGCGAACGACCGTACACCCAATACATGATGCCCAGCGCGAAGAAGTTCTTGCAGCGGGAAACCTGGGTCGGAGACAAGCCGAGTCCTTCGAGGGCGTTTCCCGTCAGAGTGGTCATCGGGACTTCGACGACCTTGTAGGCGGCGAGGCTCTCGTCTTCGAGAGGGTTCGTCTCGATGCTGGCTTTCTTGAAGTTCTGGAGCGTGAAGGCGTCGGTGTTTAAGATGATCGTGCCGCCCTTCGCGAGATCCTTCAGGTTCGCCTTGAGCGCAGCGGGATTGAACGCGACGAGCACGTCAGGTCGGTCGCCCGGGGTCAGCACGTCGCGGGAGGAAAATTGGATTTGGAAGCCGCTGACGCCGGGGAGCGTTCCCACGGGCGCGCGGATTTCCGCGGGATAGTCGGGAAGCGTACTGAGATCGTTTCCGGAAAGCGCGGTTGCGGTGGTGAACTGACCGCCGGTCAACTGGACGCCGTCGCCGGAGTCTCCGGCGAAGCGAATGGTGACCGCTTCGACTTCGCTGGCGTCGGGTTTTCTGTTTTTTGGTGAGATGGCGAGATGGGGGTCTCGTTCGGCCTTTGTCTTGGCGGGCATTATGCTCCCTCTACCTGCTCGGCGGATTGACTCGGTTTCGGAGGCAGATTCAGGACCTCCGAAGGAAAATGGTAGGACAGATAGCGGATGATGCGTCCGACGGTCAGCATCCCGAGAATTCGTCCGGTTTCATCCAGCATCGGCAGGTTGCGGATGTGCTTTTCGTGCATGATCGAGATCGCGTCTCGGATCGTATCGGTGCTTTGAATCGTGACCGGGTCGGGAGTCATCAACGCGGAGATCGGCGTTTTTGGATCCGTTTCCTCGAGCAAGGTCTTCGTCAGGATGTCGCGTTCGGTAAAAATACCGCTGACCTTCCCGTTTCGCGTCAATATGACAGACGGAAGCCGCTCTTCGTGAAGCAATTCCAAAATCTCTCCGTAGGGGGTCGATTCCTTTGCGGCGAGATGGCGAATCGCTTTCAGGGAGCCTAGTTTTTCAATAAACGGGTCTGGGGGGGCGGTCATCGGCTGAATTCGACTATATGGTAGCAAATTGCGCGTTCTGATTGAAGGCGCGCAATTCCGCTTTCGATGGGGAATCCGCGATTTGACTCTTCTTTGAGGGTCCCCCTGGCTCTCTCCCTTCCCATTATCCTAGAATGAGCGCGTTGGACCAACCGCTCGACTCACCCAGGAGAGGGCCCCGATGAAACTCCTCGAATACGAAAGTAAGGACATTTTTCGCGCTTACGGCATCCCCGTTCCCCCGACCGGCGGCGTGATCAAGGACGCCGGAAAATTGCCGAACGCGATCAAGAAGGCGGGAAAGGGTCCTTGGGTGCTGAAGGCCCAGGTGCTCGCCGGCGGACGCGGCAAAGGCGGCGGGGTGAAGCTCGCGAAGACGCCGAAAGACGCCCGCGAAATCGCGAAAAAAATGGTCGGCATGACGCTCATCACGCACCAAACCGGGCCCGAGGGCCTGCTCGTCAAGGAAGTGCTCGTTGACAAGGCTTCCGACATCTCGCGCGAGATTTATTTCTCCATCGTGATGGACCGCAAATCCGGAAAGCCGACGATCATCGCCTCCGCCGAAGGCGGCGTCGAGATCGAGGTGCTCGCGAAGGAGCGCCCCTCGGCGATTTTGAAGATGCCGGTCGATCCGGACCGCGGCCTTGAGGCGTATCAGGGACGCCGGCTCGCGTACGCGCTGGACATCCCGAACGACCGGGTTCTCGACTTCGTGAAGATGGCGACGAAACTGGTCAAGGTGTTCCTCGACCTAGACGCGTCTCTCGTCGAGGTGAACCCGCTCATCATTACGCCGAAGAACGAATTGATCGCGCTCGACGCGAAGATCGTCACCGACGACAATGCTCTCTTCCGGCAGGAGTCGCTCGCCGAGCGCCGCGATCCGGAAATCACCGCGCTCGAACGGGAGGCCAAGGAGGTCGGGCTCTCCTACATCGCGCTCGACGGAAACATCGGCTGCATGGTCAACGGGGCCGGCCTTGCGATGGGGACGATGGATACCGTAAGCCTCGCGGGAGGTTCTCCGGCGAACTTCCTCGACGTGGGCGGCGGCGCCAACGAAGAGCAGGTGACCCGCGCGCTGCAGATCATTCTGAAGGATAAAAAGGTGACCGCGGTGCTCGTCAATATCTTCGGCGGCATCATGCGCTGCGACACGATCGCCAAGGGCGTGATCGCGGCGGCGAAGAAGGTCAAATTGAAGCTTCCTCTCATCGTCCGGTTGGAAGGGACCAACGTGAAGGAAGGGAAGGCCCTGCTCCGGAAATCGGGGCTCGCGATGGAGCAGGCGGACAGCCTGTGGGAGGCGGCCCAAAAAGCGGTCGCCGCGGCGGGAGGCGCCCGATGAGCATTCTTCTCAACAAGAAAAGCAGGATCGTCGTTCAGGGGATTACCGGATCGGCCGGTTCCTTTCACTCCGAACAATGCCTGAAATACGGCAAGGGCATCGTCGCCGGTGCGACTCCCGGCAAGGGCGGCAAGAAGCATCTCGGGGTTCCCGTCTTCAACACGGTGCACGACGCCGTTTCGGCCGAGGCCGTCGACGCGTCTTTGATTTTCGTTCCGCCGCCGTTCGCCGCGGACGCGATGCTCGAGGCGGCCGACGCCGGAGTCAAGCTCATCATCACGATCACCGAAGGAATTCCGGTGCTCGATATGGCGCGCGTAAAGAAGGACATCGAGCGTCGCCGCGCGCTCGGTCAGGAAATCCGACTCGTCGGGCCGAACTGTCCCGGCGTCATTACGCCCGGAGAAGTGAAGGCGGGCATCATGCCCGGCTACATTCACAAGGGCGGCGGTCCGGTCGGACTCGTCTCCCGTTCCGGAACGCTGACCTACGAGGCGGTTTGGCAGTTGACCCAGCGCGGCATCGGCCAATCCACCGTCGTCGGCATCGGAGGAGACCCGATCGCGGGCTCGACCCATACCGACATTCTCCGCTTGTTCGAACAGGACGACGCCACGAAGGCCGTCGTGCTCATCGGCGAAATCGGAGGATCCGCGGAGGAGGAGGCCGCCGATTTTTACAAGCGGCATATGTCCAAGCCGGTCTACGCGTTCATCGCCGGCAAGACGGCTCCTCCCGGCCGGCGGATGGGACACGCGGGCGCGATCATCGAGGGCGGCTCCGGCGGACACGCCGACAAAATCGCCGCGCTCAAGCAGGTGGGGATTCACGTCGTGGACAATCTTTCCGAAATCGGGGAAACCGTCGCGCGGACGATTTCGGCCGCCCAAACGGCGTAGCGGGTGGCCGAATTCGGACTGGCCTTCGGAGCGGGTCTGGTGAGTTTCCTCTCGCCATGCGTGCTCCCGTTGATTCCCGTCTATCTGGCGTTTCTGACCGGCACCTCGTTTAGCGACTTGGAGACCGGCGGCAACCGTCGGCTGACGATCCTGCACGCGCTGTGCTTCATCGCCGGCTTCTCGGCGGTGTTTATCCTGCTGGGGGCGTCCGCCTCTGCGTTGGGCGAACTGCTGTTCGGAGTGCGCGACTGGGTCGAACGGATCGGCGGCGCCGTCTTGATCCTGTTCGGGTTTTGGATGCTCGGCGTCCTGAAGGTCGGGTTCCTTTATAAAGAGGCCCGTTTCCACTACCAGCAAAAGCCGGCGGGATTCCTCGGGTCCGCGCTGGTCGGCAGCGCGTTCGCCGCGGGCTGGACTCCCTGCGTCGGTCCGGTGCTGGCCGGGATTCTTCTTTTGGCTTCCCGGTCGGGGTCGGTATTGAAAGGAGTTTTGCTTCTGGCGGCCTACTCGGCCGGATTCGCGATTCCGCTTCTGATCTGCGCCCTCGCGGTAGAGCGGATGATTCCCGTGTTAAACCGGATAAAGCCGCAGCTCCCCAAGATCGAAAAGGCGACGGGAATCTGCCTGATTCTGGTCGGAATCGCCCTGGCGGGAGGCTGGTTTTCCCGCCTTTCCACGTGGACGCTCTCCTACTTCCCGGGCTGGGTGACCTTTATGGCCCAATTGGGCTTGTAGCTCCCTTGGGACGTGGTCTTGCCAATATTCATAGCGCCTGCTAGCCTATCGAGGCCTTTATGACGGAAGAAAAAACTCCCGCTACCCAACCCCGGCCTTCGGCGCCTGCAAAGAAGGCTGCGGTGAAGACAGCCAGCGACGTCGGTCCCGGCGCTCAGCGCGAGCCTTCGCGGTTTCCGCGCTACTTCACGATCGTTTTCTCGTGCCTGATGTTCGTGGGCGTAAGCGTCGGGGTTTTCGATAATCTCGAGAGTCAGTGGCTGAGCCGGATGTTCCGCCTGCGCGGGATGGAGATGATCGACTCCCGGATTACGATCGTTTCCATCGACGACGAATCCCTTAAGTTCATCGGCGCCTACCCATGGCAGAGAAGCGTCTACGAGCGTCTGGTGAACCAGTTGTTCGAGAAGTACGGCGTCGGCGTGGTCGGGTTCGACGTGCTGTTTATCGACCCCTCCGGACAGCCGAAGGAGGATCGGGCTCTTGTCCGCGTGACCCGAAAGTATGCCGATAAAGTCGTGCATGCCCTTCGCGCGCAGCCCGTTCCGGGGACTTTCGACTACGAATATCAATATCCCTTCGACGATTTGCGCAAGGCGTCCCGGCACCTGGGCAACGTCTCCCAGTATATGATCGACACGGACGGACAGGTGCGGAACATTCTGCTCGTCGCCGGAAAATCCCTCGGCGACGACTGGATCAACGATCCCGAGCGCTATACCGCGATGGGCGTCGAGATACTCAACGCCTATACGGGCAAGACCGCCGACTTTTGGCTGCAGAAAATCGGGTTCAACGCGATGCGCCTGAATTTTCGCGGACAAAAGAACCTCCGCCGCTACAACGAAAAGACGGGCGAGGACGTGGAGGTCGGCACGATTTTCGGAATCCCCCGGGTCCCCGCATACGAAGTTCTCCAAGGGGAGTTGGAAGAATCCGTCGCGGAACGCCTCAAGAACGGGATCGTCCTCGTGGGGCTGACGGCCTCGGGATCTTTCGATCATTATCCCTCACCCTACAGCGAATCCTCCCCCGGAGTCGAGGTGCACGCCACGCAGATCGACAACCTGCTCAACGATCGTTGGCTGCGGGATACCGTCCGGTTGTTCGCCTGTCTGATCACGGTCTTGATGGTGATCTTGGCCGGCCGGCTGGTGCGCAAGCCGCCTCTGATCGCGGGGGGCGGGCTGATTCTGGTCACGGCGGGTTGGCTGGGTTTCGTGTACTATATGTTCCTGCAGTTGAGGCTGTTCGAGGGGGTCTCGCCGGTCATCGGCTTCGTTACGACTTTCGTGACCTTGATCATCCACCGGACGATGCTCGAGCAGCAGCAGAAGCGCGAAGTGCGCGCGATGTTCGGCCAATACGTCGCGCCCGAGATCGTCGAGATTCTCGTCAAGGACCCGAAGAAGCTGTCTCTCGGCGGAGAGAAGCGCGACATGACGATGTTTTTCCTGGACATCGCGCATTTCACGAGCATCTCGGAGAAATTGCGCGCCGAGGAATTGATCACCTTTCTGAACTTTTATCTCACCTCCCTGACCGACGACGTCCTTAACAACGAAGGCGTGGTCGATAAATACATCGGCGACTGCATCATGGCGTTCTGGAACGCGCCGATCGAGGTCGAGAATCACCGGACGAAGGCCTGTCTCGCCGCGGTCGCCTGCATCCAGACGATGGAGCGGCTGAACGCCGAATTCGAAAAGGAGAAGGGCATCAAGATGCCCGAGATGCCGGCGGTGCGCATCGGACTCAATTCGGGAGAGGTCGTCGTGGGCAACACCGGCTCGGCGCGAAAGCTGGCGTATACGGTGCTCGGCGACGAGGTAAACCTTTCCAGCCGTCTTGAGGGGGCCAATAAGTTTTTCGGGTCGACGATCATGGCCAGCGAGAATACCTACGACGACGAGGCCCGCAAGCTCATCGAGGCGCGGGAGTTGGGAAAGGTCCGGGTCGTCGGAAAGGAGATCCCGATTCGGGTCTATGAATTGCTGGCCAAGAAGGGGGAGTTGGAGGAGTCCTGGGTCAAGGCGCTTCCGAGCTACCGGGAGGGGGTCGCTCTTTACAACGACCGGAAGTTCGACGAAGCGAAGGGGAAATTCGAAGAAGTCCTTCGGCATCGTCCGGGCGATAAGCCGACGAAGCTCTACATCAACCTCTGCGAGGACTACTCCGTGATCGCGCCTCCGGCGGATCAGCCGCTCGTCTTCAACCTCACCACGAAATGACGCGATGCTGATCTTTTGGAGGCTGGTCTTCGGACACCTCTTGTCGGACTTCACCCTGCAGACGAACTTTATCGTCCACTGGAAGCAGAAGAGCCTGTGGGGGATGTTCGTTCACTGCGGCACGCATTTCGTCCTCTACGCCCTTCTGTGCGCCCCGTATCTCTCGGACGCGTGGGTCGATACCGCGGCGCTGCGCCTGAACGGCTGGGCCTGCCTCTCGCTGCTGTTTCTGGCGCACTTCATCACCGACGAATGGCGCGTCTTCATGATCGCGCATAATCGAATCGAAGACGATACGCTGTTCTTTCTCTTCGACCAGGCGGCGCATTTCGCCTGCTTGATCGCTCTTCTTCCACTGGGCTTGTGGGGGCGGGGAGACGGTCTGATGCCGGAGTCTTGGCCGGTGCTCGGGTGTCTTGCGGTATGGGCGACTCACACAACCACGGTGCTCGTCTACTATATCGAGAAAGAGCTGTTCGGCGGAACCTTTCCCGAGTTCGATGAGAAATACTTCACTCTGGCGGAGCGCTTCGTATTCGGGGTGTGCTTCCTTCTTCCGGGAATTTGGGGCTTCCTGGCGCCGGGGGCTTGGGGAATTCTCACCTATCAGGCCCGAGTCTCGTTCGGCCTCGATTACTCCTGGTTCGGGTACTACGCCGGCTTGGCCTGCGCCGCCTTCTGCGGCGTTTTGGCGGGCTGGATCGCGCCCTTTTAGGCGGTGCTTCAATAGACCGCCTTCGCGGAACGCATCGCGGCGAGTTCGCGGGCGAGTCCGGCGAGCGCCATCACGAGTTTGGGCGCTCCCGCGATCAGTAGATAGCCGCCGAAAACGCCGGCCAAGCCGGTCGCAATCCAAAGCCCGAAGATCCCCGCGTCGACCGCAAACCCGAGCAGCAGCCAATATGGGCCGCCGCGGTCCGGAGTCACCCCGCGCATGAAATCCTGTGCGGCGGAAAAGGCGTTCGATTGGATCATGAGGGTCGCGATGAGCGCCGCGCCGACGATCAGCAAACCGTAAAAGAGGACTGCGGGAGAGGGTCCGCAGGCGGCCGCCGGCAGCGGGGTTATCAATAAAGAGAAGGAAATCACTATATTTTTTTTCATGCTACTCCTCCACACGGCTCACGGAAAGAAGATCAATTTCCGTGCCGAATCGGGATTTATGCCAGGATTGCATTCTTTGTATACTCTGGCCGGTTCCATTTTCTTCCTTAATTTCCGGAGGTCCCGTCATGGGCAAAGATATTTTCATTCTCAGCGCGAAACGCACGCCGATCGGCTCGATGAACGGCGCCCTTTCTTCCTATACCGCGCCTCAGCTAGGAGCGAAGGCGATTGCCGCGGCGGTCGAAGCCGCGGGCGTCAAACCCGAGGCGGTCTCCGAGGTCGTGATGGGCAACGTGGTCTCGGCCGGAATCGGCCAGGCGCCCGCCCGCCAGGCCATGATCGGCGCGGGGATTCCGACCTCCACCGGCGCGACGACGGTCAACAAGGTTTGCGGCTCGGGCATGAAGGCGATCATGATGGGATGTCAGTCGATCCTCGTCGGGGATTCGGACATCGTCGTCGCCGGCGGAATGGAGTCGATGAGCAAGACCCCGTTTTTGCTCGATAAGGCCCGCGGCGGCTACCGGCTCGGACACGGGAAACTGCTCGACGCGGTCATCCACGACGGGCTCTGGGATCCCTACGGCGACATGCACATGGGAATCTGCGGTGAGACCTGCGCCGAGGAACGGAAGATTTCCCGCGACGAACAGGACGATTACGCGATCAAGAGCTACGAGCGCGCTCAGAAGGCCGTCGCCGAGGGCGCGTTCTCCGACGAGATGGTCTCCATCGACGGGATCGCCGTCGATGAGGAGCCCGGCCGCGCCAAGCTCGACAAGATCAAGAAACTCAGGCCCGCGTTCAAGAAGGACGGGACGATCACCGCGGCCAACGCCTCCAAGCTCAACGACGGCGCCGCAGCCCTGGTCCTCGCTTCCGGTGAAGCCTTGGACGGGCGGACGCCGCTTGCGAAGATCGCGGGATGGGCGACCTTCAGCCAGGATCCGGTTTGGTTCACAACGGCCCCGGCCGGGGCCATCAAGAAGCTGTTGGAAAAGGTCGGTTGGAACAAGGACGAGGTCGACGCCTACGAGATCAACGAGGCGTTCGCCGTCGTCGCGCTCGCGGTGGCCAAGGAGGTCGGTCTGGACCTCGAGAAAGTCAACGTCAACGGCGGCGCGGTCGCGCTCGGCCATCCGCTCGGCGCCAGCGGCGCCCGGATCGTCGCCACGCTCGCGCACGCTCTCGCCAAGCGGGGTTGGAAGAAGGGGGTCGCCGCGATCTGTCTCGGGGGCGGCGAAGCGGTGGCCGTCGCGATCGAGCGGCCGTGACTTATATCCTGCGGGGGACGCCTGTCCGTGGAAGACGCAGGAAGGCCAAAACGGAGAAGCCGAGGGCTTCTCTGACGCTCGGCGAGGAAGCCGCGTTGCCGATTGAAGCGGTGACCTTTTCGTTTTTGGACACGGAAACGACCGGGCTCTCCTCCTCGCGAGGCGGACGCGTTTGCGAGTTGGCGATCCTCCGCGTTCGCGGCGGGAAAGCGGTTGATTCCTTCCAGGAACTGATCGATCCCCAGGTTCCCATCGAGTTCGGGGCGCAGGCGGTGCACGGGATCACCGACTCGATGGTTCGGGGCAAGCCGACCTTCCGGGCGCTGTCGCCGCGCGTCGCGAAGCTTCTTGAAGGCACGGTGATGGTCTGCCATAACGCGCCTTTCGACGAGGCGTTCTTGCGCGCCGAGTTTGAGCGCTCGGGCGGAGCGATGCCGGAAATCCCGATTCTGTGCACGCTCAAGCTCGCCCGCCGGCATTTCTCGTTCGAGCGAAATAATCTTGGAACGATCGCGCAGGCTCTCGGAGTCGAGACGAGGGGTTGGCACCGCGCCGGGGCCGACGTCGCGATGCTCGACAAGATCTTTCGCTATTTCCTCAAGGAATTCTCGATGCGCGGGGCCTCGACGCTCGGGGAACTGGTGGATCTGTAAGCCATGGGCGCCTTTAAATTAGGATCGACGGCGAAGCTGCGGGACCTCGTGGAGGTCGCCGAAAACGGCCGCCGCGTTCTATTGACGAGCCCCGCCCGCGACCGCATCCGCGGCGCGCGGCGCGCGGTGCTGCGGGCGCAGGCCTCCGGGCAGGCGATTTATGGCGTCAATACCGGCTTCGGGGAGCAGGCGTCGGTTCGAATCCCCTTGGAGGCGATACGCCAACTGCAGATCAACTATGTCCGTTCGCATTCGGCCGGCTTGGACTCCCCGCTTTCTCAGGCGGAGACTCGCGGGCTTTTGTTTTTGCGGGCCAACGAGTTCTCACGCGGGCATTCGGGCGTTCGGGTGGAGATCGTCGCTCTGATGGTGCGCATGCTAAACGCGGGAGTGCTCCCCGTCGTCCCGAGCCGAGGTTCCGTGGGCGCGAGCGGAGATTTGGCGCCGATGGCGCATATGGCGCTGGCGATCATCGGCGAAGGCAAGTGCACGTTCCGGGGCAAGACGATGCCGTCCGCGAAGGCCCTGGCCGCGGCGGGACTGAAGCCCGTTTCGCTCGAGGCGAAAGAAGCCCTTTCTTTGACGAACGGAACGCAGGCGATGCAGTCCGTCGGCGGGCTTTCGCTCGTGCGGGCGCTGCGGGTGCTCGAAGCGTCCAATTTGGCGGCGGCGATGGGCTTGGAAGCCATCATGGGAACCCCCGTGCCCTACGACGCCAGGATTTCTGCGCTGAAGCCTCATCCCGGCCAGGTGCGCACCGCCGCGGCGATGAGACGCCTGTTGAGCGGAAGCGAAATCCGGCTCGCCCACATCGAGGGCGACGACCGCGTTCAGGATTCCTACAGCTTCCGCTGCGTCCCGCAGGTGCACGGCGCGGTCTTGGACTCGCTCGAGCATGCGGTGCGCGTCGTCGAGACCGAGATGGGCAGCGTCACCGACAATCCGATCGTCGACGGCCGCGATCTGCTTTCCGGCGGAAATTTTCACGGCCAGGCGATCGCCTTCGCCTTCGACCATGCCTCGACGGTAACGACGGCGCTCGGCGGCGTCTCGGAGCGCCGCTTGTTTCAGGTCGTCTGCGCTCCGCACCCGGGCCTCACGCCGTTTCTCGTCGAAACCCCCGGGCTTGAATCGGGCTATATGATTCCGCAGTACGCGGCGGCCGCGCTGGCCAGCGAGAATTTGACGCTCGCCCACCCCGCCTCCGTGGGCTCGCTTCCGACTTCGGCCAACAAGGAGGATTTCGTCAGCATGGGAATGTGGGGGGCGCATAAACTCAAGCGCGTCGTCGAGAACTGTTCCCGCATCGTCGCGATCGAACTGCTCGCCGCGGGACAGGCCGTCGAGCGCCGCAGGCCGCTCAAACCCGGCAAGGGAGTCGCCGAAGGACTGCGGCGGCTGCGCCGCCGCATCGCCGCAAGCAAGGGCGACGAGTCCCTTTCGGGGAAGATCGAAACCGCGCACGAGTTGATTTCAAAAGGGCATTTCGGAGGGATCGCATGACGACGGCGCAAATCGTCCGCGCCCCGCGCACAACGGCGCTCAGCTGCAAGGGCTGGCAGCAGGAAGGCGCCCTGCGGATGCTCATGAACAATCTCGATCCGGAGGTCGCCGAGCGGCCCGAGGATCTCGTCGTTTACGGAGGACGGGGGAAGGCCGCTCGAAACTGGGCCTGCTACGAGAAGATCGTCTCCAGTCTGCGCGCGTTGGAAAACGACGAGACGCTTCTCGTTCAGTCCGGAAAGCCCGTCGCGGTGTTCCGCACGCACGAGTACGCGCCGCGCGTGCTGATCGCCAATTCCAATCTCGTCGGCCGCTGGTCGAATTGGGACCATTTCAACGAACTCGAGCGAAAGGGCTTGATGATGTACGGGCAGATGACGGCGGGCTCGTGGATTTACATCGGGACGCAGGGAATCCTGCAGGGCACCTACGAAACCTTCGCCGCCGCGGCGAAGAAGCATTTCGGCGGAGACCTCACGGGCAGGCTGGTCGTGACCGCGGGCTTGGGGGGAATGGGCGGCGCGCAGCCGTTGGCCGCGACCATGAACAACGGCGTGATGCTCGCGATCGAAGTCGACGAAACCCGCATCCAAAAGCGCCTGGAGACGGGCTACCTCGACGCGATGGAAACCGATTTAGACGCGGCGCTCGCGCGCGTCGAAGCGGCTAAAAAATCCAAGAAGCCGCTTTCGGTCGGATTGCTCGCAAACGCGGCCGAAGCGCTTCCGGAATTGGCGAAGCGCGGAGTCGAGATCGACCTGCTCACCGACCAGACCTCGGCGCACGACCCGCTGACCGGCTACATCCCGGCGGGGATGACGCTCGCGCAGGCCGCGGCGATGCGGGAAAGCGATCCTCAGGGTTTGGAGAAAAAGGCGTTGGAGTCGATCGCCGTCCATGTGGAGGCGATGCTGTCGATCCAAAAGAGCGGCACGCCGACCTTCGACTACGGCAACAACATCCGGACGATGGCGTTTAAGACCGGGGTGAAGAACGCCTACGACTTTCCGGGCTTTGTCCCGGCCTATATCCGGCCGTTGTTTTGCGAGGGGAAGGGACCCTTTCGCTGGGCCGCGCTCTCCGGCGAGGCAAACGACATCGCCGAAACCGACAAGGCGGTTCTCGAGCTGTTCCCTAAAGATGAGGCGCTGGCCCGGTGGATCAAGATGGCCGGCGAGAAGATCAAGTTCCAGGGGCTTCCGTCGCGCATCTGCTGGCTCGGCCAAGGCGCGCGCGCCGAGATGGGACTGCGCTTCAACGATTTGGTGAAGAAGGGGAAGGTGGCCGCTCCGATCGTGATCGGCCGCGATCATCTCGATACCGGCTCGGTCGCCAGCCCGTTCCGGGAAACCGAGGCGATGAAGGACGGCTCCGACGCGGTCGCGGATTGGCCGATCTTGAACGCTTTGCTGAACACGGCCTCCGGCGCGTCCTGGGTCAGCGTGCACAACGGCGGCGGGGTCGGAATCGGATATTCTCTGCACGCCGGACAGGTGTCGGTGGCCGACGGCAGCGAGATGATGGACAAGCGCCTGGAACGCGTGCTCACCAACGATCCCGGACTTGGCGTCGCCCGGCACGCGGACGCCGGCTACGACGAGGCCAAGGCGGTCGCAAAAGAGCAGAAACTGAATCTTCCGATGGAGAACGCTTAACATGGCGAAAGACGCATCGTTTGACGTGGTTTCGAAGGTGGACTATACGCTGGTAGAGGAGAGCGTCCAGGTGGCGCTCAAGGAAATCGTCAACCGCTACGATTTTCGCGGTACGGACACGAAGATCGAGTTCGAGCCGAAGGCGAACAGCATCACGATGCAGTCGGCGGATGAATTCAAGGTCAAGGCGCTGTTCGACATCCTGATCACCCGCATGGCCAAGCGGGGCCTCCCGGTGAAGAATTTCCAGCCGGAAAAGATCGAATCCGCGCTCGGCGGAACCGCTCGCCAAAAAGTGACGATTACCCAGGGGATCCCCTCGGATAAAGCAAAGGAAATCGTTAAGGAAATCAAGAAAAGCGGCCTGAAGGTCCAGGCGGCGATCCAGGGCGATCAACTACGGGTCACCTCGAAATCCCGGGACACTTTGCAAGAGACCATCGCCTTCTTAAAGGAAAAGGACTGGGAAATCGACCTCCAGTTCGACAACTACCGTTAGGCGGCCCAAATCCGCCATAGGTCCTTCGGGAAGGTTTTCTCTGGGCCGTTGGTGACTGTCGCCCGGGCCCAAAGGCGCCCATCTTTAGGGTATGAAGACAAAGGCCCTTAAGTCCATGCTCAGCTTTTCGGCCGCGGTTCTATTGGCGGCGGCTTCGATCGCGCAAGCGGCGCTTCCGGAGTCCGGTTCGTTCTCCGGCGCCGAGACCCTCACCCAATCCCACAACCACGCCGGCGCCTATGACGGCAATGTGCGGATGGCCGGCGTCCTCGGAGCGCCTCCGGCCGTGCTGGGCGTCAACTTCTCCCGGCACCGGCCGCTGCCGCCGGCGGAAACCGCCCCGGCCGCCGAAAAGGGCCTGCATGTCGCGTCGGTCGCCGACCCGCTCGCCGATCGTGCGTTGACGGCGGAGGAACTGGAAAAGCTCGTCGAGATGTTCCCGCGGCAGCGCGAGGAAGTCGGCGACGGCTTCGTCGCGCAGGCGGTCGGCGCGGTGAAGAACGCGGTGCTCGACACGCAGGACCGGGCGTTTACCGAGGCGATGCTCAAGAAACTGCAGGAGAGCGAAGTCGGCCGGCGCGTACTGCGGGAGTTGTCCTTCGAGGCCGGCCGCAAGGGCCTGAGAATCACCATCCAGCCCAAGGAGTACGAAGGCACTTCGATCGTCAAGAGTTCGTACAAAGCCCCGAACGGCGACACGGCGACGATGGAAAGCCTGTGGGGAATCCGCGGCATGGCCACTTACGGGAGTTGGCAGTACAACTACAACGAAGGTTTTATGCGCATGGAGGACCGGGAGAAGGCACTGGAGATCGCGTCGAGCAACATGGGCCACGAACTCAACCATTTGGTTTGGAAGCTCAAATCCGACCGCCTCATTCCCGAGTACCGGGAAGTGCTGCAGCGCGACCTCGGCAACGAGCAGTCGGCGCGCTTGGTCGGCTACCTCGTCTCGACTCAAATCAACGACGGAAGGCCGAGCGACTACACCGAGGAGACCAAGGGTCTGGTCGCAAACCCGCAGGCGTACTGGGACGGCATGAAGATGTGGCATCCGGGCTACGCGATGTCGCTCGACGCCGCGGAGCGCAAAGACCCCATCGCCGCCTACACGAAACGCCTGGCCGATCTGACCCGCAAGCGCGAGAAGATCATCCAGCAGCGCGATTTGTGGCAGCCGGCGCAGGAAAAAGCTCTCGCGCATTTCGAAGGTCCCGAGCATAACATGAAGGAAGCGCTTTCGGACATCCGTTCCTACCTCGACGGAAGCAAGGGCCGCTACGCGGTCAACCTGAAGCAGGCCGACGACTCGATTCGCTATGTCGGGGATCTTAAGGAGTATTTCGAGGCGGGCAAGGACGACCCTAAAAAGAATCCTAAGGCGGCGGGGCTGCTCAACGCGACGATCCGCTCTGCGACCGATCCGGATTACTTGAAGTTCGAAGCCCAAATGCGTCAGGATCAGAAGGACTTGGTCGATCTGGTAAAAAAACAAGGGCTGCCTGAGCTCGAAACGGAAGGAACCGGCAAGATTTCGTGGGGGCAATTCTACGCGTTGGTCGAGAAGGACCGCGCGGAGAATCCCGAGCATTGGAGCGGCGGCGATGCGAAATAAATTTCTATCCTGGGGACTTATGGCGGGAATTTTGCTTCCGGTGGGCGTGACTCAAACGACCGTTCCGCACGAGCGCGCCTTGAACGCCTTCGTGCGCGAAAACGGAGTCGGACACGCGTTCGAAAAGGCCGCGCCGGCGACCGTGAAGGGACTTAAGCGGGCCCGATGGACTCGGTCTTTTCAGTTAGGATTCGGCGGCGAAGGACTCGGGGCGTTCGAGTGGGCGCACGAAGAAATCGTCGCCGTCCCGCGCGGCGCTGCGGGGTATACCGTGTTGCGCTACCGGACCGAGTCCTTTGATCCTGTTTTACGTGGAAAAGAAAGAAGAAAATGGGATCGCTTCCTCGCTGATTTCAATTACTGAGTGTCAGGCCGTCACTTTGTCACTTTTGCTCTTTGATTGGAGTTGTGACGCATCCGTGACTTTTGAAGTCGACAGGGATGCGGTTTATGCCTGAGCGGACAGGGCCCGCTTCGCGAATGCAGCGACCGGATCGCCGCAACTTAGGCGACGCCGAATACCGAGCGTAGGCCTTTAGGGCAGTTTTCCGTTGGGACCATAGCGGCTGGTCGTGAATCGCCTCACGGGCGATAATTAAGACATGGGCCTCCTGAAATCCCAACTGCTGTCCTTGGCGGCGATGGCCGTGTTCTCCGCGAGCGCGTACGGAGCTCCCCCAGCGGGATACCGGGTCGTCGGCTGCGACAGCGGCAGCTGCCGGCTCGAAAAGATCCCCGACCGCGAAATCGGCTCACGCTTTTCCTCGCCGACCTGTGAGAGCGGGGACCCGTTCAAGGCGCAGGCGAAGACTCCCGGCGCTTCGGACGCGTGTCCGGACGGAAAATGCGGTCTGCGCGCGAAGCCGGACGTCTCCGCGCCCGCGGGGTCTGAAATCACGGGCTGCAAAGACGGCACCTGCGCGAAACCCTCTTCGTTTGCGGCGGCGCCTCCGACTCCCGGGGCCGCGGCGAAGGGCGGTTGCTCGACCGGGCAGTGTCCGTCGGCGGCCGCGGCAAGCGGCGGCGCAGCGGCCAAGGGCGGCGGTTGCAGCAGCGGCAAGAAAGGCAAGGGCGGTCCGTTCTCCATCATCTCGAATTTCGTCCAGGCGATCGGCCGCGCGCTCGGCCTGGCTTAAGCCCTTCTTCCAAGCTATCCTAGTCGGGCATGTCCGAGAAGGAGTCTCCAGATGACGGCGTTTTCGTGGAGGCCGGCGGCTTTCGCGTCGATCGCCGACGGGCGGTCCGCAAGCTTCAGCGCTTTCAATTGCCGGGAACGTTCGGGGCGTCGATGCTCTTGATTCGAGCCGCCGTCGCCTCCGGCGCGTCGCATGTTCGGATCGCCCAACAGACGCTCTTCAACGAGGTCCGTTTTGACGGGGAGCCCTTCCCGTATCGCTTTCTCCAGGATCCCTACGCCCCGATCTTGGGCGACAAAGAGTGCCATCCACGGGAACGCTCCTTGGCGCTGGGGCTGATGCATCTGCTCGACTATCGGCCGAGGACCGTTACGATCCGTACGGGAGCGAACGACGAGCGCTACGCCTTGGCTGTTTCTCCCGAAGGCATCGACAGCGCGCGCGAGGACTTGACTAAAAGCGAAGAGGACGGGGAGACCGATACGGCGATTCAAACGGAATGGAGTGTGGAGGAACGAACGCGTGCTCTCCGCTCGCAGCTGACGCGGAGCGCCTTGCGTTGGAATTGCGCGATGTGTCCGGCGACGATTGCCTTGGGCGATTCGCTGATTCACGCTCCCGAGGACGACTTCCCGCGCGGGGAGATGTTCTCCTGGAACGGCGCGCGCGTCGTCGTCGATGAAGCGCCGGTCGGGACGACCGGGACGCTGGAGCTTTTCCATTACGGCGTGAAGGTTCAGCGGCTTGAGGTGCCTTACCAGGAACGCGGATTTCACGTTTGGGTGGACGATCCGGGGTTTGCTTTAAACGCTTCGCTCAGCGCGGTGGTTCAAGACGAACGGTTTAAGCGGCTGTTTCGCGAGATCAAGAAGGCGATGTGAGGGGAGCGGCGTCCATTGAGTCCACGATCGGTCTTGAGATTTGCTGTTCCCGGGGTTAAACTGGGGGTATGACGAAGGTCCAATTGCTTGAGAGAGAAGTAAAGAAGCTCGGCCGTTCGGAATTGGCCATGTTTCGGAAGTGGTTCCAGGAATTCGACGCCGCTGTATGGGACCAGCAATTCGAGAGTGATGTCGCGTCCGGCAAGCTGGCGGCTCTTGCCAAGGAAGCCGTTCGTGATTACAAGGGCGGAAACCGGATGGGCCGATTTGGTTTTGGATAGGGAGTCATGCGGACTACGACAAGTTGTTAAATCGCACCGCTCAGAATCTCCACGCGACGCTCGCGCGCATCGTCGCCCCGAGCGCATCCATCGGCTGAAAGGCGAAATCCACGGCCAAACGCCGATTCCCGAACCCGATGCCGCCCGTAATCCCCGTCATCGGCCCCAAGTCAAAAGCCGTCAGACTCTTATAGCCCGTTCTCACCGCCGCCCAAGTCTCGCCCCGAACATTCATCGAATATTCAAAACCCAATTTCCCATACGGCTTGCCGTAATAGGGAACCACCGCCTCCACCGCGGACAAGAACCGTTTATCCCGCCCGCTCACGTCGTAAGCCGCGCCGACGGAGACATCCGCCGGTAAAGACTCCGCCTTTCTCCCGAACTTCGGTTTGGAACCCGCGTTTCGGAACACAAAACTCAACGTCAGCGGCTGAATCTCCGAGTGCCGGAAATGGACGCCGCCGTCGAGCGCGACCGCCGTCGAATGCTCGTCGTAAATCGACTCTTGAATCAGCTTCGCCGCGAGGCCGACGGCCAGGTTGCCGGTCCACATCTCGTTGACGCGGTCGAGCGGACGGAACCCCTGCGGGTGATACCAAAGGTCCTGATAGAATTCGCGGTCGTTGGTGAGGAAGTCATCCCCGATCGAAAAGGCCGTTGCGTATCCCAGAGTAAACACCTCACTGTGAGGTCGAAACGCCCCGATCGGGACGTTCCGGTTCGTGACCAGATCGAGGGAATCCTGCGTAAACAACGCCGCGGAAACGCCCAGCGTTCCACGCAAGGCGCGTACCGGGTGGGCGTAGGCGAACGCGTCGTGGTGAAAGAAGCGCATCATTTCGATGTGGGAATAGGAGATCTCGGGCGCCTCCTGACGGGCGAGACCAGCGGGGTTCCAGTAGATCGCCGACGGGCCTTCCGCGATGGGACCGAAGGCTTCGCCCATTCCGGCGGCGCGCGCCCCGACCCCGATGCCGAGAAATTGTGCGGTCGACCCTCCCGTGTTGTTGAGAAACGCCCGCGCCGGAAGCGCGGGAGCGGTCGCGAGAAGAAGCGCCAGAGCCGAGCGTCTCATCGGAGCACCACCACGCGCTTGAGCAACGTGTCGCCGTTGAGTTCGAAGACGACGAGGTAGGTCCCGGAGCCGACCGGTTTTCCGTATTTATTGCGGCCGTCCCAGCGGACGAGTCCGGTCGCGGGCGCGCTTTGCTCCCAAACGAATTCTCCGAGGATCGTGTACAGCCGTACCCGGGCGTCCAGCGGAAGGTTCGTGAAATTCAGATACTGCGAGTCGAAGTCGCGGTCGCCGCTGCCCGTTTTCCAAGGCACCGGGAAGATCTGAATGCCGCCCAGGTTGGACCCGGCCGTCACGATGAGCGGGCTGAAGATCGAGAAATGGCTCGTTTGCGTCGTCAGCTTCCCCGACGAGGCGTCGAGCGTCGTGGCCAACAGCGTCCAACGCGGGTCGTCGTCGTCTTTGCGGCCGATGGCCAAAGACGCCGGCGATACCCCGGCCGGAAGTTGGGAGGGGGAATAGGTGAAGGTGATCGTGACGGGTTTCACCGGCTGCTGCCCGTTCGCGGTGATCTCGATTCCGATTTGACTGGAGAGGAAGGAGACCTGTCCTTGGGTGGACGCGGGCGGGGAAAGAGGCGCCGGCAATGTCGCGTTGACCGTCACCGTGGTTCCGGCTAGGAAAGTGTCCGCGGGGATGTCGACGCGCACGCTTGTGATTTCCGGGACCGACGGGGAGACCGCCAAAGACAGCGGCTGGCCTGAGAGAACCGTGGCCGAAGATCCGATCGTGCCGAAGGTCTTCGTCGTTCCGAGCACGGCGAATTGGGGGATGTTGTGCCAGTTCAGCGCCCCGACCCGAAACGAGTAGGTCGTATCTTCGGTCAGCCCGGTGACCGTCAGAGACTGCACGGCGGCTGAGGGGCTGAAGGCCGTGACCAACGCCCCCGAGAAATCCGCGCTCGTGGAGGCGTCGACCCGGTATCCTTCGCAACTCGCGTCCTGCGGTGAGTTGGGCAGACCGGTCCATTGTACGGTGATCGATGAGGCGAATGCGCCGACGAACGGGGAGGCGGGGGCGGAGGGGACGCCCGAAAGCGTCGCGCTGGAGCGGGTTTCCGCGTAGGCGGTGATCGTTCCGCCCAGGCCGATCGCGGCGACGCGCAGGTAGTAGGTCGTGTTTCCCAGGACCCCGGTGAAGGCGGCCGCGGACTCGTAGGTTTCCGAAGAAACAACGGACACCGAGAAGTTGGAAGTCGGGGAAACTTGGGCGCGGAACAGCGTCCCCGCCGGATTCGACCCCACCGCCCAGGCGACCGTGAAGCTCGTCCGGTTTACCGTCGTAAACGACGGGGTCGCGATCGCGGGAACGACCGCGTTCGTCTCCTCGAAGCCGATCACCGCGAAGGGACCGGTCGTGGCGCGCACGCGGAAGTAGAAGCGGGTGTTGATCTCCAGGCCGGTGAACAGGGCGCTCAGCGCGTAGGTCGTGCTGCTGCGCAGCGTCCCGCTGAAATCGGTCGCGGTCGAGGCTTGGGCGATGTACTCAAGTCCCGTGGAGTTCCCGTTGAGCGTCCAGTTGGCTTGGATCTGGGTCTCGCCGACATTCGAGAAGGCGGCCGGTCCTGGAGGATTGAGCGTCGAGCCGGTGAATTGAGGGCCTTGCAGCGCGAAGTTGACTCCTCCGGTCTCGTTAAGGGTTCCGAGGCGGAGGTAGTAGGTGTTGAAGGAAAGCAGTCCCGTGACCGTAAGCGTTCCGAGCTGATTGTTCGTTGTTTGCGAGGATAGAATCGTTCCGGAATAGTCGGGGGCGGTCGACGCGTCCAAGCGGTAGCCGAAACTTGAGGAGGCGCGGGGCGCGGCCGGCAGCGTCCCGTAGACCGCCGTGATGCTGGAGTCGAATACCGTAAACGACGGCGTAAAGGTGAGAATCGAGAGCGTCGAGGTGGACTCGGAGACTCCCGAAGGACCCTCGCCGCAGGCGTTATTGCCGCGGACCAGCAGGGCGTAGGTGGTGTTCGGCTGCAGCGAGGATCGTAAAAAGGTCGTTGTCCCGGTGTTGGAGAGAAAGGACAACGACGCGGCATCGTAGAGGTTGTAGTTCGCGGCGCCGCCGATCACCGACCAGGAATAGGAAATCGACGAGGTTCCGACAACGCTGCCGGCGATCGAAGTCGCCGAGGATACGATGATTTCCCCGCAGCCGAAGAGACGCGCCTTCCCGCTTCCCCACATCGTGTTGGGGACCGAGCCGTGCGCGGTCACTTTTCCGTCCACGCGCGCTTGGCTGGAGAGGATGGCGCGGAACTCTTCGACGGTCATGTCCGGGTCGGATTCCAACGCCAAGACCGCCGCCCCGGCGATGATCGGCGCGGCCATGCTGGTGCCGTTGATCAGGCGGTGCTTGCCGTCCTGGTGGATGTTGGAAATCGGTTCTCCGGAGAGGTCCTTGGAATAGGCGGAGGCGACGCGCTGTCCCGGGGCGACGACGTCGGGCTTGATCCGCCCGTCGCGCGTCGGACCCAGGGAGCTGAAAGCGGCGATGTCTCCAAGCAGCCCGGGCGTGCAGTCCGTGTCGAAGTAGCCGCCGTTGTCGTTGGCCGTCCAGGTGCGTTTGGAGCAGTAAGCCCCGACGGTGATGACGTTTCGCGCGGTGGCCGGAACGCCGAGCGTTTGGCTCGAATCGACCAAAGACGCCCACTCGACTCCCGAGAAGGTCGTGAGCCAGCCGTCCAGGCGGCCCGATCCGGAGTTTCCGTTTCTCAGCAGCTTGACATAGAAATCCGTTCCCGCGATGTTCGGGGATTTGTCGATTTGAAGCGTGATCGAGCGGTCTCCGTTTGGGTGGCTTCCGGGGGAATTGAAAATCTGAATCGTGTCGCCGTTGATCGAGCTGGAGACGTCTTCGCCGGGGTTCGCGCTGACCGCTCCGCTGCCGTTGGGCGCGGTGCTGACCGTCACTGTGTAGAAGTCCCCCGACGGCATCCAGATTTCCGCTTCGATCGAGGCGATCCCCGCGGTGCGCGTCAACTGAAGCGTGGTTTGACTCCCGGAGGAGACCGTCGTCGAGGCGTGGATCGAGTCGTTCCCTTCGTTGCCCATTGCGACAATCACCGGGTGCGTGGAGGCGATCGCGGCGATGGTCGTTTCGTAGCTGCTGGTTCCGTCGTGCGGTCCCGTGTGGGAGCCGAGGCTGACATTAATGACGGCGCGCTTGCCTAGCGCGTTCGCCTTATTGACGATGTACTGCACGCCGTCGGCGATGTCGGTGTTCAGCAAGGTCGTCTTGACGGCGATGATGTCCGCGTCAGGAGCGATGCCGACGAAGGTTCCCGCGGGGATGTCTCCGTCGGTCGCGCTTCCATCGCCCGCGGCGATTCCCAAGACATGAGACCCGTGGCCGTCGGAATCGGTTTGACGAACGGTGTAGGGGGGGCCGGCCGCGATCGAAGCGGTGATTTGCGCCTGAGACCACTCGGTTCCAACCGTGAAGCCGTCCGGATGAAAGGTTCCGGGCGAGCCGTTTTCATCGGTTTGGTCCCACAGGTAGAGAATGCGGCTGGCCCCGGATTTAATGAAGTCGTCGTGCGTGAAGTCGACGCCGCTGTCAACGATGCCGAGAATCACCCCGCTGCCGTCGCGGCTTCCGAAGCTTGTGTACGTCGCGTCGACGACCCCCAGCAAAATGCCCGAACTAGTCGTCGAGGACTTGACCACGTCGAGCAGCCGCTTTTGACGAGTCCCCGCCTCGGCCTTTAAGACGTCCGGATCGGCGGCGAGGGCCCCGAGCGAGGAAAGCGGCACGCGTCCGGTGAGAATGTTCCCGTGCACCCCGGAGAACAGCGCCTCCGGGTATCGGGCGGAGAGCGAGGCCTTCGTCGCCCCAGGGGAGAGGGTCAAAAACACCGGCACAAATACCGTTCCCGGACGAGCGTCGACGTCTTGGGGACGGTAGCCTCCGGTCGCTGCGCTCCGCTCCAGCGAGCGCAGGCGTGCGTCGAATTTCTCGGCCGCGTCGGCGCGCGGGAAAACAGCCCCCGTCAACAGCAGGCCGCACAAAACCGTTCGCATCGTTGTCGCTCGTGATGTCATCCGTTAAAACCTGATCCCGATGCTTCCGCGATAGACCTCCCCGAGTTCCGCCATAGGCTGGAACCCAAAGTCGAAATCGATCCTGCCGAGGCCGAAGCCGACGCCGGCGGTAATTCCGCTGATCCCCCCGAGCGCGGGCACTGAAATCGATTTATACCCGGCCCGAAAGGACATAAAGCCGACCGAACCGATGCCCGCCGAATATTCAAGTCCGGCCTTCCCGTAAGGCGTCCCGTAGAACGGGATGCCTGCCTCGAAGGAGGCGATAAAGCGCCGGCCTTCTCCGGAATTGCTGTAGGCCGCGCCCAGTGACAATTCCGTAGGCAGGACTTCGCGCTTTTCGCGGAATTTGGGACGCGACCCGACGTTTCGTATGACGGCTGAGAGCGCCAATTCCGGAATGGTCTCCGGCCTTAGGAGCAGGCCGCCGTCGACGGCGAACGCGGTCGCTTTGCGCGTGTTGAGCGTTTCCGTCAGAAACTTTCCGGCGATTCCGACCATCGCGTTGCCGGCCCGGAAGTTGCGTCCTTGGTCGCCGCTGCGGTTCACCTCGTGAATCGGCCGGTCCTCGAAGTCGTACAAGCTTCCGCTGTCGGCGACCGTGTCCCCGGCCCCGAACGCGTGCGCGGCGGCGAAGGTGTAGGCTTCGCTGTGGGGCGCGAAGGTTCCGAGAAGCTGATTGGTGTTGGAAACGAGATCGAGCTTGTCCTGGGTGAACAGAGTCGCCGAGAAGGCGATCGCGTTTCGCGATTTCGGAAACGGATGCACATAGGCGGCGTGCTCGTGGTGGAAGAACTGAAGCATTTCCACGTGCGTGAACGACGCTTCCGGGCGCCCGTTTTGAACGATTCCGGCCGGGTTCCAATAGATCGCGTTGGGTCCCTCCGCAATGGGGCCGAAGGCGTCGCCCATCCCGAGCGCCCGCGCGCCGGCCCCCACGCGCAAAAATTCCATCGCCGCGCCGCCGCGGTTGGATTGCAGCGCGCCCGCGGGCGCCGCGAGGAGGAGGACCCCAAGGAGCGCGATCGCCGCCCTCATCGGATCACCACCACGCGGCGGACGGCATGCGCCCCGCCGCTTTTGAATCGAACAAGATAGGTGCCGGACGCGACCGGATAGCCGCTGCCGTTGAGTCCGTCCCAGGAAACGACGCCGCTTGCCGGCGCCGTCAGTTTGACCAGGTCTTCCCCGTGGATCGAAAGGATGCGGACCTCGGTTCCCGCGGGAAGCTTCGCGAAGGTGATGCGTTGGGCGTCGAACGATCCCCCCGAACCCGGTTCCCAGGGCACCGGGAAGATTTGGACCGCGTCGAACGCCGTCGCGGCCACGCCGAAGAAGGGGGCGAACAAAGAGAAGTGATCGGTCCACCCGGTGACGGTGCGGATCCCGGGTTCGACCGTCGTGGGAAGCAAGGTCCACTGGGCCGACACGGTATCGTAGCGCGCCATGATCAAAGACTTGGGGTCGCGACCGGCGGGAAGCGCGGCGGGATCATAGACGATGCGGATAGCCACGGGCTTCGTCGGTTGGGCGCCGCCCGCGTCGATCTCCACGCCGGCGCCTCCTCCGACGGGAATCAAGGACAGTTGATTCGACTGCGGCGGCGGCAGGAAGAACGAGACGCCGGTGTTGATGGTGACGGTCGTCCCCGGGGGCAGTGCGTTCGCGGGGACGTCGACGGTGAGTGTCGTGATCTCCGGATCGCTCGGAGAAACGCTGACGGTGAAGGGAAGCCCGGTCTGCACCGTCTGCGATGTGGTTCCGGCCGGCAGCGTTCGCGTGGATCCCAGCGAAAGATAATGGGGGGACAGGTCCAGGTTCAGCGAACCGACCCGCAAATAGTAGGTCGTGCCGTTGTTGAGCCCCCCGACCGCCAGAGTGTCGGTTGAAGCGAGTAGCGAGGTCGAAGAGAGTGTCCCCGAGAAATCGGAGGCGGTCGACGCTTCCAAGACGTAGCCTTGAGCCGTCGCGGACGAAGGGGACAGGGGCAGAGGTGTCCAACGCGCGGTGACGCTGGTGAAGGTGACGGTGACAAAGGACGCCGCTGCCGCGGTGGGCGGGTGCGCGAGAGTCGCGAGAGCGCCCGTGGAGGAGTTCACTGTCAAGTCTCCACGATGACCGAGAGCCCGAACGCGTCCGTAGTAGCGGCTGTTGCCGAGCAGTCCCGTCACGGTCGCCGAGGAATTCAGCGTCGTGCTGGAAGCGTCGATCGACCCGAATGCCGGATCGTCGTCGAACTCGAAGGTATACACCGTGCCGGGTCCGTTGCCGGAGGCGCTCCAGCGCGCGGTGAGCTCGGATGCGGACGCGTCTCCCTGGGTGGGCGCTCCTGGAACCGCCGCGAGCGTGATGGTCGAGAGAGGCGTGGTGTATCCGGAATCGCCTGCCGTGTTGAACTTGACCTTGAAATAGAAGGTGGTGTTGGCGGCGAGGCCGCTGAACGCCGCCGATTCCTGATCGGCCGCGCCGGCCTGTGAGGAGACCGTGGTCGCGAAATCAGAGCGCGTCGAAAGGGCGTAGAAGGGCGTGGCGCCCGGGATCAGCAATTGCCACGAGGCGCTCAGCGAGGAGACCGAGACCGCGAAGAGCGCGACGGCGGCGGGTGTCGGTGGAGTCGCGCCGGTGGGCGTCGATGGAAACACGAGATAATCGGTTTGGACAAGTTCGAGATTGCGGGCTTTGACGCGGAAGTAATAGGTGGTTTGCTGCGTCAGTCCCGTCAGCGTGACCGTCGTTTGGGCGATCCACCCCGAATTTCCCGTGTTCGCCGAGAAGCCGGAGTCCGTGGCCCGTTCGGCGAAATACTCGGTTCCGTCCGGGTTGCCGTTGCCGTTCCATGAGATCGCGATGCTTTGGCTGAGTACGTTGACCATCGCCGCTCCGGTGGGAGCGGTCGCGAGGGTCACCGCGTCGGGCAGGTTAACGTCGGCGGAGGCGGTTTCCGCGTGGGAGAGCGCCCGGACGCGCGAGTAGTAGCGCGTGTTCGCAATCAGGCCTGAATAGTCGGCGTAGGCGTTGAGCGTTCGGGAGGATGCGGTGAGTCCCGTGAACGCAGCGGAGGTCGAGATTTCATGGACAAAGCTCGTCGGCGCGGTATTTGCGCCGGAGCCCCAATTCGCCCGGACCGTCGTCGAGCTTTGATTCGAAGCAGCGGCCGAGACCGGCGGCGCGGCCAAGGTCGCGGTCTCGGGCAAAGAGGTCGTCGCGGTTTCGATTCCGGCGCGGTTTATGGCCCGCACCCGCAGATAATAGGTCGCGTCGGCGGACAAGCCGGAGAAGGTCTGTGCGAGGGCGGTGGTCCAACTCCCGCTGACCACGCCGGAGGTGTAGCCGGAATCAAGCGCGGCTTCCGGCAAATACGCCGTGTCGCCCGGATTCGCGGCCGCCGTCCAAGCCGTTTGGATCGAGGTGGAAGAGAGCGCCGCGGGGACCCCGGCGCCGGGCGGCGCCGCGTGAGTCGGCGTCGCCACGGGCACGCTGTAGAAAAGATCCGGGGCGGTGGAGACCTTCACCCTGAACCAGTAAGTGGTGTTGGGCGAGAGTCCTCCGATGGAGGCGCTCGACTGAGCGACGCTTCCGATCGTGGAGGAGACGGGTGTCGAGAAGTCCGAGGAGAGTGACAGCGCGTAAAAGGGCGTCTGACTCGCGTTGTCCAGAATCCAGGAGGCGTCGAGTGTGGAGGCGGTTGCCGTGTCGAAGCGGACGTTCGTCGGAGGCAGGGTTTCCCCGCTCAACGTGATCGTGGACGGCAGCGCGGTATACGCGCTAGGCCTGTGGCCCCCGTCGCGCGCGCGGACGCGGGCGTAGTAGGTTGTCGACGTGAGCAGGCCGGTGAAGGTATGGCTGGAGAAAACCGTCCATGGCGAGACGCCGGGGGTTCCCGTAAAGTCGGAGGCTGTCGACACTTCGGCTGAAAATTCCGTGCCCGCGGGATTGGACAGGGCGGACCAACCCACGGTCAACTGCGATCCGAAGACCCGCTCCGGCGGCAGAGCCCCCGGCGGCTCAGCGTACGTCATCGTCGCCGGCAAGGCCGCGTAGCCGGTTTCCGTCCCGTCATGACTGCGGGCTTTGACTTGGAAGTAGTAGGTCGTGTTCGGAGTCAGCGCCGAAAATGTCGACGCGGTTCCGGTCAGCCAGCCGCCGGAGGCGACTCCCGAAGAGAATCCGGAGTCGAGCGCCGCCTGGGCGAAGAACAGCGTGGAGGAGGGGTTGCCGTCCGGGTCCCAGACGGCAGCGGCGTCCGCCGAAGACAGGACGACCGGCTGCGCGAAGAGCGGAATCCGGGCGAAGGTGACTCCGACGGCGACGGCGGCGGTCGAGGTTTCGACGCCCGCGAAATTGCGCGCGCGGACCCGGACATAATGGGTTGTGTTCGGGGAAAGGGAGGTGAAGGTTGAGACCGTTCCGGGCGCCCAGGAACCGCTCGATGCGATGGCTCCATAGACCGCGTCGGTGGAGGCTTCCGCGAGGAATTCGGTTCCGGCGGGATTGCCGTCGGCTCCCCAGGAAGCGGAGAGACTTCCGGTAGAGAGCGGCGTCGCGTTTCCGGCGACGGGGGTCGCGGCCAAGGTCGGCGTGGAGGACAATTCCACTCGCGCCGTCTCGACGGAGGCGTGGCTGCGCGCGCGAACGCGCAGATAGTAGGTCGTGTTCGGCGAAAGCGTCGTGAACGTCGACGCGAGCCCGATCGTCCATCCACCGTCGGTCAAGCCGGTGGAGAAGGTCGGGTCGCCCGCCAGTTCCGCCGCGAATTGGGTTCCCGCGGGGTTCGTTCCCGCCGTCCAGGCGGCGCGAAGGGACGTCGAGGAAACGGCGGCGGGGATTCCGGAGGACGGAAGGTCCGCGTGCGTCACCCCGGTACTCGTTTGCGTAAACGCAGTTAACGACCCGTTGTGGCCGATCGCTTGAACGCGAACGAAGTAGGTGGTGTTGACCGAGAGGCCGGTGAACGTGGAGGTCGTGAGCGAGGTCCATGCGTTCGTCGAGGCGGTCGAGAAATCGGCGGCGGTCGAGATTCCCGCCTGGAACAGGGACTCGGCCGGATTTCCCCCGCCGCCCCACTCCCCCCGGAGGTCGGATGAGGAGAGCACGACCGGCGCGGCTGAAACGGGGGGAACCGGATCGGTGGCGATCGCGGGCAAGGCGACCGTGGAGGTCTCGATCCCGGCCCAGTTGCGGGCGCGTACGCGCAGGTAGTAGGTCGTGTTCACCGTGAGGGCGGGGAAGGTCGAGGCGGTCGCCGTCGTCCAACCGTTCGAGCTCAGGCCGGATGAGAACAGTGAATCGAGCGCGGCCTCCGGCAGGAACTCCGTACCGGCGGGGTTTCCTCCCGAAAGCCATTGAGGGGCCAGCGATACCGACGAGAGCGCGACGCTCGCCGCCGAGACCGGGGGGCCGGCCCAGGTCGGCGTCGCGATGGGGGCGCTGTAGAACAGGTCGATCGCGGTCGAGACCTTGATTTTGAAGTAGTACGTCGTGTTCCGTTCGAGACCCGAAAAGGAAACGCTCGATTGAGCGAGCGAACCGATCGTCGAGGCGGCGGTCACCGCGAAATCGTCGGTCTTGGAGAGGGCGTAAAAGGGAGTCTGACCTGCGTTGTCGAGCGTCCAGACCGCGTCGAGAGACGACGCGCTTGCCGTGGCGAAGACGACGGCGGAGGGCGGCAAGGTCGCGAGATAGGGGAGAGTCGCGGTGGACCCGAGCGTCTGATACTCGGTTTCGATCGCCTCGAAATTGCGGGCCTTCGCACGCAGGTAATAGGTCGTCGCGAGCGAAAGGCCGCTGAACACCCGGCTCGACGCGTCCGCGACCCAGCCGGTGTCTTGGTCGGAGTTCCCGCTGAAGTCGGCGGCGGTGGAAAGTTCCGCGAGGAACTGGGTGCCCGGGGGGTTCGCCCCGCGAGTCCAGTGGGCGGTCAACAGCGTGTCGAAGACGCCGGAGAGGGCGCCGGGTCCGGGGGGCTCGGCCCGAGTCAGCGTCGCGGGCAGAGACGTGTTCGCCGTCGAAACTCCGGAGTGATTGCGGGCGCGGGTACGGAAGTAATAGGTGGAATTCGGCGTCAGGGCCGTAAAGGTGGAGGAGACTCCCGTCGTCCATCCCGAATCGACGAGCGTCCCGCCGAACGCCGAGTCCGTCGAGCGTTCGGTGAGGAATTCGGTGCCCGCCGGGTTTCCTCCCGAGCTCCAATTCACCGCCAGGGAGGAGGAAAACACGCTGGACGGATTCGCAAAAGCCGGGGGGGCGGCGAGAGTCACGGCGACCGGCGCCGCCGCGTTCGTTGTCTCGTGCCCGTAGTGATTGCGCGCGCGCACCCGGAGAAAATACGTCGTGTTGGGAGAGAGGGCCGTGAGCGTGGAACTGAACCCCGTCGTCCAAGCGCCGGAGGCGAGATTCGCCGTGAAGGCCCCGTCGGTCGCGGCCTCGGCGAGGAACAAGGTTTGCGCGGGATTGCCGCCGGCCGCCCAGTCCGCGCGCAGATCGGAGGAAGAAAGCACCACCGAGTCGGCCGAGACGGGAGGGCGGGCCTCGGTCGCCGTGGTGACGGTCAGACTGTAGAAAAGGTCGGGCGCGGTGGTGACCTTCACCTTGAAGTAGTGGGTGGTGTTGACCGAGAGTCCGCTGAAGGAGACGTTCTCCTGGCCCGGAATTCCGGCCTGGGAGGATATCGTCGTGGAGAAATCCGCCGCGAGTGAAAGGACGTAGAGGGGTGCTTCGATCGGGTTCAGCAGGTTCCACGCCGCATCGAGAGACACCGGGCTCGCGGTCGTGAACCGGATGTTCGTGGGCGGAAGGGTTTCCTCGAAGGAAAGCGTCATCGTGGAAGGCAAGGCGGCGTAAGAGGTCTCGGCGAGGTCGCCGTTTCGGGCTTTCACGCGCGTGTAGTAAGTCGTGTTTAGAGTCAGAGCCGTAAATTCATGCGACTCCCCCGAGACCCAGCCGCTGAACTGGTCCAAGCCCCCGGTAAAGTCCGTCGCGGTTGAGAGGTCGGCGAAATACTGAGTCGTGGGCGGGTTGGCGCCCGTTCCCCAGTGAACCGTCAGCGAACGGCTGAGTACGGGATCCGGAGTCAGCGCCGTCGGGGGAGTCGAAGGGGTCCGGGTCGATCCGAGGCTTCCGTATGCGGTTTCGAGCGCGAGCGCGTTGCGGGTCTTGGCGCGGGCGTAATACAGCGTATCGGGCAGCAGCGCGGTAAAGGTCGTGCTTCGGAAATCGGCCCATCCGCTCGAACCGCTTAGCGGCGAGAAGCCGGCGTTGCTTGAAATTTCGACGAAAAATTCCGTCCCGGTCGGATTGGTTCCAGTACTCCAGGAAACGTGCACGTCGGCCGAGGAAAGCGCCGTGATCGCGTCGGCGCCGGGGGGCGCCGCGAACGTGATCGCGGAGCCGAGCGAAACCGACGAAGTGTCCACGGCGGAATGGCTGCGCGCGCGAACGCGCAGATAGTAGGTCGTGTTCGGCGCGAGCGCGGTGAAGGTCGAGGTCGTTTCCGTCGTCCAGCCTCCGTCCGCGAGGCCGGTGGAGAAGAGCGAATCTAAGGCGCGCTCGGCCAAAAACCGGGTTCCGGGGGGATTGCCGTTCGCGGACCAGGATCCGGCGACATCCGCCGACGAAAGCGCGAGCGTTCCCGCGGCGGCGGGCGGATTCGCGAGCGTCGAGGTTGAGAAAGAGTCGCTGAAGAAAAGGTCGTTCGCCGTGGAGACCTTGATTCTGAAGTAATGCGTCGTGTTCGGGGAGAGCGCAGAGAAGGTCACGCTTGATTGCGCGACCGGGCCCGTTTCTGAGGAGACGATCGCCGCGAAGGCAGCGTCGGTCGAGAGCATGTAGAACGGGGCCTGAGTCGGGTTGTCGAGCACCCACGCGGCGTCCAGGGAGGACGCCGTCGCGGTGTCGAGGAGGATCCCGGTCGGAGGCAGCGTTTCGAAAAAGTTGAGCGTTTTCGTGCTGGGAAGCACAATGAACCCGCTTTCGGAGAATGCGCTGTTGCGCGCTTTGACGCGGGTGTAGTATGTGGTGTCCAGCGCGAGCGCGGTGAAGGTGAAGCTCGAGAGATCCGCCTGCCAGCCGGAATCCGCGAGACCGGTGCTGAAGCCCGTGTCGGTTGCTCGCTCGGCGAAGAACTCCGTTCCGGGGGCGTTGTTCCCGGTTAACCAATGGGCGCGAAACAGGGAACCGAAAACTTTTTGCGGCGCGAGCGGGATAGGCTCGCCGGGTTCGGTCAGCGTCGTCGGCAAAGCGACCCACGCGGAGACCGTGCCGTTATGACCCCGGGCTTGGACCCGGAAGTAGTACGAAGTGTTTCCCGTGAGGTCAAGGAAGGTGTGCTGGGTCGCCGTGATCCAGTTGGAGGCGTCGAGACTGCCGCCGAAGCTCGAGTCGGTCGCGCGCTCAACATGATACTCGGTGCCGGCCGGATTCCCCCCGGCGGTCCAGTTCGCCGTGATCTGACTGTTCGTCACGATCGTCGCAGCGGCCGAGACCGGCACGTCGGCGTCGGTCGCTTGCGGCCCGAGCGCGGTCGTTGCGGTTTCGATCCCCGCGTGATTTCGCGCCCGTGCGCGCAGGTAATAGGTCGTGTTCGCGCTTAATCCCGTGAAGGTTGAAGCCAGAACGGCCGAGAACGGAGTCGACGAATAGCCGGTCCCGAACGAAGCGTCCAGCGCGAGCTCGGCTGAGAATTCGGTTCCCCCGGGATTTCCGTTCGTCGTCCAATTCGCGGCGAGGGCGCTGCTGCTGATGCCGGTGACCGCCGCGCTCGCGGGGGCGGAAGCGGCGGTCGCCGTCGTTTCCAAAGCGATGATCGCCGTTTCGACGGCGTCGCAATTGCGCGCCCGCACGCGCGTGTAATAGGTGGTATTCGGGGAGAGACCGGTGAAATTCGTCGTGTTCGCCGTGATCCAACCAACCTGGATTGGAACGGTGAAGCCGGCGTCGATGGCGAGTTCGGGCAAAAACGGCGTTCCTCCCGGGTTGGAACCGGGACCCCACGCCAGCACCATCGTGGTGTCGCTTCCGCCGGGGCTGCTGGTCTTGACCGGAGGGGCCGCGTGCGTGCAGGCGGAGGGCAGCGCCGTCGTGGAAGTCTCGACTCCGCCGAGATTCCTTCCGCGGACGCGGATGTAGTAGGTCGTGTTTACGTTCAGCGCCGGGGCGTCGAACGACGTGGCACTGGTCCACGGGCTCACCTGCTGGACGGTTGCGAAGTCGGGATCGATTGCCCATTGCGCGAAATACTGGGTACCCACAGGGCTTCCGTTGCGTCCCCAACTGCCGCGGATGACCTCGCTGGAAACGACCGTGGTCGCCGCGGGAGAGGGCTCCGTCGCGGCGGTGGCGGTCTCGAAGACGACCGACCAGAAAAAGTCGGAGGCCGAGGATACCTTCACGCGGAAGAAGTAGCTCGTGTTGACGGAAAGTCCCGAGAGGACATGACTGCTTTGGTTGACCTCCCCCGTATCGGAAGAAAGCACTGTGGTGAACGCGGAGTCGGAGGCGAACGCGATCAGCGGCCGTTCGAACGGCGACAGCATCGTCCAGGAATATCCGAGAGAATCCGCGGTGCGCGTGGCGAGCGTGATGTTCTCCGGAGGGAGAACTTCGTCGAACGGCAGCGTTTTCGTTGAGACAAGAATGACGAAGGCACCCGGTACGCCGGCGTGGTTGCGCGCGCGGACCCGCGCGTAGTAGGTCGTGTCGAGCGAGAGGCCGCCAAACTGAAAGGACGAGCGGTCGACTTCGAAGGGGGATGTCTGGAGTCCCGTCAAGAAGCCGGTATCCTCGGAAAGTTCGGCCGAATACGAGGTTCCGGCCGGATTCGACCCGGGAGCCCAATGCAGGGTTAATCGCCGCCCGTAGACTCCGGTCGGCGGCGCACCTGCGGGCCTGGCTGCGAAGGTGACCGCGGTTGGAAGCGGGACGCTCGCCGTCGTCACTTCATACCGGTTTTTCGCCCGGACCCGCAGGTAGTAGGTTGTGTTCGGATCCAAAGAATCAGCCGTGATCGAAGTTTCCGTATCCCAAGGGCTTTCCGCGATGACCGAATTGAAGAGAAAATCCGTCGCGACCTCGCCGGAGTATTCGGTCCCGGGCGGATTCGCTCCGACACCCCAGCGGGCGGTAAAGGCAGTCGAGGAAAGTACGACCGTCGGCGAACTGACGGGAATCTGCGCGTAGGTCGCCGTCGCCAGAGTCTGGCTGTAGAGCTCGTCGACGGCGGTGGAGACCTTGATCTTGAAGTAGAACGTCGTATTCGGGGGGAGTCCCGTCGCCGCGGCCGAGTTAAGCCCGGCGGGGCCGGTCGTCGAGGAAACCGTCGTAGAGAAATCGGAGAACGCCGAAAACGCATAGGTCGGGGCCTCGCCCGGAGAGCGCAACGTCCAGCCGGCGACCACCGATCCCGTGGACGCTTCAGTAAACGAGATTCCGGTCGGCGGGAGAATCGCCGCGTACGGGAGCGTTACGGTCGAAACCTCCGAGGTGAACGCCGTTTCGACATGGTCGAAGTTTCGCGCTTTGACGCGGGCGTAGTAGGTCGTGTTCAACGACAGGCTCGAAAAGGTGAAGCTTGAGGCGCTCGCGATCCAAGAGGAGTCCGTGTCGGCGCTTCCGGTGAAATCCGAGGCCGTGGAAACCGCCGCGAAAAATTCGGTTCCGACGGGATTGTCGCCGGTGGACCAGGACAGTTCGAAACTAGTGTCCAGCACGGTTCCCAGCACCGGGGAAAACGGCTCTTCAGCGAGGGTGATCGCCGAAGGAAGCGCGACCGTGGAGGTTTCCACCTCGGCGTGGTTGTGCGCTTTGACGCGCAGGTAGTAGGTCGTGTTCGGGCGAAGACCGGGGGCATCAAGAGAGAGCACATTTTCGAACTCGCTGGCCAGCAAGGTCTCGAAGAAATCGGCGAAGGTCGAGAGTTCCCCCAAGTAGCGCGTGTCGGGAGGGTTGAGTCCGTGCTGCCATTGAGCGCGGATTTGGTAGGACGACAACGCGATCGAGGCATCCGGAACCGGAGGCGTCGCCGACGTGACGACGACTTCGGTCTGTCCATAAAACAGGTCGCTGACCGTGGAGACCTTCACGCGGAAGTAGTGGCTCGTGTTGACGCCGAGGTTCGAAACGGTAATGGACTGGGCTCCAATCGCGAGCGTCGTGGAGGAAACCGTCGAGGCGAAGTCCGACGAGACCGAGAGCGCGTAGAGCGGGGCCTGGCCCGGGCTGCCGAGCGTCCAAGAAACGGAAATCGTGTCGCTGCTGATGTCGGGAAAGAACACGCCGGTGGGGGGAAGCGCCGCGGGGGCGTCGAAGGTCGTCGTTGTCGGAAGCGCGACGAACGCCGTTTCGACGCCGGCGGGATTGCGGGCGTTGACGCGGCTGTAGTAGGTCGTGTCGAGTCCAAGATTTTGGAAGGTGAAGCTTGAGGTGCCCGCGAGAAAGCCGCTGTCTTGATCCGCCGACCCGCTGAAATTCGCCGCAGTGGAAAGTTGGGCGCGGAATTCCGTCCAAAGGGGGTTCGAGAGCGGGTCCCATCGGACGCGCATCGAGGTGTCCAAAACGTCCTCGGGCTGCTGCGGGTTCGGGGGTTCTGCGAGAGTCGCCAGCGGCGGGAGAGGGGTGGTGGCGGATTCAACGCCGTAATGGTTCACCGAGGTCGCGAGGAAATAGTAGGTCGTAGAGGGCGAGAGTCCTGGAAGATCGAAGAAGGTCGCGGTGAGCAAGTCGGTCGCGCCGATGAAATTGAAGAAGATCGGGTCGTCGAATACCGCGACCTGATACAGCGTCCCGCCAGGATTTCCGTTCGCCGTCCATGAGACCCTGATATCGGACGAGGAGAGCGCGACGCTCGGCGACGCGACGGGCGGGAAGGTCCCCGTCCCCGTGTCGTACACCACGGAGTAGAAAAAGTCGTTGGCCGTCGAAACCTTGATTCGGAAGTGATAGGTCGTATCCACCGAAAGGCCGGTGAAAACGTGACTGCTTTGATTCACGCCTCCCGTCAACGAGGAGACGACGGCGGTGAACGCCGCGTCGGTGGAGAGTGCGAAAAACGGCGCTTCGTTGGGGTTTTGCATCGTCCAGGCGACGTCGAGGGAGATCGGCGAAGCGGTGGTGAAGACGATATTCGAGGGAGGCTGCGTGGTCGGAAACGCGAGAGTCGTCGTGGTCGGCAGGGTCGCGTAAACGGATTCGAACCCATCCAGCCCACGGGATTTGACGCGGGTGAAGTACTGCGTCCCGGTCGCGAGGCCGGTGAACTCGTATTGATTGATCGACGCGATCCATCCGGAGTTTAAATCGGCGCCGCCGGTGAAACCCGCCGCGGTCGAGAGTTCAGCGAGGTATTGCGTGTCCTGGGAGGAGTCGGTGAGCCAATTCGCGGTCAACCGGTCGTTGAGCACCCCCGAAACCGGCTGGGCGACGGGGGGCGAGGAATGGGTAATCGCGGCCGGCAGGATCAGATAGTCGGTGTAGGCGCCGTAATGGTTCGTCGCGCGGACGCGGAAATAGTAGGTGGTGTTCCCGTCGAGGTCGGAAATCGTCACGCTTGTCACCGGCTGAAAGGGCAGTTCGAGCGGAGAAGAGAAATCGGCGTCGACCGAGAGTTCGCCGGAGTAGCGAGTTCCCGCCGGATTTCCGTTGTGATTCCAGCTGACCGTAATGTCTCCGGAAGAGAGCGTGACGCTGGGATTCGCGATGGGAATCCCAGCGAGCGTGGCCGTCGCGAGAGTCGCGCTGTAGGCCGCGTCGCTCTCCGTCGAAACCTTCACCTTGAAGTAGTAGGTCGTGTTCTTGCTGAGGGAACCGAAGGAGACGTTTTCCTGTCCGGGAGCGCCGGTTTGGGAGGAGAGCGTGGTGGAGAAGTTCGAAACCGTCGAGAGGGCGTAGATCGGGGTCTGGCCGGGTGATTCCAGATTCCAGTTGAATTCAAGCGACGCCGTCGTTGCCGTGGAAAACGCGACGCCGGAGGGGGTCGCCGCGACGGCCGCGCTCGGAAGAACCGAGCCGGCTGCCAAGAGCAGAGCGGTAGCGACACTAATGCGAAGCATGCGCGCGAGCGGCGAGGCTCGGGGCTCCTCGCGCGAGCGCGAGGATGTACTCCCTAATAGCGACTATAGCCCCGAGGTGTTTCGAATTCAATACGATTTTAGGCGTAGGGAAAAACAAATAACCACGAAAATTCCGTGGTTATTTTGTTCCCGGTCCGTCTGTCTATTAAGAAGCTAGGCCACGGGATGGGCGTGGAAGCGGCTGAAGGCCGCGATCAGCAGCGCCCACCGGGCCTGGGCGGCCTGGAATTGGAAGTTGTACTGTCGGCTGCGGAGTTTCCATTGGTCGAGAGCGATGGAGCATCGGGCTCGCGCGTTCTCTGAACGGGTCGCGACCGAGCGCTTCAATTCGCGGTAGCGAAGCTTCGCTTCTTCGAAACTCGCGTAAGCCGCTTCCAACTGCAGCCGGGCCTCCGCCATCCGCTTTTCGATGCGGGCGGAGAGTTCCTCGGGCGCGTTGGCGATTTTCAGTTGGACCCGGCGCATGTCGGCTTCCAGCCGGGCCTTCAAGATGTGCTCCTTGCGGTACTCCGTCAGCCGCCACGCGAGACCGAACCAGCTCAGTGACTTGATGAACCACTTCGTCGGATCGAACTGGTACCAGCGGTAGCCGTTGCGGTAGTCCGCGCCGAAGCGGTGGTGGAAGTTGTGGTAGCCTTCGCCGTAGGTGAAGAAGGCGAGCCACCATGAGTCGCGCGCCGTGTTGTCGACGGAGTAAGGGCGCGTGCCGAAAAAATGCGCCGCGGAGTTGATCAAGAAGGTCATGTGCTGAACAAACACCGCGCGGACGAGTCCTCCGAAAAGGAAGCCCCCAAGCGGACGGCCGTAAAGCGCGCCGATCGCGGTCGGCAGCGCGAATCCGACCAGCACGAGAAGGGGAAGGTAATACTGATGCTGCCACCGCACCAACTTATCGCGCCGGAGATCGGGAACGGATTTGTAGCTGCGTTCCTGCGGGGTCCGGTAGAAGATCCAGCCCATGTGCGCGAAGAAGAATCCTTCTTTGATGTTGTAGGGGTCTTCATCCGTGTCGACTTTTTGATGATGGATGCGGTGGTCGCGGCACCATTTCAGCGCGGAGTTCTCGATCGCGGCCGCGCCGAACAGGAGGTAGAATAACTGCACGCTCCAGTGGCAGTCATACGCGCGGTGCGAGAAATACCGATGGTAGCCGGCGGTGATTCCCATGCCGGTGAGGATGTACATCACGAAAAACACCGCGGCGTCTCCCCAGTGCAGTCCTTGGGTGATCAGGTAGTACGCGCTCAGGCCTACGGCCAGAAACGGCGTGGACGACATAAAAATGGTGTTGACCCAGTCGAGTCTGCGTCGCGCTTTCATACTGCCTCCCCTTCGACGGGGAACCGTCGACGGTCGCCCATATGATATCAGAAAGCCCTAGCAGGAACCAAAGACCTCGGACGTTATTTCCACAGCGCAGGGTTGGATTTCGCCTCCCATTCGAGGCGGAGCCGGGCTCGGCAGAGCCAGTTGGCCAGATCGTGCGCCCAACGGCTTTCAAAGACCGAGTGGGGCGAGATGGTGATTTTAGCGCCGAGTCCTAGAGGCATGTCATTCTCTCCATCCTGTCTACGAACGACCCCCGTCTTTTGTTCCCTGGATTTGGACACGATCGGCCAGAGATGGGTTCCCGAAGAAAAAGGTTAAATAGGGGCGTGACGGGATTCGGCAGTAAAAATCAGGCCTCTTGGAAAGGCGTCGCCCTCTTCGCGGCGGCTGTCGGCGCGCTCGATTATCTTTTTACGGCCTGGACCTGGATCGGCTGGAACCGTCGTCCCGGCTTCGCCCAGGACCCCTGGCTTATCTATGCCCGGGGGATCCGCGACGGATTATCCGTTCCCATGGGAAACGATCACCCGTTGTATCCGTTCGTATTGTCTCTATGGGCCTCTCCGGCTCCGGAAGCCTTCACCTATTCAAAGCTTCTGAGTCTCGCGCTGGGCGTGTTGACCGTCGTTTGGGTCTATCGCATCGCGGCGGAGCGTTTCGACGCGCGGGCGGGGTTGACCGCGGCGCTGCTGCTCTCCATGAACTGGATTCACCTCGCGCTCAGCATGTCGCTTCGCGCTGAGGTGCTGCTTCCGCCGCTGGCGTTGGGCGCGTGGTACGCCGTGCTAAAAGGATTCGAGGGAGACCGTCGGTGGTGGTTCGGCGCCGGAGCGTTATCGGGGATCGCATATCTGGCGAAAGGAACAGGGCAGTTGTTCGCGCTCGCCTGGATCGGGGCCTGGCTGTTGACCGTCGCGTTCGGGGGGCGGGAGGGACGCGGGGAACGGATCAAGGCGGGGGCATGGTTCGCGGCCGGCTTCGTTCCGTTCGCGGCGATTCTGTGGTGGGGCAATTTCGCGTTGTTCGGGGATCCCACCTACAACTTTTCGTCGAAACACGTGATGTGGCTCGACTCTTGGAATCAGGTGGACGCGTCCCAGACCCGGCATTTGTCCGCGGGGGTCTACCTGAAAACGCACGGCCTCTCGGGCGCGGCGAAGCGCCTCTTCGGAGGGATGGCGATGTTCGTCCCGGTGTCGATCGCGTGTCTTTCGCCCGACGGAACCTTTCCGGTCGGATACACGCTTCGGTGGATTCTGTTGGCGGCGGGTCTCGCGGCGGTTTGGGGATGCCGCCGCCGCGTGTTCGAGTCGCTTGGGCGCGCGAACGGCGGGACCTGGTTTACGGCGTTTCTCTACGGCGGATTTTTTATTCTCTTCGCCTGGTACCATCAGGTTTCCTCGAGCGAGCGTTTTATCGGGGTGCTCAATCCGATCGTGTTCGTCCTCGTCGCAGGGGCGTTCGCCGCGCTGTGGGACCGGATTCGGGCGGCGCTCTCGCGTTTCGGAGGGCGTCTGAACTTTTGGAGCAAGACCGCAGTCGGGCTGGCGGCCGGGGTTGTTTTTGCGTCGACGGGAATCAAGGCGTCGGTGTGGGGCCTCGCGCGTCCGTTTACGACCGACCGTCCGCCGGCCTGCTACCGCGAAGTTTTCGAGCGCGTGAACGGACGCGACGGAGTCCTCTATGGGCCGAGCGGCGATCTTTCGTACTACCAGTTCGACCGGAGGCCGCAGGTGATCGAGGTTCCCGCGGGAGCCCCGCCCCCGTCGCTGGCGGAGTGGCTCAAGGGGAAGGTCGAGATGCTCGTCGTCGACGCCGGGACGATGGAGAGGCCGTTTCTTTCCGGGCACTTCGAGCGAGCGGGAGACCGGGGCGTGCGTTTGGTCCACGAGATACCCGGATGGCGGCTCTCTTACCTGGACCCGCATCACGCTCCGCCTCACGTGATGATTTTCGAACGGTCGAAGTAGCTACTGCTTCGGCGGGCCGTAGATTTCCGCCGCGGCGATCAACAGCTTGGGATCGAGACGGATCTTGTAGTTCGGGTTGACGTACTGAAACAGCGCGGTCCCATCGGGACCCACGAGGTAGACGGCCGGAACGGGGAGTTCGTGGTGGCGTTCCCCCGATGAGCGTTCCAGATCGATTCCAAAGCCTTTGTATGTTTCCAGGGTTCGTTCGTCGACGGTAAACGCCAGGCCCATCGCCCGGGAGGCTTCGCCTTTGCTGTCGGAAAAAAGCTCGTAGTCGAGTTCGTGCTTCCCCTTGGATTTCGCCAACTCGACGGGAGCATCAGGACTGACGGCGACGATCTCCCATCCGAGACGCTTCAGACTCTCCTTCGCGGCGCCGAGCGCGGCGAGCTGTCTGCCGCAATAGGGGCACCAGCCGCCGCGGTAGAAGACAAGAACGCTGTGGCGGCCTCGAACGACCGACGCGAGATCGGTTTTCGCGCCGCTCAGCGTCCGGATCGAGGCCGAGGGAATGATTTGTCCCACCATCAACGGCCGGACTTCCTCGGGGGAGTTCGCGGCGGGAGCCGCGTGCGCGAAGACGCCGAAGGACAATACGAGGATGGTGAGCGAGATCATGGGTTCGAGTCTATCACACGGCCGGGCGGTTGAAGAAGCCCTGAATCCGGGCTTCGGTCTTAGCGCGGAGGCCGGCCGCCGGGTTTCGGAGTCCAGGATTTCTTGGGCCCGCCGCCGGGTTTTCTATCCCACGGCTTCTTCGGCCCGCCGCCGGGTTTTTTGTCCCACGGCTTCTTCGGCCCGCCGCCGGGTTTTTTGTCCCACGGCTTCTTCGGCCCGTCGCCGGGTTTTTTATCCCACGGCTTTTTCGGCCCATCGCCGGGTCTTTTCACCCAAGGTTTTTTCGGGCCATCCCCGGGGCGCTTTCCCCACGGTTTCTTGGGTCCGTCGCCGGGTTTCGGACTCCATTCCTTTCGCGCGGGGGATTGTCCCGACGGCGCGGAGCGGCGCCGATCCTTTCCGGAACGCCGTTCAACGAAGCCGGGCTGTAGGGGCGAAGGATGGGCTTCGCTGACGAAGACCTTTCTCCCGCCGAGCACCTTGCCGCTCAGGCGTTCGATCGCCGCTTTCGCTTCTTCCTGCGTCGACATTCGGACGAAGCCGGCGCCTTTCGAGCGTCCGGTCTCGCGGTCCATGAGAATTTTTACGCTGTTGACCTTGCCGCAGGGGCTGAAGAATTCGCGGAGTTCATCTTCGGTCGTATCGTAGAAAAGACCGCCGATAAAGAGATTCGTATTCATAACGGCCTCTACCTGAGAGCGACTTGCACTTGTCGGAGCGTGATGCCTACTTCCGACGCGACTCTGCGTTCGAGTTCCCGACGTCCCAGTCCGCGGCCGAGCAGCCGCGCGGGGGCGTCCATGGATTGCCATTTCGACATCGACTTGCGAATGCGGGCGGTCTCTTGAGCTTCGTCCGGCGTGCTGGACTGCTTCCGGCGGGATTTTTTCTCAGCGGGATGGTCGGCCATACCCTATCTTAGCCTATTCCTCGACCCAATAAATGATAATCTGAGCGAGACATCTGTTTCCGTCGAGCGGAGGCGTTATCACGATTCCCAAAGAAATTTCGACCCTCAAGGGCCTCGCCGACTCTCTCGGCCTGCAGTTCACCGGCGACCCGGACTATGCGATCCGCGGTTTGCGGGATATCGAGATTCTTTCCGAGGAAAGTGCGCTCGAAGAACACTACGTCTACTTCATCGAGTCGAAGGCCGTTCTGAATCGTCATCCGAAAGCCGCCGAACGCGGTGCGGTTCTTACGATTCCCGAACTCGCGGAACCTTTTACAAACGCCATTCTCGTGGAAAAAAGCGGCGCCCGTTTGGCGCTGATCGCCTTTTTAAAGGCGTTCGACCGCACACCGGTCTTCAAGCCCGGTATCTCTCCGAAAGCGATCGTTGCCGATTCCGCTCGGATCGCCCCCAGCGCCGTCGTTCATGCCGGCGCGGTCGTGATGGCCGACGCCGTCGTCGGGGAGCGCTGCATCGTCTACCCCGGCGTCGTGCTCGAACCGTTCGCCGAGATCGGCGACGACACGGTGCTGTTTCCCAACGCCGTCATCGGCCACCATTGCGTGATCGGCAAACACTGCATCATTCACGGCTCGACGGTGATCGGCGCGGACGGGTTCGGTTTTTACGACAACCCCCAAGGCCGCCACAAGATTCCCCAGATCGGGAACGTCGTGATCTCCGATCACGTCGAAGTCGGTGCGAGTTGTACGATCGACCGCGCGGCGATTGAAAGCACGACGATCGGCGCCTACACGAAGATCGACGATCAAGCCCACATCGGCCACAACTGCCGGGTCGGCCGCTCCACCTACATCGTCGGCAACACCGCCGTGGGCGGGTCGGTCGTCATTGAAGACGGGGCGATCCTGTCGGGAATGGTCATCGTCAAAGACCACCTCAAGATCGCCAAAGGCTCCATCGTGCTCGGTCTGTCCGGCGTCGCTCAGGACACCGAACCCGGCGTGGTCTATTTCGGCACTCCCGCCCGGCCCGCCAAGCAAACGCACCGGATGAACGCGGCGCTGGAGCGCCTGCCCGAAATGCTCAAGAAATTCCGCGAACTCGAGGAGAAATTGCAGGCCCAGGAAGCCGCCCGGCCCTGAGCGGCGAAGCCCGCTGCATGAAACGCGTCCTTTCGAAACTGAAACCTACGCGCCGAAAATCCTTCGGCGCGGCCGCGGCGATTTGTTTTTGCGCGGCGTTGCTCTATTCCGCGAATTATTTCGCGCTGCTCAGCGACCTCGAAGATAAAGCCCTCGCCTACGGACAGTCGCATGCTACATTCGTGAGGGGCCGTTTGGAAGCCGAGGTCGCTCGGATCCAAGCGACGGTTGACGCGCTTGCCGCGGAGTTGAGTTCGGGGAAATTGACTCGTTTTGAACTGCCCGATCGGCTCCGGACGGAGCTTCGCGGCGCTCCGCAGTTAAACGGATTGGGAGTGGGATTCGATCCCGGCGTCGTGAATGCCGAATTCGCCCCGGGCTTTTTCAGGACTGAGAACTCCAAAATCCGCCGTGAGGAGGCGGGGGATTTCTATGACTACACGGACCCTGAACTGCCGCAGGCGCGATGGTTCACGGATGTCGTGAAAAGCGCGTCGCCTTTGTGGACCGAGCCGCACTTTTCCCGAGCGAAGGGAATCATGGTGTCGCAATACGCGGCTCCCGTTTTCTCCCCCGGTTCCGGCGAGGGGTCCAAGCGGCTCATCGGAGTCGTCTTCGCGCAGCTTTCGATGGATCACCTCACGAAATTCACGCGGGAGTTGAATTTGGGCGAGGAGGGCTACAATTTCGTCGTTTCGGCGGAAGGCAAGTTTATCGCCCATCCCGATCATTTGTTTTTGGGGAAGGACTACCAGAAGAAGGGCAACGAGCTCGACGAGGAAGAATCGTTGGTGGAAAACGCCAGCAAACCCTTGCTCGGCCGCTCGCTGTATTTCAAAAAAGGAGATACGGATCGAAGCATTCCGGCCTGGCTCTTTTACGAGCCGATCGGGAGAACCGGGTGGTCCGTCGCGACCGTAGTCTACCACGGCATTTTCGCTCCCTCGGCGTCGGGACGCCTGCGCGCCGTGATCGCGATCGTGTTGGGATTGGTGCTCTCCGCCCTTTTTACCGTCCTATTTTTCGTTTCCAGGGAAGTTCGAAGCGCACGATCGTTGTGGCAGTCGTCCGCTGCGATCACGGCTATTTTTGTCGCGGGGATCGCCGCAGTTTGGTCCGCCCATAGAAATTTTCCGGTTTTGCACCCTCCCGAGGAAATCATCGTGGCGGGGGAGTCCAAGCTGCGCCGCTTCGAATCCGAACTCGATGCATCCTTTCGGGACCGCCGGATCCGGCAGCCTTTGAAAATTCTTTATAAAACCATGGTCCGGCGATCCATCGGCGTACGGCGGTATTCGTCGTAAAGGTCGAAGATATCGGGGTCGATCGGTCCGTTCGCCATCCTCAACCGCGGGCTCAACCCTTACATTAAAGACGTGGCCCGGCGGGTCGCCGTGGAGGGGTTCCCGGCCTTCGCCCCCGACGCGTTGGCTCCGTCGGGGGGATATCCCGGAAACGACGACGACGGAAAGATTCTGCAGGCGAAGCTGGACCGTAACGAAAATTTCATCGACATAAAGAACGCGGCGCGTTTCCTCAAGAACCACCCGCTCTCCGACGGCAAGCTCGGCGTGACCGGGTTTTGCTTCTGCGGAGCCGTGGCGAATTACCTCGCCGCCTTCAAAAAGATGTAGGCCGTTTGGGAATGAAACGGACCATTTCAGATCGCTTTAGGCTGCTTGGTCAGGAGGGGGTCGCGGTCGGTTCCAGGCGGATCCGGACCGGCGGCGCCGACCGGTTCGAGGGGGCCGCTGCGTTCAGTGCGGTGGCGACGGCGATGAGAACATGGGGCTTTATCGGAATCATCGTATCGCTGAATACCCGCGCAGAAACCGGATTCCCGCGCCTATCTTCGATCTCAATACGCTGACAAAATACGCCGAACCGTACAGCACCTTCGCGTAGTCAAAGGATGCCGGCAGCTCTCCCCGGCAGTATTTGTTGTACAACCTCTTCCATTCAGTAAAAGTGTACATGTGCCAAGAATTGGCGTAGTTGGGTTCGTACTTCAAAGAGACTATCCCCAATTGCGACGGGGTCAGGACAACCAAATTGTTTGCGAATGTTTTTTCCGATATTTCGACGTTATTGTGTGATGTGTCGCATAGGTGGTCGAATTCTATGTTCAGACGCTTTTTGCAAAACGAGTACCAAATGTAGCTCTCCTGCGCATATCGCGCCGTATTATCGAAATTCGGATGGTTTTTGGGATATTTCCGAGTCTTAAACCAATGCGTAAACTCGGGTTCGATGAATAACGGGATATCGAAAATATCGACCAAGTCCGCTTTCAACCCAAAGTAAAACCAGTCGCAGGGATGATACGGCAGTTGGAACGATTTGCGCGGATTAACGGATGTGGTGCTGACAACCAAGATCCGTTCCTTGGTCAAGCGGTACTCGTTGGATCGGAGGTTATAGCGCGACAGGTAATCAATGCAATTCGAGTGCGTAAACAGCAAATCAGTCCGTATTTTCATCGCATATTTGCGGGATGCCGCTTTCAGACCCGCGGTTGTGCTGACGATTTGGCGATTTACGTTATGGCGAAGCCCGTAACGCTCGTTACAAATCCCCGCTCCCGGATCCTTGCTCATAATCAACACCTCGAAGTTCAATCCGGAGACGTCCGATCCTTCCCAAGTCGACAGGATGAGTTCCGCCCCGGGGAAGTGCTTTCTGATGCTGTTAAGCGCTCGGCCGGTAACGGACGGCCCCGCCCGGCCGTCGGTCGCGCCGCAAATAGGGCCTTGCACGATGATCGAAATGTCGGAGGGCGCGATCTTTTCGGGCCGCGAAACTCTATCGTTTTCCATTCTTTGGGAGTTTAAATCGTAGTAACAATGCAGCTCTGAAAGCCAATGCCCCCCAAGAGATTCGGTGAGTATCCAATCGTCGAGAAGCGGGCTTGACCTGATTTTCTAAGAATAGCCCCCAGATAATCAGGTAAAGCCAACCTCTCGACGGGAACCCGTTCACCAAAACGGTGAAATTTTCTAATGCGCGAACGGCTTTCCGCGCCCGAACGGAAAACGACATCATTTACGCGCTTCGGGCGCGTGCCTCGCGGCGCAACGTCGCGCCGCGAGGGTGCAAACAGATACCGATTCAAATAGAATGTGCCTCGCAGGACCACTCCAATGATCCACGAGGCACGACTTGATGATA
>Ga0210032_1000163_pt1 | contig 59719 bp, 62 predicted proteins | sample CryGeyCG2114_250_2_FD_185458 | JGI IMG/M metagenome (GOLD analysis project Ga0210032, IMG submission 185458) | Groundwater microbial communities from aquifer - Crystal Geyser CG13_big_fil_rev_8/21/14_2.50 (SPAdes) (version 2) | ecosystem: Environmental > Aquatic > Deep subsurface > Groundwater ... | reverse complement strand
ACGGCGCTTCGGCCGTCGACTTCTTCAATGGTGAAACGTCTTGACTGGTGCATGATAGATACATACGCTAATGAATGCGCCAATTCTACAAGATGCCGGAATTTATTGAGAAAAATTTACCGCAAGGTGATGTGCTCCCGATGCGGGGAGCAGGAAACAATCAGTGCGCAAGCTTGCTCCAGATGCCCGAGTGAATAGATGCTGTTCCAGTCGTTGGCGACGCTCCATCGGCGACCACAAAAGCAGTTCCCGTCCCCAGGGTGTTTGTATGGCTAGCCGTAGCCGCAATCCGTGGTGGCAGTCACCACCCCCTATCATGTATCAGTCTGAATCGCGTATGATGCATACATACGCTTATTCTCAACTTACCAAGAAATTGTAACTTTACCATTCCCGCCATTCCAATTAGTTTGGGATGGCGTAGTCCGGGCAGGAGCGGCATCTCCGGGATGTGTGCCAGCCCCGCCATTTGTGCCTGGATTAACTGCATATTGTCTGTTTGACAGACATCTATAATCATCCCGATAGGTGCAATAGTCAAATGTGGGCGCGCCGCCACCGCCGCCGCCAGCACCATTGGCACCATTGGCACCAGCTCCTCCGGGAACCTCATTGACAACCGATTTAAAAGTATATCTACATGATCTTCTACTACCATACCCAACGCAGTATGCGGCTATTGAAAACAAATATTGAGACTTAGATTGACCATTGGAGCCGCCCGTGCCAGCAAATTGCCCAGTGGCGCCAGTGAATGTCGCTAATCTGACACCAGCTTGATTAACATATGATGATTGTCCATTTACTCCGTGCGCCTGTCCGTCCGAACGCCCACCAGCCCCAATAAAAACTGACAAAGGGAATGAGTTTGAAATCACTTTCGACACACTTGTCAAACCAGTAGATCCCCCACCGACACCACCCATCAACCGTTGTGAAGAATAAGCCAGAGCTCCATACTGCCCATAAGCCCCGGCAGCAGCCCCACCAAAGCCACTTATAACAATATTTGTACACTCTGATGGTACGGCGATACTATACAACCCCGTCGATGGCGACACCCAACTCCCATGCACACAAGGCTTTGACGATGAACTCGTCCACACTGAACTTACGCAAACGAACGCCGAGCCGGTAGCATCCTTTGCGATGAGCCCGTTTGTAGAGCAAGCTGTACCGGCCGTGATGTTCTGGGAGGGCAGTAAATATCTGCCTTGCACATTGCCAGTCGCTGTCAGACTGGCTGTCGTGATCGCCCCAGAGGTATTCAGGGTCGTCGCGCTCGTGCCTTTCAGGGTCGTCGTGCCATTCACCGCCAAATTACTATTCACCGTCGCGGCGCCTGTCAGGGTCGTCTGCCCGGCAACTGTCAGCGTGCCGTTCGATGCGACCTTTGTGGCCGTCACCCCGTTGGCACCATTGACTGTCAGCGCCCCAGAGAGGGTGACGTCGCGAGAATCGCCCATGCGCACGAACTGACTATAGCCAGATGATCCAAACCCGCCCTTGGCCGCCAATACGCCCGCCACGTTCCCAGCCGGATTCGGCGCCGTCCATGACGCCCCTTGTCCAGAGATCGTTCCAGGCGCGGTCTCGTCAGAGATGCCGGCACGCACCCCATTCGACTCCATGCGCTTCATGGCGGAGCCAAGAACTTTTAGCGCGGGCACGCCGGTCCCATCCAGATCCAGAATGCCAGCATCTGTGGAAACCAGACTCTCGATATCACAAGCAGGCGGAACGCAACCAGCAGGGACGCGGTTATCGATGCGGATCGTCCAGCCAGTGTTCTGGGAGTTTTTCACGGGGAAGCTGGCTGAAAGGCCGCCAACCACCTTCAGCTCCGCGATGGTTGGGGTGAGGTTATTGGCGACGCCGGGGACGGCCGTTCCATTCATGATCTCTTCGAAATACTGCGCGGTATAGGTATTCACCGAACCAAGTAGCGTAGCCGCCTCATTCCCAAGCTTTTCGCCCGAAGATTCGACTGCATAGTCGCGAAGTTTGGTACCGGCAGCGACCAGCAGTAAGCCAATGATGGCGATCACAAACGACATTTCGATCAATGTAAAACCGCGTGGATTTTTCATATTGAACCTTTGGAAATTGGTTGAACCTTTGGAAATTGGTGAAATTGGCGCGCATAATAACGTAAGAGCACAACATACACAATATACCACAAAACAAGAATGACGCCCTGCGGCGCCAATCTTGGGCTTAAATGATCAATGATGCTATTTGATCGGGCAGATCGCCACCCTTAAATAAGCATCTTCACGCTCGTTTTCGCTATACACAAGGCCGCGCGCGCCATTGACGCTAGCCAGGATGCGGTAACTATCAGGAAGGAGGGCAGACGAGACCTTTTCACCCTTATCCCATCCAGTGAGCTCGGCGTCGATCGAGTCGCGTAATGCAACAAGAAAGTCCCTGTCACCATGCAAGAAAACGGTTCGATCGATGCCAGGCCCAACAAGTTTGTCGCCGGCGATCGCCGGGGATGTAAGTTCGAAGCGCATTTGCCGGCCCTGCCTACTGAGTCGAGCCGCTAGCGGCCGCGAGAAGGTCGGCAACGCGATCGCGCCTATGGTTGCTCGCAATGACCTCGGGCGTAGCGCCAACGGCGTTTTTCGCGCCTACCTCTGCACCAGCTTCGATCAGGATTTGGCAGATACCCTCGTGCCCATTCCATGCTGCCAAGTGCAATGGCGATGAGCCGACCTTGATCTCCTTGTGCGTGAGTGACGGACTATCGATGATTCTCGCATTCACATCCGCTCCATGTTCGATCAAGAGCTTAGCGATTTCCTCGTGCCCATTCTGCGAAGCGGAATGAAGCGCCGCAATGCCATGCATGGCATTGCCCGAGTCGCAAGTCCAATCGACGCTCACCCCGTGCTTCAGCAATTCTCCGCAAAGCACCAAATTTCCCAACGAAGCGGCTTGCACCAACTTCTCCGTCAAAAACATCCTGTCTGCATCATTCATGGGTTTCTCCTATGGTCTCGGCATCGGGGCGCTCGGGCGAGGCATACTCCCTCGCATAGCCGTCTGCTGGCTGTCCACAATATTTCCAAATTGGGCGTATTCACCGCGCTCGATAGAGCCACTCACCTGGTTGGTCACCTTCAGAACGGAGGCGTTCATCCGCGGCCCATCCAGACGCTGATTGAGCGACAACTTCAAAGAGTTGGCCAGCATGCGCTTGGCGTCGGGCTCCCCGCCCATCTGCGCGAGAGAGATGATGCGCTGGCAAGCGGCCGCATGATCCTCGGCATGAACGGTCGTGAACACCAAGTGCCCACTCAGGGCGATGCGAAGCATCTCGGCCGCTGGTTCGGGCTCACGGATCTCGCCAATGAACATCATGGCGCGCTCCTGCGCCGGGAAGCAGCGCAATGATGTAGCGACACACTCGCGATAGCCATTCCTCGATGCGTCCATTTGCTCGCAGTACCCGCCCTTGTCACCAATCCAGCCTTCAACGATCATCTCGGGCGGATCCTCGATCGTCAGGCAATAGCCACCGTACATCTCAAGTCGCTTGAGTATGGTCGCCAGGGCAGACCAAGTCTTACCGGAGCCTGGGATTCCGTTGATCGTCACCAGCCCACCAGTCTTCTTCAGCTCTTCACTGAGTAGCGCAGCGGAGACATGATCCGGAAGGACAACATCCCGCCCCAACATGGGCGGCGTCTGGCGAGATTGCCGCATGGCATACAACTCACCCGGACGAATAGCAGTCGTACGGAAGCGAATCTTGCCAAGATCGATCATGAAGCTCTTGGCTTCAGTACCCATCTCCTTGTAGGCAATCTCCGACTGTGTCACCACCTCGGCCGCAAGCGCGACGACCGCATCCTCCAGATCGGGAGGCACTTTCTTGCGTCCACTTTGAAAGAGTACGGAGCATTTCGGCTCCTTTACATTCAGGTGGATGTCGGTGTAGCTCGCCAGTCTGACCAGCGCCATTTCATTCAACATATGAAACCCTTCAGACAAACAGCCCCACGCAAGGCGGGGCTTGTGTGGATCAGCGATTCTTGTGGACGGTGTACGCGATCGTTGCGGTAGTTGCCTTGTCGCACTCCGTATCGATCGTTGCCGGCGCCACAGCCACACTCGGATTCGCTTTAACGGTCACCGTGCCGATCTTGAGTCTGTAGGTCGAATCAATGACCATCGGGATCAACTTTTGACACACAGCAGCAGGCACCTCGGTCTCGGTGATCAGGAACGCATCATCTGCCGACACAGCTGTCGCCTTCGCTACCGTCACAGCACCAGAGAACTGGTTGGTCACGGTACCGGCCGTCTTATTAACAGACCATGCAGGATCTTTGAACACGTTTCCGGTGATGGCGTTTGCGGTTGTCACGGCGGTTGTCTTTGCCGCAGTTGCATATTTTTGCTGCAGATTGCTGAACACACGTAACAAGGCGGAGGTTTCATTGGTTGCCTTAGCGCCGTCGAAGTACGTCACACCGGCCAGCGCGCCGGCAATCAGCAGACCAAAAATCGCCAACACGAACGACAGTTCGATCAGGGTCACACCACGTTGCTTGCTTTTCATCATTTGCTTCATTGCTATCTCCTTTGGTTAATGGATGGTTGTTTGAACTATTACGGACGGCGAAGGAAATACAGCGTGACCTTGCTCTGCGTGGCGCCGACACCCTTGTCGCACTCCGTATCGATCGTTGCCGGCGCCACAGCCACACTCGGATTCGCTTTAACGGTCACCGTGCCGATATCGACCCGGTAGGCCATATCGGAGATCATTGGCACCAGCTTTTGGCACACCTCGTTTGGGATCGCATCATTGACAAGCTTAAAGCTGTCGTTGGCATGGAGCAGAGTATTGGAAGCGATCGACACAGAACCGCCGAACTGGTTGTAAACCAGACCTGCCGGCTTATCCACCGACCATGTCGACTCTTTGAAAATATTTCCGGTGATCGCACTGGCCGTCGTTGCGCCACTTGTTGTAGGGGCTTTAACGAACTTCTGCTGCAGCGAAGCTATCACTCGCTGCAGCGCTGAAGCCTCGTTTACCGCCTTAGCGTTATCGAAGTACGTCACACCGGCCAGCGCGCCGGCAATCAGCAGACCAAAAATCGCCAACACGAACGACAGTTCGATCAGGGTCACACCACGTTGCTTGCTTTTCAAATTAGCCATTCCACCCCCTTTAGTCTATTCATAGTGCAGGATGATAACATACACGCAAATTTATACGGCTATTGCAACATCAATTCCCTCATCGACATACCAACCTGAAGGACACCAGCCACCATCCCCAGGAGCGTCAAACCGGCGATCAGCATGGACGCCTGATTGATCACCTTCGCCTGGACGATGATGCCATTCGATAGCTTTTCGAATGCCGTCTCCGCAATACTTTTCACTGCATCCGGGAAGGATGCGCGCTTCGCGGCATCCTGCAGACGCCAAAAGATGCGCTGCTGCAGGAAGCCAGTGTCAAAAGCCGCCGCCGGATCCGTTGTGCTCTGATCACCTAACGCATCGATTGATTCAGATAGATACATACTCATCCAGCGTCCGCCACTCTCGGAAAGAAGCCTCAATCCAGAATCCATCGAAGATCCCGATTTGAGCAGCGCCGACAAAACAATCAGCACGGTGCCGGACTGGTAGTTCTTATAGAGATTGTACGGGGAGATTGATACCTGGTCGAATTTTCGACGTATCCTGCCCGTCCAGTTATTAAGCGACCAGGCAAACAACTTTGCAAACGCCAGCAAGGCCAGCAGGATCAAGAACGAATAGTTTGAGATGGTGGTTGTGAGGTAATACACGACCGCCCCAAGTCCAGGCCACTTCTCAACTGGCACAACGCCGGCGAGAGTAGGGAGTATCTTGGCGCCAAAAAAACCGCCGACGCCCAGGATGACCAAGAATGAGAACGCCGGCATAGCGACTGCGCCCATGATGGCGCTACGCATTTTCCGCCCATCCTTAACCAATTTGGAAAGCTCCATCAGTCCATCAGGAAGCTTGCCGGACGCCTCAAAGCCGCGCAAAACCATCACGTCAGTGGTGGGCACATCTTCAGCGATAGCCTCGGCAAATGATCCCGCGATCGAGATGTCACCAAGATTCTCAGCCCAGTCGCCATACAGAGCGCCGAGGCCGGATTGCCCGGCATTCATTGCTCGCTCCGCTGATGAGCGCAATATCTCATTCAAAGAGCTGCCGGCCTTGATCGACAACGCCATGTCTTCATAAAATTCATCTCGCGTCGACGAGAATGATCTGCGCGCCATGAATTTTCCAAGATTTCTCAAACTGAAACTCATATGCACCCCCTAGTAGATATCCATCAACCCAAAGTCGCCGAATAGGCTTTGCACGTCGCGTGGATCGAGGATCCCCTGACTGACTTTGTATAAGCCAACTTCGTGAGCGAGCTTCCCGTCGCAATCCGGCTCATCGAACCTGGCATGACGCCGACTGCGATAAGTCATAAGTGCGTCGGCGATCCTGGCTTCCTTGAAGGCGCGCAACATCTCATAGTCCTTGCCCGGCGTAATGACTTCCGCACAAACGGTCAATCCAGATACGCCTTTCACGCAATGCGGGCAGCCATCCTTACTGCGGACATATACCGAGCCGGGGTCTAATGCATATCGGTTTTCACCAAACAGGTGAGCAGCAAGGCGCTCATCGTTTCGCGTCTCATCAAGCTCATAGAATGGGACTTTGCAATGCTTGCACAAGACAGGCACGAGATGCTGATAGACCAGCGCAGACAAGAAGTCAGGCTCGGCAAGTGTGTCTCTGGACATTCCAATATCTCGACTGGCGAGGCGGCCGATAATGGCCATGGCAGACGCGGCATGGATCGTAGTGAGCAGATGATGGCCTGATCGCACAATGTCTTCTGCGACTTGCGCCGAATCGGTATCCCGTATCTCGCCCGCCATGATCGTGTCGGGATCCGCGCGCATGAACGTCTTCATCGCCTTGGCAAATGGATTCCCCTCCGTCGACTCGTTACGCTGCACCATCGTCTGAGACACGCCGAACATCGGATACTCGATAGGGTCCTCAACCGTGTAATTCTTCTTTGTGCCCTCTTGGGCCACGATCCACATCAACGACTGCAGCGTCTTTGATTTACCCGAACCTGTCACGCCTGCCACAAATATGCCACCCTTAGGGGTTCTGGCGGCCATCTCAAGGAGTTGCGCCTGACTCGGCAGATACCCAAGCTGATCTAATGACATCGGCTTGCCGTTATTTTTAGAAATCAAGCGACAGACAACATCGAAGTTGTCGTCATACCCAAGAGGAACAGTCTGCCAGCGCAGCTTGATCGCCAGCTCAGGCAGGGACACTGTGCAATAGGACGGCATGATCGCCGAAAACGATGCGTCAGAATTACTACGGGCATCATGCATCTTGTTGTAAACAGCCGACAGGACGCCAGCAAGAGACTTTGGCTCATACTGCTTCGACTTTGTGATCTCACCCCATATCCGGAAAAGAACGATCGCCGAATCCTTGCGGACAATAAAGTGGACGTCCGACACCTTTTCCTTGATGGCGGTAGCAATGATCTCGCGGAATATCGCCTTAGCCTCTTCGATCGGAGCATCAGCATCTTGATTCACCGAGCCGTCGAACTTCTCCATGACGGCGCGAATATCTGCAGCCTCAGCGGGTACCTTAATGGGCATTACCCCGGCGCCAAGTACCTCGCTTCGATACTGCATGTAAGCCGTACGCTGATTGTCGGCAGGGAACGCAGAGGCGCTGAATTCAAAATATTTATCGCCAACGTTCGCCAGCAGGTACGCCGACCCAAATATCGAGGGCGACGGGAATTCCCCACCGCGAAGCGATGAAACCTGCTCCTTTGTGAGTGAATCCAATGGCGGGTGGGACGCTGTCGCACGGGTTACGGGGGCTGCAGTGGTTGCAGGCTTCGCGGACGCCGGTCGCGCCCCTTGAGGGGGCCTGGAGTTGGGCACAACCTTTTTAGCGGCCGGCTTTATAGTTCGAGGCTCTTCTTTTTTAAATAATCCGAACATTGACAGTCAGCACTGGTCGATGCGAGGCATCATGTGAAAACGATACCTCGCATGATACCAACATACACAAATTATTGTGCGTATTGGGCGACAGGAGGAGCGGGCGGAACGTAGTCCTGCGAAGTGGATGCATTGCCAACACGGCCGGTCAAAAAGATCGTGATGGGCTTGTTTGTACCGCGACGTATCTGCGCGCGTGCGCCACCGATGGAAACCAGCTCCCATCCATTCCCAAGCTCAGGCATCTTGGTGGATGCCTCGAATGCGCCATCATCAGACTCGAAAGTCGCAGTAACATTCTCATCCACACCGCGCACACCAACCAGACGCGGGGGAGGAGCATCCTTTTTCTTTGTCGCATTCTGGTCCATCATCTGTGCAACAGGCTTATTTTTGTCGGCATCTTTCAATTTTGCGTCGATGATGTCCGACATGGATTCAGCCATTGCGGGTAGAGTGAAGGACACCATCATTGCCGCCAATACTATTTTCTTCATTTGAATTTCCTTGTAATTAGAACCCACCACCACCCGTCGCGCAAACCGAAGGCTTCGCAATCGCCGTCAATGCATTACATGAATTCTCATCCGTTCCGGCTGCAGCGGAGCCGCCGGATGCGATGTAATCCCTAGATTCCTGAGATACATCGAGACCGGCAACCAATACCTGAGCCTTGATGTCCGCCGTAACGCTATCAAATTCAGCCTTGGTAATGTTCAAACCCCCCTCAAGATGCCCTTTTATGATTGACAGCGTCTGCATCTGCTTGATCGAAAGAGCATCGATTGAACCACCCAAAGACAAGGAGAGCATCACTTCACCCTCAGCCCTGATTTGATCAAGGAGCATTGGTAACACCATATCTCCAGGGAGTAGATGCGATTGTGCTTCTATTCCGACTCCCAGCATGCGTCTTGCTGAAGCCTGATGATCCAGCTGCGCGCGATCAATCACATAGGGAGGGATATAGGTGCTTGTCTTGCCGGTATCTGGATCAACGGTGACGACTGGCGCCGGAGGAGAGGGCTCGCGTCCGCTGGAGAACCTCTGCACACTCGCATAAACACTGCTAGAGGCCGACAATGCCGCGATCTGAGCCACCTCGGTCGGTATGTCAACGCCAGCCAACCTTGCCTGCTCAGCAACAATGGCTTTGCTTCTTGCTCGCGCGGGGAGGACGATATTCTCCAACTGCTTAACTCGCGCCTTCTGTGCCGCAGACGCCGTTCCGTTATCGCTAGAATTCGCGCTCTCTACGGCATCGATAGCTGCGTAGTATTCGTCGGAAAGCCTAAGCGCAACCACAACATCAAGATGCTCACGACTCAACGCACTAACCTGTGGGCTGAAATTCTTCGAAAGGATCATCCCGCTCATACTGGAGATGGATTCCAGTCCCGCAAGATAACTATCAACGTTGGAGGCGCTCCCCTCATCCTGCTCAAGCATCTGTTGAGCCGCAATCAACCCCTTGACAAGACCTTGCTGCTGCATCGCGACAGGGTCGACACCAGAAGTCAACATACGACCTGGCATCGCCCCTCCGGTTGGTGTGACTGTAGGCAGGATTCCGCCGCCAGCCGAGATGGATGCCACATATCCATTTGCAAAGGTGACAGAATTGCCATCCGCGGACAGGAGCACACGAACCTCCTTCCCATCAGCATCGAGCATGGTCACGTACCTACCTCCGGAAGAGGCGCCGCCGGAGCTCCCTGAGCCAGATGAATCCCACGCGCCCGCACTCATCATGGCATCAGAACTTAACCCAGAACCATATCCGGAAGGTCCGCCAGAACTCGAGCCGGGACCACTTCTTCGATTTTGACCGGCCGTCGCCAGCGCATCATCAGATCCAGGCACATCACCGTAAGCGGAATTGCTATCAGATCCTCCGCTTGCACCAGCCTTTTCCCCAGATCCACCAGAGCCTCCTAAAGAACTAACACCGCCGGAGTGAGACTCGCCGGCGCCGGGGAATTCCGGCGTGGAAAATGAGAAGCCCTCTGCCGCGGCATTTTGCGCACACAGCGCAAAAGCGACCGCAATAGACAGAACGCTATTCTTGATGAGCGATGGTTTCAACTGGATTTTTTCGCACATAGTACATCCCCTGTAGAGAAAATTCTGGCAACTTGTCCGCTTTGACGTCAATGAGTTTAATGCTACTTACACGAACTGCGCCAGAAGTTTCATACAGGAATGGCTCCAAAAACTCAAGGGATCCGGTGGCAGTCAGGTTTCCATGGAGGTATTTGACGCCAGCATAACTTTCTGGCGGCTCCGCTCCATTGATATAAGCTGGATCTGTAAGCGCGACACTGACGTCCAGCATCGACTTAGCAACCTGGAATACAGTCCCCTTTCTAACCATAAAGGAAAACACATCCATCAATGATTCGGCCGGAATTACACCACTACCTTCTTCATAAGGTGGCACCTGCAAGAGCACACGAATGGAAGCCAGATCTGGCGCAAACGTCAACGACTCGTCAGGGAATGTGCGCGCAAGCATTGCATTGGTGCCGCCACGGCGAGCATAAGTAACCTCGCCTCCGCGACTGCCGTCTGGTGCGCAATTTATCTGCGCCTCAACCATCTGCCACCCGTTGGTTTCCAAGGGCATGTCCATGATCTGCCTGACCGGCTTCATCACCTCTTCTCGCGCGCAGCCCTTGAATGCCATCGAATAAGACGCCTCTTGTTCTCGCTCGTAAGTGAGCGCGGGGTCATTATTCGCCTGCTCGGCGGCGATCGCTGCCGCACGGCGGCGCTCCTTTTGGACTTCCTCTTGCTGGGCCATGTAATACTTAACCCCTATAACCGCAGCCAGGACAATGACGCCACCCCATATCACGATCGGCGGGACACCATTGTAGTGAACACGAATCGCTTTTTTGATCGCCGCCACTTCCTTTGCAGGCATCTCATCGAATGCCGCCAACATATCCTGCGGGGAGAGATCAACGATGTCAGTGCCTTGGAATAGATCCTGATCACCGTAGACTACAACTCCAACACTGAACATGGAATAGTATTCTTCCGCCATCGTGGAGGTGTGACGGGCATCGCCACACGCCATAGCGAATGGGACACCATCCTTAACCCCGACAACAGCGGATAACCCCTTTTGACCGACATGTCCGATAAAGATCGCATCAGACACTTCGCGAGAAACACAGAACACCCCGAAGAGTGCCGCAAGATCGATGTTGCCAGACGCTTTTTTTGCCGCCTCCCCTCTCTTGAAAAGCGTTACCGAGGTGAGCGGCACCTTCGGGTTTGTCGCGAGCGCAACATACCGGCTGAAGGATGGGTTGCGCGACAAGACGCGATCGATCTCATCCTTCTTGTTGCGACCAGAAGCCAAGTTGCTGAACTTTGCGTCGCTGGTCGCAACAAGTTTTGTCTTGCCAGCAGAGAATACGACGGTAGTCATGCAACTCCTTAGCGAGAAAGGACTGGGGTGATCATAATCACCAGCTCGTCTTTTTGAGTGGTGCCAGAGAATCCACCACCCAACGCAGGCTGGTCTGAATGAAGAGCGCCTTGCTCATTGGTGCGGTAACGATTCCTGGAGTAGCCAGAGAGAACAATCGTATCGCCGGTGCGAACCTTTGCGCGCTGCAGGAATTGTGTGGCAGAGACTTCCGGCTGCTCAATATTGATTCCGGCGCCAGAAGGCACCAACTTCATATTGACCAATTCGGAAATGTCGATCGAGAACTGGATCAGCACCTCATTATCAGACAAGATGGTTGGGTACACATTCAGCAGATAGCCGGTGGTCAGTATCCCCATCACAGGTACTGGCGGTACCGCGGGGGAGTTGGTCGTCGCTGCTGCGCCGGGCACCACCGATTGCACATAAGCAACCTGATTTGTCACTGCGACAGGCGTTGGCTGATTGTTCAACGTCACAATGCGTCGCGTGTCATAGACGCTTGTATTGCCGGTTGACTGCAGTGCCTGCATCAACGCCTGACTTCCGAGATATGGGTTGGTCGTTCCATTGAGCGCATTGAGCACTGTCACGCCAACAGAAGAGCCCGTAGCGCCAGCAGCGGCCTGCATGGAATTGACATTCAGCTGATAGTTATTAGTCGCCTCCATCAGCGTCTGCTTGACCAAGGACCAATTGACACCAAATTCAGAGCCTTTGCCGAGCGAAACATTTACAACATCGACCTTCAGATAAACCTGACGTGTCATGCTGTAATTCAGACGCTTGATATAGACATCGACCTTTTCCATCGTATCCTTGACGTCAGTTACCGTCACGGTTTGAGTAGAAGGGGATAGGGCGATTTTCCCCTTGGCCGTCATCATGGCCTTGATCTCAGCTTCGATCGTCGCCCAGGTGTCGATGTTGGTGTCGATTCCAGACGAAGATGTGGCCGAGAAGCCCTCGGTTCCACCAGATTTGCCAACGGACGCGGACTGTTTGGTCTGACCGGGGAGAATATTCAAACCGAACGTGCGAGTGACAAAACGCGAGAAATAGATCGCGCCATCCTTCGGGCGATATTCCCATGAGATTCCCATGCGCGCACTGATCTGATCAAGCATATCCGAGAGCGCAACGTCCACGAAGTTCAGATCCACCGTCGTGCCCCATGCTGGGTAGGTTGTTGCATCCAACGTACCTACTGCGGAAGTTGCCGCGGTAGCGGTGGCGGTCGCATCGGCACCAGCCTCCTGGCTCTGCAGCTCAACGTCAGCAGAGATGCGAACCGGTATGCCGGTTACGCGCGTGATCTCGCTTGCGGCAACCGCCAACGGAATCTGCTTTTCGCTGACGGTCAGGGTGACCTTGCCTAGAAAAGCGCGAGGCAGCTCGCCTTTGGAGCGTTCCAGTACCGCATTCCCCAGCCACGGCAACTCGGAGCGATGGCGATTCTCGTTGAACTTGTCGTCCAGCGCCGTCACGCTCTTATTGATGACCAGCATATTTTCGGATGAGGCATTGGCCGACTGATGCTTCATCTTCGTGCTTTCGCCCGGCGTTGCGCAGCCGGCCATCAGCAGTGCCGCAACAACAGCTAGCTTCAATTGAATCTTTTTGTTCACTTTTGGGCTCCATTTCCGTCAAACACCGACAAGACACCGTTCTTATGGATAACGTAGCTGAAGTCATGACCAGAAGACTCTGCAACTGCGCTCATTATTGTTTCCAGCACTTCGTTGAAAGAGCCGACCAGATCTGCCTCGGCCTCGATCGGCAAGTCGCGCGTTGAGTTCCAGGTTACCTTGGTGCACACGCCCTTTGACTCCTTGCACCAGCGCTCAACAACACCCGACAACAATCCATCATCTAGGCGGACGCGCCATTTTTGGGTCACCTTCTCTGCCGCTTGAGCGCCGCGACTTCTTTTCCCCATGCCGGCAACGACGCGATCCGCGTCTTCATCAACCGCGATAATGACTTCGGATGTCACCCAATCAATCGCGGCACTATAGCGAGAGCGCAGCAAGATGGCATCCAGTGCATCCACCCAGTTTTTGCCGCTCATCAGCGCCATATTGGCATCCAGATCAACCCCTTCGGACGCGTAGACCGTATAGGATGCCGGGATGATCTCAACGAGTGCATCCCCAAGCAATGCGGTTCCATTAAGATTCACGCCAGCGCCAACGCGGCGCGGCTTCTTTCCCTTGTGGATGATGGCCGACGACCTGGCGGATTTCCCGGATATCTTCTTGAGGCCGGACATATTGAGCGTACTTTTTCCAGTCACCACAACGCGACGCTTGGATTCGTTCGCGGCATCCGCATCAGCGGCGCGCCTCTTCGCCAAACGACGGCGCTCGAAGCGACTCAAACTCTCTTCCTGTATATCGTCGTCTTCGAGTGCCAGGTTTGATTGCACCGCCGGCTCCTTCGCCTGGGAGGCTGGCGGGGCTGTATCGTCAAGGATAATGAACCCGGCGTTAGCCACCGCAGGCAGGCAAATAATCACGGCCGCAGCCAAAAGCTTCTTCATTGATTTCTCCATTTATTAAGAAGCCACCATGGGCGGGCAAAAAGGCGCGTCCCGCGCATGATGCTTCTGGTTTTACGATACAGAACAGGTAACTCATATCCGGCAAACCCCATCGCCGTAAAAAAGACGATAGAGCCCAGTTCGATGAAAAATGTGTTCCAGGAAGAGTAGAGGATGAACCCCAACAAAGGCAGTGCAGCCCGGGTATCAACCGTGCCAAAGAACGCGGGCGTCCTCGATGCATCTCGCCAAACAGGATTCACAGCAGCCATAACATTCCTACTTTGTGTATGTTGGGATTATACAATATGTGCAAATCTTTATTTTCCATTTGTACTAGCCATGCGCGCGGCGCGCTCTTCACGCGTTTCAAAATTCAACGGATTGCACTCCTTGACCAATCTCTCAATATCAGAGGGCATCACGCCAGCCGCAGTTGCGGCAACCTCTAAAGAGATCGACCCGCGACCATATTCGAAGGCCGCATGGTGTGCCATCGAGGTTCCACGCTCCAGCACCATCGCATCAACAAAGGCCGCTAGGGAATCAGACTTGACGGAGGCTAGCTCGCGCTTCTCGCTCTTTCCGAAGACCATCCACTCATTGATTGCTACGCGCCCATCACCATTGATATTCTTCGCCAGTCGCTGCACCACGATCAATCGCGTTGCGGAGATTAACTTCTCACTGATTGAGCTATGAGCCTGATAGTCATAGGACTGCACCATCCGGCTGATAGCTCCACCAACCGTCTCGGCGTGGACGGTCGTGTAAGTGGCATGGCCCGTCAGGGTCGCCTCAATGGTCGCATCGATAGTCTCTTGATCTCTGGATTCGCCAACCAATATCTCCGTTGGCGCGCAACGAAGGGCATTCCGCACACCAGCCGAGAAGCTCCCCAGGTGCACCCCGATTTCGTGCTGACGAATGATGTTGGTTGGCCGGCATGCCACGGCATCATATGTGTATTCGATTGGGCGCTCATAGGTCATAATCTTGTGATCATCACTGGTTTCCAACGTCTCCCGGATCGCGCCGGCAAGAAGCGTTGATTTGCCTGAACCGGTTGAGCCCACGACAATGACACACCCCTGACTTTGGAACATCGCATCCGCCAGCGGTGCGGGGCGCTTGAGCTCAGTCAAAGATCGAGGCTTTTGAGGCAGGGCGCGCATCGTCACAGCGATACCCTGTTGCTCCCCATTCACTCTGCACTGGGTGATGTTCACGCGAAAGCCGAGCTTCTGTCCGCGCCCGGTATTGAATTCATAACGAGGGTCAAGATCCCTGCCGCCAGCAAGCAGCGACAGGGCATTATCCATGCCGTAATAAAGCGTTACAGCCAGCGCTTTCATCTCGTAGTGCTGCACGGTTCTTGTGGTGACAGGAATGAGTGAACCATGGAGATGGAACATCACCGGGCTATTTGTTTGAACGGAGATGTCCGAAACGCCCGACTCAAAGGCGAACTTGAGCAGGTCATCAAACTCATCCTTCCCAAATCCGGGGCGCAGCGGGAATTGATTTAGATCAGCCATTGGACGGCCCCAAGATCGGACTTGGCGACTCAGTCGCATCACCCCAAAGCGCAGCCCGGGCATCGAGTACCAACCTCAATGCCTCACCAGCACCGTCCTGTCGAACTATCGTCATTAGCGCTCTGCCATGATAGCCATAGTTCTGGACCAGCTCGCCGCCAGGAAACACGATGTAATTGCAATTCGCGGCACCAAAATGAAAGACGCCAAGCCATTCATCGCGCAACTCGCATTCCTGAGACAAAAAACCCGCCCATCCACCCCAGTCCGGATGCGGCTCAGTATCGTCGATTGCCCTGATCTTGATAGATCCTAGGTTGGTCAAGATGCGCTCGATCTCAGTCTGGCTATTGCGCATGTAACTCATGCTCCACGGAAAGTTCGGAGTGCCACCGCTCGGTATTGCCATTCATCGTTGCAGGCACCTGGATCTCGCGCGTTTCAAGGCTGTTGACGATACTATTCTGCGTCGTTTGCACCGACTGAATGTCTCGCGAGATGACCGGCTCGTCGACTAGGCCGAGCAACCTCATTCTTTGATAGCGCAGCATCCCAACATAGTCGGCTTTCAGGCGATCGAGATTGACCTGAAAGACATCATCGGCTCGGCGGACGCCCATCTTCCATCCAGCCTCGATCGAAGCGGTCCACTCCTTCTTCTCGATATTGCTTTTTGGGCGCAATGTATCCGGAAGCGGTTCCACATCAGCCTGGCTCAGGCCAACCAATAAATAGTCCCTCCAGGTTAACGCGTGACTGACGAATCTTGCCGGCCGGTCAATGCGGTAAACGCGACCAGAGATCACCATGCGATTGGAGGAGACATTCTGCGAACGATCAACCTCGGTGATCACAGGCGGTAGGAAGCCGCGCGGATCGATGAGCGGCCTAAACATGAACATCCCATCCAGCGCACGCTTGCGATCAATCGAATCGGGAGGGCATTCGGAATCTTCGCCAAGCAGGCAATAGTGATCAATAATCTCCTGAGCGCGGCGCGCAAATCCGGACTGCGAGCCCGCAGCGATGCCGACCTGGCGTAGCGCCTTGACCCTGGTGGAGCCGTCGCGCGTTAATGCGCTCTTGAAATGAATCAGGTCCTCCATAGACGGAGGGGGTAATGGCTGAGCGGCCGCCACGCCGATCGGCAGCAAAAGCAGTGTTGCCGCCGCTACTAGCTTATTGATTGTAGTTGACATAATTGACGATGATTACGCCGGGTTTGACGGCGATAGTTGCAAAGCGCCCAAGCTGAATGCCGGCGTCCTCAAGAATCTTCCAGATCGGCTGTCTGTAGTGATGGAGCGAGACCGGAAGATCGGTTGTGGGGCGACGGCCAAAAATGCGCACCTCATACAACCCCGAGTCCTTTAGGTCGCGGAGAAATCCCTCTACGTCCCCGTCATAATCAATACTGGCAATGCGCATGAAGTCCCGGGGAGCAGCAGGTGTGTTGACCACCTCAGGCTGCGCCCCGGATTTTGGGTAGAATATCTGGTTGATCCTGGACATCTCCTTCTTGATTTCCATCGCCGTCTGAAGCAATCTCTCATCGGCGACACCAGCAGCGGGTGTGGCTGCCGTCTTACGCTTTTGAGACGAACATCCGGTGGTGGTGCCGACTGCAATCACTAGCATAGAAAGCGCAACGATCGTTCGAAATTTCACAGGGAACTCCCTTTGTTAAGATTCACGACATACATTAGGGCGCATTGCGTGCCGTCAGGTGTCATATAGAGATAATCAGCAGAGTACGTTGGCACCAGCCTCTCACTCGGTACGCTAACAATCTGACGACAAATTCCACCAGACTCAGATTCACCACCTACAACAAAAGCCAACGGATGATCTCCTGCTGTGAACGCGCTTTGCGAATCGCTCAGCCGCCACCTGGATGGCCGAAACCCATCATCTTTCCTTACCTCGGATTCTCGCCCCAGCGCCACCCCAAGGCTGGCATCGACAGCCGACGGAAGCGGCTCATCAAAAGTTAAAGATGTCGAGTGCCTCGAGAGGGCCACATCCATTGTTAGGTGTACATCCGTATCGCCCGGATATTTAACATCTCGTCGATCGTTACCGCCATCCAGAACACCCAATCCCACTGCGTCACCAGCACCCAAATCAGGCTGTTTCCGTGGCGTCAAAGGGTCGCCCGACACACCTTCATCACTCACTGCCAAAGCATCCGAAACAAGCATCCCCGCCGCCACGATGCCGTCAGGCTTGGCTTCGCGGGTGGTGCGCAGCTTTCCATTCGACGTCTCACCCTTATCACCCGTTCTCTTGAAGGATACCGGGGCGCCCCAAACGTCGCCTGGCAGGCCGGACGTCGCCGACTTTTGAAGCAACCTCTTGTTATGCTTGACAGCACCATAAGTGCCAGCTTTTTGCTGATACTGAGCCGCTTTTATTGTCGGGTGCTTGCCAGCCTTAGGCGCCGGATCGACCACCCGCCCGCGGTCGCACTTAACGATCCCCGCCCTTATATCGAGCGCGAAGACCTTAAACCCAAGTTGCCCCAAAAACCGAACCCCATCCAGCCCAACCTCCAAAAACTTGTCAGCCGGAATGATCACGCGCCAGCGCAGCCCAGGCGCGCGGGTCTTGACAAAGCATACTGATTGGTGAAGATCGCCCCTTCCGGACAAATGGAGGGCATCGTTGATTTTGGTATCCACGCTGAGTAGCGCCTGACCAGCATCAGGAAAAGACGCAATAACTAGGTATTTTTGATCGGCATTTTTGGCGTAATCCGCGTTTTCCACCGGCGCCAATATGTCGTTATTAGACTCGGCCGCTACCACACTACTGCCATCTCCATGCAAGTAGGCAAGCGCCAGCGACGAGGCTACGACCATTGCCAATATTCGCCGGGCGCCCCCGGCCATTTTCAATGAAATACCCATTCAATTTCTCCATGCGAATGACGGCATCTTACACTAATTTAAGATTTTATGAGAGAATGAATCAAGCGCCTCTCGGCTCAACCATAAAAGGCGTAATTAATTTTTGATAAAAGTGTTACGGAACACCGAGCGTGAGTGTTACGAGCGGAAAAAAATGTAGAAGTAACTAGACAAGAGGCGATTAATGAACGGATCGGTCAGGAACACATCTTTTGCGAGACCAATACTCCATGGGGATGTAGATAACGAGCCGAATAACGAGCAGGCAAAGGTCTATATTGAATCCTTCTCGGGAAGAATAACCCCGTCCAGCCAGACCCGCTCACAACAAACAGTCGCGGCGTATCAGAATCGCGTCAGGAGACAAATACTCCCCAAGGTTAGAGAGGAGTTCTTCGACGACTCCCCCACTTCCGTCATGTCTTGGTTAATATCCAAATCGAAGTCGATGCGCCCAGCCACCTTCAGACAATACAGGGCGGCGATCATCCTCCATCTCGAATCAATAGTACCAGCCGACTTCGCCGTCACCGCAGAGATAGAGGCGATCATTTTTGAGATCAAAAAACTAAAGCCGCCGACGGGGAACAAAAACCTGCCGCCGCGCACCTCCTCTTCGAAACGGCGCTTCATAAGACATAAAGAGCTAATCAGGATGGTCGCCTCACTGCGAACCACAAGACGATGGGGAAATATCGCGGCGGACTACCTGATGGCAGCCATAACCACCGGCCTCAGGCCATCTGAATGGGGCGACATACAGGTACTCCCCGTTCATACAAAGAACGAGGGGATCGTCATCCAGGTTCGCAACGCAAAAAACACGAACGAACGCGGAACAGGGGAGCTTAGGTGGATGTTCATCCCGACCCCGATCGACGCGCACGTCAGCAGGTACGTCGAGACGATCCAGGCGCTCAGGCGCGAGGGCCTGACAATCGAGCAGATCAACAAAGGCGTCGGCAGAATTTTCACCAGAACGAGCAAGGCGCTATTCGGCGAAAAAGTCCACATCACGCCTTATTCAGCACGACACCAATTCTCGGCCAACGCGAAGAACCTTTATGGCGCACCGCAGGTGGCGATGCTCCATGGGCACAGGTCGGAAACCACTGCGGCAAAACATTACGGAAAACGGACGAGCGGATTCAAGCCGTACAAGATCTACTACGCGGAAAATATATCTGCCCTTGAAAAAATCCTGAACGGTGACATAATGAGCGAATGATGGATACAAACACAAATTCAAAATGACCAAGCCAGCCACCGCACAACAAAAGCGGGTTTCACAACAAGGTGCGTCCGTCGCAACCCATGGTCGGCTCGAATATTACATCGGCGCATACAAGGCGATGCGGACTGTTGCGATCGTTGCCATGGCCGCAGCCATCTCGGCAAGTATCGCAGCCGCGGCGATCCTTTCATTCAGGCCAGCACCACAAAATTACTCCATCACCCCGGACGGTCGGATCACCCCAATGATCCCGATGGCCGAAGGAATATCCTCGGCAGCAACGGCTAATTTTGTAAGCAACGCAGTCGTGTCCTCATTCAGCTTTGACTTCAGGAACTACAACGCCCAACTCGGGCAAGTGAAGAGTATGTACACGGACGACGGCTACAACGGGTTCGTCACGGCGATCAAGCCACTTGTAGAAGAGGCTAAGTCCAATGCATTTGTGGCTAGTTGCACCATCCTTGGCGCACCTGTCTTGGTGAAGAGCGGCGTGCACGGAGGCATCATGAAGTACAAGTTCCAGACCCCAGTCTTGATCGAAATGGTGGCGGCAGGGAAGAGTGCCACACCGCGCAAGTGGGTGGTCGAGACCGTGGTGGATCGCGTGCCCCAATCTCAATATCCAATTGGGGTCGCAATCAGTCGAGTGGTCGCCACCCCATACCCTGAAAAGTAATCCGCACACAACCCTAGAAGGAGCTGCAAATGCCTCAAATTATCGACGTGCCAGAAGACATCCTGCCAGAAGGACACCCGGACCCCATGCTGATGGGAATGGATGATCTGGCAAACTCCGCAACAGACCTGGCCGGGCAGGGTAATCCGGTTGCATCTGGTTTCCTGCTTGGTATCCTCCACGCGCGCACAGCGATTAAAGCTGCGGGGATCCATATCTCGTGAAAAAAGCCACTCTCTACTCCTTGATCGCGCTAGCAATCTGCTGCCCAGCATATGCCGCAGAAGCTGGAGAAGGGGGTAATGCCAATGGGGCAAATAAACCGGAGGAGCTAGTCCCGCCGGCGCCATCCGCCTTCATTCAAGAAGCGCAGGATTCTCAGCTTTCCTACGACGAGATCATGGCGCTCAAAAAGTTCATGAGGGATACGAAGCGTGCTGCCGCCGCGCCCGTAGAAGAGCCGCCACTTCCAGAGATCGGAATGATCCAGGTTGACCTATCTCCAGGGGCTGTGCCTCCGATCGTTCGGCTATCGGAAAACGAGGGCAGCTCGATTGTCTTTCTGGATAGTTCCGGTACGCCATGGACGGTGCAGAGCTTCACTAATTTTGCTTCCAAGTTGGCGACTGTCACATCACCGCTCAAGGATGGGCACATCCTAACCATCGAACCAAAAAGCCCATTTGGGAATGGGAATCTGGCTGTATTCCTACAAGGGCTCTCGACCCCCATCACGATTACATTGATGGCGGGGCAAAAGAACGTCGATTATCGACTCGACATGAGGGTTCCAAGGCGGCTTTCATCGAGCACGCCGGGAGACGTAATAGCAGGCAACCCATCCTTCGGCAGTTCGGATGCCACGGGCGCCGACCCACTACTCATGGATGTCATTCAGAACACCGTCCACGCAGCCAATGTTGAGAAGATCAATGCGACCGGCGCGGATGTTTTGGCGTGGGTCAAAAAAACCGGCGACACGAAAACGATATTGATCAGGACGCAAGGGATACTGCTAGCCCCCGTGGCAATCGATGGAAAGAAAGTTATCGCATCGGACGGCACAAAAGCTTACGAGATCAGGCTGACCCCACTTGTCACAATTTTACTTAATGGGCGCTCCCACAACGTATCACTGGACTTTGATATATGAGCAAAGAAATCGACTCATCCGCCAAGCGCAACCTATTTATTGTTGGTGGCGTAATAGCTGGTGCGGTAATTTTGTCCGTGATTGTTGTGTCGGGTGATTCGCCTCCGCCGCCATCGGCTCAAAGTTACATACCAGAGGGCGGCGCGGCGGTCACGAAATCTGCCGTAACAGCACCAGAAGGATATGACAATCTTGCTAGGCAGGAGGAGGCGGATCGCGCCAAAAATGCGATCCAGAATGGGCAATCCTATCTCCCGACGCTGACTGTTCCGATATCGGAGAATAGCAATAACTATGGTACGGGCGGCTCACAAAATGGTGGCGGACCGATCGACCGGAAGATCGCAAACGAACAGCCTGCGCCACCAGCAAAAACGCCCGATCAATTACGCATTGAGTCCCAGGTCAATGATACTCGCCAGCAGGCCATCTTCAGCAGGAAGATGGCCGCTTGGGTGGCACTCAATGAGACCCTTAGGTACGAACCATCAGTACGCGGGCAAGAAGTCCTGCCTAGTGCTACTACTCAGCCATCTCAATCGCAGACAGGGCACCCCCCTGTCGCCTCTGCGCCAGCACAGATATTGATGCAAGCCGGCGACTCACTTTACGCATCGATCGATATGTCGGTGAACACCGATGAGCCATCTGTCGTGTTTGCGACCGTCCTGTCTGGGAAATTGAAGAGATCTATGCTATTTGGCGCAGCCAGGCTGAATCCAAATGAGACTATAACGATCGAGTTCGACAAGATATCCATGCCGGGTAAAGCTCAAGAGGCATTCAGGGGGGTGGTGATTGATTCCGGAACTGGGCGAGCAGCGCTGTCCGGTATTGTGAACAGGAAGATATTTACCCGATACATCATGCCGATTGCTGCAAGCGTTGCAAAAACGTATGGTGACCTATTGTCCAAGCAAGGTCAAACCTCCACCATCGTCGCTGGAGGAGCAATCACCAACTCCACCATGGATAATAAGCAGATCCGTGATGCGGCGCTAGCATCCGGAATCACATCAGTCACAGGCGCCATTGCCGAAAACGCCCAGAACTCCAACCCATCGGTTGAGCTGCCCAATAAATTGAGCGTTGAGGTAAAATTAATGCAAGATGTAGTCATACACTAAAGAAGGGTTGAGCGAGATGGGAAAGGTCAGTGTCAGCAAAATGTACGCAAAGGAGCTTGAGGCCGCCGCCAAGCTGCGCGAAGAGCTCAAGGCAACCGAGGAGCGCGCAACAGCACTCCGTCGCGAAAGCGATGCCCTTAAGCGCAAAGATGAAGCGGCGCGCAGGGATAAATATGCAACATCCCTGGGGCGCGCGATCAGCTCTCTGTTCTATCCACAGGACCCGAAGGAAGTAAAGCTTCGTCTCGAAGCCATTAAAGAGGAGGGAAGGCTGTGAGCGAAGAAACCAGGAATAAGAGTGATCTGATCGATTTAAATCAAGATCAATTGGAGGATCAAGTCCATCAAGAGCCAGAGGTTGCCGGCGAATATGGCGAATATGGCGAACCATCAGATCCTGTTGGCGAGCCAGATGATGAGAATCCGGACTTGACTGATTCTGATGAGCCGGCGGCGAAGCCTAGCAAGAAAAAACAGATGAGGATGATGATCCTGGGGGTTGGAATCGTCATTGCAGGTTTGGTGGTGTATGCGTTCATACCCAAAGCACCAGCGCCACTTCCGCAGGAATACGCGCAGCCGCAGGAAGAGACTCAGCCAATCATGCAGGATCAGAAAGATGTTGCGCAGCCGATCATTGATCAAGCCGCGCCTCAGTCGTCGTTTGATCAGCCTGCAGACCAGGTCACGCAAAATGCACAGGTACCACCAACGCAGGATGCGTCGAACGTGGCAGCGGCTCAACAGGCGATTATCGATGAGATCAATGCGTTGCGCCAGCGTGTTACAAAGCTTGAAACCTATGTCGGTAAGACGAAAGCCCCTTTCTATCACACCAAAAAGCAGGTTGAGTCGGTCATAGAAAAGAAAGTGAAGCCCCTCGTCAGCAAAGAGGCCGCGCCGGTCAAGGTGCCTACAAAGAGTGATCAGTCTATCGTTGCAGCAGTCAAGGATCCAGTTTTTACCGTGCGCCCGATATCTGCGACTCCGACCACCGAGCTCTCATCTGACGTATTCACCCTCAAGGGCGTGTTGTCAGGCATGGCATGGGTGACCTACAGGGGTGATGGCAAGATGTACATCGTCAGGGTGGGGGATAAGCTCCCGAATGGCGCGATGGTGCAGCGAATCGATGCGATCCAACATTATGTAGGAACGACGCTTGGCGGCGTCCAATAAGGGGGGTTGAATGTCCGGAGACACTGGTGGATTGGTATCGGGAGGGAATCCATTTTCCGGTTCGGATATTGGATCCCTACTGATTCGCGCGCAGGATTTCTTTACCGGCCTGGATAAATTCCTAATCGGTGCGCAGGGACAGGTAGGTGCAATCGACCTAATTGGGCAGTTCTTGATTGCGAGTGCGCTGTTCAATGCTTGGTCGGCCGGCGCAAATGGACAAGTCTCCCACGGCGGAGGCCCGGGCATTGGCAAGATATTATCCCCATTGATCATCGGCGGAATGATGTTGTCATGGAGTCACACCACGGCCATGGTGAGCGAGTCATTGGCGCTCTCAGGCGGCGCATTAGGGTATGTGCCGCAACAAAGTACCGCCTATGCCACGCGCGTCATGGAGGCGATCATGTCGGCGATCGGGGTGTTGGGGATGATCTCCATCCTCCGTGGTTTGCTAAAGTGGAAAAAGGCCGGGGATGGCGATCAGCACAGCGGCGATGATCCGATGTGGGCTGGCTTCTGGCATATTTTTGGTGGTGGCATCGCCTATAACATCGGGCCGTTCATGAAGATGTTGGGGTTTTAGTGTTGTGGTGTAGTTTAGTGTAGGTAGGTATCAATCACTGTTGAAAGGAAGTATCATGAAAAAAACTGCTGTAAAGATATTGGGGTTGTTGGTGGCTTTGATGGCGCCAGGTTTCGCATTTGCAGGACAAGGCTTCAATGCATTATGGACTAGCCTGGGCGGTCAGGCCACCGGCCTCGCGCAATTCCTGGCGCTGATCATGGGTGTTGCAGGCGGATTCGCGGTCGCCTTCGGCCTGTTCAAAGCCTGGAAGGCGTCTGACGACAATGCGCGCGTCGAACCCAAGCAGATCCTGGTGCCGCTCATCGTCGGCGGCCTGATGCTGGCATTCTCTGTAGTCGTGAACATGTCATCCGAGTCTGTCGGTGGCGGTACACGCACTGCCGCGCCGGCCACTCAGAACCTGGCGTTCTAAAGTAGCGAAGCTCGTAGAAATGCGCCCAGGACAATGTTGTCCTGGGCGCATTTACTTTGAAAAATCAAAAAGGGGAGCCAATGGTACTTTACTTAATGCTTGTGACGGACTCATCCGGGGAGGATGCCGAGGTGATTAAAGCGCTTCCGGCCGTGCGCTCCTATCACTGATCTGTATACGCGCGTTCCTTGCGCTTCCTGCGAAGTATCTGACCAAGTTCGCTTCGGGTGACTGGCGTAGCGCCATGATGGATGGCAAGCACCTTTTTCGCCAGGCAGATGTCATAGTGGCTTCTGTGTGTTCCTGCGGCCTGGTGCCATCGCCTTGAGACGCCTATCCTGTCTGCCATTTCATGCAACTCTTCGTCGGTGTCCGCGAGCATGTGGCACATGACCATCCGGCCGTACTTCGCGTTCATATTGTCAACATAGACTGGCATTTTAATTCCTTTGCGCAAAAACAGTGGGGGGCGATCTTCTGATCGCCCCCCACTCCATTTTACTCCCTGATCATCATTGACGGACTTGCCGCCACGTAGCATTTAGAAGCGATACGTCAGCCAGATAGCCGTTTCCGTCACATTACCCTTGGTTGTGACTGGCTGCGTCGTGGTGCCCGTAACAGCGGCGCTTTTGACCTTGCTCCAGCTCACGCGCAGCCCCATGTAGTCATCCAGGCGGTACTCGGCGGCAACGCCGTAAGCCAGACCGGAAGAGGAAGCTGCGCCAGATTGCAGTGTTGGCGTTACCGTGCTCGCGCTCAGATCCGTCTTGCCATATCCCCAGCCAGCTTTACCGAGCACCACAATGTCTTCATTAAGCCATTTGGAAAAAGTGCCCATGATCGTGGTCTGAGTCATCGACAGAGTCTGTCCTACGGTGGCGTTGTCTGTAGATGCCGTATCGTATGTCGCCTCCAAGCCGATGCGGTCATTCAGTTGTGCGCCGATCATAAAGGATATCGGGGTTACACTGACGGTATTAGAACCTGGGACATCAACGGCAATTACGGCATTACCGACACCGATGGCGCCGTAGTATTCCGGCTCATCGTAATACTCGATCGCCTGAGCAGAGAAGGAGGCTACAATCAAAGCGGTCAATAGCGAAAGTTTCTTCATGTCTAAATCTCCTGGTAATTAAAATTGTGGAACATAAATACATACACTAGGATTTAATTATCACGCAAAACCAAATTTTTTCCAATTTGAAATCCATTAAAAATGACCTGCTGACGGCATATTTTCACCATTTTCAACGGATGGCGGAGGGGTTTCGTCATGGGCGCGCACAGGAATGTCCGCCGTGATGCCATACTCATCTTTCCATTCCTGTTTGATCGGAATGAATGTGTGGTCATAGGCAGAATGTATATCCGCGACGTATGGCTCGATATCTGCGATCAAAGTATTCCCTGAGAGATCCAAGCGAATCTCACCTTACGCGCCGCTGACACCATTGCCATAAATATCGAGGACTGTTGCCAAGCGGCGCTCGCCTTTATCCCCGGTGCTGAAAGAATACTTGTTCATCTTTGTGCCCTAGTGGATTGCTGAGCGAATGAGGTTCATGCGGTGCTGCAGGACGGATGGCATCACCCCTTTGGAGATGAATTCACCTTCCGCGATCTGCTCGAGTCGAGCAAACAATGAAGACTGGAGTTTATGGATATGCTCGTCCTCGGATGCGGCGGTGACCTTGCCGATCAACTCTTCAAACTCGGCTGGCTCGATGGCTAGAGTCTGTGCGAGGTTGACCGCAACAATCAATGAACCGGCCTTTTCCACAAGCTCATTGCGGCCGTCAATATCTGCAAGTATCTGCATTGTCTCGATCGACGCGTCACACTCCATGATCGAATCAATGACCACCTGAGGGTAGATATTGATTTTTTTGACCTTTTCCAAGATGGTGTCCACGTTGTTCATAATTTCTCCTTATCGTTTATTTTGGTGACAAAAACGCCCGGCACAATGCCGGGCGTTGATTTATTTATCGATAGTGTGGGGCTGCATTGCGCTGCCAGTAGGCGCTGGTCGCCCGGGCATTGATCTCGCCGATCGTATTTTTTTCGGCATTGATCAGTTCTGTCGTGCTGGCTTTGTATGCTTCGACATTGAACCCGTGTTTATTGGCTGTGTTGACGGCATTGAAGAAGGCGTCGCGCTTTTGGATGTATTGATTCCAGTCGGTTCGCTCTTTGATCACTGCAGCCCTGTATTCCCCTTCAGTCTTTGCATCGCCGGGAAGTGTGGCTTGATCCATCTCTTTTGCATTGGAGATCTTGACGTCATACTTGACGATAGCAAGCGCCTCGGCCGCAACCTTCATGAGGGCGAACATGCGCTCCTCCATTTGAGGGGAGAGTTTCTCCCGCGCATCGATCGCTGCCTGCTTTTCCTTCTTGTCCTGATTCTCGGCATAAGCGTCATTGCTCACTTTACCAAGTGCCAGAGCGCCGGTTGCCACCGAGAGGGCAGAGTTGACGCCCAGAGCATCGCCCGCGACCTTCCCGATCACTGCGCCAACGACGCCACCGGTCCATCCGCCAGCATTCATATCTGCAGCATGGGCAGTTGGCGACATAGCCACTGCTGCCACGAGCGCCATCGAACCGATTACCTTCTTTGCGTGACGATTCATGTGCTCCAGGAGACCAACCTCGGCGCCATCGAGCAACATTGCATCCTTGAGTCTCTTCAGGTTTTCCATAATGACCTCAGTCCAGAATTGTGGATGATTCTACCATACACGCAATTTGATGCCTGACGCAACCGCATCCAATGCAAATTGGATGAGACTGCACGGTCAATAGCACGCCAAATAAACATTTTCAGCACAACCAATTGAAAATAAACTTGAAAATAGCGACCCTATAGCCTACCTATAAGCAGTCTTATGGCATACCTAATAGCACCGCAGCACACCTCTACACTCCACCTACATTGTCTCCACGCCACAAAGCCGTCCTCCAATCTGTCGCATGCATGGTGGATTGCCAAAATAGATGTATGTCGTAGGCATTTCCGACCATATCGTGCGCGCCGGTAAGTAAAAATCCCATTTAAAACACATGATTGCGTTGTCTATTCAGGAAATAGGTGTGACATAGGGTTGCTATAGCGACCCCATAGCGACCCCATAGCCATACCAATCATCTCGCCATCCTTTCGCTATAGCACTCGAATGCCTTTTCTATCTTCATATACATATAAAGGGCTGCGCCTTTTCGGGGCTGGCGCCCCTGCTTCTAAATTCGTCTTCACAAGACGAGGTTTGTTAGAGATCTATCTGAGTCAGCCCATTCAGGCAACAGCGATTTTTCAAGACTTATGCTGGTTTTTTGTGTAAGTCACTGATTTGTATCAGTCATGGTGTTTTGTTACCGATAAAACCAGTGAAAGATATTGACTTACACTAATTCGTGTGGCAAAGTGCGCACCTCATTCACAAGGGGGTGCGCGGCGTGTTTCAAGATGAGTTACCAGGTGTAGATTTGGGGGTGGACGTATCAAAGCGGCGCATGAGTAGGCGACGCCCATTCTCGACAATGAGAATCAATGAAATGCCGCTGGATGTTATTCGGCTGCGCGCAAGTGATCTGGTCAACAAGTCCACCGGTGAGGAATTCAAGGCTGCCATCTTGTTGTGGTGCTTTGGTTGGCACCAAAACCCACCCGGCACAATTCCCAACGACGATCGAATCTTGTCTCGCATCGTCGGTGTGCACATCATCACATGGCGAACAATCAAAAACATGGCCCTGCATGGCTTCATCAAGCGAGATGATGGGCGGCTTGAGCATCCATTGATTGCAGCCTATGCGGGTCGAGAGGAGCAGGAGCACCTTCGCAGGCGCCGCATCAGTACGCGCACGTCCGCCAACATCAAGCGCCAGAAAGACAGGATGCATAAGGCTTACGACTTCGTGAAGGCGATGGGCGTTAATATCGACGAGGTCAATATTCAACCAGGGAACAATCAAGGAGATAGCGTGACATCAACTCATACCGAGAAGGCGGAAGTATGACCACCAAGAAAGCGCTTAGGAAGTCGCCGGCATTCCAGTTCTACCCATCTGATTTTTTGATGGACATCAATGTTCAGGTAATGAGCAACCAGCAAAAAGGTTGTTACATCACACTTCTCTCCATTTGTTGGCGTGAGGGGTGGATATGGTCTGATGTTGAGACGATCGCACTCCTGTGTCACGAGCCTCTTGATGCCATGGCTAAGATGTGGCCGGCGATCGCGCGCTGTTTCGTGCCCATGGAGGGGGTGAAATCCAAGTTGGTGCATCCGCGCCTACAAAAAGAATCGCAAAAGCAGATGGAGTTCCACGCCAAACAGCGCATTGCTGGTCAGCGTGGCGCGGCAAAGCGATGGGGAACGAAAGTTGAGGAAGACGCTGTCGCTAAGCCGGCGCCCAGGGCTGACCAGCCTGATATCGTCATTGCCAAGCAAGGAGGACTGGCCGGCAATGACGGACAACAGAACGGGAAAGGCGCGCCTGCGGCTAAGGCCGCGCCGCCAGTTTGTCCTCACCAAGAGATCGTTGCGATGTATCACGAGATACTTAGCGATCTGCCAAAGATCACATCATGGCCGGAACATCGGCAAAAGCAGCTTGCCAAGCGCTGGAGGGAGAGCCCTGAGCGTCAGAGTTTGGCGTGGTGGAGTGATTACTTCGTCAAGATCAAGGATAGCGATTTTTTGATGGGGCGCTCTACTGACTTCAAGGCCGACATCGACTGGATTATGGGGCCCAAGAATTTCTTGAAGATCGTGGAGGGGCGTTATGTCAATCGAGTCGCGACGCCTAAACCGGTCGCGCCCATGACTCAAGTAAACAATGGCCCGCGTGTAAATATCCCCGTCCTGAACTAGAGCGAATTTTATGGAAGATAAAAAACAAGTCAGTGTGTTCTTGGGTGCTGCCGAGGCCATGTTGCAAACTGATTCAAGTAAGGCGCTCGTTTGTGCGGCGCATGGTGAGTACCAGTCAAAGAACTTGTCGATGTTAGGACGAGAGGTCTGGTCGAAATGCCCATTGTGCCAGAAAGAGCGACTGGCTAAAGAGGCGGCTGATCGATCGGTCGCTGAGGCTACTCAAAAAGCGCAGGAGTGGGCAAGGAAGCTAGGGGAAGCTTGTATTCCGCTGCGGTTGACCGAGCGCTCATTTGAAAACTTTGTGCCAGATACCCCGGAGCGCATGAGTGTGCTCGAGATAGCAATGGAATATGCCGGGAGTATTGACGCGGTGAGCGCATCTGGGCGGAGTTTGATTTTTTTTGGAGCGCCTGGTACAGGCAAGGGGCATCTGGCCGCGGCGATCGCAATGCATTGGATCGCGAACGGGAAGACGTCGATGTTTTCCACGGTCCAAAGGTTTTTGCGCCGAATTAAGGATACTTGGAATAAGGGTGCGCGCGAGACTGAGGCTGAGATCGTTAGGATTTACGCCGATGTCGATTTGCTGGTGCTTGATGAGGTTGGGGTGCAATTCGGCTCGGAAACTGAGCGCAACTTGATGTTCGATTTGCTTAATGAGCGCTACAACAATCGAAAGCCGACTATTTTGATTTCCAACCTAGAGGTTGAGCAGATCCATGATTTGCTTGGTTTTCGTGTTATGGACCGGTTGGGCGAAGATGGTGGGGGCTCCATCCGATTCAAGGGTGAGAGTTTCCGTATGCGCGCAAGGGCATTGGGGTAATGACGTCTCCGGTCGATAAGCCGCTCTGCCTGAAATGTATCCATACAAAAGTCGGGCTACTACCAAACCGCAGGGAAGGGCTTAGAGTTGCCAAGACATGGCAGCACTATTGCGATCTTGGGGGTGAGCGTGTTGTGTTGGGTGATATGTGGGAAATCCAGGATAGCTCGATCGTTGTAATGAGCGCCCATTGCCGATATCAGCACTGGAAGGATGGTTTGCAAGTAGTTGCTGATGCGCGGCCTGTGCAGACCGAATCAATCGCTGTTGCGCCGACGGCCAAGAAGCCTGGTTATTCCGATGTATCCAGGCTGGCTGATCCGTCGCAATGGAAGAAACCGGATCAGCCAGCCCAATCAACCAAAGATCTAGCGATGGCGCAGATCAAGGAAATATTGGCCCCTTTATTGAAGCCAAGATAGTGTAAGTAAGATTTATACGCATGGTAGAATATGGCATTAATTGGGTAAAGTAGGGTGTTATGTCGAGCAATGGAAAATACAAGCAACTGACCATATCAAGCCATCGTGGAAGGTGGCGCGCGCGCGCGGGTGGTGAACCTGGCGACAAGGAATTTCAGAAGATCAAGCCTATCGTGCTGGCTAAGGATGCACATACTTGCGTCTATTGTGGGTTAAGAATGGAGAAGGGTGGTAAGGAAGATCACGCCCCCATGGAAGTCCACCATCTTGACTGCAATCATGAACATAACGACCCAAAGAACCTTGTGACCACAGACCACTTCTGTCACGCTCACAATCACATCGGATTTCTTGGAAAGATGGCCGTCATGGGTGTAATCCCGGAGATATCCATCACCGATATGAATCACCTTCTGCGCACGATAGGGGTTGCCTTGCAAACGGGCGACGATGAGATGAAGGCTGATGCTCGCGAGATATACGAGATATTGAGATCCAGCTCCGATGACTTCTCGATGGTGTGGGGGACAAAGAATCCCGCCGATATTGGGAATGGGCTGTTGGTGCTTCCTAAGGAGGCGTATGAGGTGCGGGATGTTACCTTGGATGGCGCCAGGATCATCTTCGATCTGGATTCCCCAATAAATATGCAGTTCATCGAGCGCGTTGCGGTTAGGGCGCACGGCTTGATCAAGCCCAATTCCTGGAATGACATTGCTGAGGAGTTCCTTGCGGAAAATCTGGATGAGTGGGCGGAGGCCGGTAGGCAGATTGCGGCAGGCGCTATGGAAGAGCGCTCAAAGAGAGGCTCAGATGATTGAAAGTCTGGTTCGCGAGGTGTTGATCGGTGTCGCATTGTTCGATGAACCGACCGCGGTTCTTGGTGGGTGGTATGCGTACGGCGACAATGCTGCTGTGCGTTTTTCTGCCCCACAAGATCTACCGCAATCGGTCAAATACAATGGAAATGGGAATCCGATCATCTGGATCACCAATGCTGACTTTACGGTCTATCGCGACAAGTTGCAGGGCATCGGATATTTGAGGTTGTACAACTTCTTCACGCCAAATCTATACAAGATCACGCCCGAGCTTGGAATGGATATAAATGTGACCGATCGCAGGACGGTCGTCACAACGCTCGCTAAAGTTGTAAACCGCGCATGGCAGTTTGCATGCAGGGCTTGGCCTGGAATCGCCCCACTGGAAGATATGAAGGAATCGATCCTTGCGCATTTGAACGTCAAGGACATTCCTGATATCGTACTCCTTGATCCTGTTATGGAGTCTGGGTATCAAGACTCATCTTCCGTGATCGGACAAAAGTACGAGGTGGATGCAATGATCCTCAGACTGGTGCCGAATCGCGTTAGGCATGCCACGGACGTGCTTAGCTATGGTATGCCTGCGGGGGAGTGGCGAGTTCGTCGGGATATCAATTCTGTCGAGCAAGCCCTGTCTCTTGAGCAGCCGTCGTTCTTGGAGTGCGACATCACCTGGAAGGGGGCGCCATTCGCCGATCTTTGCGCTTATGGCGCTCAGGCGTTCGGAAAGAACGTATCACTCCGACAGTGGGTGGCTCAGCCGGAATTGTTTTTTCTGGCAGAGCACGCGACCGACATCAAGGTGTCGGCAGCAACTGTATGGGATGACCTTGAGGTGGCGCCACAATTGCCGGATATCTTTTATGAGGACTCGCTTACGCCGCTGTCCTATAGTGTTGGAATCATAGCCGCCAATTTCATGGAGGCGATTTCCGGCCGTCGATACTCGCGCAAACACCGGAAGAATTTCCACCCGGTGCGCGCAACCTGGTTGCGTGCCGTAGATCGGGCGATTTCTTTCTCGTCCGCCAAACTCCTCTCCGGCGCCGGGTTACGTATTCGCCAGTACGGGGATGGCGAGGTTTCGGTCAATGTTTTTAGGCATGAGCTTGAAGACGTTGTCGCTATTGCTGCAGATTGCGGCTTCACGCTCGCGACGAACCCTTGGAGGAATAAATGAGTCGCGAGACGCTTTTTCATGCGTCATCTCTGGCACTCGATCGAGTGATGTTGTACGGCGGCCCCGTGCTTACCATGAGTATTGATGATGCGATCCACTCGAAATCTGGGTTGGCGCTTGGGATGGAAGTCGCAACCCAGATGGCTGGCGCTGCCCGGCAGTATAAGCCAGTCAAGGTGTTGATGGACGGGGGGTTGATGTTCAATCTGAAGATGGAGTGTGTTTTGAGGCAAAAGAGACAACAATTAAAGGGTTCCCAATGACGTTGGACATGTTCTTGGTTGTAGTGGCGGTTATCGTGGGTATGGCGCCGATATTTTTGATGAAGCAGATGATCGCGGCGTTCGATCATCTCATGATGTGGACATCGTCATTTCTGAAGCAAGACTTCAAAAGTTATTGCTCACTTGAAGTGCCGGTTGATGAAGTGACATTCGCCCGGCGTGATGGCGGGCTTGTCACCTATATGCGACTGAGGGGCTCTACCTCGCTGGTCGGCAATGAGGAGTTTTCCAAGATTGGGAATAAGATCGACACACTGTTCGCAGCCCAAATGAAGGAAACGGGGCATGATATTCAGATCGTATTCAGGCAAGACGACGAGGATTCCGGCAAACTGATTGAGAGAGCCTATTCTCCAGCTCGCGCAACCTGTGATCGTATTGGCTTGGCGATTGACGACTTGCTGGATAGTGACGTTGAGACAATGTCTAAATTCGTTGCGAACGAAGCATGTTGGATCATAGCGAATACGCAAGTGACTCGCCTGTCGGCAGAGGTACTCAAGGACGCTAGCAAGGCTGTTGCTGACTTCGTCCGTGAAAAAAACCTCCCTAAGACGGGTGTTGCCCAGAATCCCGGGGTAATCATTCAGCCATTGATGACGGCGCACGAAGGCTTTGTAAACGCCATCAGGAACACATTTGACGAGTGTGGAATATTGATCGATGTGGTCGACACGCATTCGGCAATCGCGTCCGTTCGTCGCGAAGTGGATGCCAATATGCACCAGGATTGGAAGCCCTCCCTCCCCGGCGACCCGGTGCCGGCCAATCTGCGGCGCGGCATTCTTGTTGATGATTGGTCGGACATGTTCTATCCCCCATTGTGGTCGCAGATCAATCGCAACGATGTCCTGGCGTTCAATGGCGTTGATGAGATGGTAAAGATCGGCAATATGTTCTATTCGACCGTCTCAATGGACATTCCACCCCAAAAGGTCGAGCGTTTTTCCGCCCTGTTAACTAGACTGAAGAAGGCTGAAATACCATTCCGCATATCGTGGCGCATTTACTCCAATGGACTGGATATGCAGAAGTTCAATCGCACCATGGTCGGATTCCTTTCGATGTTTCCCAAATCCTATAATGCCAGGATCAAAGGGGCTATGGATTATCTGGAGGATCTGAGCAAGAATGCAAATGACCCCACCATGGGTGTTTCTATCGCCATGACCACTTGGGCGCACGACGAGAAGCAACTCTCCCGCAACGTGCAGAACGCATCCCGTATCCTGCAGGGATGGGGGTCGTGTGACGTATCGGCCAAGAGTGGGGACGCAATGGATGCCTTCAGTGCTACCTTACCTGGATATTCGACATCTATCGCAAGCAAGCTGATGTTGTTCCCGACTTCTGCTCTCTCAGACACGTTGCCGACCGAGCGTCCAGCATCTGTATGGGAGGATGGTGCGGTGATGCTGACGTCTTTGGATGGCAAGCTCATGCCATTCCAGCCTGGCTCGTCGATGCAAAGTACCTGGGTCTCGCTGATCTTCGCGCCTCCCGGCAAGGGAAAGTCAGCGTTACTAAACACCTTGGAGTTGGCCTGCTGTACCGCGCCCGGCTTATCTCGCCTGCCGCTGATGACTGTGATCGACGTGGGCGAGTCTGTCTCAGGGCTTGTCTCCCTGCTTCAATCCGGGTTGCCAGTGAACCGTCAGCACGAGGCTGGTTACTTCAAGCTGCAGATGAAGCCGGAATATTCTGTGAACGTCATGGACACACAGCTCGGGTTCCGCTTCCCTTCGGGAACTGAGCGCGATTTCATTGTGGCATTTCTCTCTATGTTGGCAACGCCGGCCGGTCGTCAGCGCCCTTATGACTCCACATCCGAGATGTTGGGGTTGGTTGTCGATGAGATCTATCGTCTCTATTCAGACAAGGAGTCGCCAAAGCGTTTCGAGCGAGGCATGGATCCGGTTATCGATGAAGCGATAGAGCGATCAAATGTCATAACGGATGCAGACACCTCTTGGTGGGAGATCGTTGATGCGCTTTATGGGCAAGGTTTTATTGTGGAGGCCGCGAAGGCTCAGCGATTTGCGGTTCCATTGATCTCTGATGTATCTTCCATCCTTAATGCGCCACAAGTGAATGACATCTACGGCAAGGTCGAGGTTGGCGAGACAAAAGAGACGCTGCCAGATATTGTCGCGCGAATGATCGCATCAGCGTTGCGCGAATACCGCATCTTCGGATCCCCTACACAATGGGATATCTCCAACTGCCGCGTGATCGGCCTGGATCTGAACGACGTGAGGGGGAGTGGCGAGTCTGGCAAGAAGCAGACGGCACTGATGTACGCGTTTGCTCAGAATGTTGCTACCCGGAATTATTACCTCAATGAAGACATGCTCCGCGATATCCCGAACAAATGTCCTGAGATGTACCGTGATTTCCATAAGCGCAGGATCGATGATGTCGCGGAAGAAATCAAGACGGTCTCGTACGACGAATTCCACAACACCGGTGGTCTTGAAGGGATCAGGCGCATCGTGGGCATCAACATTCGCGAGGGTCGCAAGTGGAACATCCAGGTTTTTCTGGCCTCCCAGTTGATCGATGACTTCGATTCGGATATGGTTGAGAATGCGACCTCGGTCTATATTCTGGCGGCCGAGAACAGTATCACGCTGGAGAAATGCCGCAACACCTTTGGATTGACGGAGTCCATGCTTACCTCGTTAGAGCGCCATGTGACCCGGCCAGGTACTTTCCTGGCGGTCTACAATACCAAGGTGGGTAAGTCAGTGCATGTGCTCAAAAACACATTAAGCCCCGTCAAATATTGGGCGTTCACAACAACCTCCGAGGATAAGCAGGTTCGCCGCAAGCTGTATGAACTAATGCCTCCTGCGGAGGCGCGGCAGCTGCTGGCCAAGCGTTTTAGCACGAACTTCAAGGGTTTTGTGGAGAAGCGCCGCTCCGGCATGACGCTTGAGGCTGGGGATGAGGGCGGAAGCGTGATCGAGGCAGTGGCGATGGAACTCTACGAAGAATGGCTGGCTCAGAAGTCATCCGCAGCACACTAAATCAACGGGTTACAAAAAATAGGGGGATTTCAAAAAAATGATTGACGGGCAAGAAACATTGTGTATGATTAAGTCAAACACTGACTCATAGGGGTTGTGTTTGATTTTTGAACCGTAACAATCAATCGAAAGGAAATACCATGGCTCTGATCCAAAAAACCGGTGGCAACCAGAACAACGCCGTTCAATACTCCCTGCGCAAGCTGCCGAACGGCTCGCGCGTTTTTGCAGTCGAGTGCGCAGCTGATGCTCCGGGCGCGGTCGAGCTGGTTCGCTCCAAAGACAGCCCGAGCGGGAAGTTTGTCTCTGGCGACAAGTTTCATGTGCAAACCGGCGACACTCTGGTGGGCAAACTGGGCGGCATGTGGGTGAAGCAAGGCTTTGGTGGCGGCGTGTCTCGTGAAGTGAGCATCTTGCTGACCTCCAATGACACCGAAGGCGCAAAAGTCGCAGAATTCCTGCAGCTGCGCCTGCTGGACGACAAGGGGCGTATCGATCGCGAGACCGCCAGCCTGCTGGCTCGCCTGAAGAACGTGAAGCGCGACGAAGATGTGAGCCTGTCCGTGTTCACCTTCGCGCACAAAGCCGGCGATCCGATCGACAAGAACCGTCCGGAAGCTGGTAACTGGGATAAGGCCGGTAGCACCATGGCTCTGGCTATGTACCAGGAATCGCTGAAGAGCGAAGCCAATCCGAAGGGCACTGTGAAGGCCGCCGCCGACGAATACTACCGTCAGCCGACCTTCTACATCTCCGGCACCAGCGTGATCCACATCAAGCAGGGCGAGAAGGCACCCGACAATGTGGTCGTGAACTACGATGCACAAGATGCGATCTCGTTCGCCGAAGGCATCGCTGCTGCGGTGACTCCGGTTGCCGAGCAGGCGGAGCAAAACGAGCAGTCTGCTGCCGCACCTGCCGCCTAAAGCCGTACCGGCCTGGTTGGACTAACAAAGACACCCGCTTCGCGCGGGTGTCTTTGTTTTTGGTGGTTGACTTGCAGTATTCATTGTGTATGCTTCCAGCATTCGCTAATTTTGAAGTACGGGGTGTGTTATGCGCTGGATCGATACCAAGACAACTGCTTCCCTCAAGCATGCGAGATTGCCGGATGGAAGTGTCAATCTCGTTATTGTGGGTCTGCGCAAAGACTCCCAGGACTGGGCAAATGCGATCGCGCACATGAAGATGCGCGTATCAAAGTCTGGCAAGACGCTCATGCGGGCAGGTGGGCGCTTCACGCTTGATGAGGTCAGGAAGGTATTCCCGGACGCCGTGCCGTCAGATATGCCCGAGTCCGAGATATATCTTGGGGTTGTTGCATCTCAGGATACCAATGTTCCGCCTCGCAAGATGTCTGCCGAGGAGCGCCGCGCCAGAGCCGATATTCAGACTTACATCCCCTTGGGCGTGAACTATCTCGGGCAAGAAGTGTTCACCATGAGTGATGGAATGCGTTTTGTGAGCGCGACAACCGGAGCGCCGATCTCCGAGTCTTCCGCAGCCTTGCCGGCCGCATTCTTGCGCGCAGCCTCCGATGAGGATATGGCATTGTGCGCCGATGGCTTTGTGCGTCAGATGGATAAGCGGATGATGCGCGCGGAGGATCTTCGTCGCTTTGGCGGAGTCATTTTTGATGAGGATGTGCCGCTGAAGGTTTCCGATGGCCGCTTGCGCAGAATTCAGGAGGTGGTGGAAGCATCCATATTCCGGAACTTCGCAGCCGAGCATGAGGATGCCTCTTTGGAAGCGTTCGAGCGAGCGATCCATATCGACAACCATCAGCCGGTCATGGCATATCGCAATAGCGACTCCGTGGCATTCCAGCAGTATTCGACCCCTCTTCTTCTTTCTGTTGCCGTGCAACATGTGGTCGGCGATGTCAAAGGGAAGAAGCTACTTGAGCCCACGATCGGCAACGGATCCCTGGTGTCATTGTTGCGTGGCGCTGACATCACGGGCGTTGAGATCGACCCCGCACGAAGCAAGCAGGTTGGCGGGTTGTTTGGTGGCGACAGTCTGCCGGATATCGTTACTGGCGACTTCACAGCTCTATCTCAGACGCTTCCGGCTGACTTTGATGTGATCGTATCCAATCCGCCGTTCGGGGGGCTGGATAAGCCTGTTCCTTTCATGGGGCTCCAGGCGACGCGGATCGACCATTTGATCGCGCTGCAGGCGCTCTCGCGGCGCAAGGCGGACGGCGCAGGCGTGTTCATCGTGGGGGCGGACCACGACGGGATCTATGCGGAAGGTGCTGGAAAGATCACCGGTGGCAGCCAGCGGTTCTTTGCCTGGCTATTCGATCATTATGAAATCAAGGCTTTCGAGGTTGCTGGCAGTATGTATGCAAAGCAGGGGGCTAATTATCCTGTGCGTGTTGTGGCGGTTGGTAAGCGCCTCTCTGACGCGGAGGCTGCTACGCGCAAAAAAGGTGGTGCACACCGGTTGAGCGAGCTTGAAGTCGTGCGTACGCCGGACGAGCTGTGGGCGGCCGCTGTATCGACGCGTGCATGGCTGAGCAAAACGTCGATCTCTGCTGATGAGGTCGTCGAAGTCGCCAAGGTAAAGAGTGAGTACCAGGCGCAATACATTCCGCTCTCCAAGGTTGGCGAGTCTTCATCCATGGTGCCGGTGAATCTGGCGGCGCCCATGGCCAGCGCGTTCGCGAAGCTGGAAAAAGCGATCGGCAATGTTGATGAGTTCGTGAAAAAAGAACTGCAGATGAAGTCGTTGGAGGTGTTTGGTCCGGAGCAGATCGACGCGATCGCACTAGCCATCTATAACGCCCGGCGCGGGCGCGGCTTGATTCTGGCCGACCAGACTGGGCAAGGGAAGGGGCGTGTTGTTGCTGCGCTGGCTCGGTATAGCGCCCTGAACGATCGTGTTGCAATGTTCCTGACCGATACGCCTAATCTGTTCTCGGACTTCTGGCGAGACATCAAGGACATTGGGTCTGAAGACCTGTTCAATCCGTTCATATTGAATCTCGGCGAGAATGTGATCGACATCATCGACACGGGCGAGGTCGAGATTCCGAAGACATCGCCGTCGATTCAGAGGCAGGTGCTGTCGAGTATGAAATCCCCTAAGGAATTCGGCTACAACCTGGCCTTGATGACGTACTCGCAGTTCAACCGCACCGATTCGCCAAAGTCTGCGTGGCTGGCGAAGGCATCTGAAGGCGCGTACCTGATTATGGATGAGTCGCATAAAGCGGCTGGAGAGTCAAATACTTCTGCGGCCGTGGCGCGCGCGATCAAGGCGTCGTGGTCAGCTACTTATTCTTCGGCTACCTATGCCAAAGATGCGAAGAATATGCTGATCTATTCGAAGGCATTCCCGCCTTCCGTGAATCTTGAGACGCTGGCGCAGACCCTGGAGGTTGGCGGCGCGCCGCTTCAAGAGGTCATCTCTTCGATGTTGTGTGATGATGGCGTGCTGATTCGTCGTGAGCGCGACCTCTCTCATCTGTCTTTCGAGATGGTATCCCCCAATGCCGAGCTTCTCCGGCGCAACAGAGATGTGGCTGACAAGGTGTCCGCGGTACTCTCCCTCATGTCCTTCATCTCTGGCGATGTCGAAAAGGTGGTCGGACGTGAATTCAATCGCATCCAAGCGATCCTCGATGAGTTGCCGGAAGAGGTGCGAGCCAACAATCGCATGGGCGTCTCGTATGTGAACTTTGGATCGCGCCTCTACACGATCCAGCGCCAGTTGATGCTGATACTGGCTGCAGATACGGTCGTTGATGAGTCCAAGCGCATCCTTGCGTCCGGTGGTAAGCCTGTGATCGCCGTCGAGCAAACAATGGAGACATTGCTCAAGGAATTCATTGTGGATGAATCGGACGCTGCAAACGCGCCCATCACCTTTAATGACTTGCTGCACAGGATGGCGAATGGCATTGCGATGATCTCTCGTCGTGATGCATATGGCAATGCGGAGCGGGTGTCGGTCTTCGATGTCATGGGTGAGCAAGATGCGAGCAGAGATGATATGTCCAAGGTTATGAAGGAACTGACGGACCGTATCAATGAGGTTCCAAAAATATCGGCTATGCCGTTGGATGTGATCAAGCAGGGGCTTGAGGATGCTGGCTACACGATCGGTGAGATATCTGGACGGGATTTTGAAACGCGTATCATCGATGGGCGGGTTGAGGTGTTGCCGCGCAATGTCGATCGATCTACCGAGGTTTTTGCGTTCAACAATGACGGGTTCGACGGGATACTATTGACCGGCGGTGCTGCGGCAACCGGCATTTCGCTGCACGCCTCGGAGAAGTTCAGCGACCAGCGCCAGCGCATCCTGATCGAGGCGCAGATCGCAAATGATGTTGCCAGGCGCGTCCAGTTGTTCGGTCGTGTTGATCGGCGCGGGCAGGTTTCATCGCCGGGCATCCGGTCTGTGACCAGCGGGCTGCCATCCGAAGTGCGAGTTCTGGCGATGCAGAATCAAAAGTTGCGGTCGATGTCGGCCAATACGCAGTCCAATCGCAGCAGCGCTTCTGAAATGAAGGATATCCCGGATATCTTGAATACGGTCGGCGACTATGTCTGTCGTGAGTATCTGTTCTCAAATCCTGATATCGCCCGCACGTTGTCGATCGACCTCTCTGATGACAAAGAGGATCCAGTTTATTTCGTCAACAAGCTGACGGGGCGCATCTCGCTGCTCCCGGTTGCGAAGCAGGAGGATATCTTCGAGGCGCTCCTGGAGAACTACAACATCCATATGGCAGAGTTGAATGCCATGGGAGTCAATCCATTCGTGAGTCACTCCCTTGATGTCGGGGGTGAGGTGGTCAAGTCGTTCGTCCTGCATGAAAAGGGCGGTGGTGATTCCCTGTTTGATGCGCCCATCATTGCGGAGAAGATTGAATGGGTCGAAATGGTCGAGCCGATGCGAAGTGCGCAGGTCAAGGCGCGGATCGAGCAGTCCATTGCGGCGCTTACCAGCTCCGGGTCGATCAAGGAGGTTCCAAATACCAATCTATTCGGAGGTGTCCGGGTTATGGATATGGAGGCGTTCATGGGGCTTGTCCATCAATCCTTCCTGGATCTGGCGGTCAAATCCCTGCCGGCGAAATTTGCAAAAATGAATACGGAGACCAATCCTATCGCGGGGGTGGAGGCGGCACTTGAGGACAAGAAGGACAACATCATCAAGAAGATCGATAAGCGACACGACTGGGTGGATAAGTTCGGCCGTAAGCTCACGCCCGGTCGTACCATCCGCTGGAATACGCCAGATGGGTTAAAGACCGGCGTCATCACTGATCTGACGCTTCCTCCGGAAGGGAAGGAGCATCATTTGGGTCAATGGGGCATTGCTGTGGCGGTGCCCGGCGAGGAGCGCCTTTCGTCCCTGACGTTCAATCAGCTTTTCGAAGATGAGAAGCACGTTTCTTTCAATGGTTTCGACGCAATTCAGATTGGCGAGAAGTTCGATGCGGCCAAACAAGGGGAGGTCGTATTCTCGCGCTGGCTGCTGACGGGCAACCTATTCGCCGCTGCCGAGTCTGCCGCGAAGACCCAGATTGGTCGCGCGGGTGTCGTGACGATGAAGGATGGCTCACATCGTCGCGCCATCATCTGTGGCGGGAGCGTCAACGAAAGCACGCTGAGGTATATGCCCATTACGTTATCGACCCCGGAGGAGTGCCTCCGGCGGCTGCATGGCAACATCTCTCAGAAGTCGAGCGGCACCATGTCATTTGGGGAGGGGTTCTCGCTGACTTGGCGGAATGAGGTGATGACGATCCAGACGCCGGGCGGCAAGCGGAATGGCGGGCGTCTGTTCCTGGATGAAGAGGTCCGCAAGGTGTTCGGCGATTTCGCTGGAAGCAAGGAGAAAATGATTGCTCGCTTCGACACGCGGGATGCGGCGAAAATGGAGATGATCGTACGCAAGTTCTATGGCTTGGGATTGTCTGGTGATGTCACGCCTACCGCGGCGGAAGAGCCGCGCATGGCTGCTTGATTTCAAGGAGAATGTTGTGGATAGGTTTGAGGTGTCATTTGAGTCGGTTGCGTGGGTGCATGGCCGAGGCGCTATGGAGAGCATCCATGACTTACCCCAGTCATTCTTGGATGGATTCAACGAGACGGCCAGGAATGAGGGGTTGCTGCCTGTGGGCGTATGTGAAATCAAGAGCACCTATATCCAGGAAGACGAGAGCAATGCTTTATGCTCAGATAATTCTGGCATGAAGATTTATGTTGGCGTCGTTCTGTTGGTTGAGGCGGACGTGGCTAGAGAGGCGAAGTCATTTGAGCCGCCGGTCGATCTTCTGACTAAGGTCGCAGACGCAATGGTCGTCGTCGATGGGGTCTGTGTGGCGGAGTTATATCAATCCTGGGAGGTTGTCGATATTGACTCTAATCCGATGCCGTATAGCGCAAGTGTAGGATGAGTCGATTTTTGAATTGACTTGCTTTGTGGCTTTCAGCGTAAGAATCATTCTTGCACTATAATGCGGACTGTCTTCTTCATTTTTGCATAGGGGTTTCATTGCATATCACTGACGTTTTGAGCTTGGTGAAAGCTCAGGGGGAAACAAAGGTCGCGGCACGATTCTTCGATCATCATTCCAGCAAAGAGATGGACTGGTTGCCTGGGGAGGCCGGTGAGCTATCTGTATCGGTGTCTGGCCCATCCGAATCCTTTGAACTTTCACTTGACGTCACGGAGGATGGAATTTGCCACCGTCACCAAGAATTGGGCGTCAAAAAGCGCTTCTCTGCGCTACAGTCTCTTTTGAATGGGGGCGGCGTATGATTCTTGCGAGCCGAGAGGTAATGTCCTTGTTGGAGCCCTGTGTAGATTGGCATGTAAAAGGGTAATTCATGGAACTTTACATCACCGAAAAGCCTGACGTAGGCCGCAATCTAGCCGATTATCTGGCGCGAAAGCATGGGCGATCGGCGAAGCGTGAGGATGGATATATGAGCATCCCGGGGGTTGCTAATATCACCTGGGCGCGCGGCCATCTTCTTGAGCTGGCAGAGTTCGACCATTATTTGCGGTCTATGGTCGGTCCGGAGGCACTTATGCCTGATGGCCGGGTGCGTTGGGCGGCATCGCTCAATCTTCTTCCGTTCTTCCCTGAAAAATACGAGATGGTGCCTTCCACGAAGGACGCGGATAAGCGCAAACAGCTTAATCTCATCAAAGGGCTGATCAAGGAGGCGGATGTGATTTATCACTCGGCCGACCGCGATCGCGAGGGGCAGGCGATCATCGACAATATCCTCGATCACTTTGGCATCAAGGGGAAGAAGGTGATGCGGCTTGCCTTCTCGGCGCTCGATGATGCAAGCCTGGATGCGGCGTTCGATCAAATCGAATCGAATGATCAACCAAAGTTCAAGGGGATGGGCTTGGCGGCGCGCGCGCGCGCGATCTCTGATATGTCCCTGGGTTTAAATCTGACCCGCTTGCTGTCGGTGTTGCACAGCCCTGACGGGGTGATGACAGCTGGCCGCGTGCAAACGCCATTGCTCGGCATCATCGTTGAGCGTCAATGGGCGATCGACGGCTTCAAGCCAAAAGACTTCTATACGCCAATCGTAACCCTGCCGGATGGCACAGAACTCAAGTGGAAAAAACGCGCCGGTGATCACATGGATGGCTTTGATGATGAGGGGAGGATCATCGACATCCGCGTCGCGCAAGATATTGTGGATCGGATCAATCAGGGGCTGCAGGGCGTGATTGATGCGGCGGCGGCAAAGGAGCTGCGCGAAGCGCCGCCGCTCCCTTACTCTCTCCCGGCGTTGCAAACAGAGATGGGCATCAGGCATGGCTTGTCGGTTGATGATACGACCGCAGCCTGCCAGGGGTTGTACGAAAAGAAGATGCAGTCTTACATCGGAACTGACTGCAGGTATCTCCCGGAATCAATGCATGCGGCCGCCAGGGATATCTTGTCCAAGATGCGCGGCAACGGTTTCAAAGGGCAGGTTGAGGCGGCGAACTCGCAGCTCAAGTATAAATGCTGGGACGACGGCAAGATCACCGCCCACCATGCAATCATTCCAACCGGTGAGCACGGGTCTTTCTCCAATAAGGCGCAGGAGCTCGTCTATAAGGCGGTCTCATCTCGCTATTTGGCGCAATTCCATCCGGAGAGTGTGTTCATCGAAACGCGCCTAGAGGCGACCTTTGGGCAGGATTCGTTCTCGTCGGTTAGCAAAGACATGACCAGCCCTGGGTGGCGCGCCATCGATTCCGAGGGGGTGCGTGAAGGCAAGCCGGATCAAGATGAGATGACTGACGATTTTGCACCGGAGAATCATGCTTAATGCTGGCGCAGGCATGAGGCGCCGGGGTGCATCGACAGCTACACCAAAGATCGGGGCGAGCTTGGCGGCGCTGAGGGTTATTGAGGAGCGCGCGAGGGAGCTTGGGCACCGACTGTCGCTGTTCCAGGACGAGGCGGGCGAGCTGATTCGGCGAAACCTTAGCGATGACCGAGTGAAGTTGGTTGGCGATCTGATCGTGATGTCCTCCCGCTTCCATGGCGTGGTCTGCGAGATTCTGAATGATGTCACGGAAGCTGAGCGGGGTGAGTCGGATGGAATGTTCCAGCTTCATCGGGCAGACGAGGTGGAAGGCATCCTTGATCGCGTGGAGATATTTAGCTTCATGGTAGAAGATGTGTCATTTGACGACTAAAAAGCTTGCGCGAATGAAATGCCTTCATGTATGGTGTGAATCACATTGACTTACAAGGGGTTCGAGATGTCTATTAACGAATTGTCTAAAGTATGCAAAGACAGTTCCGGTCTGTGGAATGACTTGGTTGCGCTATCTGCGCGCTTTGATCGCCAGAACGACGTGAATGTGATGACGCCGCTCAAGCGCATGATCGCGCGGAGCAATGTTGCCGCTAACATGACGGGCGATTTTTTAATTCGTCAGGCGGAATGGTTCAAGGCGCATCCGGAGGTGTCCATGTCTGTGATCACCAACAACATCAATCTGCGCAATGCGACCAGAGTTCCCAATGTGGTGCCTAGCGCAGTGTTCGCGGCACATCAACCCGCAATGGGGTTGCCTGCATGAAGGTGGTGCCGCTACAGCAATACACTGGCACGATTGGGCGCGGATTTTCAGTGGAGCCAATCTCTGGCGCGTTGATTTTGGATTCCGGCGTTGAGTACCGCGCTCAAGATGGCAGAGTCATTCCGATCAAGATGAGCTTATCTGGTTATGCCTACGCGTTGGTGCGGGTGCAGAACGGCGAAGCCCTCAAAGTGGCGGACATTATCGAGCATCGCGAGGTGGATCGATTTGAGCCGATGCGGATCCGCCCAGTGAGTGAGGTGGCTGCCAAGCAGATCATCCAGGACATCTCGGATCTCTCCATTGACACCTCTACAGCCAGGATAGAGGGGGGGCGTCCTGCCCCTGGTACTTTTGAGAAAATGACGCCTTCCATGTTTTGCTCGGCCGTGTGGGAGTGCAAGCATGTGGCCGGACAGATCGATGAGTGGGTGCCGGACAATGTCTTGCTGTACCGCTCCCCTCGAACGACGCTCCTTCAGTGGGAGGTACTGGAGGTGCCGTCTGGACATGTCCCTTATCTCGAAGCGTCTGTGGTGCACATCCTCTCAAACGAAGCGCAGGCCGGAGGCGACCCAAGTCAGGTCGTATTCGCGAATGTCTGGCACGGCCAGCCGGATTACGCCTCAAAATGGCTGCAGGATCACTCATCTATACTCAATGCCGACAAAGCTTTCGCCTAAACGCCTGGACGCGCATTCCCATTCTTATGAGGGGACCACGCCAGCCTTGCGCCAAGAGTGGGCTAACGGACGGTTTGGTTGTTGACTTTGATTTTTGCTTTGCCTTTCAGCTAATTTTTAAATTTATTCATTGCTCGCCACAAATAATATTTCGTGAGACCCCTTAACTGAGCCCCTGCCGCCACGGCTATTTTGGTACTGATAACGATGCACTTCAACTTTTCGTCCGGTTGCCAACAACATGGCACGAAGCATTTCAACGTTGGGATAACTCCTGTCGTTGTATGAGATCAACCACAATGGAATTGGCGCAGCCAATTCAAACATACTATTAAAGGCATCAACCACCGTCGCTTTTTTGTCAAATCCAGTGACTAGCGGAGGCCAGTACCGATTAGTACCTCCAACAAATTCTTTATCCGTCCAACAACGTGAAAAAGTCTCCAGCAAATGATAAAACGACTGGTAATCGCCATGGCTCATGCAATAAGGCGGGTCAAAATATGCAACATCAAAATCCGCTTCGTCATGTAACAACTCCAATAAGTCGCGGTTTTGCGCTCGATGCACCAAGCCATTATCAAACACAGCTTGGTTAAATTCTGGCAACAAATCAAAAAACAATTGCCGGATAGGTTTGGCGATACTGGGATTGCGCCGAATCCGTGCTGAATCGGCAGCGTAGGTCAACGCTTGGCAGTGGGCAAAATGCCCCATCAAAATTTTTCGCGTCAACGCACGATTCATCACTGCCATCGCCAAGGCTCGCGCAGCTGCTGGCAAAACTTCCACATTAGCGCGAAAAAATCCAACAACCCAGCTTCGGACTCGCTAAAGAATCGTCCGGAAAATAAACTCCGCATTAGTTCGCTTGCGTCGTCAGTTTGCTCGAACAATCGCTCCGCTTCTTGCAATGAGAGCGTGGCTGTACCGTTCTCAACTAAGCCTGCTGCCGATTGCCAGCACGATTGCAACATGTCATTACTATTAACCTGAAATCCTCTACGCTTGGCCTCGAATGATACCGCAGCCGAACCGGAAAAACCGTCGAGAAAACGCAATGGCCTTTGAAAAGTTGATGTCGGAATAAAACTAAAAATCCAAGGCAATAATTTTTCTTTATTACCCAGAAACTGTACTGATGGCATGACAGGAGGCAAAACTTCCTCGAATAAACTATGCTGCGCAGTAGCAAATGCCCTGTGCGCCAACGGCCTATTTATCACTTCTGCCAACTGTAGCAAAGCATTCATTCCTCAACCGCCGCGCCGTTGATGCCGTAACCTTCATAGCGCGACTCCATATCTTCCTCAAGCTGAATTGACCGCGCGCATGTTACCACAGAGCCGCTTTGCGCCCAAAAAGACATCTCACTCTGGTTGTATCGCCTTACGCCGTGAAAAACCCAAGCGGCATCTCGGTGGGTTCGTAAGTTTTATTACCATCGAACATTTCTATTGGGGAGAAACCTGGCATTACTACTTAGGGCTAACAAATCCTCATGTGAATCCTGACATTTGTTAGAATGCAACATACGCTAACAAAAGTCGGACGGTATGGCATTAATCAGGCATTACATCGGGCTGAATGAATATCAGTTTCGCCAGAAGAACAGTAAGTTCCCCGTCTACTACGAGCCCGCATCGTTGATTAATGCGCACATGCTGCTCTGCGGTATGTCAGGGACAGGTAAGTCCTATCAAACGAAGCGGTTCCTTGATACGGCCGCGCGCGCCGGCGTGCAGGTGGACATATTTGACGTTCACGAAGAACTGGACGACATCTACGGCGCGGTGGCGGCGAAGTATTCTCAGGCAACAGGGTATGGCTATAACCCCTTGGTGTTAGATGCTGATCCCCATAGTGGTGGCGTCGTCAATCAAGTCAATTTGCTCGTAGGGCTCGTTCGCGATGCAACGCCACAGTTCGGCGCCAAGCAAGAGGCTGTTTTTCGTTATTTATTGACCGATGTATATGCGGCGTCAGGGATATTCCAGTCCACGCCTCGCACCTGGTTGCGCAGGGAGATGACTGAACAGCAACGCGAAGATCTCATAGCTGCCAAGAACTGGCAGGGGTTGCGTGAATTCTACCCTACGCTTGAGGACCTTAAAAGCTACGCCAAGCGCAAACTGGTCTCTTTGACCACTGGTGGCGACAACAAGTCCATCACCGCCTTTGAGCATCTGCGGCGCGTCAAAAGCAAGCTGTATCAGATGCAATCCAGATTCGCCAAGTCAGTCGATCAATCCGAGATCGATCGACTTGGCGCGCAGGTAGAAGAGCAGAAGGCAAAATGCATCGAGGCTTATACCAATTTCGTGAATGAGATGAAGACCGGGCGCGAGATCGATGATGTCATGAAGTACGATTCCGTCGATGTGCTCACCAGCGTCCTGCAGCGACTAGATATCCTGATGTCGGCCGGCGGGCTGTTCAGGTCCAATCCGCCGCCATTTGGTGATTCGCATGTGCGCTGCCATCAGATCAAATCGATCAGCACACCTCAGCAGGTTTTGTTTGTGAAGTTGCGGTTGCGTGACATCTTTGAGCGATGCAAAAAGATGGGGGCGACATCCTCTGGTACTGAGGTCAGGCACATCGTGTTTCTGGATGAGGCGCACAAATACTTTACGGAAGATAGTGATGACATCATCAATGTGATAGCTAAAGAGGGGCGAAAATTTGGACTAGGGTTGTGGTGCGCCTCCCAAGAGCCTACGGCATTCCCGGTGTCGTTCCTGACGAACGTCGGGGCGACAGTGCTTCTTGGTATCCATTCATCATTCTGGAAAGGGATGGGGGTCAAAATGCGTATCACCGAGGATCAGCTCAAATATATCAAAGCCAAGGAGGTAATCGCTACCAAGCTGATGAAGGATGGCGCATCCGATCCGCCGTTCTCGAACATCATTGTGCCCAATCCAGCGAGCGACGCGGGGAGAATCGCGGGAGAATTCTCATGAGAATCAATAGGCGCCTGAGTTGGGATGGGATGCTGGTTGCGGTATTCCTTTCTGTATTGACGCTCTCGCTACTTGTTGCCCGGACTTATTCCGATGATCTACAGCATAGCCTCTTGAGGGATATTGCGAAGCGCGATGCGCAGATCATCGCCGACTCGTCCTTTCAGGCGCTCTATTTGAAGATGCGTGACGGGTGGGGAGGGGATGACATAGATAGTATTGTGTCGGGATTAAATCTTGCCTCGCCTGACATCAGGATATCGCTATACCGAGCCGATATTGTGACGTCACAATTTGGGCCATCTAGTCATGCGCCATCTGAGTTTGGGAGTCGGGTTCTTGCATCGGGGCAGGACGAGTATCGCTTCGATGGGGACTTCCTTGTCCTGGGCAGAATCATTCGGGCAAAGCCAGAGTGTTTGTCGTGCCATACAAAGTCTCGTGATGGCGCGATACATGGGGCGCTTGAGGTTTGGTATCCGATGGCACGCATCCGTGAGCCGATTGAGGTCGCGGTGAAGTCATTGTCGTGGGTCATCTATATTGGTTTGCTGCTGGTTTTTTTCATCTCCTACTTTTGTGTTCGCTTCTTTGTTATCCGCCCTATGCATCGGCTGGCTGAGGAGCTGAACCGTTCCAGCGAATCTCTTTCTCCATTATCCCCTCCGCCTTGCGCGACATCCAACGTCCTGGAGATGGTGCATATCTTCGACGGTACCATTGGAAGGATCCGGGACTCAATGGAGCGGTCGGAGTTGGCCCGCACCATCTTTGAGAATTCCCCGGATGGCATCTTGGTGTCGGATCGCGACAATCGCATTGTGGCGGCGAATTCCGCCCTCTCAGAGGTTACTGGATACACGGAGGAGGAGCTGATAGGCAAGACGCCAAAGATATTCTCTTCCGGGCAGCACGATCATGCCTTTTACCAGTCCATGTGGAGCGCTTTGATGGAGCGCGGATTATGGAGCGGGATGATCGTGGATCGCAAAAAGAATGGTGACACATATCGCGAGTGGCTCAAGATCAATGTGCTCAAGGACGAAGCTGGGCAGTTAAAGAATTTTATCTCTTTTCATGAGGATAATACTGAGCGGGATGAGATCGAAGAGCGCGTGCGATACCTGGCGCATTTTGATGTGCTTACCGGATTGCCAAATCGCGCCCTGCTCAATGAGCGATTGGAGCAAAGTGTCCTGGCAGCCACGCGCAACAATGCATCTTTGGCTCTTATGTTCATCGATCTGGATAGGTTTAAATATGTGAACGACACGATGGGGCACGGTACGGGCGATAAACTCTTGAAGATCGTTGCCAAACGTCTGAAGGAGTGCGTCCGCGAGGTGGATACCGTGGCGAGGCTCGGGGGTGATGAATTCATCATCTTGCTCCGCAACCCTGACATCTCAGGCGTTGAGCGCGTAGCGAACGAGGCGTTGGTTAGGGTTGCGGAGCCGTGCAGCATCGATGGGTGTGCGGTGCAAACGCGCGCCTCCATCGGGATCGCCATGCGCACCGGTCACATCGGCGCCGAGGAGTTGGTTCGTCGGGCCGATGTCGCCATGTACCATGCGAAAGGGGCTGGCAAGAACACTTTCCGCTTCTATGTGGACTCCATGTCCAAAGGGGCGAGCGCCTTTGCTATGGATGCGGAGATCCGCCAGGCGCTGGAAGAGGGCGGTTTCCATGTGGAGTATCAGCCGCAGGTCGATGCTTCGGGGGCTATCGTTGGAGTTGAGGCGCTGGCGAGATGGAATCATGCGAGATATGGTTCCATCTCGCCGGATGAATTCATCAAGGCTGCAGAAGATTGTGGCCTCATTGTGCCGCTTGGTGAATTTATTCTGGAATCTGCCATCCGGGACGCCTCCTCATGGGGCGTTAATCTAAATGGCGATCTGGTCCACCTGTCTGTAAATGTATCGCCGATACAGTTGATTCGGAGCGACTTCCCGGCCACCGTTGCATCGGCTCTTCGCCGACATAACTTCGATTCAAAGAGATTGAGCATTGAGGTGACGGAGAGTTCGCTGATCGACAAGGCTGGGGATGCGGTCATATCTATGACGGCCATTCGTAATCTCGGGATCGGCGTTGAGATCGACGACTTCGGCGTTGGGTATTCCAGCCTATCCTACCTCAAGGTGATACCCGCTACGGGGATCAAGCTTGACCGCTCTTTTGTGGAGGACATTGGGCAACCTCACGAGCGCCTTGTAGCGATGATAGTGGACATCGCGCGCCATCTTGACCTTGCGATCGTTGCCGAGGGGGTTGCGACGATTGAGCAAGCGAATTATCTGTCCGGAATAGGCTGCGACCTGATGCAGGGGTTTTATTTCTCCAGGTCGGTAATGACGGAAATAATACAGAGCATGGTCGCATCAAAACTCCCGCTGCAACGGGAATGACGTAATTAGTTTGAAAATAGTGTATAATCCCAACCCGCACAAATTGTGGGAGGGAATATGTATTTTGTCCGCCTAGTAGTTTCTTTGTTTGTCATGGTGTTTTCATTTGAGGCGAATGCGCTGCCCGTTCAGGGAGTGAAGGCGGGGCCGCTGTATTGCATGGCAGCCAATGTGTTCTATGAAGCGCGTGGCGATGGCGAGCGCTCCCAGCTCTTGGTTGCATTGGTTACAGCCAACCGTGCGATCAAGAGCCGGCGGGACGTCTGTTCGGTTGTGTATCGGCCGCATCAGTTCAGCTGGACTGCCCGGCCGCAGAAGGTTGATACGAAAAGCCTGGTTGAGCAACGGGCGTGGAAAGCCTCGGTTCGGACGGCAAAGAAAGTTCTGTCTGCAATGAAATCCAAGACCCTTCATAAGGTTGATTTCACGCGCGGTGCCACGCATTATCATGCGAAGATGCCCAACGACAAGAACCCCGGGTGGGCGAAGAATATGACGCTTATGGGGCGAGCCGGCAAGCACCTGTATTACGCGGATGTTCGCGGCACATTCAAATAGTGTAGGAGCTACGCATACACGAAATTTCTGGTATCATTAAGACTCCTTCAACGCAAGTTTCTATTAGGAGTCTCAATGAAATCCATCACCCTGAATCTGTCTTCCGCTGAAGACGCCGGCATGTCTGTGCGCGACTTCGATGGCGCAAATGTTGCTGCTGTCGTAGATGCCGCGCCATTGACCTTTTATGTTGCCCTTGATCATGCCAAGAAAATCGTGGGGAGTGCGCAAGTGAACCCGGATGACCGCAAGGCGATCGGCGCTCTGGTGGGCAATTGGATCGCGCAAGGCCACGCCGTGCACCGCATGGCCTACAAGGCGATGAACAAGTTGCTGCGCGAACAACAAAAGGTTTTGGATGCTGAAAACAAGGATGTGGTGATCTCGGAGCCCGAGGCACCGGCACCGGCGGTCGCCCCTGGGCAAGCCGCGGCTGAATAAAGGCCCGTCACGAGATGGATATCTCGAAGTACCAGGTCGGCCAGATGGTGGGCGGCAGGGCGACCCTCAAGCAGGGGAAGACGACGCCGCCCAAGCCCTTCACGGACGCCACCCTAATCGCAGTCATGGAAGACGTTTCGCGCTACACGAACATGTCTCGCGATGCGATCGATACGTTGCGCGAGGCGCGCGCGGATGGCAAGGCCGGTATTGGCACGGCGCGTACTCGCGGGTCGATCATTAAGGGTCTGTTCGATCGCGGGCAGGTTGAGCTCATTCGTTCCGGCAAAGGGAAGACCACGCGGAATGTCCGTCCCACCGAGAAGGGCATCCAGACCTATTCGATCCTCAAGAAGATATCTCCTGAGTTCGTCAGCCCTGAGTTGACGGCGAAATGGGAGGAGGCGTTGCGCATGGTGGAGCGTAGCGAGGTCCCGTTAGACCTGTTCCTGCAAAAACAGAAACAGTTCTGCGGCCTTGTCGCCAACCAGGTGAAAGAGGCGCCCTCTACCAAGTCTGCGCGAAGCTTCTCTGCGGCCACGAAAAAAGAGATCAAGCCTGCCAAGGGGCATGGTGAGCCTTGCCCAAAATGCAAAAAAGGAACACTCGTCACCGCGACGAAGAAGAATGGCGATCCATTCCTTAAATGCAGTACCAGCAAGTACGATCCGGCCACCAAGAAGGCGTCTGGATGTGATTATGTGGACTGGTTGTCTTAACCGCTAAATCGTGTATGCTAGGCTCATACGTTAAATATGGTCGAGGGTGACATGGGTGGTTTGGATTCTTCCGTTCAGGTAAAGCCTGTGGAGAACAGGCAGGAGCGTGATGCGCTCTTTAGGACGCTATCCATCATCAAGTCCGTATCTCCGCTGGTAGGAGTGGAGCCGAACGACACTCAGCGGGCATGCGACCTGGTCGATCGCGCGATCGAGGACGCAAAGATTATCGTCTCTCTGATCGACCCGGTCGGCAAGCAGCCATGGGCTCTCTCTTATGCGCAGCAGATGGCCGCCGAGGCGATCGCGGCAGAGGAAGAGTTGTCTCTGCTCGTCAAAACCCAAAGCGAGGGTCGGCGGCCGCCGAGTGAGTCTGGTGTTGAGCCGCCTAGGATATATCCGGTTGATCGTCGCAAATATTGGGCGGCGATCATCGAGGCGTCGCAGGGCGGCGATGGCGGGCCGCGCCACGCGGAAAAAGAACAGATCGACGATGACTTGGCAATGACCCTGGCGACCCTTAAGGGGGTGTCCGGTTTGTACACGATGGTCCATCGCCCCTGGCGCTTCTGGCAAGAAGACAAGATCACTTCCGAGCGCGCACTGGCCGATCTATCCATGCGCTTGCGCGCAGTAGGTGAGCAGCATGCCGAGCCGCTGATGTCGCCCGGATTGTCGGAGCATAGTCGTCGTGTCGCTGTGACGGCATCGGTGAATACTGCATTCACCATGGGGCAACAGATCTACCGCCAGATGGCGCATCAGGCGCTAGCTGAGTTCAGGGCGGCCAGCGAGGATCGCGATAAGGCGACGGTCGCGACAAAATACCGACATATGCATATTCATGAGGTCATTGCCGAAGAGGCGACGCGCCGAATTTTGATGACCTACGCGATGGTGCCAGAGGTCAATGACAAAATCATGAATAGCCAATCCATGCCTGCACCAAGGTGAGAGGAAGAAATATGAAGCGCATTCTTGTGTTGTTCATTCTTGTGCTGTTCGCCGCGTCCGCGGCTGCTGCGGGCGCCAGTCAGCGCCAGGCGGCGGCTTGGTCTGGCGTCAAGTCGAATCTTGCGGTCGCCGTTGACCCATCATCGAATATCCGTGACGCGAACACTGAGGCGGTGATCGCAGGGTCGTCGAGTAGCATCCCGGTTGATCCGTGCGACGGAAATACCATCAAGGCCGAGATGAACAAGCAAGTATCTGATCGGCAAACGATCGCAGATAACCAGTTCAAGAAGGCAATGGACCTATCCTGCCTGGATAAATACAAGAACCTGAACATCGCCGGATCATTCGGGGTGTTTGATGCGTCAAGGTTTGTGTCGGCATTGCGCGATCAGGCGTGTGCGGCGGCAGATCGCGCCTTCTCTTCTGTGGCGGCACCTATCAGCACTGGCGTCTGGGAGGCGGCTGGTGGCGCCGGTGGTGTACGCGTTACGCCAAACGGCAATTCCAACTCGACGCCAGGGATCAGCGGCAACACATCGACGTATAACTCGTCCTATGGCGTCCAGGTGCCGAACCTTTTCAAGTAAGGAATCGATATGAACAAAATAATCAGCAGGTTGTTGATCCTTTGCTTGTGCATGCCATCGACGCAGGCGGCCGAAGTTCCTACAATTGACTTTGGTAATCTTGCGGCCAACGTAGCCAATGCGGGGACTATTGTGTCAACGATCATTGAGCAGAAGCTTCAGGATATGGCGAATCTGGAGACGCTTATGGGCGCCAACAAGGAGGAGACCGGCAAAGTGGTCTCCGCAGTCTCAGTGCAGACCAAGGTCCAATCCGAGACTGCGCGTACGATCGCTGAGAATGAGGATGTTGCTGCAGCTACGCGCGCCAAGCAAGCTGCGACGGTGGAGGCCACGATTGCCGCCAAGCCCCCGGCTAGTGGTGGGTGTACTGGGCGGATAACCGGGCAGGCAGTGGGCAAGGGTGGGGCCGATAAGAACAAGGTCGCAGCCGGAGCTAATAACAAGCGCACACGTTATGGTCGCGTTGCACCGCCGGCTGCGCAGCAGCTCGCTACGGCACTCAAGGGGCACACGGATAAATATTGTTCTGACGAAGACGTGCAAAACAAACTTTGCGATCGTGCGGCCAAGCCGGAGATGAAAGACGCGGATACAAAGGCGAACTCGCTATTCAGTGGCGCTGGTGGAAATGACGCCGTCTCTGGTGAGACACTGACCTATAGCGAAGAGCAACGTCAAGCCGCGGATGATTTCCTGAAAAATCTGACGGACTCCGGCGATGCGCCGCGGAAATTAGGGCGTGCCGAGATAGGCACTGAGGATGGTAAACATTATGAGGCGTTGCGATTGGTGTATGCGGCGCGCACATCGATCCCAGCTTCGCAGATGGAGCGCATCAAGGGGCGTCGCGTCGCGGGGGCTGGGTCTGAGGCGACATTCCAACAGCTGATGGAAGATGATACCGACAAGGGGGCGTATTTCAGGGATAGGTTTGTGCCGTACTCGAAAGGGGCTGATGGGCGTCGGGCTGCTGGTAATAGGATATCCGAATTGGAATTGATGAAGTTCGAGGTTGATCGCCGTTACTCCAACAGTGTTTGGCATTCTAACATCCAACGAGGCAACAACGCGGATCTGCTCAAAGAAATCGCGCTCATGATGTCGCTGCAACTCAAGTTCGAGTATGAGCATCTGCGCGACCGGGAGATGGCGATTTCCATTGGCGCTCAGCAGGCGCTGACGGCGACCAAGGAAGAGTTGCTACCAAAACTCAAGGCCGCCGAAGCGCGCGCAATGGGTTCAGCGCAATAGATTCCTTCTCGCGCCTCGCTAAACCGGCGATTGTTGCATCGATGCAACAATCGCCGGTTTAGCTTTGGCGGTTACTGTCTATTTTAGGAATATTCAATTACTCTTTGAATCGTCGTGGTTGTCTGGGGGTGGGCAAATGAGGCAAATCGGCTTGCCAAGTGGGATTGGGTTGCTGTCTGGCGCAGATTTCGGTGCCGTCAGGACGAACGGGAATTATCTGGACGCAAAGGATGGGGATGTGCGTGCCGCAGCAAATCTCGTCACCGACATCTTCGGATATTCTTGCCCAAAGGCGTTCATTCGCGATGCCTACTACCTACCCGTTGTCTCCATATCCAAGATCGGTCAGCGCCACAATGCGATCCCAGCCGCCCTGGCGGCATATCTATCGCTATGGAATGGCGGCTGGGTTGCAACCGGAGTATTCCAAGCGAACCTGGCGTGCCACACCGGCGCGGATCCTATGGAGAGAATGATTTCGCGGGCGGTGTTCTGTGGTCATATCCAGCCTGGCGAGAAGTACGTTCCGGTCGATGATGTGGCCACGATGGGCGGAACGTTGGCCGATCTGTCCAACTTCATTCGGCAGAACGGCGGGGAGGTGGTAGGCATTTCTCTGCTTGCGAACAGTAGCCGTGATGGTATAGTTTCAAATGCTGGCGATGCTAAAATATACAAGCTATTAAAGGAGCGAGAAGATGGGGCATTCGGACATGCAATCGAGCAGGAATTTGACGTCTCAATCGAAGCCCTCACGCGAGATGAAGCACGATACCTCATTGGGTTCAGAGATGTTGCCGAGCTCAGAAATCGAGCGGCTGCAGCAAGAGCAAGCAGAGTATCTCTGTTACCTAAATGTGGTGTTCGGGCCGCAGATACATTGAGGCGCTCGCTGCATCTGCGGCAGGGCGATTTTGTTGACGTCGCCAAGTAGCGTACGTACAGAACATACAAGCAAAACATCTGGTTTTGTGGCATCCTTAAGGCATTGCATCAAAAGCAGTTGTCTTTTTGAAATAGCTTATGTATGGTGAATGTAGAGTACATACACCATGAGGTCACGCCATGAACCAACAAATCGACGCCATCAATGAGCCCTTCGCAACGCCGCGCGGATTTCCTCGCTTTGATCAACCTGCAGGTGAAAACAAGGATCGCGCATGGCTTGCCAAGCAAGGCTTGATCGCGTCATCGATCGCGACCCTCAAGGCGGCATCCGCAGCATTCGCCTCGAGCGCCGAGGCTTTCAAATCTGGGCGCAGCTCCCTCCAGGATGTGATGAAGGCGTTTGGCAAAGTTGCTGGCGCGCTGGGCGTGGCCGAGCGGGTCATACAAGGCCATGGGGAGCTGCCGCAGCAAGTGATCGATCTGGTGCGCGAACAGCGCCGAGCGCTGGTTGAAGTGGCTACACAGGCCGCCGAAGAGGCAACGAGCCATACTGCCGACCTCAAGGGGCAGACCGCAAGCATGGACGCCTTCCTGGAGAAGGCTGGGCCGCGCTTGAATAACTTCGTGGAGTTCTACGCAGGCGTACAGAACGATCTCGAAGAGAATCACCCATACCCAGCACCCGGGATGAGACACTAAAAGGTACTTGCATGACAAAGACAATCGATCTTGCCCGCCAGAAAATATGGCGCATCGCCACGCTTGCATTGGTCAGCGTGGCGCTTCTGCTTCCAGCCCCAGTATCCTACGCGGCTGATGCTGCTGGCGCCATCACCACGGATTCAATCATGGGTGCGGCAAAAAAGGCAAAAGAAGAGAAGACGTCCGGGATATCTATTTTGCAATTTATCTTCGGACCTATTGTGCAGGATCCGTTGTCGGCGAAAATAGCTCAAGGAACGTCTGGCGGGGATAACCCAATTACACCAGGTGTGGATGATACAAGCCCGCTTTTGGGTGGAATATTTGGTGTAATCAACCTCTCGCTTCTCGCGCTTGGCACAATATATCTCTCTTACAGCATGATGGCCGGTGTTGCTCAAACAGCCCAGGATGGTGAATTTTTGGGCAAGCGATTCTCCACGCTCTGGATACCTGCGCGCCTTGTGACGGGTATTGTCGGTTTGGTGCCGGCCTTCGGCGGCTGGTCTCTTGCGCAGCTGGTGATTATATGGGCATCTGTGATGGGGGTTGGCATTGGCAATCTGGCGACGACACAAGTTGTTAAAAACATGAACCTTGGCGGGACAGTCAGCGTGCAGTCGCAACCTCAGGCTGGCCGGGAGCTTGCATTCGAGGTGTTTAAGATGAATGTTTGTGTGGATGCCACAAACAAGGTCTCAGAGCCGCCAATCGTGCCAAGGTCAGTGATAGATGAGGTGCTCGGAGATGATGGTGCATCACTTTCTAATGATCACTACTACGACTACGGGGCATGCGGAAGGATCCATATCCCACAGCTTTCTGTGGTGGATAGTGGGAGGTCAAACGCAAGTGCGCAAGTTGGCGGGGGAGTTACAAGCGCCGGCGGAACTGCGAGGCAGAATTACATCAACGGGCTGAGCGGGCTCTTCGAAAGAATGCAGAATCAGCTGTCCGCGCTATCCAAGCGCCTTGTTGATGAGTTGGGTAATGATGCCGACAACTACACATATAACCCATCCAGCGTAATGGGTGAGGGGAATAGTTTTTCAAGAGGGTTAAGGCGGGCTTCGAGATCGCTTAGCGTGGAGAGGAGTCAGGATGGTGCGGCTGAACACCTTGAGAAGCAGGGGTTCGCTGGGCTTGGTGTGTACTTCACTGCCTTGTCATCTACAGGTATGAATGCCGGGGCTATTGGAAAGACGATGCCGTCAGTGGTAAATCCAGCGCCAAAAGCCGAAAGCTTGCCAGAGGGCATTCGCGATCTTTACGCGCGTGCACTGACGCTAATTAATGCGCGCGATACGTCAGATAAAAACACCGCAGCCACCAATAGTAAAGATGGAAACTGGATTATCAGGAAGTTGGCATCCATGGGGGATGAGTGCGGAATTTTCAGCAATGGATTAGGTAATTTGATGACCAATGACAGCTGCTTTGGTAGCACTTCAAATATCCTTCTAAAGTCCGCAAAAATCGGGGAGTCAATCACAATCGCATCGCTGATTGCGGTACCCGCTGTCGCCGCAATGAGTGGCTCCATCAAAGGGTCCATTGATGGAGCCGTGGACAGTCTGTTTGGCAAGGTGTTTAAAAACCCTGTGTCAGGAGCGGTGTCGGGTGCGGCAAAAGAAGTGACTTCCGTGATGGGTGATCTGATCATGGATCTATTGAAGATATTGGCCTTCTTTGGCGGAATGCTTGCCTACTATCTCCCTCTGCTCCCATATATTGCATGGCTTGGGGCGATGATCTCATGGGTGTCGGTTGTGCTTGAAGGGGTGATTGCGGCGCCGCTATGGGCTTTTGCCCACATGGATACGGATGGTGAGGGGGTGGGGCAGAAAGCTCAATACGGCTACCTGTTCCTGCTCCAGGTTCTCCTCCGCCCCGTCCTGATGGTGGTTGGATTTATCGCGGCCATCCTGGTAATGGAAGTGATGGGAAGCTTTTTCTTCGCGACCTTCCCATTGGCATTGGGGGATGCGGGCACGATTGGCGGATTCTATGACTTGATTGGCGTAGTCATCGCTGTGGGTGTCTTCTTCACCACGAGCGTGATGATTGTGAACCTATCCACAAATCTGATACATTTCATCCCTAACGTAGCTTTGCAGTGGATGGGAACTCATACCACAGCGAGCGGTACGGCGGGTGAAAAGGCAA
>Ga0210032_1000136_pt1 | contig 67489 bp, 64 predicted proteins | sample CryGeyCG2114_250_2_FD_185458 | JGI IMG/M metagenome (GOLD analysis project Ga0210032, IMG submission 185458) | Groundwater microbial communities from aquifer - Crystal Geyser CG13_big_fil_rev_8/21/14_2.50 (SPAdes) (version 2) | ecosystem: Environmental > Aquatic > Deep subsurface > Groundwater ... | reverse complement strand
CACCAAATGGACAACCGAAAACTCTTCAGCAGCTACGCCTGCGAGCGCTGCGCCAAAGGCGCCATCACCGTCGTCGACGGATACGGCTGGAACGTGTGCCTCGGCGGGCGTCCGAAGCTTCCCTGCGGCCCCCACGCCGCCCCGGTTGGGACCGGAGACCCGGATCGTCCCGAAGTCTGCGTGCCCTGCCCGGCGGGGCAGCGCCAAGTCGTCGTCAACGGCAGCCTGCGCTGTCTGCCGCACGACTGCAAAGCAGGAACCGCACCCGCGCGCCATCGCGGCGTCGTCGAGGAATACCGCTGCGTCGACCCGTACGAGGATCCCGATTTGATCGTTTGGGAAAACGTCGTCCCCTCCGCTCCGAAGGCGCCGCCGCCCGTCCCGTCCTGCGCCGAAGGACAAGGCCTGCTCTGGGACGCGACTGCAAAGGAGTACCGATGCGAGGCGTGCGGGGAAGGACGGACCTTGCTGTCGCGCTACGGCTATCCCGTATGCGGACGGGAAACCGTTCCTCGCTGCGGAAAGCGCGAGGCCTTCGTGGACGTGCACGATTTGCGCGGGCGCGCACAGTGCGAGAAATGCCCGAGGCGCTACACCCTCAGCGAAGAGTCGGGCGTTCCGCGCTGTCTGCGCCCCGGTTAAGCGGCCGTTTCGGCGGGCTTCTTCGGGCGATAGACGTGAGTGCTGTGTCCGAGGAAGGCCTCGGCGGATTCCATCAAGGTTTCCGAGAGAGTCGGGTGGGCGTGAATCGTCAACGCGACGTCCGACGCCCGCGCCCCCATTTCCACGGCAAGCGTTCCTTCCGCGATCAGTTCCCCCGCTCCGGGTCCGACGATGCCGACGCCGAGCACGCGCTCGGTCTCCGGGTCGACGATCAGCTTCGTCATCCCATCGGTGCGGTTGAGCGTAATCGCCCGTCCGGAGGCGGCCCACGGGAAGCGCGCGACCTCGATCTTGCGGCCCTGCGCGGCGGCCTCGTTCTCGGTGAGCCCGCACCAGGCGACTTCAGGATCGGTGAAAACGACCGCGGGGATCGCGACGGGTTCAAAAACCGTCTTCTTTCCGACGATCGCGTCCACGGCGACCCGGCCTTCGTGGGAAGCCTTATGCGCGAGCATCGGCTCCCCGGCGATGTCGCCGATGGCGAAAATCGTCGGCTCGCCGGTTCGGCGCTGGGAATCCACGGTCACGAAGCCCCGCTTGTCGATTTGGATTTTAGTGTTCTCGAGGCCGATGTTTTCCGAATTCGGACGGCGCCCGACCGCGGCCAGAACCACGTCGAACTCGGCCGAGGTTTTCCCTTCCTTCCCCTCGAATTCGACCTTGATGCCCGTCGCCGCCGGGGAGGCGGAAACGACCTTCGTCTCCAGCAGCACGGCCTTCGCCGTTTTCGAGACGCGCCGCGCGAGCACGTTGGCCAAATCCCGGTCGCAGCCCGGAAGCAGACCCGGGGTCATTTCGACGACCGTGATCTCCGAGCCGAGCGCCGCATAGACGGTCGCCATCTCCAGTCCGATGTAGCCGCCGCCGATCACGAGCATGCGCTTGGGGACCACGCGCAGTTCCAATGCCCCGGTCGAGTCGAGAACGCGCTCGGAGTCGGGGAGAAACGGCAGCCGGACGGGCCGCGACCCGGTCGCGAGAATCGCGTGATCGAACGCGAGCGTTCGCTTGGAACCGTCGGCCGATTCGACTTCGAGCGTCGAAGCGTCCAGGAAACGCCCCCGGCCTTGGACGTAGTTGATCTTTCGCTGCTTGCTCAGTTGACCCAGCCCTCCGGTCAGTTTGCGCACGACGCTTTCCTTCCATTCGCGCAGTTTGTCGAGGTCGACGACCGGTTCCGAAAATTGAATTCCGATGGACTTGGCTTCTTCCGCCTCGGTGAGGAGGGCCGCGGCGTGAAGCAGGGCTTTCGAGGGGATGCAGCCGCGGTAGAGGCAGACGCCTCCCGGATTGGGTTCGATGTCCACGAGAGACGTCCGGATGCCGCAATCGGCGGCGTAGAACGCGGCGGCGTATCCGCCCGGTCCGCCCCCGAGGACGACGAGTTCGGTCTTTTCCATCAAAGGGAATCCTCCAGCGAAAGGTTCAACGGCTGTTCGACGGTCTCGCAGACCCAGCGCAAAAAGCGCGCGGCGTCGGCCCCGTCGATGACGCGGTGATCGTACGAAAGCGAGAGCGGCATCAAGGTGCGCGGAGAGAACCCGCCGGGCGAATAGACCGGCTCGACGCGTCCCCGGGAGACGCCCAGAATCGCGACCTCGGGCCAATTGACGATCGGAGAGAACCCGGTCCCCCCGATGCCCCCGAGATTGGTGATGGTGAAGCATCCGCCCTGCATGTCCTCGAGCGCCAGCTTCTTCTCGCGAGCCTTCTCCGAGGCTCGGGCCAGTTCTCCGGCCAACTGAGGCAGCGTCTTTTTGTCCGCGTCGCGGATCACGGGCACCAACAGACCCCGGTCCGTATCGACGGCGACCCCGATGCTGCGGTACTTCTTCAAAAGGATCTCGCCGGCGGATTCGTCGACGCTGGCGTTAAATTGCGGAAACTTGGCGAGCGCCGCCGCGCACACCTTCAGCAGCAGGGCCGTGACCGTGATGCGGACTCCCGTTTCCTTCGAGGCCTTTTTGCGCCACTCCTCGAACTCGGTGATGTCGCACTTATCGTTCTGCGTGACGTGAGGAACCGTCGTCCAGGAGGCGCGCATGCGCCTCGCCGTGGCCTTTCGGACATTGGACATGGGAACGCGTTCGAAGGCGCCCCACTTGGAAAAATCCGGAAGCGGAGCGGAGGCCGCCGGGGGCGCCGCGGAGGTGGAACCCGGAGCGGCGGCCGCGCGCGCGCGGGAGTACGCCTTTACGTCTTCGATGGAGACTCGTCCCCCAAGCCCGCTGCCGATCACTTCGGAGATTTCGACCCCGATTTCGCGCGCGAAGCGCCGCACCGACGGGGCCGCCGGGCCGGAGTCGGACGCGGTTTCGACGGGAACGGGCGCCCGCGAAGGCGGGGGAGCGGCCGCGGGTTCCGGCGTTTCGGACGCGCCGTTTTTTTCCGCGGGTTTCGAAACGGGAACGGGCGCGGGGACCGGGGCCTCCGGCGGCGCGAACTTCCCCGCGGTCTCCTCGAGCGTCAAGAGAGTCTGACCTGGCTTTACCTTGTCGCCGGGCTTTACCTTCACTTCCGCGATCACGCCGGCGACCGACGCGGGGACTTCGATGGCCGCCTTGTCCGTTTCCACTTCGAGAACAATCTGATCCTTCGCCAGCGTGTCCCCCGCGGAAACCATCACGCGGACGACGTCGCCCGCGCTGATATTTTCGCCCAGTTCCGGAAGTTTGAATTCGACCGCCATCTGCGTGCCTCGTTCAGGAAAAATAGGGGTCGCGCTTATCCGGCGCGATCTTGAAATCACCCAACGCCTTCGCGACGGTGCCGGCGTCCAGCGAACCGTCGCGGCGGAGCGCGCCCAGCGCCCCGAGGGCGATGAATCGTGCGTCGACCTCGAAATGATCCCGGAGGGCTTCGCGGGTCTCGCTGCGGCCGAATCCATCGGTTCCGAGCGTCACCGGGGGCTTGGGGAAACCCCGCGCGACGCTCTCCGCCAACGCCTTCACATAATCGGAGACGGCGACGAACGATCCCTCTTCCCCTTCCAGACAGGTTTCGAGATACGATTTGCGCAGGGGCTCGTCCGGGTGCATCAGGTTCCAGCGCTCGGTCTCCCGCGCGTTCTTGTAGAGCTCCTTGTAGCTCGTTACGCTCCAAACGTCGGCCGAAACGCCATACGCCTCCAACAGGCCCTGCGCTTTCAGGGCCTCGTTGAGAAGAGGGCCGCTGGCGAGCAAATGCGCGGGCTTGCCGTCGGGGTTGGGAGCCGCCCGGAACTTGTAGAGCCCTTTGAGGATTCCTTCATCCGTGACGTGCGCCGGGCGAGCGGGCATCGCGTAGTTCTCGTTGCCCACGGTGACGTAGTAGAAAATGTCTTCTTGATTCTCGTACATCCGTCGGATTCCATCCCGGATGATCACCCCGAGTTCGTAGGCGAACGCGGGATCGTAGGCGACCAGGTTCGGGATCGGATAGGCGAGCAGGTGACTGTTGCCGTCCTGGTGCTGCAGCCCCTCTCCCGCCAGCGTCGTGCGCCCGGCGGTCGCCCCGATCATGAAGCCCTTCGCCCGCATGTCGCCGGCGGCCCAAGCCAAATCCCCGATCCGCTGCAGCCCGAACATCGAATAGTAGATGAAGAACGGAATCATATTCACGCCGAAGGAGGAGTAGGCGGTCCCCGCGGAAATGAACGACGACATCGAACCCGCCTCGGTAATCCCTTCTTCCAGGATTTGCCCGTCGCGGGTTTCTTTGTAGTAGATCAACTGATCGGAATCCACCGGCTCGTAGAGCTGACCCACATGCGAGTAGATGCCGCATTGCCGAAACAGCGCTTCCATCCCGAACGTGCGCGCTTCGTCCGGCACGATCGGAACGATTTGCTTTCCGAGTTCGGGCTCCTTCAGCAGTTTCGCGAGGAGGCGCACGATCACCATCGTCGTGGAGACCTCGCGGCCCTCGGTGCCGGCGTCGAATTCGGAGAACAACGCGGCGGGCGGGGTTTTCAGCGGTTTGGGAGGAACCGAACGCCGGGCGGGAACGCTTCCGCCGAGGGCGGCGCGGCGTTCCTTCAGGTATTTCATCTCGGGCGAGTTTTCCGCGGGCTTATAAAAGGGAGCCTTCGCCACGTCCTCATCCGAGATGGGAATGCCGAAGCGTGAACGGAATTCACGAAGCTCCTCTTCGTTGAGCTTCTTCTGCTGATGCGTAATGTTTCTGCCTTCGCCGGCTTCGCCGAGCCCGTAGCCCTTGATCGTGCTGCACAGAACGAGGGTCGGCTGCCCTTTATGGCCGAAGGCCGACTTAAAGCCCGCGTACACCTTCTCCGAATCGTGTCCGCCGCGGCTCAGCCGCCGCAGATCCTCGTCTGACAAATGCTCCACGAGCTTCAGCAGCTGCGGGTACTTTCCGAAAAACTTTTCGCGGGTATAGGCCCCGCTCTCGACGCTGTACTTCTGAAGTTCGCCGTCGACGAGTTCGTTCATCCGTCGGATGAGGACGCCGTCGTGGTCCGCCTTCAAGAGCGGGTCCCATTCCCCGCCCCACACGACCTTCACGACGTTCCAGCCGGCGCCGCGGAACATCGCCTCGAGTTCCTGCATGATCTGGCCGTTGCCGCGGACAGGACCGTCCAAACGCTGCAGGTTGCAGTTGACGACGAAAATCAGATTGTCGAGCTTTTCGCGGCCCGCCAAAGAGATCGAGCCCAGCGACTCAGGCTCGTCGGTTTCCCCGTCGCCTAAAAACGCCCAAACCTTCGCGTCGGACGGCTTCTTAAGCCCGCGATCCTCGAGATAACGGTTGAAGCGCGCTTGGTAGATCGCCATCAACGGCCCTAAGCCCATCGAGACGGTCGGAAACTTCCAAAAATTCGGCATCAGCCAGGGATGCGGGTAGGAGGACAGGCCCCCTTCCGGCTTGAGTTCGCGGCGGAAGTTCTCCAGGTCCCGCTCGCTCAGCCTGCCTTCCAAAAAAGCCCGGGCGTAGATGCCGGGCGACGCGTGGCCTTGGAAGTAGACCATGTCTCCTTCGAAATCGTCGGTCTGCGCGCGGAAAAAATGATTGAACGCGACCTCGTAGAGGGTCGCCGCGGAAGCGTAGGTCGAAATGTGCCCGCCGATTCCGTCGGCCATGCGGTTCGCCCGTACGACCATCGCCATGGCGTTCCAGCGGATGACGCTGCGAATTCGCCGCTCAAGGTCCCGATCGCCCGGATATTTCGGCTCGCGCTCGACGGGAATCGAATTAATGAAAGGGGTCTTGGCGCTGAACGGCATGCGCACGCCGCGCGCGTGGACGCGTTCTTCGAGCAGGTGCAGCAGCCGGATGGCCTTATCGTGACCCTCGCGATCCAGAACCGAATCGATGGATTGGATCCACTCGCCGGCTTCGATATCGTCGAGATGGGGCGAATTCTGTTTCATCGGGGGCATAGTACCATTTTCCCCCCGCAGGCTTCATGAGCGGAGCGGACGAATCTTAATGACTTCCTTCATGACGAAGGTCAGCGGAACGTCGACGTACGCGCGGGAGCCGTCCTTCCACTCCCCGGTCCATAGCCGCAGTTCGCTCTGCGACATGCCGGCGACCACGCCTTTGTATTTTCCGATCTCCACCGTGTCGCCCACGTTGAAGGGAAGATAGGCGGCGATCATAAGACCCCCGACCAGATTGCCGGAGACGGACTTCATGTAGAAACCGGCGGCCGCGGAAAAAATACTGAGGGCGCCGACCATGCCGGAGACGGGAACCCCGAACAGGTGAAGGACCAAGCTCATCCCCGCCATGTAGACGCCGTTGCGGAACCACCAAAGCACAGTCGCCCGCTTGCGGAATTTCCGGAACGATTCAAGATCCGTTCCCCGGAAGCTCTCGGCCTTCGCGTCGGTCGCGCGGTACCAGGCGCTGAGTCGGCGGCCCAGCCAGGCGCCGCCGGCGAGAATCGCGATCGACTGGCCTACCTCTCCTAGGGAAGTCCAGAACGCGGCGGCCGACGCCAGCGAAAGCCCGGCCGCGCCTTGGAAGCGGCGCGACTCGGGATCGTTTTCCGACGCGACCCCTCCGATCCCTTCTTTTTCCATCTTTTCGTTCGGAATCAGAATCCGGTCCCATTCCGCCCCGTCCTCGCCGGTTTGATCGACGACGATGAAGCGCGGATTGGCGGCTTCCAAAACTCCCTTCGCCCCGAGGGCTTCAAACCGCTCTCCGATTTTTAGAGTTCGGTTTTGATAGAGGAAAAATCCGTCCGCGACATTGGCGGCGACGTCGCTGACCGCGAGGGTGGTCGTCAGCGCGAAGACCGAGCCGTTCACGGCGAGCGCCTGCCAGCCGCCGACCATGCCGACCGCATAGGTGACGGCGCCGAACCAGGAAGCGTAGGCGACGACGCTCGTCAGCCAATCCTCGCGAAGCTGATTCCACTCGACTTGCCGGAAAAACCATTTCGCGACCGGGCGGACGATCTTCGGGGCGACCGACGCGGCGCCGAATCCGGCCCCGACCCAGAGGCCGGTCTGAGCCCAACCCGGAAGAAGCGTGAACCATTGAATCACCGTCTCGACGCCCGGAAGCGAGGCAATCCATTCGATCAAGCGGGCGGGCAAGGTCGGGTCCGCGGCGGCGGTCGTGACCGCGGCGGCCGGCGCGGCCGCGGCGGCGAAACGGCGCAAATCACCGGCGGAGGCGGGCTGCAGACCCGCGATCGCCCGCGCCCTCGGAGCGGCGTCGGCGGCGATGACGGCGCCCTCGGGAGCCTTCGCCGTCGCGTCGAAAAAGCGGGTGGAGATCCCTCCCTTCGCGGCGCTTTCGGGTGCCGGAGCGTTCGAAGACAAAGCCTCCGCGACTTTAACGAGAGAGGCGCGCGCCGCGGGCGCTTTCGCGCTTGTCACGGAGCGCGGCGTCTTGACGCCGGGGGACGACGAGGGAAACGACGCGGCTCGCGGCTCTCCGGGAGCGGACGCGGAGACGGCCGCGACGGACGCAAGCGGGAGCGTTCCCGAGGGCAGCGTAGAAAGAGTCGGCAGCGCTCCGGAAAACGCGGGCGAGATCCGTTCGGCGCCCATCGAGACGGACGGCGCGAGAACACCGACCGGCGCTCCTGACACGGCGGAAGCGGAGGTAGGCGCGGAGGCGGCGCGGGTCAACACGGCGGCCGCGGCCGGGGCGGCCCCGGGACCGGAGGTCCAGAGCAGGACTGCGGAAAGCGAGGCGGCGAAGGTTTTCTTCATCGAAATCTCCGTGCGGCAGAAACTCCCCTTTATTATGCCCCAGCCCCGCAGCCGCGGGATAAGCAGAACGACCCGGTACTGTCTAGGCCTATTGGGCGAGCAGGGCGCCCAGGTCCGCCTGCGGCTTGACCCCGAGCGACTGGAACACGCGCAGTTGGCGGTCGAACCGGTTCGTCGCCCGGCGGGATTCCTGGAAACCCCCGCCGAGAATGGCGGGGTAGGAAAAACACGGAAGCGGATAATCCGTTCCGAAAACGAGACGCTCAAAAAGCTCGGGACGCCGGCTGATGCGAATCAGCGCGCCGACACGGTTGGGAAGCGTAAGGGCGGAGAGATCGCTGTAAAAATTCTTGTAGCGGCGGACCATTTGCAGCATCGTCTTAAAATGCTTCTCGACGAAAAAAAGTCCCTGGCTGCACCCGTGCGCGGCGATGACGGTCGCCCCCTCTTCGAGCGCGCCGATCAGGCGATCGGGATCGCCGACGCTCTGATCCTGCCCGATCAGGCTGAATTCGTAGCCGATATGACTGAGCAGGGGAAGCTTCAGTTCGCCGAGCCGGCGGTAAAATCGCAGCAGGCGCCCGTCGCCCGGATCGAACATTTGCGCGTTCGGGAGTACCTTGACCAGTTTTGCCCCGCGTTCGGCGCAGCGTTCGAGTTCGTCGAGCGCGTCGCGACGAAACGGATTGATGGAAACTCCGGCCAAGAATTGCGGCCGCGAGGCGACGGTTTCCAGAAGGGTGTCGTTGGAGATAAGAAAGTCCGTGCGGTCTTTGTCGAGTCGGCCCTGAGCGTCGTAGACGCCGTCCATCGCCAGCAGAACGGCTTTCTCGACCGACTCAGAAGCGGCGAATTCCGTTTCCAGACGTTCCAGATAGCGCCGATTGGCCGTTTGGGCGTCATCAAGCGGAAGATCCAACGACCACGCCACCATCCTCGCCACCGGCGTCTTCAGCATGCGCGGGGAAATCCAGCAGCCGTTGCTCTCGGTCGGCAGCGCCGCCAGGTGCACATGCGCGTCGATCAGGCCTCGCGTCGTCATTCGTTCGCCTCCGCGGCGGCGCGCCTGAGCGCCGCCAAATCCAGCTTTCCCGATCCGAGGACGGGAAATTCGGCCGCTTCCCGGAAAGCGTCCCGCGCGGGAATCCACAGCTTCGGCAGGCCGCTGCTTTGGAGAGCGGCGATCACGGCGTCGAGATCGGGGACGGGCTTGTGCAGAACGACGAGGCGTTCGCCCTTGCGTTCATCGGGGACGCCGACGACGACGAAGGTCTGATCGACGGCGCCCGCGGCCTCGTGCAGCTTCTCCTCGACCTTTATGTGAGGCACCATTTCTCCGCCGATCTTGCTGAAGCGGCTCAGCCGATCCGTGATGGTGACGAACCCGTCGTCATCGATGGACGCGATGTCCCCGGTCACGTAATAGCCGTCGCGCAGCGCCCGCGCGGTGCGTTCGGGGTCGTCGAGATACCCCTTCATGACGTTGGGCCCCTTGACCAAAAGGAGTCCGGGCGCGCCCGCGGGAAGTTCCTCGCCGGAATCCGCGTCCACGATCCGCATCAGGACGCCGGGAAGCGGGTGTCCGATCGTGCCCAGCTTCGTACCCAATTGGCGCCCGTCGCCCGCTTTGAAATCGGGGATATTGATCGCGGCGACCGGGGAGAGTTCGGTCGCGCCGTAGCCCTCGAGAGGAAGCACGCCGAAGCGCTCCTCGAACGCGCGCGCGACCTCGGCTCTCAGCTTTTCCGCGCCGACGACCACCGTGCGAAGCGTTCGGAATTGATCCGGCTCGACCCTGCGCAGATAGCCGAGAAGGAAGGTCGGAGTCCCGAGGAGAAAGGTCGCCGAGTGTTTTTTCGCCAGGCGGCCGATCAGTTTCGCGTCGAGAGGATTGAAATGATAGACCGCGCCGATGCCGGCGAGCAGCGGAAACCACAAACACCCGGTATGTCCGAAGGAATGGAAGAAGGGCAGCACGCCGAGCAGACGATCGTTCGCGTCCACCTGAAACAACTGGCAGAGGGCTTCGATATTCGCGTGAATGTTCTCGTGCGTGAGCATCGCCCCCTTGGGATCGCCCGTGGATCCGCTCGTGAAGATAATCGTCGCGACGGAGTCCGGGGGCACGCGGGGTCCCAGCATCAGACCTTCCACCAAGCCGGCGGGCAGCAGCCGGCAGGCGGCGGTCAGCGCCGCGCCCCTGATTTTGGAGAGTCCGGAAACGAGATCCTCGAGATACAGCGCTCCCTCCGGCTCGGACCAGCCCAGTTTTTCGAGGAATTTGCGGGACGTGAGGACGGCGGCGGACTTCGCCTGACGGGAGCATTCCATCGCCGCCGCTTCGGACATGGTGTAGTTCAGGTTCACCGTCGCGCGCCCTAAAGCGGAGACCGCGATATTCGCCAAAGCCCCTCCGACGGAAGGCGGGAGAAGCAGGGAAACCGGACCGTCGGAGTCGAGCCGGGCCGCGAGCGCGGAGCGCAGCAGAAGAACGCGCACCAGCGCCCCGCCGTAGGAAAGGGAAACCCCCGTGGAATCGGCGAGCGCGGGCCGCGACCAATGCCGCTTCGCCTCGCGTAAAAAGGCGGCGGGAAGCGGGGCCTTTTCACGCAGCCGGTAGCAGAACGCGTTCGACGCGATCTCTAGGATGCGTTGGCGCACGGAGTAGGCGTTGGAAGAACCCGGCATCGGCGCACCGAAACTGACGGTCACCGGATAAGGCAGGCGGCGGGGCCGCTTAAAAAAGAAACGCCCGCGCTCAAAGCTGAAGATGCTCCCCCAGACGCGGTCGAGGTGGACGGGGACGATCGGGACCCCGTCCATTCCTTTCAAGATGCGTTCAAAACCTTTTTTGAAGCGCAGCATCTGCCCCGTTCGCGTGACCTGGCCCTCGGCGAAAATGCAGACGACTTCCCCCGCCCGCAGCGCGTCCTTGGCGCGCTCCAAAGAGCGGATGATCTCCTTCGCTCCGTCGGTTTCCGAGATCGGGATCGCACCCATCGCACGGCAAACCGGATTCATCAGCGGATGCTCGTAATAGGGCTTGTACATCAGAAACCGCACCAGGCGCCTCGACGCCGCCGCGATCAGAAACGCGTCCACATGTGAAACGTGGTTGGCCACAAGAAGCGCCGGGCCGCGCAGCGGGATATGGACTCCCCCGTCGATGCGGATCCGGTAGGCGATGTTGGCGATCGGATACAAAATCAACCGGAGCAGGAAATCCGGCAACCGCCGCGTGATGAACGCCGCGACCGCCGTGGTCATGATTCCGGTCGCGAGAAAAATCTGGCCGGGATGGAGACGGAAAAGGTCGCTGAAGGCCCAGAGGAAGCCGGAGGCCGCGAGGATCGCGGTAAACGAAAAGAGGTTTCCCATTGCGATGAATTTTCCGCGTTCGTTTTGGGGAGAGCGCTGCTGAACGAAGGCCATTAGAGGGACGACGAAGCACCCGGCGCTGGCTCCCAGAAGGATGAGACCCGCGAAGGTCGCGCCGGTCGAATGGAATGAAAATGCGAGCGCCAAAGAGAAAACCACGAGCCCGAGCGCGCCCACGGGGACAAGACCGAGTTCCACTTGATCCCGCGAAAGCCTGCCGGCGAGATAGCTGCCGCCTCCGATTCCAACGGCGACGGCGACTTGAAATAGCGTCAGCCACGCTTCCGAGAGGTGCATCAATTGCTTCCCGTAAACCAGGAGGTTCATCTGAAGAATCGCGCCGATGAACCAGAAGTAAGCGCTCCCGGCCAACGCGAGCATGACCCCGCGATATTTCCGCACCGATTGGAAGTTCTCCAGCGCCTGAGCGAGGATATTGAAGCGCAAAGGCTCCGCGCCGCCGCGCGCGGGAGGTTCGGGAACTTTCAGACTGGCCGCGAAGCCGGCCGCGGCCGCCGCGATGAAGACCGCCCCGGCCCAAACGAGGGAGTGGGAAAATTTTTCGATCATCACTCCGGCGGCGATGGTCCCAAGGAGGATCGCCGCGAACGTGGAGGTTTGCATGAGGCCGTTGCCGTGGGAAAGCGCTTCGTCCTCCAGAATTTCCGGGAGTATCGCGAGCTTGACCGGGCCGAAGAACGCGCTTTGCGCGCCCATCAACACAAGCAGCGCCAAGAGCAGCGGGACGCTCTCCAGGGCCAACGCCGCGCAGGCGCCGACCATGAGAACGAATTCAACGCCCTTGAATAGAACGATCAAACGCTTCTTTTCCCAACGATCGGCGATGGCGCCGGCGGTCGTGGAAAACAGGATGAACGGGACGACGAACAGCGCGCCGGCGAAAGCGATCAGTGCGCTCGAGCGTTCCGGAGGGAGACGCGAAACCGCCCAGAGGGCGATCAGCGTCTTGAAAGCGTTGTCGTTGAAGGCTCCGAGACCCTGACACCAGAGTAGGGCCTGAAACCCGGGGGAATCAGTGACTCCGCCGCGCTCCCGCGGCACTACAGCCGCAATCCCGCCGAAATCGTATAGAAGTTCTGATCGGCCGCTGAACCGGTGACGCTCACATGCTGGTACGCGGCTTCAATCGCGACCAGCTCAAGCCCGACGCGCACGCCGGCGGCGTAGGCGCGCGAATCGCCGGGCGCGGTCGCGGCAAGCGCCGCGTATTTCGTATAGGTGTAATTGGCGAAGGGGCGGATCATCGGGAATACCGGAATCTCCGCGTTCGCGTGGAACGAGGAATCGGCGAATCCGTTCACCGAATTCATGTGGCCGACGAGCGGGGTCCAGAAACTCCCCGGAACCGCCGTGGCCGCGCTGCGAAGATCGGCGTTGTAGCCGAACTTCGACACACGACCGCTGACCAAAACCGCGCCGAGCACGGACGCGCCGACGAAACCGTGAAGCTCGCGCTGGGTGAGCTTGGCGTCGGAGGTCGTCGCGCTCTCCTGGCGATGCGCCGTCCACTTGACGCCGCCGCCGAAATCGACGCGCGCGATGCCCTTCCCGGCGGGGACGCCTCCGCGGCCGGTGCCGCCGATGCGCCGGATGCCCTCGTCGCCGAGCGGGGAGAGGGTGAACGCGAAATCCCCCCCGCCGTAAACGGAGCTGTACCCGTTGCGGGGGAAGCTGCGTCCGGCGGTGGCGCCGAAGCCGAACCAGCGCATGTCGTAGCCCGCCCGGACGGACGCGCTGTTGTAGCGTCCGTTGCTTCCCTTGAATTGGTACGTCGTCACCTCGGGCGCGATCGAGAAGTGATCCCCCCCGATCCCGAGGTAGACGTTCCATCCCTCGTATTCGTTGCTTCCGAAAACAGGCGAGAGGCCGCCTTTGACGCGCGGCGCCGCATCGGCGGCGTGAAGACCCGTCAGAAGAAAAAAAGCGGCGGTTAAAACGGCGATTCGCATACGGCCTCCCGACCCGGATTCCGGATCAGGGGGATTATAAAGGAATGGCCCGAAGATTGTCCATCTTAAAACCCCTTAGGAGGGGTGATTCTCGAGCGCGGGGCGGGGGCGCGCAGCGCGTCCCACGTGTAGCGATTCTGCGGGTTCCAAAGAATCCAACCGGGAACTCCGCGGCCTTCGAGCGCGCGGAATTGCTCGCGAACTTCGTGCTCCCGGTAACGAACCCCCAAAGAGAAATCCTGGAGGTAGGGGCGCAGTTTGTAGGCGTCCGCGCCGAGGCGGCGAGTCGCGTCGCGCAGGCCGTAGTCGATCACCTCGAACGGACGCGCGTTCGGGTGGCCTAATCCGTACGCTCCGCGCGCGTAGTGGGACGGATACATCATCGGGCTGACGGCATCCACGAGCGCCGCCATCAGGTCGATGTCCTGCCCGATGCCCAGATCGTCATCGGCACTCGTCGTCAACCCGAAAAGCGCCGTCGAGACGGGGATCCCTTGGGAATGAAAGCGCGAGCGGGCCGCTTTCAGGAAATCCAGCAGATTGGAAACCGCAGTCGAACTCGAGTGGTGCGGATTCGAGTAGCGACAGCGTTCGAGTTCCCCGTCCGACGGATAGCGGATGTAATCGAACTGAATTTCGTCGAAGCCGGCATCCGCCGCCCGCTGAGCGATTTCAAAATTATAGTCCCAAACTTCCCGACGGTAAGGGTCTGCCCAGGTCAATCGCTTGCGATTTTGCCAAACCCCGCCGTCTACGTCTTGGATCGCCCACTCCGGTTTGCGGCGCGCAAGCAGGTTGTCTTCGAAGACGACCACCCGGGCGACCGCCTTCATCCCTGCCGAATGGATATCGGAAACCAATTCTTCGGGGCGCGGGATCGCCAGGCGTTGCGTCCCATATTCGCGCGCGGACGCGACGCCGGGGATGTAGACGTGTCCGTCGATTTCCTTCACAGGGACGATGATCGCGTTGACCACCGTCCCCGAAGCCTTCTCCAGAAACTGACGGCGCAGTCGCCCCGTCCCCGCCACCCAAGCGGTCAGGTGCAATCCGCGCATCGGTTCAAATCCCGGCGGGGCCGCGAGTTCGGCGGCCGGAGGCGTTTTCACGGGCGCCTCCACAATGGCTGCTTCGTCCTCTCGATCGTCTTCCAGCGCGACTTCGTTCGAAACTTCTTCCGTTGAAACGGAGACGGACTCGACGGCGACCGTCGGCTCGGTCGAAAGCGCCGCGGATTCGGCCGCAGCCGCGAAGGTCGAGACAGAGATCGGCGCCGTACTCACGGACGTTCCGGGAAACGACTGCGCGAAAGCGGCCGGACCAAGGGTCAGCGTCGTCGCGGTGATCCAGAGCGGAAGCCATCGTGGGGAAGCAGCGCGCAAGGGCGGGTTCATTTGGCGTCGTTAGGCCGAAAGGCTATCATTTTCCCGTGAGACGGCCGCTGCTCTTCGTTGCCCCAATTCTTCTTTTCGCGGGTTGTTTTGGTTCCGCGCCGCCGATGCGAGAGGGCGGCCGCGGAGCAGCCGTCGCCGCGAAAGCGCGATCTCAATCGGGGGTCCGGTACAGATTCGGAGGGCGTTCCCCCGACCTGGGCTTCGATTGCTCCGGACTCGCTTGGTGGTCGCATCGGCAGGCGGGCATTCCGATTCCTCCCACAACGCGGACGCAGTACAGAAGCGGGAGGCGGATACAAGCCGACGCCCTGCAGCCGGGAGACCTCGTGTTCTTCGCCACCGTCAAGAGAAGCGTTTCCCATGTCGGGGTCTACCAGGGGCACGGAAAATTTATTCACGCCCCGACCTCGGGAAAAGGCGTTCGCGCCGGCGACATGAGCAATCCGTATTGGAAGAAACGCTATCTCGGCGCCCGCCGCTATTGGTGATCCAGTCTCAGCAGGAAAGAGCGGGACTCCGCGTCCGCCTTCCAGATTGAAATTCGCCGCTCGCGAACATCCCCTTTAGCGTCGAAGCGCGTGCGCCCCAGGATTCCGTAGCGGTCCGTCCTGCGCATCGAGTCCAGAAGCTTGGCTCGATCCGGACCGACTTGGGCGATCGCGTCTAGAAGCAGTTCGGCGGCCTCATAGGCGAAATGATCATAAACGCCGAGCGCCTCCCCCGGATAACGGTTTCGGTAGGCCTCGAGAAACCGATGGGCGTCGGGCAAGGCGTCGGGCGGGAGCCCGGGCGTGCTGAAATAGGCGCCCTCGACGGCGGAACCCGCGACATCGAAAATCTCCGGAGCGCGCGCGCCGTCCCCGGCCAAAAACCGTCCCTTCCATCCAAAATCGCGCAAGCGCTTCAGCAATAGGCCGGCTTCTACATAGATCCCGCCGTAAAAGACCCCGTCGACGTTCTTTAATTTTGCGGGCCAGGCGGAAAAATCCTGGGACCCGCGCTGGATCGCCTCGAAGAGCGGAACCCCTCCGCCCAAGGATGTGAAGCGCGCGCGGACCTCCTGAGCTAAGCCTTCCCCGTAAAGCGTTTTTTCGTGGATCACGGCCAGGCGCCGAAGCCGCAGCGTGTTAAAGGCGAACTCGGCGAGCGCTCTCCCTTGGATTCCGTCATGGGGGAGGAGCCGGAACACATTGCGGGGACCGGGCCAATCCGGCGACAGCTGCCGCAGCGTCAGGTCCGGGTTCGTGGCCCCCGGAACCAGAAGCGGAAGTCCGGCTCGGGCGTACACCGGCGCCGCGCGCAAGGCGGTCTCGGAATGCAAATGCCCGATCACCGCCACGACATCCGGTTTGGAGACGATGAGATTGGCGACGTTCACCGCGGTTTCCCCGTCGCCCCGGTCGTCGACGGGAACGACTTCGAGTTTATAAGGGAAAGCCCCCGTCCCCTGAGCCTCAGCCACCGCCAGTTCAATCGCGCGCAGCGCTCCCGTCCCGGTCGGGGCGGTGGGACCCGTCAGCGGCATGGCGACGGCGATGCGCACGACCCGGGACTCTCGGCCGCATCCGGCCGCGGCCGCGAGCAGGACGCAGAGCGCTCCCGAAAGTGTCGAACTTAAGTGATTGCAGACAACTCTCGGAATAGAGTATAATCGTGCACTATTTAGTTGCCGATGCCGCATCTTTGGAGTACGACCGATCTATGGTAAGACGACTTGTCACCGAATGGCTGGTTCCCTTCGGACAGCCCCGATTTCGCAAGCCCGACGCCTGGGCTGAAAACCTTAAACCCATCCCCCCGAAAGCCGCTCCCGCCTCGTTCTGGGACGCGCTTCACGACGGTATTCGCCGGGCGCAGCAAACGATTCTGCGCAAGCAAAATTTCGAGGACGGCTATTGGTGCGCCGAACTGCTGGCCGACACCACCCTCGAATCCGACGTTATCATGCTACTGAATTTCCTCGGGCGAGGGAACTCTCCCAAGGTTCAGAAGCTCGCGAAGACGATCTTGGACGCGCAGAACCCGGATGGAGGCTGGCCGATCTGCAAAAACGGACCCTCCGAAATTTCCGCCACGGTGAAGGCTTATTGGGCGCTCAAGTTCGCAGGACTCAACGCCGAAAATCCGGTTTTGGCGCACGCCCGCGAACGCATCAACGCGCTCGGCGGAATTCATAAGGTCAATACCTACTCGAAGTTTTACATGGCGCTGTTCGGCCTTTACAGCTGGAAAGGCGTTCCGTCGATCCCTCCTGAGATCATGCTGTTCCCGAACTGGTTCTATTTCAACCTGTACGAAATGTCCTCGTGGACGCGCTCCATCGTGGTTCCCTTGGCGATCGTCTGGTCCGAACGCCCTGATGTGCTTTGCCCCGAGCACGCCCGGCTCGACGAGCTCTTTCCCGACAGCCGACGCCATGTGCCGCTCAGCGAGACCGTCAAGGAAAAGGGATTGATCTCCTGGACGCGCTTTTTCCTGCTCTGGGACGATATGCTGAAAGGGATGGAAGGGAAAGGCCCCCACTGGGTGCGCTCCTGGGCCCTGCGCCTCGCCGAGAACTGGATGCTCGAACATCTTGAAGATTCCGACGGCTTGGGCGCCATTTTCCCGGGAATCGTCAACACCATTCTTGCCATGAAGTCTCTCGGCTACTCCGACCAGGACCCGCGTTTCAAGAAGGAACTGCGCGAACTGGAGAAGCTCGAACTCGACCGCGGCGACCGCATCGAAATGGAGCCGTGTCATTCCCCCGTCTGGGACACCGCCATCGCCGTCATTGCGCTCGCCGAATCCGGACTTGACCGAAAGCATCCGGCGCTCACCAAATCCGCCGAATGGCTGCTGCAAAATGAGATTCGCCGCCCTGGGGACTGGCGCGTCAAGAACACCGAGGGGCCGGTCGGCGGCTGGGCGTTCGAATTCAACAACGCGTTTTACCCCGATATCGACGACACCGCGATGGTGATGCTCGCGCTGCGCCACGTCGACCTGGGCGATTCGGTCGCCCAATGGCGCGAAAAGGCCTGCCTGCGCGGTCTGCATTGGCTGATCTCGATGCAATCCAAGAACGGAGGTTGGGCCGCCTTCGATAAAGACAACACCAAAGCGATCCTCACTAAAATCCCGTTCGCCGACCACAACGCGATGATCGACCCACCCACCGTCGACATCACCGGTCGCGTGCTCGAATTTCTCGGCTACATCGGCTACGACATGAGCTACCCGGTGGTGCGCTCGGCGGTGAACTTCATCAAGCGGGAGCAGGAAGCCGACGGGTCCTTCTTCGGCCGCTGGTGTGTGAACTACATTTACGGGACCTGGCAGGTGCTGCGCGGACTGCGCGCGATCGGTTGCGATATGGATGAGCCGTGGATTCAAAAAGCCGGGAACTGGCTCGAATCCGTGCAGTTGGAGAACGGGGGTTGGGGCGAGACATGCGAAACGTACCACGACGTCTCCAAAAAGGCCGCCGGGCCCGCGACCCCCTCCCAAACGGCCTGGGCCGTGATGGGACTGATCGCGGCGGGCCGGCTCGACAATGAGTCCGTGCGCCGCGGCGTCGATCACCTTTTAACGACTCAACGAGAAGACGGCACCTGGGAAGAGACCGAGTACACGGGGACGGGTTTCCCGAAGGTCTTCTATCTGGAATACACGATGTACCGGGACATGTTCCCGCTGACGGCTCTGGGAACCTACGAAGCGGAAATCCGCAAATCCCGCCTCGTCCCGGCGTTCCAGTAATGAAACAACGGAGAAAATAGACATGGCCTCACCCTTGGGAATGCAGTTGTCGGTTTTTAAATACATCCTCACGCAGAAGCTGAAGGGAAACAAGCGCTATCCGCTCGTCATGATGCTCGAGCCCTTGTTCGCCTGCAACCTCGAATGCGGCGGGTGCGGGAAAATCCAATACCCGACCGACATCCTCAAGAAGCGCATGACGCCCCAGGAATGCTTCGACGCGGCCGAAGAATGCGGCGCGCCGATCGTTTCGATCGCCGGCGGGGAACCGTTCGCCCACCCGCAGATTCAGGAAATCGTCGAAGGGCTGGTCGCCCGCGGCAAATACATCTATTTCTGCACGAACGCCATTCTGCTGGAAAAGAACATCCACAAACTGAAGCCCTCGAGCCGGTTCATCTTCTCGATTCATCTCGACGGGCTCGAAAAGACGCACGACGCCGCGGTATGCCGCGACGGCGTCTTCCGGACCGCCGTATCCGCCATCCGCAAGGCGAAGTCGCTCGGGTTCAACGTGATGACGAACACGACGATTTTTCAGGGTAAGAGCTCCGAGGAATTCCGCCGATTCTTCGATGGGGCGATGGAATTGGGAGTCGACGGGATGATGATCTCCCCCGGCTACGCGTACGAGAAGGCTCCCAAGCAGCAGCTCTTCCTCCAGCGCGAGCAAACGAAGAACTGGTTCCGCGAGACCCTGAAGGATTGGCGCACGATGGGCTGGGAGTTCAATCACAGCCCGTTCTACCTCGATTTCCTCGAAGGCAAGCGCGAGTACGACTGCACGCCTTGGGGGAACCCCCTGCGCAACATCTTTGGATGGCAGAAGCCCTGCTACCTGATGGACGACGCGGGCTACGCGAAGACCTACCAGGAACTGCTCGACTCGACCGACTGGGCGCACTACGGTCAGAAATCGGGAAATCCTAAGTGCACGAACTGCATGACGCACTGCGGCTACGAGCCGTCTTCGGTCGAGGAAGCCTTCTCGAGCGTCGGCAAGTTCGTCGAACTCGTCAAAGATATCGCCTCGGTCGCCAAGCGGCGTCCCGCGTCGGCCTACGCTCGAGACGGAAAGCCGGTGATTCCGGCGGAATTCCCGATCAGCGAACCCGCGCGCGAAACGGTCGCCTCCTAAAGACGGCGTGTCGGATCTCGCCTTCGTCACGGGCGGAACGGGATTCGTCGGCGCAAGCCTCGTACGGCTTCTGCTCGACGAGGGCCTACGCGTGCGCTGCCTTGCGCGTCCGGGCTCGGACCACTCGAATCTGAAGGGCCTTTCCGTAGAGCTGATCGAGGGAGACCTTCTCGACCGCGCCTCGCTCGCGCGCGGATGCGAGGGGGTCCGGTACGCGTTCCACGCCGCCGCGGACTACCGGATTTGGGTTCCGGACGCGCGGGAAATGTACCGGACCAATGTGGACGGATCGGTGAACGTGCTGCGCGCCGCCGCCGCCGCCGGCGCCGAACGCATCGTCCACTGTTCCAGCGTCGCGGCGATCAAGCCCCCCTCGGCCGACGGCTCGTCCACGGAGACGGACGCCTACGCCGACGACGCCGCGATCGTCGGGGTCTACAAAAAATCGAAATGGCGCGCCGAACAGGCGGCGCTGGCGCTGGCCGCCGAAGGCCTGCCGGTCGTCGTGGTGAATCCGACGGCCCCGATCGGCCCCCGAGACATCAAACCCACGCCTACCGGGAAAATCGTGGTCGATTTTTTGAACCGGAAAATGCCCTCCTACATCGACACCGGACTCAACGTGGTGGATGTTCGTGATGTCGCGAGCGGGCACTGGCTCGCGGCGAAGAAGGGAAGAGTCGGCGAGCGCTACATCCTCGGCGGCGAGAACATGACGCTCAAGGCGATCCTCGACGGATTAGCCTTCCTCACCGGCCTTCGCGCGCCCCGGTTTAAAACGCCTTATGCCGTCGCATGGCTGGTTGGAGCGGTCGATTCCGCCCGTCTTTCGATGTTCGGCGGAACTCCCGTGGCGCCGCTCGACGCCGTGCGGATGGCGCGCTGCCGGATGTACTATGACGCGTCGAAAGCCCGCAGGGAACTCGGGTTCAGCCCGCGTCCGGCGCGCGAGGCGTTGGCCGCGGCCGTCAATTGGTTCTGCGCCAACGGCTACGCCCCCCGCCCCCCCCAATTCCCGCGCCTCAGCGAGGAGTCCGAGCGATGATTTTGCTGACGGCGGCGACGCCGTGGGAGCGAAGACCGCTTGAAAAGACCGGGCTGGAAGTTTTGGAAACCGGCATCGGCCCCGCGAAAGCCCGCGAGGCGCTCGACGCCTGGCGGGGCCGCGCGAGCGTGGTCGTCAGCTCGGGTTTCGCGGGGGCTCTGCAGCCCGGTATTTTCTGCGGGGACATCCTCTTCGACCCTCTCGAGTCGCCGGTCGCCCTCGCTCAGGGCGCGCGGGAAACCGCCGAGGAACTCGGAATCCCTTTGCACATGGGACGGATTCAGAGCGTCGACCGCGTTTTGGAGTCTCCTGACGATAAGCGCCGTCTCGCCGCGCAAGTCCGGGCCGCGGCCGTCGACATGGAAACCGCCGCTGTACGCGACTGGGCGAGGTCCCGGGGAGTGACTCCACTCGGAGTCCGAGTGATTCTCGATGGGCTGGACGACCGCCTTCCCCGGGGGCTCCCCAAGGGCGACTCCTTGGCCGCGGGAGTACGCTACGCCTTTTCCCGACCCGCCGAGATTCCCTTTCTCATCGGCCTCGGATTGCGTCAAAGACGGGCGATCGCCGTTTTGGTACGCTTTCTCGAGGCCTACGCGCCTCGAATTCCATCTTTTCTTGAGAGATCCCATGCAGAAGAAGCTTGAGGCGTATCTTAAATCCCGAGGGACTTCGGTCGAAAAGGCCCTGCTGCGGCTCGTACAGCGGCGGGGACGCGCGGCGATTCCCTTTCTCTCTCCGATGCCGGAATCGATGAAGAAGTCGATGCGTTACTCTTTGATGGCCGGCGGCAAGCGCCTCCGCCCGGTTCTGGTGATGGCCGCCGCGGAATGCCGCGGGCTCGATGGGATGAAGGTGATGAAAACCGCCTGCGCCCTCGAAATGATTCACACCTACTCTTTGATTCACGATGATCTCCCCGCGATGGACGACGACGATCTGAGGCGCGGGAAACCGACCAATCACAAGGTATTCGGGGAGGCCCTCGCGATACTCGCCGGAGACGGACTCCTGACCATGGCCTTCGAATTGGCGGCCGAAAATGCGGCGGATTTGAAGCTTTCCGGCTCGAATGCGGCAGAGCTCGTGCGCGTCATCGCGGCCGGGTCGGGTGCGAGAGGGATGGTCGGCGGCCAGGCGGCCGATCTGGAAGCCGAGGGAGACGGGAAGCGCCTCATGAGCGACGGGGCCGGCGCCAGGGCCAAGAAGGCTTTGGAGTACATCCATACGCACAAAACGGCCGCATTGATTACGGCGAGTCTCGAGGCCGGCGCGGTGCTCGCGGGCGCCGCCCCGGCCGAGCGGTGCTCGCTGCGGGAGTACGGGCGCTCGATCGGACTCGCGTTTCAGATCGTCGATGACATTCTCGACCGGGTCGGCGACAAGAGCAAATTGGGGAAGCGGGGATCCGACCTCGACAACGATAAACTAACCTACCCTCGCCTTTACGGGCTGGACGGTTCCCGGACCCTAGCCCGCCGGTGGACGGCGAAGGCGCACGCCTGCCTGAAACCCTTCGGAAACCGCGCGGAGCCCCTCCATTGGCTGGCCGATTTCGTCCTGGAACGGGATCGATAGAGAGAATGCCCAAACGCGCGTCCGGAAGGACTCGAACGGTGCTATAATGTCCATTAACATTTGGTGTCGGACATAGTCCGTCCCGAGCCCCCCCCAAGGGAACGCCGGACTTAGAGAGGAACTCATGGAACTTTTGCCGAAAATCAACGACCCGAAGGATCTCCGCGCGCTGCCGGAAGACAAGATTCCCCAGGTCTCGCAGGAAATCCGAAAGTGGATTTTGGACTGCGTTTCCAAAATCGGAGGCCATCTAGGGTCGAGTCTTGGAAGCGCCGAGATCACCACCTCGCTCCACTATGTTTTTGATACTCCACGCGACCGCCTGATCTGGGACACCGGACATCAAACCTACGGCCATAAGATTCTGACCGGCCGACGCGAAGAGCTCAAACGGATCCGACAGTTCGACGGAATTTCCGGGTTCTTGAAGCGCTCTGAAAGCGAGTACGACTGCTTCGGCGCCGGTCATGCTTCCACCGCAATATCGGCCGCGCTCGGCATGGCCGCGGCGCGCGATCTTAAGGGCGAGAAAAACAAGGTCGTCGCGATCGTATCCGACGGCTGCATCACGGGCGGCGAATCGTACGAGGGGCTTCAGAACGCGGGACAGGTGCAAAGCGACCTCATCGTCATCCTCAACGACAACCAGATGTTCATCTCCCAGAAGGTCGGAGCGATGAGCGCCTTTCTGACCCGCCTTCTGACGCTGGGTCGAATCCGAAACGCGCAGAAAGAAATCGAGAAGTTCCTCGCCCGCTTCAAGCTTTGGGGAGCCGTGGTTCTGCGGGTGGCGAAGCGTGCAAAGGTGCTGCTGTTTCCCGGGATGCTCTTCGAAGAGATGGGATTTTCCTACTTCGGGCCCATCGATGGACACGACACGCATCAGTTGATCAAGGTCTTCCAACATATCAAGGAAATGAGGGGCCCGATTCTGGTACATTGCGTCACGAAAAAAGGAAAGGGCTACGATCTGGCCGAAAAGGATCCGTTGACCTGGCACGGGCCGGGGAAATTCGACGTCAAAACCGGCCAAATGAAAAAATCGAACAAACCGGCCCTCCCGACCTACACGAAGGTGTTCGCGAAGGCGTTGGTGAAACTCGCGGAAGAAGACCCGCGGATTACGGCAATCACCGCGGCCATGCCGGAGGGCACGGGCACGGACGCCTTCCGCGACCGCTTCCCGAAACGCTTCTACGACGTCGGACTCGCCGAACAGCACTCGGTGACCTTCGGGGCGGGGCAGGCCTGTGAGGGATTCCGACCGGTCGTCGCGGTGTACTCCACCTTCCTGCAGCGCGCCTACGACCAGATCGAGCACGATGTCTGTCTGCAGAAGCTGCCGGTCGTCTTCGCCATCGACCGCGGCGGTCTCGTCGGAAACGACGGGCCGACCCATCACGGTACGTTCGACTACGCCATGCTGCGCCAAATCCCCAACATGAACGTCATGGCTCCGGCCGATGAGAACGAACTTCAGCACATGCTGAAAACCGCCCTCGCAATGAACGCTCCGGTCTCGCTGCGCTATCCTCGCGGCGAGGGCGAAGGCGTCAAGATGGACAGCGTCATGCACACGCTTCCGATCGGCAAAGGCGTCCGGATGCGCGACGGGTCGGACGCGACGATTCTCGCGATCGGCAACCGCGTTTGGCCGTCGATCCGAGCGGCTGAAGCGCTCAAGGGAATCGGGATCTCCGTCGGCGTCGTAAACATGCGCTGGGTGAAGCCCCTCGACCGGGCGCTGCTCGAGCAGATCGTCGCCAAGACTCCGCGGATCATCACGGTCGAAGACCATGTGCTCGACGGCGGGTTCGGATCCGCGATTCTCGAAGCCCTCGCCGATATGCGCTTAAATACGGAGACGCTGCGCATCGGCATCGCGGATCAGTTCGTTCAGCACGGATCCATGGAACAGCTTTACGCCTCTCTTGAGCTGGACGAGAACGGCATCGCCAAGCGCACCGCGGCGTTCCTCGGAAAGACCTACGCGCCGGTCGCGAAGGTCATCCCCGAATTCACGGGCGGCGCGGCGGGGCTGGCGTGACGACGGAAACCCTCGCGAAGCCCAAGGTCGAGACGCTCGTCCTGGCCAAACTCCGCGGTTTTTGCGCCGGGGTGGTTCGCGCGATCGACGTCGTGGAAAAGGCTCTCGAGGTGTGCGGCAAGCCCGTCTACGTAAACCACGAGATCATCCACAACAAATTCGTTGTTGCGGACCTGGAGAAGAAGGGCGCGATTACCGTCGAGAATCTCGACGCGGTCCCGGAGAACGCCTGGCTGATTTTTTCGGCGCACGGCGTGAGCCCGGCCGAGCACAAGAAAGCCGCGGCTCGAAACCTCAAGGTGATCGACGCCACCTGCCCGCTGGTGACCAAGGTGCATTTGGAAGCCATTAAGTACGCGAAGGATGGGTACACCATCATCCTGATCGGACACATCGACCACGTCGAAACCATCGGAACGATGGGAGAAGCCCCCGCCTCGATCCGCGTGGTCGGCGACATCTTCGAGGCCCAAGCGGTCGAAGTCCCGGACCCGGAGAAGGTCGCGTTCCTCACCCAGACCACGCTGAGCCTCGACGATACCGCCGAGATCATCGCGACGCTTAAGAAGCGCTTTCCTAAATTGAAGGTCCCCCCTAAGGACGACATCTGCTACGCGACCCAAAATCGCCAAAACGCGGTCAAATCGCTGACGCCGAAGGTGGACCTCCTGCTGGTTCTCGGCGCGCCGAACAGCTCGAATTCCGTGCGTCTGCGCGAAGTCGCGGAGGCCAAAGGAACGAAGGCTTATTTGATTGAACGCGCCTCGGATATCAAGCCCGAGTGGCTCAAGGAAGTTTCCAGCCTCGGATTGACCGCCTCCGCGTCGGCCCCCGAAATTCTCGTTCAGGAAGTGATCGAATACTGCAGGAACGAATTCGGGGTGGAAACCGTGATCGAGGACGAGACCGTCGAGGAGCACATGAAGTTCTCGCTTCCCTACGAACTCGAACAGGTCATCAAGACGACCGCGGCTTAAGACGCGTCTTCCAGACGCCTGAGCACCTCCCGAAGGAAGCCTGCTTCCCGAACCGCGACTCCGCGGCGGCGGAGCAGGCTTCGCAGCTTCTCCCGGCGGGATTGAGGAGTCAACGACGGCCGGTAGCCGATACGGCGCAACGCGCGTTCCGCCTGTTCCGCGAGACGTTCGAGCTCCCCGTAGGGGATGCGGGGCGCCGGCGCAGGCCCCTTGCCGGGTTTGCGCGCGATCTCATAGCACACCACGGCGACGCTCTGCGCCAGATTCATCGACGGACAGGCGGGGTCGGTGGGGACGCTCAGCAATCCGTCGCAGAGGGCGAGGTCCTGGGCGGTCAATCCGCGTTTTTCCTGTCCGAACACGACGGCGTCCGCGGCGGAAATTCGTGCGGCCGGAAGCGAAATCGCTCCGGACTCGGGGGAACGGCCCTTCAGGCAGGTGGTCCCCCAGACAAAGCGCCGATCCGCAAGAGCCTCTTCCATCGCGGCGAAGACCTTCGTCTCACTGAGGAGGGCGGCGCCATCCGTCGCGCTGGCCCGGGCCTCCGCCCAGACCGGAGGATGCGGAGCGACGACGCGCAGATCGGTGAACCCGAAATTCGAAAGGACCCTCGCCGCCGCACCGATGTTGCGGGGATTACGGGGGCGGACAAGAACGATGGCGGCGCGCTTCATCTTCCCTTATAATACCACTATGCAAATCGGCAAATGGCTGCAGCCCCGTTACCCCAATAAAGGCATCTTCGAGAAGGACTATCCGCAAATCGACATAAAAGCCCTGAGCGTCAAGTGTCCCGGATGCTCGGGAGAGATTAAACTTTTGAGAAAGGCCGCCAACGGGAGAATCGGCGGCTGGTGCGGCAAGTGCGACCGCGGCGTCGTCAGTTCCTGAAGCGGCGCAATCCCTCGAATAGGACGATCGCCGCCGACGAGGAGAGGTTGTAGGAGCGGATGTCCGCGTTTTTAGGGATTCGGAATAGCCGGTCTTGGTACTGCGCGCGAAGCGCCTCCGGCAAACCGGTCGATTCCTTCCCGAAGACCAAGTAGCAGGATGGCTCGTACGGGGCGTCCCAAAAATCCGTCCGCGCTTCGGCGGAAAAGAAAAGAAGGGGGGCGTCGGCTCCCACAGCGGTCAAGAAAGAATCCCAATCGGAATAAAGCTTTAGATCGAGCTTGGGCCAATAATCCAAACCCGAACGGCGGATTTGCGCGGAGTCCAAAGAAAACCCCAGCGTGCCGACAAGATGCAGGGAACTGCCGGTTCCGACGCAGGTGCGCCCGATGTTCCCGGTGTTGAAGTGAATCTCCGGTTCCAGAAGAACGACGTTCACCGGAACAGGTCGGGGTCGGTCATCCCCCAAACGGTATCGACGTGAATCCAGCCGTTGGCGTCCTCGAGATCGGAGACTTCGAGCCAGTCCCCTCTCCGGCTGAAGACGCGAAGGGCGTACCCGTGCTCCAGTTCCCAAAGAACCGTCCCCCCCGGGGTCTTGCGGAGGTTGGCGGTCTTCCCCTTGACCTGCACGCAGGGAGTCCCGTCGAGATCATCCTTGTGGACCCATCCCTCGTCGCCCTCGAAATCGCGCACCCGCCGCCAATCCCCGCGATATTTCAGGATTTCGACGACGAAGTATTTCCACATTTTCCAAGCGCTTTTAGCCTTCTTATCGGAGTCCCGGCGAACCTCGGCGGTCTTCGTCTTCACGCTTCGAAATTCAGGTTGCAGGGACCGCGCCGGCACCGCCATGAGCAGGCAAAGGGAAGAAAGAACAATCCATCGTTTCACGCCGATAGTATATCGGCCTGGCACGCCGATAGCAACGCCTCAACAATCTAGGCCTCTAGGCCTATAAATCCCGAGGTCCGCCGCCCCTGGGGCCTGGGCCTTTCGCGCGTATCCTATGGACCGGAGGCCCTATCCGGGGCCGGAGGTGGAGATGAAGAGTTTCTTAGCATCCGTCGTCATAGCAGTGCTCGGGGCCGGGCCGGCAGGGGCCGCGACCGCAAGCGTATTCCCCGCGATCGGGGCGTTTCTGCAAATCGGCGCTGTCCCTGTAGCCGAGACGGGACCCGACGGAGCCGCGCCCCAGGACCCGTTCGCTCAAGCCGCCAAGGTCGTCTTCGGCCGTTTGCGCCTCGAAGGAAGGACTCTCGAGTGGGACAAACGCGACTATGAAACCAGTTCCACATCGGCACAAACGGCGCGCGCGGAGATCGCCAAGAAGCAGGGACTCGGCATTCACGACATGGGAGAGGTTCTGACCCAGGCCGGCCCGGACGCCTGGGTCATTCTGCGCGACGCAAAGACCGGCTCTTCCTTTTTCGTTTTTTCCAAGACCGACGATGCGGGTGAAACCACATTTCCGAACGCGGAGATCACGAGCGCCCGCGAACGCCAGGTCATCGACGGGAAACTCTGGTTGAGTTTTCCCAACGGAGAGGCGGGATCCTATCAACTCGTTCGCCTGGTCCCCGACTCGAAGCAGGCCATCGATCGGACCTTCTCCTTCGTGAAAGGACGCCTCGAAGGCACCGTTGAAGTCGCCTCGCGCTCGGAGTTGGATCTTCTCCTCAAGCAGCCCGCTTTCGCCGAAGCGGTGACGTCCATGCACGCGGCGAAACTAAACGATACGGCGACCTATGCCGAGGGAATTCGCGGTTTCGTAGATGGAGAGGGGCAGAGCCTCACCCTCTCCCAGCGGGAAGACGGAACCCTCTCCGTGGGGCTGAAAAAGGGCCGCGACGCGCTCTACGAGATTACGGCCAATAAACAGGGAGCGGAACTCACCGCCGTCGGCCGCTGAGCTCCCTTTTCTCCTGCTTTCGAGAGCGGAAATTGACCTGCCTCAACTCTTGAGGCAGGTCGATTTTTGTTATACTGCGGCAGGACTTCTTCCCAATGGCCTCCACTATCTCAATTCGCCGGGGCCTCGATCTTAAGATCGCAGGTCGCCCGGCCTATAAAATCGTCGACGCTCCGCGGCCCGCTCGCACGGCCCTGCAGCCCGGCGATTTTCGTTATTTCCGACCGCGTTTGCTCGTACGAGAAGGAGACGCGGTCAAGGCGGGGACTCCCCTCCTCGAGAGCAAGGACGATGCGCGCGTCGTTCTCGTCTCGCCGGCCTCCGGAACGATCGAACAGATTCACCGCGGAGAACGCCGAAAGCTCCTCGAGATCGTCGTGGCCCTCGCGGGGGAGGACGCCTTCGAGGAGTTCGGCGCGCTCGACGACTCAGACGCTCGCGCGCTGACGCGCGAAGCGCTTGTCGAGAAATTGCTCAAAGGCGGGGCTTGGTCCCTCATCCGGCGGCGTCCCTTCGCCTGCATTGCGAATCCGGACGAACGGCCTCAATCCGTCTTGATTTGCGCGACGCCCCAAGACGCGTTCGATGCCGATCCGGATCTCGTGCTGCGCGGGGAGGAAAAGGATTTTCAGTTGGGCTTGGATCTTGCGGCCAAGCTCACGGACGGCCCCGTCTTCTTGGCGGTCCCGGAAAACGCCGTCTCTCCCGCGTTGACCGCCGCGACCGGCGTCCGTACGCTCCGGTTCTCGGGCCCTTACCCCGCCGGAGATCCGGCCGTTCAGATCTATCACGCCTGCCCCCCCAAGGCCAAGGAATCCGTTTGGTATCTGCGCGCTCAGGATCTGCTCGCATTGGCCCGCTTCGTAAGAACCGGTAGAGTTTCCCCGGAGCGCGTCGTGGCGCTCGGCGGGCCCGCCGCGACCGAGCGGCAGTTGTTCCGCACCCGGTTGGGCGCGTCGGCCCAATCACTGACTGAGGGCCGTTGCGAACCGGGCGAACTGCGCCTGGTTTCCGGCTCGGTCATGAACGGGCGGAAAATCCCTCGAACGGGATTTATCGGCTTTTACGATACGGCGCTCTTCGCGCTGAAAGAAGGGCGCGAACGGGAGTTCCTCAGCTTCTTCCGCCCAGGACTCGATAAGTACACCGTCAGCAGCACCTGCCTTTCCTCCTTCCTCGGGAAAGCGGAATACGCGCTGGACACCAATCTCCAGGGCAGTCTCCGCAATTTCGTTCAGAGCGGTATTTACGAAGACGTCTGCCCCGTCGGGATCTGGCCCGACCAGACGGCGAAGGCCGTGATGGCCGGCGACATCGAGGAGATGGAGAAGCACGGCATCCTCGATTGCGCCGACTGCGGGCTGTGCACCTTCGTCTGTCCGTCGAAAATCGAAGTCGGCGCCATTCTGCGCCGAGGGATCGATCTGATCCGAAAGGAAGGATGAACGTGAACCCGATCAAATTGCTCGAAGAGAAGCTCGAGGCGGCCCGGCCGCTTTTCGAGAAAGGCGGAAAATTCGAGATCTTCTTTCCCCTCTACGAGGCGAAGGAGACCTTCCTGTTCTCCCCCGCCACAGTCACGGCGGCCGGTCCTCACGTGCGGGACGCGCTCGACATGAAGCGCTTGATGATCCTGGTCGTGGTCGCGATACTCCCGACATTCTTCGCCGGCTCCTATAACGTAGGATTGCAGGCGCTCGCGGCGCAAGGACTGCCGACGGATCCGGTCTCTTGCATGCTCAAGGGCTTGATGGCCACGGTGCCGATCGTGATCGTCTCGTACGCGGCCGGCGGGATTTGGGAAGTTCTGTTCGCGGTCGTTCGCCGCCACGAGATCAACGAGGGATTTCTCGTCACCGGCCTGTTGTTTCCGCTGACGCTTCCTCCGTCGATTCCCCTGTGGATGGTGGCGCTCGGGATTTCTTTCGGCGTCGTGTTGGGCAAGGAAGTCTTCGGCGGAACCGGGATGAACGTTCTCAACCCGGCGTTGACCGCGCGCGCCTTCGTTTTCTTCGCGTACCCCGCGGCGATCTCAGGAGACAAGGTGTGGACCTGGGTGAATCCGGCGAAGGACAAACTCGTCGACGGATACAGCGGAGCGACTCCCCTTTTGGTCGCGGCAGGATCCAAGGGCCCGCAAGTCGTCGCCGCGCTCACGGACGCTGGCTTTACGATGAAGCAGGCCTTCCTCGGTTCGATTCCCGGATCCATCGGAGAAACCTCGACTCTGGCCTGCCTGGCCGGCGCCTATATTCTCGTCGCTACCGGCGTCGGCAGTTGGCGCATCATGGTCTCCTGCGTTGCCGGAGCGCTCGGGATGGCCGTCGTGATGAACGCCGCGGCCGGGCCGGAATCCGCGGGCATTATGTTCCTCCCCGGCGTCTGGCATCTGATGCTGGGCGGCTTCATGTTCGGAACGGTGTTCATGGCGACCGACCCGGTTTCCGCCGCGCGCACGAAACGCGGAAAGGTGATCTACGGACTCCTGATCGGCGCCTTGGTAATTTTGATTCGAACCGTCAACCCGGCGTATCCCGAAGGGATGATGCTGGCGATCCTGTTTCTAAACATCCTCGCCCCGCTCATTGATTATGCGGTGATGCAGGGGCATTTTGCGAAACGAAAGGCGTGGAGAGGCGCTTCAAATGTCTAAGACCCCCTCGACGAGCTATACCCTCACGTTCGCCGCCGTCGTCTGCGTCGTTTGCAGTCTCGTCGTTTCCTCCGCGGCCATCCTTTTGAAGGATCGCCAGGAACGCAACGTTCTGCTCGACAAGCAAAAGAACATCCTCGGAGCCGTTGGGCTGCATGCCTCGAACCCGGATGAAATCGCCTCGTTGTACGCGTCCAAGATCAAGGAACTCGAAGTGACCGACGCTAAGCTCCCGCTCTATGCGCGCGAGGAAAACGGCGCTCCGGCCGCCTACGCGTTTCCCATCTCCGGAAAAGGCCTTTGGTCGACGCTCTACGGCTACCTGGCGCTGGAGCCGGACGGCGACACGGTCAAGGGGATCACCTTCTACAAGCACGGCGAAACGCCGGGCTTGGGCGCGGAAATTGAAAAGCCCTGGTTCCAACAGAATTTCGTTGGAAAAAAAATCCTCGGCTCCGACGGATCGCTCGCCTCCGTCGCGGTCGTGAAAGGGAAGGTCGCCGAATTGATCGCCCCCGATCAGCAATCTCACTTCGTCGACGGCATCAGCGGAGCGACGCTCACCAGCAAGGGCGTGACGAAGCTCGTACGCGCCGGACTCGAACGCTACGAACCCTTTCTAAAAACGATTCGCAAGGAGCAACAGTGATGGCGACCGAAACCGCCGCCCCTCCCGCCTCGCCCCCCCTGGGGCTCACGAAACGCGAGAAGAAAATTCTGACCGATCCCCTTTGGGACAACAACCCGATCACCTTCCAGATTCTCGGAGTGTGCTCCGCTCTCGCGGTCACCGTGCAGATGAAAACCGCGATCGTCATGGCGATCTCGTTGACCGTGGTCACAGCATTTTCGAATCTCGCGGTCTCGCTGCTTCGCAACTATATCCCGTCGAAAATCCGCATCATCGTCCAGTTGTCGGTGATCGCCTCGATCGTCATCGTCGTGGACCAAATCCTGAAAGCCTACCTGTACGGGATCTCCAAGCAGTTGAGCGTCTTCGTCGGTCTGATCATCACCAACTGCATCGTGATGGGCCGCGCGGAAGGTTTCGCGATGGGGAACCCGCCCCGGGAATCCTTCATCGACGGGATCGCCAACGGGCTCGGCTATAGCCTCGTGCTGATCACCGTCTCGTTTATCCGGGAAGTTCTCGGCAGCGGTTCCGTGCTCGGCTTCAAGGTCGTTCCCGGCTTCCTCTACGCGCACGGCTATGTCAACAACGGCTTGATGGTTCTCGCCCCGGGGGCCTTCCTCATCGTCGGGCTGCTCATTTGGGGCCAGCGAACGCTCATGGGAGTGGAAAAACATGATTGAGCATTATCTCAGCCTGGCGACGAAGTCCATCTTCGTCGAGAACATTCTGCTCGCCTACTTCTTGGGCATGTGTTCCTTCCTCGCATGCTCCAAAAAGGTCGAAACGGCGGTGGGTCTGGGAACGGCGGTCACCTTCGTATTGACCTTCACGGCTCCGCTGAATTGGATCATCTACACGGTTTTCCTGAAACCCGGGGCTCTCTCGTGGGCCGGTCTTCCCGGGGTGGACCTCAGTTTCCTCGCCTTCGTCACCTTCATCGCGGTGATCGCCGCGGCCGTGCAAATCGTTGAGATGACGATGGACCGCTTCGCGCCGAAGCTCTACTCCGCTCTGGGCATCTTCCTCCCCCTAATCGCGGTGAACTGCGCGATTCTCGGCGCTTCGCTGTTTCTCGTTGAACGCGACTACGGGTTCGGGGAATCGGTCGTCTTCGGCTTCGGGGCCGGCTTGGGCTGGGCGATCGCCATCGTCGCGATGTCGGCGATGCGGCATAAGATCCGCTACTCGAACATCCCGCGCGGCCTGCGCGGCCTGGGGATGACCTTCATTCTCACGGGACTCATGGCGATGGCGTTCATGTGCTTCTCGGGGATCAGCCTCTAATGGGAACCTTGGGATTCATTCTTCTCAGCGTCGTTGTCTTTACCGGCGTCATCCTCCTGCTGGTCATCCTCGTTTCGGCCGCGGAAAGCAAGCTGGTGCAAACCGGCGACGTCACCATCACCATCAACGACGACCCGGAGAAATCCGTGACCGTCCCGGCCGGGCAGACCCTGCTCTCGGCGCTGTCCTCTCAAAGCGTGTTCCTCCCCTCCGCCTGCGGCGGCGGCGGGACCTGCGCAATGTGCAAATGCAAGGTGCTGGCGGGCGGCGGAGACGTGCTTCCGACGGAAACCGGTCATCTCACGCGCGCGGAGCAGAAGGAGCACTGGCGGCTCGGCTGCCAGGTCAAGATCAAACAGGATCTCAAGATACGGCTCCCGGAGGAAATCTTCGGAATCCAGAAGTTCGACTGCACGGTGAAGTCCAACGACAACGTCGCGACCTTCATCAAGGAACTGGTCCTGGAAATCGACGGCGGTAAGAGGATCGATTTCCAGTCCGGCGGCTACATCCAAATCGACATCCCGGCCTACAGCGGACTTCGCTACCGCGACTTCCAGATTCAGGAGAAATTCCACCCGGACTGGGACAAGTTCAAGGTCTGGGACTTCACGGCGAACAACGAAGAACCGTGCTACCGCGCCTATTCGATGGCGAACCACCCGGCCGAAGGGAACATCGTGATGCTCAATGTCCGCATCGCCTCCCCGCCGCCGAGGACGACCGGAATCCCCCCGGGCATCGCCTCGTCCTACATCTTCAATTTGAAGGCGGGCGACAAGGTCGTCGTTTCCGGCCCTTACGGAGAATTCTTCATCAAGGAAACCCAGCGCGAGATGATGTATATCGGCGGCGGCGCCGGCATGGCTCCGCTGCGATCGCATATCTTTCATCTGTTTCACACGCTCAAAACCGGGAGAAAGGTCAGCTACTGGTACGGCGCGCGCTCCAAGCGCGAGATCTTCTATGAAGACCACTTCCGCGAGATCGAGAAGCGCTTCCCGAACTTCTCGTTTCATATCGCCCTCTCGGACCCGCTGCCCGAGGACGATTGGAAAGGAGACGTCGGGTTCATCCACCAGGTCGTCCTCGACAACTATCTCGGCAAGCACGAGGACCCCGGTGAGATCGAATACTACCTCTGCGGTCCGCCGATGATGCTTTCCGCCGTCCAGAAGATGCTCTACGACATGGGCGTCGAGAAGGACATGATCGCGTTCGACGACTTCGGATGAGCGTCGCCGCGTTCGCGAAAAAAGGCCGGGGACTGCTCCCCGGCCTTTTTTTGCTGCTCGGGGCCTGCTCCCCAGGCGGAGAGGGTCCGGTGCTGCTCACGGGGCAAACGATGGGCACGCGCTACACCCTTAAAGTTTCCGAAAAACCGGATTCCGGCGCCCGGGCGGATCTTCACGCCGCCGTCGAGAAACGGCTTTCCGAGATCAACGCGCTGATGTCGACCTACGACCCGCAAAGCGAACTCTCACGGTTTAACGCCGGCCGTCCGAACGGGGACTTTCCAGTCTCCGGGGAAACCGCGTTCGTCGTCCAGGCGGCGCTGAGAGTCGCCGCCGCGACCGGAGGCGCCTTCGATCCCACCGTCGGGGCGCTCGTCGATCTATGGGGATTCGGTCCCCAGGCCGTCCCCGAGACGATTCCCTCCGCCCAAGCCCTCGCGACCGCGCGCCAAGGCGTCGGTTGGCGCAAGGTCCACGTGCTGGAGCAGCCTTGGCGGTTAAAGCGTTCGACGCCCGCCCTGCGCTTGGATCTCTCCGCGATCGCGAAGGGATACGGCGTGGACGCCGTGGCCGCGCTGCTCGCCGCCCGCGGACACGAGAACTTCATGGTTGAGATCGGCGGGGAAGTTTTTGCGCGCGGCAAAAACTCGCGCGGCGAACCGTGGAGGCTCGGCATTGAAACGCCGCGAGACGGCGCGGGGGTCGGTGAGTCCTTTTCCGCCGTCGTCGCTCTCGACGGGAAAGGTTTGGCCTCGTCCGGCGGCTACCGGAACTTCTACCTTCGCGACGGCAAGCGCTACTCCCACTTCATCGATCCGCGCACGGGGAAGCCCATCACGCATCGACTGGCGGCTGCGTCGGTGATCGCCCCGTCCTGCATGGAGGCGGACGCGGCGGCGACGGCGGTGATGGTGCTGGGGGAAATCGAGGGGTTGGCCTATTTGGAAGCCGACCCGGAACTCGAGGGACTCCTGATGATCGGTGACGGTTCGGGCGGATTTAAAACCGTTGCGACTTCGAACTGGCCGAAGTAGGGGAGATGTTCGCGCCCGAGGCCAGCATCAGGCTTGGCGTAAACGCGCAGAAACGCGCTTAAGCCGGGGTTCTCCCAGGTCCTGACCATAGAGCCTCCGCAAAAGCTGGACACGGCACTCGAGGTCGTCCATCCCGGGCCGTTCGGCCCGCAGTCCTGCCAGGGCGATGGCCTTGGCGTCATCGAACATCGAACATCCCATGGCCAAGCGCGCCTCGTCGCTCTTGGACATGAGCAGGGTACGCAGCAGGCGCTCTACCTTGCGGTCGGTGTCATTCATACGGCTTCCCCTCGGGATCGGTGTAGAAGATCCTTGACTCCGAGTTCGCCGGCCCATCGTTTAAGGTATCCCCAGTCAAGATCCTGCCTGGACAGGACGATATTGCGCGCGTCCTTCAACTGCATCCCGGAGTCGCCATCGAGGGCCCAGCGAAGCTTCGAGAGCAACAGGTCTTCAGGGGAGACGATGCTGATGGGAGATCCTTCTACGGGCATGGTCTTTCGACGGTCAAACTCCATTTTTCGGTACGGGTCCTCCTTGCGGACGATGAAGTCGACTTTCACGATGGATGTGTTGTGGATGATGTTGAACATTCCTCGCTGACGCGCGGCTTCGTTCACGTCATCGGGATCGATGTAGAAATCGGGCGCGAAGAGACCCGGGAGGCGGCGGGCAGCATCAGGTGTAAGCTCCACGATGATGTCGATGTCGCGGGTCATCCGTGGCTGGGCGTAGAAGTTCATGGCGACAGATCCGCTGACCATGTACGGAACCCCTGCTTGAGAGAGCCGTTGGGCCACTGTCTTGAGGACTTCAAGCTGTTCGCTCATCGGATAGGGGCCAGTTTAAAACCGTTACGACTTCGAACTGGCCGAAGTAGGGGACTCGCGTTCGCACTTCGCCGGGTCACCGCCGCAGGCGGGGCAGTCCATGTCGGCGCGTTTGCCGGAAGCCCCTCCGCAGGAACCCTGAAGCGGCTTCTTCCATAGCAGGCCGACCGCCATCGCCGCCGCGCAGGCGCCCACGACCACGACGGAAAGCAGGATCGTCGTCATGCCCCATTGTAGCAGTTCGGCTTAGCGTTTAACCGTCACGGTTACGACGGCCCCCGCGCCCGGGTCGCCGGTCCAGCCGATCGTCAATTTGTCCGCCGCCAACGTCGAAAACGAGGTGATCGCGGTATTGTTCGCGCCGGCCGTCTTCTGCGTCACGGCGAGAATCGTATCCGTGGCCGCAAGGCCGGTGACCGTCATCACCTCGATGGCTGCGCTGCCGAGGCTGACGTTGGAATCAAACGCCAGGATTTGTCCGAAGTGAAGCGCGTCGCCTGAAGCCGTGGCAGACGCGACGCCGGTGATCTTGTTGCTGCCCATCGCAACCGCGCCCGTCATCGTTCCGCCGGCCAAAGCCAATTTACCGTTCAACAATGTCTGAACATTCCCGGTGATGCCGGTCAAGCGACCGAGCTCCGTCGTCGTAACGCTGGCCGCTTCCAGCGCGCCGCCGGCTCCAAACTGGGTGGCTCGGTTTGCCGTTGCCGCTCCCACCTTGGAGAAGGTCAGAGTTCCATCGGCGAGGTCCACCAGGTCAGCATCGAGATCGCTGATCTGGCTTTGCGTGATGCTGATCGAGGAACAGGTTAGGGTTCCCAGAGCGTTCACGGCCGTGAGCGTCGCCCCCGTCCCGCAGCCGGAAACCTCCAGCCAAGAGTTCGTACCGGTGTCGTCGTAGATATTCGCGACGTTTTGGATGTTTCCCGTTTCGTTCGCGTCGCCAAAAACAAGGTTCACATCCCCGGACACGCTGTCGTTATCATTAAGTGTCAAGGTCCCGATCGCGCTAACCGCCCCGCCGCTGATCGTCAACTGATTCGGAGTCCCCCCCGCGCCCAACCCGAGTGTTTCGGTATTGTTGTTGTAGAGTACGATCCCTCTGCTGGCACCGCCGGTGTCTCCGAGGTTCAACGACGCGTTTCCGGTCGCTCCAACGACGACATCGATCGAGCCGGATTCGCCCGGGATACTGCTCTTCTGAAACGTCGCGATCGTATCCACCGTCCCAGCGCCGGCGGTCCCGCTTTCGATGACGTGCAGGCGCACCATCGGGTCGTTGGTTCCGATACCCACGTCCCTCGCGGCGGTTTTTTCGTAGAGCATCGATCCGGCCGTTAAGCTCCAGTAGGTCGAAGTCCCGATATGAGAGTCGACATAAGTCCTATTCGTCAGGTCGTTCCCCGCGGTTGGGGCCGCCGGTTGGGTCACCTTCCCCGCTCCGGATATCGCGATGTTGGCCCCTGACGCCATGTTCAGCGTCCCGCCGGTGGTAAACCCCGACTTCGTGCCCGCGTTTCCGAACTGGGCCGAGCCCGCGACGTCGAGCGTCGTCGCCGGAACCTGGGTTCCGACGCCTACGGAACCGGCCGAATCGATCGTCATGAAGGTGGACGTGCCATTGGCTCCCAAGGCCAACCTGTTCGAACCATGATCGTATCCGACGCTGCCCACGCAGGCGCTCGCCGTGTCGCCGAAGCAGACCTGACCCCGTCCCTGAGCGCCGGTGATGACCTCGACGATCGCGCTGCTGGCCCCCGCCGCGGAATTCTGCACGCGCAGAAAGGTGTTCGCCTGAGCGGCGGGCGTAGCCGCCGTTCCGGCGTTGAGGATATGCGTTTTCGCCTGAGGCGAGGCGGTGCCGACGCCCACCCGCCCGTTGCCGACGAAAAAAGTCGTGCCGACCGACAATCCTGCCGAAGTGTTCAGCTGCAGCGCCCCGGTCGCGGTAAAGGTCGATTTCGCCCCTCCCGAGCCGAATTGCGCGCTGCCGTTGACGTCGAAGGTGGTCCCTGGAGCGATCGTCCCGATGCCGACCCGGCCCGTATTGTCGATGTTCAAGTGCTGATTCGCCGCGCCGTAGCCCATCGTCACGATATCGGCGCTTTCATCGTAAATAATCTGCCCGGTCTGCGTGTTCGTGTTGTTGACGAAGACCACCCCGGCGTCCTGGTTTCCCGAATTGTTGTCGCTGTCCGCGTGAAGGCGCAGCAGCGCGTTGCCGCTCGAGCGGGCGTCCATCAACTCTCCCGGCGAATTCGTACCGAGCCCCATGAAGCCCCGGTTGTCGACCACCATCACCGCGCTGGCGTCCTGACTTGAAATCTGCACGATCAAGGAGTCGTCGCTCTGCGGCGTCACCGAAAACTGCGCCGGGGAGTTCGTCGAACCGATGCCGATGTTGCTCGTGATCGAGGAAATAACCAGCGCGGCGATCGCGCCGACCTGAAAGCTCAGTCCCGCCGTCGAAATCTCGATGTCCCCCTCGACCGTCTCGGCGATCGCCGCGTAGGGAACCGTGCGGATCGGGTCGCGCGGCAGAAGCGTGATGCCGTCCACGGTGACCTCCAGGTAGCGCTGCGCGGTGCCGTTGAGCGCGGAGGTGGGAATGGCCAGAACTTCCGCGAAGATGCCCTGGGTCACGGTGACCGTGGTATCCCCGCTGTCCCAAAGGGCGGTCCCGTCGGCGGCGACATCGAAGAGCTTGAAGCGCATGACCTTGTCGCCGGTCACGGGGAATCCGTCTTTCTCAAGGCGGCCTTGGTAGTTCATCCCCGTCGGGACGGTGCCGGGCTTCGCCGTCTCCAGAGTCCGGTATTGGGCCGCGACCGGCGCGACCGCCGCGGCCCAGGCCAATGCGAGCGCCGCGAAAATCCGAATGGACGGGTGATTTTTTAATCCGATCATAACTTCCTCCGCGAAATTCCTACCACAGCTTCAACTCGTGCTGCACGCGATCCTTTCGGTCGTAGGTATTGCCCTTGTACCCCCCGAAGCGGATCGTGACGCTGACGCGATGCGAATATTTAAGAGGTCCGTAATCGACGAACGCGTAGTCGAGCAGAAATTCCGGCCACCACGCGTAATTTTCCACGAATCCTGCCTCAAGAGAACTGAATCCGAAGCCCGCCGAGATTCCAAGGCCGGAATCCTGATTTTGACGGTACCCGACGCGGATGGTCATTTCCTTCACCGGGCTGAACTCAAGGCCGCCCGCGCCCGTCGGGTAGCGATCGACGTCCATAATCCCCTCGGCGCTCCAGGTCAAATACGACCCGGAAAACGGATAATCCAGCGGCGTATGATACGAAACCCCGGCTCGAAGCGACGCGGGCAGATCGAAGCGCTGCTCGAGGAATTTCAGCCCCCGCCCCAAATTGCGGATTGACGCTCCATACCGCCACTTGTCTTCCGGACCACGCAGAAGCACTCCGAAATCGGCGGCCACAGTGGTCGTCTGGCGGGTATACAGCTTTGAACTGATGTATTTCGCCGCGCCGCCCCAGGCCCAGCGGCGGTCGGCGCCGAGCTCCTTGCCCCAGCCGATCGTCGCCGCCAAATCCGTCGCGGAAACTTCCCCGGAAGGCCGGTCGAAGCGGTCGTAGGCGTCGAACGGCTTCACCCGCAGCATCTGAATTCCCAGCGCGTAGGTGCCGTACTTTTGCGTCGGAAGCGCGTAGGCCGCCCACTCCTGGGAGACGCCCTCCACGAATTTGTTGTGCATCAGCGTCGCTTCCTGACGCTGAAGAAACGCCAAGCCCGCCGGGTTGTAGTAAATCGCGTTGACGTCCTCGGCCAACGCGGTGTACGCCTCGCCCAAGGCAACCGGGCGCGCGCCGACCCCGATCTTCAAGAAATTAGCCGACGTCGTTCCGGGCCCCTTGATGGCGAACGCCGGGGAAGCCAGGAAAACCGCGGAGGTAAAGACGAGAAGAGCGCGCACGGGTTCTTTTCCGGTTATTTAATGATCATGAGTTTGCCGATTTTTGTCTTTTTCCCGGAGTCTTCGGCGACCCAAAGGTAGACGCCGCTTGCGACGGGATTTCCCCGTTCGTTGGCGACCGGAAACCAGGAGACGCGATCGGTTGCGGCACTTTGCTTCTCGATCTTCTTTACGAGTTCTCCGGAAATCGTAAAAATCCGGATTGTCGCGCGCGCCGGCAGGCGCGTAAAGACGATTTCACGGTCCCCGTTCGCCGGGATGAACGGAACGGGAAAGGCATGGGCGCTTCCGACCTCGGTCTGCGCCGGCCGCTGAGAGGCGATCACGCCGGGGCCCAATTCGAAGCCGCCCCCGCTCATTTTCGTGACCGACGTGACGCCGAGCCGCCCGATAAGTTTCGTGGTCCCGTCCGCGGCGACGGTGCCGTCGCCGGCAGCGTTGAACTCGGTATTGGCGAGATTGAAGCCGGCGCCGGTCATCCTCGCCGAGGAACTAGAAGCGCAATAAACAATTATAAATGCGAATAAAATTAGACAAGCCCGAAGCATCGCCTCTCCCTTCCGTTCGCCGCGTCCAGAACGGAACCTCCACTAGGATGCCTTCGAATCCCGGTTTATCAAGTACGGAATTGTTAAATTTGATATACTGATGTACGTCTTATGGCCCCTGTTCTGGAAGCCAAAACCGCCCCTAATTCGCACGTAGGTGACCCGTACCGCCGCGAACGCCGTCGGACCCGCGTCGTGGCGGTCGGCTCCGTCCTCGTCGGCGGGTCCTACCCCCTCCGCCTCCAGTCGATGACGACGACCGATACGCTGGATACGGCGGCGACCGTCGCTCAGGCCCTGCGCATGGTCGAGGCCGGCTGCGAAATCGTGAGGATCACGGCCCCGACGGTGAGGGCGGCCCGCGCTCTCGAGACCATCCGGAAGGCACTCGACGACTCCGGTTGCCGCGTCCCCCTCGTCGCCGATATTCATTTCGACCCCGCAGCCGCGATGGCCGCCGCGGAGTTTGTCGAGAAGGTGCGGATCAATCCTGGAAATTTTGTGGACTCCAAGCGCTTCACCGTGCGCGAATACACCGAACCCGAGTACCACGCCGAACTCGGACGCATCGAAGAGCGATTCACGCCGTTGGTGGAGAAGCTCAAGCGCCTCGGCCGGGCGCTTCGGATCGGAACCAATCACGGCTCGCTTTCCGACCGCATTATGAACCGCTACGGGGACAGTCCCCTGGGGATGGTCGAGTCGGCGCTTGAATTCGTTCGCATCTGCGAGAAGAACGATTTTTACGATATTATTCTGTCGATGAAGGCGTCGAATCCGAAGATCATGATCGCGGCGTATCGCCTGCTCGCCGCGCGAATGGCCGCGCTCGGCATGGAGTACCCGTTCCACCTCGGCGTCACCGAAGCCGGGAACGGGGAAGACGGCCGCGTTAAATCGGCCGTCGGCATCGGCAGCCTGCTTGAGGACGGCATCGGAGACACGATCCGCGTCTCCCTGACGGAAGACCCCGAATTCGAGATTCCGGTGTGCCGCGATCTCGCCGCGCCGTACGCGGCGGACGCGCCTCCCAAGGTCTATACGCCGAATCCCGGCCTTCCCTACATCGAGAACTGCTTCGACTACAAGCGCCGCGACACCGACTCGGTGAAGGTCGGTCCCTTCCGTCTCGGAGGGGTCCACCCGGTGCGCGTGATCACCCGCTGGAAAGCGCCCGGCGACGAGATCCTGGCGTTTCTCGAAGCGCAATTGCAGGCCCCGCAGGCGCTGGAACCCGAAATTCTCGAATGGACGATCTCCTCGGACGAGGACTTGCTCGCGCTTCGCGAAGCGAAGTCCCTCCTCGCCGGTGAGACATCCCGCCTCGCCTTCCTCGGCAGGTTTTCCGACCCGCACGCGCCGTGGGAAGACGCCCTCCCCGATCTGGACATGGCCGTTTGGAGCGACGGGTTCGACCGGGAAGTCGGCGCACGATTCCTCGCGCGGGCGCTTGAAACGCAGACCCCGCTGTTGATTGAATCCGAAACGGTGGAGGGAGTCCTCCTCGGCGAACGGGCCTGCCGCGCGGCGGGCGTCGCCTGCGTCGTCTCTTTAGCGTCCGACCCACAACGCTCCTCGCTTCACGAGACCCGGCGTCTGGCCGCGGCGCTCGCGCACGCCGGCTCCAAAACGCCCCTGCACCTGAAGGCATCGCGGGAAGGCCTCGACGCCGCCGTCCTCCTCGGCGCCGCGCTCTGCGACGGTCTCGGAGACAGCGTCCAGATTCTCTCGCAAGACAAGCCGAAAGACGCCCTGCGCTTCGCCTACAACGTCCTCCAGGCCGCGGGCGTACGCATCACCAAGACCGAGTACGTCTCCTGCCCCTCCTGCGGCCGGACGCTGTTCGATCTCCAGAAAACGACCGAACGCATCAAATCGCAGACAGGACACCTGAAGGGCGTGAAAATCGCAATTATGGGCTGCATCGTAAACGGCCCGGGTGAGATGGCGGACGCCGATTTCGGCTATGTCGGCGGAGCCCCGGGGAAAATCAATTTGTACGTCGGGAAAGAATGCGTCCAAAAAGGCGTCCCCACCGCCGATTCGGATCGGGCGCTTATCGAACTTATTCGAGCTCACGGGAAGTGGGTCGAACCCGCGAACGGAGAGGCCATATGACCACGGAAACAAAAGTCACCGGAGACGAATTGCTCGCCGAAATCCTCGGCTCGGCCCGAACCGAAGAGGAAACCGCCGAGAAGAAAGACGGCGACGAGGACCTCGATCTCGATAAGCTCAAGCAGCGCACCCCTCCCAAAGACGGAACCTGCCGCCGTTGCGGTGAGGACCGCCCCATCAACCGCATGAAGCTCTGCTACAAATGCTGGGTGATCTCGAATCTGGAAGATCAGGTACCCGGCTGGAAGGCCGGCGACCCCCATCCCGCCTGGTGCCAGTGCGAGGGACTCCCCGGGCACGAAACGACCCGCCGCGGCAGCCACAACTAATTTTACGGGGGTCTGACCCCGGTAAAATTAGGGGAGGGGGCGGAAGAATCGGTCCCGGTAGCGCTTCAGTTCTTCGATCGATTCGCGGACGTCGTCGAGGGCGAGGTGGCTTTTCTTCTTGGTCATCGGTTCGAATTCCGACGGGTACCAGCGCTCGACGACCTCCTTCACCGAACTGACATCGACGATCCGGTAGTGCAGGTAGTCGTTGAGCCGCGGCATGTACTTGACGAGAAAGCGGCGATCCTGGTGGATCGAGTTGCCGCATAGCGGGATTTTTGCTTCCGGGCAGTACTTGCGAAGGAAGTGGAGGGTCTCGATCTCCGCCCGGTCGAGAGATATCTCGGACTCCACGCAGCGTTTTGTCAGTCCCGATTGCCCGTGGTGCTCGACGCACCACGGATCCATTGCGTCGAGATCCTCTTTCGAGTGACGGATCGCGAACACCGGACCTTCCTCGATGACGTTGAGGCGATAATCGGTCACGATCGTCGCGATCTCGAGGATCGTGTCGGTTTCGGGGTCGAGACCGGTCATCTCGAGATCCATCCAGGCCAGATTTTTTTCGTCCTGCACTCGCTTCTCCCGTGTCCATTCTAACAGAAAGCCGCGGGACCCGCCAGGATCGTGAATGATAGAATACCCGCATGAGCCCGCGATGGATCGATCGGATGGAGCGCCGCTTCGGGGACTGGGGCGTGCCGAACCCGGCCCTGTTTATCGTCGGCATGAACGCCGCGATCTGGGCTCTCTCCCAAGTCAAGCCCGAGTTTCCCGCGCTTCTCGTTTTGGAGCCCTCCTTGATCGCGCGGGGAGAATGGTGGCGCGTCTTTACCTTCCTGTTCCTTCCCCCGCGTCTGAGTCCGCTGTTTATGCTGCTTTGGCTCTATTTGCTCTGGATGTACGCCCAAGCCCTCGACAACGAGTGGGGCGAATTCAAATTCACGATGTTCTACGGCATCGGCGCCGCGGCCACCGTCGCGGCCTCGCTCGTGATGGGCGTCGGGCTCTCGAACCTCACCTTGAATGCGACGATTTTTCTCGCCTTCGCGGCGCTTTACCCCGATTTCGAATTGCTTCTGTTCTTCATCCTGCCGGTCAAGGTCAAATGGCTCGCCTGGCTCACGTGGGCGACGATTGCGTTCTCGTTTCTGACCGGAACCTGGGAAGTCCGCGCCGCTTTGTCCGGAGGACTGCTCGGCTACGCGGTCTTTTTCGGGGAAGACCATCTTCGAGGCGTCCTCAACTGGTGGAAAATCCGTCGGAATCGACGGAAATACGGGGACGCGTTTAAGGACGACCGGTGAGCGCCCAATCGCCTGAGCGCATTCTCTGGACCGAGCGGCCGAGTTTTTGGAACTGGTGGCCGAGGCTTCTCATCGGCGATTTAAGCCTGGCGCTGATCGGCGCCCTTTGGTGGACCGGGCAAAGCCGCTGGATCGCCCCCGCCGCCGCTCTCGCGGCGGTCGCCTATCTCTCGGCCGCGGCGGCGCGATGGGGCGTTCGCTACACCCTCAGCGATCAGCGCGTCATCGCCCGGACCGGATTGTTGTCCAAGCGCGTCGATGAGGTTGAGATCTCCGACATTCGCAACATCGTCCTGGAGCAGAGCTTCTTCGACCGCCTGTGCGGCATCGGCTCCGTCGGGATCGCCTCGGCCGGCGGGGACGGCATCGAGGTTCGCTTCGAGGGGATCAAGAACGCCGATGCGTTGAAGGAACGCGTCCGACAAGCGCGTTTGGGCGCCGCAAAAAGACCCGCCGCGGAGGCGGGCGGAAATGAGTGACGCGCCCGTCTACTCGAGCGATCCGAACTTTTGCGCGGCGTGTCGGAAAAGTCCGTGCGGCTGCGCGAGCGCCGGGAAACGGCGGCAGCCGGAACCCGTCCGACTCCTCTTTCAACGAGGCGCGAAAGGCAGCGGCGTCACGCGCATCGAGCGGCTCAACATGCATCCGAGCCTGAAAGAGAAACTTCTCAGCCGATTCAAGAAACGCTTTGGATGCGGCGGGACGATTAAGGACGGGGTCTTGGAACTTCAAGGAGATCGGCGTGATGCGCTTCAAACCGAATTGGAAAAGGACGGCTACCGCGTAAAGAGGATCGGAGGATGAGGCTTTGGAAATGGCTCGCCGGCGGGGCGATCATCGCGGGCGCGGCCGAGTGCTGGGTGCGGTCGCGCCGTCCGGATCCTCCGCCGAAGCGCCGCTTCGCGGCCGCGGGGGACGGCCATCGGCTCGCCCTCGATGAATATACTCCGACCGTCGCCGCGAAAGGAACGGTCTATCTGCAGCACGGTTTGGGTTCGCGCGCGAATACCTTCGATCTGCATCCTCATGGGCCGAGTTTGGCGCGCTGGCTCTGCGCGCGCGGCTGGCGCGTTTTTTTGGGCTCGATGCGCGGCCGCGAAACGGGAAGCGCTTTTGACTGGACTTTCTCGGACTACCTGCTCCGGGACGTTCCGGCCCTCGCTCGCTCGGTGCGGGCTAGGGCAGGGGAGCGTTTTCATTGGGTGGGGCACAGTCTCGGTGGGGTTCTCGGCCTCGCCTATGCGGCGAACTCCGGCGGGCGCGAATTAGCCTCGGTGACGACGATCGGTTCGGCTCTTCATTACGGCGTCGGAGAAACCGATTTCGGGGAGGAGAAGCGCCGAGAATGCACTCGGAGAACGCTGCGGGGCCGCCGCAAGGTATGGAACCGCCTCTACCACCGCATCGCCGCTCCCGCGGCCGCGCTCGGACTGCTGCCCCGCCGGGGACTTTACAACCCCGATCACATGAGCGCCGACGCGCGCCTGGCGTTTCACGGTCACACCATGGCGGACATGACGGTTCCCGAACTCTTCGAACTGGCATCGACATTCGAAGGGGACGGGATCGAATGCGCGGAACTCGGACGACGGCTGCCGGACCTCGCCCGGAAATTGCCCGTGCGCTGGCTTTCCATCGTCGGAGGGAGGGACTCGCTATGCCCTCCCGAAACGGCCCGCTGGACGTACGATCGCGTCGATTCCCCGGGCAAGCGCTGGCATCTCGCCGAATCCTACGGGCATGTCGATCTGGTTTGCGGGACGAACGCCGACCGGGAGATTTGGCCCGTTCTCGAGTCGTTTCTAGACGGCTGAATCAGCAGTCGGCGCAGCGGCCGAACAAGGTGAGTTCATGACGCTCGACCGAAAATCCATCGGGAGCGGAGATCCGGGAGATCGCGTCGGCGCATCCTTCGAGTTCGAACACGCGCCGGCACGCCGAGCATTGAAAGTGATGGTGATGATGCTTCCCCGCGCGCTCGTATCGCGGCGCTTCGTTGGGTAAAGCGACCTCCGAAATCCAGCCCTCTTCCACCAAGGATTTAAGATTCCGGTAAACGGTCGCAATCCCAAGGCCGCGGTGCCGGGACTTGGCGGAATCCAGAATCTCGTTGGGCGTCAACGGGCGCGCGCCCGCCTCGATCGTTTTGCGGATCGCGCGGCGCTGCGGCGTGTCGCGCGGCGTGAACGCACGACCGCCGGGCCCCTGGACGGGACCCGGCGGTCGTTTCGCTTTCACGTCGGAACTCAGACCTTGACGCCTTCGGCGCGCATTTCGCGCAGCACCGCGTCGATGCCCTTCTTATCGATCGTGCGCAGCGCTTTGGCGCTGAGGCGAAGCCGCACGAAGCGCTGCTCGCTCTCCACCCAAAGCCGCTTGCTGTGCAAATTGGGAAGGAAGCGGCGCTTCGTCTTGCGGTTCGAATGGGAAACGTTGTTCCCGGTCGACGGCCGCTTACCCGTTACTTGACATACCTTAGCCATGACTCTTAACTCCGGGCGGATCTTTCCGCTCGAACCAGTATACCAAAAAAATTGAACGTCAGGCAGCATTGAGACTTATGTCCTGGAATTCGTGCGCTACTACCAGGAGCGGAATTACATCGCCTGGCGTTCACACCGGAAGACAAAACTGGAGGCTAAAAAAGGGCGGCTGTAGAATTAGGCACCAAGGTTCTGCCGTCCCGTCCCGAGCGAAGTTCCCAGACGGCGACGGCGTCGTTTGTACTTCCCGTCGATCCGGCATCTTTGATCGACCGAACGCCGATCGCCGTCTTCGCGCCGCTCCCCGAAACGATCCGGCGCACGCTCGAAGCCGAAGGCTGCCGTGTGCCCCAGCCGAGCCGCACGCTCCTCGGCAATACCTATGAACCTGCCAACATGACCGTCGGGAGGTTCTTCGATCCGGAACGATACGACTGGGCCGTGCTTTGCAGCGTCGGCGGCGTCTCATCGATCCGCGTCTTCTGGGGCGAGGATGGGAAGGCTTTCCCAGCGTGTCCGGGAAGGATCGCCGAGGCGCCCGACTCGGCGCACCAGCAGGACATCGGCGGAAACCCCGCGTACTCGCGGATGATCTCGCGCATCGATCCGAAGACGATGCGCGAACGGCTCGCGGCCCACGGCCAACCGGCGCCTGGATATTCGTTCGAACACGAGGGAATCGAGGACGCATTCATGGGCAAAGGGTCGACGATCCATTATTGCGAGGGCGGCGAATGGCATGTCATGCTCGGCGCCGATTGAGACGGGCGCCGCAGGGCAGCCGTTAGAAAAAGCGGGAGGCCGAGGCGAAATAGACGCCGGGCACCCGGACGAGCTGCAGGACCGGGACGCCGCCGAGTTTAGCGGAATGAAGACGGTGGTGGAACTTAAAGGAGGACAGGACCCCTATGCTCCCAACACATACCGCGTGCTCTTGTAAGCGCCGAGAATCTTGACGATCCCCCGCTTCAAAAGCGGCCGCAGCGCGTAGTGCGCGCCGGGCGGCGTAACCCGCAATGCTCGAGCGATATCTCCCATAGCAAGCGGCCCTCTCTCCCGCAGCATGCGGATCAGCTTCTCCTGCCTGACGGTCAAAGACAGAGGCTCCGTGGCCAACGGGCCCAAGGCCTGAATGCGCTTCTGCGCCCGCTCCAAGGTTTCCAGGATCGCCTCGGCAATAAACTCCAGCCAGCCGCCCAAATCCTCTTTTTCCACCTGGACCCTTTGGAGCCCCTTAATGTAAAGGGCCCGGTTCTCCAGGAGGATCTCGTCCAAAGCGAAAATGTGGAGGGTGTCAAAGCCCATCCGATAAAGCTGCCAGGTCGCCAAAGTTCTGGCCACGCGGCCGTTGCCGTCCCGGAACGGATGGATCTCCGCAAAGCGCAGATGGAGGATTGCCGAGGAGAACACGGCCGGCAATTCGCCTGAAGGTCCGTTGAGCCATGAGAACAGCTCCCTGGTCAGCTTCGGCGCTGCGCGCCACGGCGGGCAAACATGGAGTCCCGCGCGAACATCCGTTTTACGATATGCGCCGACGGGCCCTTCATCCACCGCACCTTCTGCGATAATCTCGTGAAGCTGAAGCATGTCGCTTTCTTGAATCGATTTCGCCTTCTCGCGTTTTTGGATCCAGGTCAGCGCGTTCAAGTAGTTCTGAGCCATCCGGACATGGCGGTCCGGATAACCGGAGGCTCCCTTTCCCGCCATAAGGCTTTTGACCGCCTCCAAAGACAAGGTGCAGCCCTCGATTGCCGTGGAGCCCCAAGCCGCCCGTGCCATCGCGTCCTGGACCAAGGCAGGAACCCAAGGCACCTCAATTAGGGAAGATCGTATCCGCTCGCGCAGGGCCGCGATCTGCTCTAAGAGCTTATAGACACGGAATGGGACCGAGAAACTTGGGGCATACATTTTCATAAAGTTTAGATAAAGTTTTTCATAAAGTCAAGAATGGTCTGCATCCGGAGCGGTCGACAGGGAACATGTCTACCTGCTACACTATCCTTGTGGCGCAGCTCGATCAGGAAACTTTAAGGAGCCTGGCGCGGCGATATCTCTGGTGGCGGTCGCCCGCTGAGGCCGCTTCGACCCCGAGACGCGTTTTCGCGCAGGTGATGGATATCGGCGACTACGAAGATGTCCAGCGCCTCGCCCACGCGGTCGGCGATGATGTGTTGCGGGATGTGCTGACGCATGCCGAGGCCGGGCAGTTTCGACCGCGTTCATGGGCCTATTGGCATTACCGGCTGGGGCTCTGCCGGCCGCAGGATCCGGTGCCGCCTCCGCCGGCGCGGCACATTCCTCACTGAATGCTGAAACCCCGCCTCGATATCCTGCCTCCGGAGCAGCGAGAGCTTTGGCCGGAGTTGGCTCCCACGGACGACCTTGGACTGGTGCTCTACGGCGGCACCGCGGTCGCGTTGCGGCTGGGGCACCGAATTTCCGTAGACTTCGACTTTTTCTCCGACAAACCGTTGCATCACGATCGCCTGCGGCACGCCATGGCGTTTCTCAGCCGATCGACCACGGTGCAGGAGGAACCGAATACACTCACCGTGCTTGTTGCCGGAAAGCACGAAGCAAGCGCTACCGTGAAGGTTTCGTTCTTCGGCGGCCTCACCTTCGGCCGGGTGGGGCAGCCCGAGAACACGGAAGATGGGGTGCTGCGGGTCGCCTCTCTCGACGACCTGATGGTGATGAAGCTCAAGGTGATCCTTCAGCGCGCCGAGGCGAAAGACTACCAAGACATAGCGCGCATGATTGAGGAGAGAGTCAGCCTGGAAAGAGGCCTGTCGGCAGCCCGAGAAATGTTCGGTCCCGCCTTTCAGCCGAGCGAGAGCCTAAAAGCGTTGACCTTCTTTGAGGACGGGGACCTTCGTTCCTTAGGCGAACGCGAGAAGGCGGTCCTAAGACAGGCCGCCTGTGCCGTCCAAGACCTTGCTCCCGTGCGCATTCTGTCCTCCGCGTTGGGGCCCGCAATCTAGAAGCCTTCCCGCACTCCTAGTACCTCGACCTGATAAAGTCGGCTGATTTGTACCGGAGCTTTTCACGGGCGTCCGGAACCGTGAAACTCCAGTTGATCTTCCTGCGCTGACGGTTCATCCGGCAATTCCACGCTGAAGCCCGTTTGCGCAAGGATGGGATATCTCCGATGCGATCGTGCCCCAGGCATTGGCGCGAGAATATTCCAATCTCGATTTCCGCCTGATCCAGCCAGCTCGCGTGCTTCGGCGTGTAGTGCGGCGTGAACTTGTCCCAAATCTTGCCGCCCAGTTTCTCGCCGTAGAAGTCCGTCAATGATTTCTCGCTATGCGTGCTCAGGTTGTCCATCACCAGATGGATCGTTTTCTTCCCGGGATAGGCCCTCGCGATTCTGGCTATCATCTTCGCAAACGCCGGCCCCTTGCGGTTCTTGGTCACCCGCGTGAAATACTTGCCCGCCTTGGGCTCTACAGCGCAGAACACGTTCGCCGTTCCTCCTCGCACATATTCATAATCGCGCTTGAAAATGGCGCCGGGCTTGAGCCTGTTGCCCAAACCGTCTGACGACGCGAAAATCGGTCGGCGCGGGAAGGCCGGCGCCGAGCGCTTCCTCCGCGTGCGCGGCTATATCGATACCGTCCGCAAGCACAACCTCCCCGTCTTCCAAGCGCTTGTCGATGCCATCGCTGGACGTCCATTCATCCCCGTCTCGCCAGCCTGACGACCTGAGCAGTTACACCTGTTCCGCGAAATCGAAACTCGCCGCCGACGCCGCACGCGGCCCCATCCCCAAGCGCCCGCACAGCACGATCCCAAGCAGCGCGCGACTTACCGACCCCATCCGGCCGGGCGTCCTCATAACCCCCATGAAGCCCGGCACGGCGGGGCTCCGCCCCGCCAGGCGGACGACTCCCTCGCGACGCCCTTGCTCCCCGGCCTTGCCCTTGCCCTCGCAGAAGTCTTCTCCTGAGCGCGTCCTCTCAATTCGCCGTCCCATCCTCTCCTCCCGCATAGCCGTTAGAGTCGGCCGGATTGACGCAGGAGCGCGTCCACGAATCCACGTACTGCTTCGTCGCCGCCTCCAGCGCCGCCGCCGGATCGGCGGGCAAAACGAGCGCGCCCGTCATCGTATCCCCGCTCTTCGCCACCCGCGACGCCAGCGCGTCTGCCGCCAGTTTGGCGGTCGTCACGGCCCCATCGGCGATTTTCACCGAGGTCACCGCGTCAGACGCCAGCTTTACGGTCGTCACCGCCCCATCGGCGATTTTTACCGAGGTCACGGATCCGTCCACCAGCGCAACGGGCTCCCAGGTCGCAAGGCCCGCGGCGTCCGAGGTCAGCACTTGCCCCGCCCCAGGCGTGCCGCCCGTGATCTTGACCTGGCCCGCCACCTCGAGCTTTGCCCCAGGATCCGTCGCCCCGATGCCGACGTCGCCGGAGGAGCGCGTGAACGCCATGACGTTCCCGAGGAACGCGCCGGCATCATCCTCGCGCTGGAGCAGCAGGTTCGCCCCGGCGTTGCCTCCGACTCGGCGGTCTGGTCCACGACGAGGTCCCATCGGGCCGCGCCTGAGGATGAGAACCGCATACCCTTCACGAATCCGGGCGGCGCGTCGACGTTGATGCGATTGTGCGTCGTATCGCGGATGTCGAGCCTGTAAACGGGCGCTGCCGTGCCCATACCCACATTCCCCGACTTGGCTACCGTCAGGAGGTTGCCCATGCCGTTCTGGCTGGAGACCTGGAGGTGGAACTCGTCGGCTACCGCGCCCTGTAGCCACAGCTTGGCCGTGCCGGGGCTGTTCGTCCCGATGCCGACCCTGCTATTTACTCTATCCAGCATGATCGGCAGAAGGGCGTCTGCGTGCAGCTTCGACGTGGTGACCGCGCCGTCGAGTATCTTTACCGCCGTAACCGCGTCTGCCGCCAGCTTCGCCGTCGTCACCGCCCCATCGGCCAGCTTAGACTCCACCACCGCGCCCGTCAGGATCGCCGCCCCCGTCACCGCATCAGCACCAAGCTTCGTCGTCGTCACCGCTCCCGCAGCCAGCTTCGACTCGATCACCGCGCCGTCGGCGAGCTTCTCCGAGGTCACCGCGTAGGCCGCGAGCTTCGCGGTCGTCACCGAGCCGTCGGCGATGTCGGTGGCGAGTACCCCGGTCAACGCGGAGCCGTCGATCGCGGGCAAGGGACCGGTGAGCTTCGACGCCGTCATCGACACGATCGCCCCGTCGGTCACCGCCCCGGACCCCAGCTTCGCCGTCGTCACCGCTCCCGCGGCCAGCTTCGACTCCAGCACGGCCCCATCGGCGAGCTTCACCGAAGTCACCGCCCCGTCCACGATGTCGGCGGCGACCACGCCCGTCAGCAAGGAACCGTCCACGGGCGGCAAACCGCCGAGCGCGTCGAGGCGGACCAACTGGCTCGCCGCGTTGAAGGCGTTGCCCTGCAAGGTCACCGACGAGGCGCGCAGCGCCAGCGGCGAAGACGCCGTGCCGTCGCCCGTAAACTGCGCGGCGTCGGAGGACACCGTGCTCAAACCTCCCCCCGAGGAGGCGACCCAGGACCCGCCGTTGTAAAACATGAGCTGGTCGGCGCCCGAGTCGTACCACAGATCCCCGGGCGAGGGCGAGCCCGGCGCGGCGGCGCCGTTCATACGCTGCACCTCTGACGCGTCAGCGTCTTCTTAACGAGAGCGCAGTTTCGTATAACAGCGCCAATGCCCCCGTAGCTCAAAGGATAGAGCGCTTGCCTACCAAGCTCGAGGTCCGGGTTCGACTCCCTGCGGGGGCAGAAAATCTCTTGACAGAAGGCACGGAACGGGTATACTCATGGTGGTAGGCTGGTACGGGATTCTGATTCCCGGACCTCGAGCGAGAGGGTCGGCGAGAGTCGGCCCTCTTCTCTTTTTGCATCCCTCATCGTATCACCATCAGCCGAATGCGGCCGGAGGATTGGGCAAGCGGCGCCGTTCCTACGCTGCCTCATGATGTCTCCCGCCGACGCCCCATATGGGCCTTCCGGCCCTTCCCCTCCTTTCCGCACCATGGTACCCTCTATTCCATGGATGCCGAAGGTAACAAGCCCGCCACCAAGGCCGATTTGAAGGCCATGGAGTCTTCCCTGCGCGGTGATCTGGCGGCCAAAGCCGATATCGCCCGCCTCGATGTCAAAACAGACAAGATATGGAAAGAAGTCGTAAACACCTGGACGCGGATGGATCGGATGGAGGAGCGGATCATCGCCAGGATGGACGCCGGCTTTGATCGCGTCACGCAGACCAACGACTCCTTCGCGGCGAAGATGGAGACCTACGCTCGCGAAACGGTGATCATCCCCAAAACCCTGGACGCGCACGGAGACGAACTCAGGGACCACGAGAAGCGCATCGAGGCTCTTGAGGCCGGCACGGCGGGGCGACCGCCCCGCTGATCCGTAAAATCTTGCAGGAGATCGACCGACCGAGCCTTCCGGCGAGGAAGTGCCGCTTCCAGACGCCGTCGGAAGGCGGCCCTCTTCTCTTGTCGCGCTCCTCATCGTATCACCATCAGCTTTCCGATCTTCTGGTTGCCGCCCGAGACCACGCGCCAGAGGTAGACGCTGCTGGCGACCTTGACGCCGTTTTCGTTCTTCACGTCCCAAACCAACGCGGCGGGCGAAAGGCCGACGGGGATCGTCAGACGCCGCACGAATCGGCCGTCCAGGGTGAATATCTCGATGACCCCCTCCGTGGGCAGATTCGTGAAGGTGATCCCCGCGGCCTCGGTCCCGGAGCCGCCCGGGCCGGTGCCCGCGCTCGGTCCGTTGGGCCGAAACGGCACGGGGTAGGCGTAGACCGGATTGACCTTCGTATCCGCGCCGCCGATCAAGGCGAAAACGCTTAAATGCGATAGCGGCGCCCGGATCGATTTCTCGGCGGGGTCCGTCCGTCCCGAGGGGTCGCGCACCCACAGCGCGTTCTTCTCATCGAGGCGCCACAGCTCCAGCGTATTCACCCGCACGGGAGGACTCGTGCCGTCTACCATACCGTCGCCGTCGGCGTCCCGGTAGGGCAGGCTGAGCATGGCCGAGGCCAAGAGAGTGCCGTCCAAGAAATCCACCTCGTCGTGGAGCGACACATCCCAGATATTCTCGGCGCCGACGGCCGCCAGCGGTCCGCCGTTGCGGACCATCTTCTCGTTGGCCGCCGCGATGACGGCCGGGTCCATATTGAGCGGGGCGCCGACGGGGTCGCGCCGGAACGCCAAATCGAAGGTAGGACGGTCGACGGACCCGGCCGGCAGGGACAAGGCCGACCCGCCCGGACCCCGGAGTTCGTAGGCCAGAGAGGCCTGCAGGCGCAGTTTGGGCGGGTCGAAGAACCCTCGCCGCAGCTCGAACGAGCCGCCGCACGGACGCTGCGCGGGCAAGGCCGACTGCCCCGCGCCGCCCTGCAGAGAGAGTTCCCCTCCCGCGGCCTCGATCCCGCCGCCGCCGTCCTTGAGCGGCGCGCTGAGCTCAAAGGGCCCTGCCGAAAGCGTCGCGGCCGCGGGAATAGCCAACACCGCCGCGGCGCAAAACGGCGCCAAGGTGCGATACAGGCGCGGGCGCCTCATCGCCCCGCCTCCCGCGGCTCGGCCCGCGGCGGCGCGGTCGCGGGCGCGAGGGGGAGCGTGAAGGTAAATGTCGTTCCTTTCCCCAACTCCGATTCGACCCGGATACGGCCGCCGTGCAGTTCGATGAACTCCTTGACCAAGCTCAACCCTAGGCCAAATCCCGTGTTCTGGTCCTCGGCGCTCACCTGCTCGAAGGGCAAAAACACGCCCGCGAGCTTCTCCTTCGGAATTCCGTAGCCGGTATCGGCGACCGAGAAGGCGGCCTGGCGGGGCGGAGCCCCGCCGTGCCGGGCTTCATGGGGGCTATGGGGACGCCCGGCCCCGCGAGGGAAAACCCGTTCGTCGGCCAGGTGGAGCAGGGGCCGTCCATCGGCCGAGTCGAGCGCGGCCAAGAGCAGGTTCCCCTCCGAGAACACCGCGCGCTGCAGGACCTGCGCCTCGCCCGCCGGGGAAAGCCGGCCCCCGCCGAGTTCCACGGCAAATCCCAGCGCGCGGTTCATCTCGACGGCGGCGCTTTCGACGGACTCTGCGGCCAGGCGCGCGAAGGTTCTCATGGCGCGTCCTCCTCATCAGGATCGCCGACCTCGCCGGGCGGCCGCCTTCCGATGGCGTCTGTAGGCGGCACTTCTGACCGAGCCATAGGCGAGGGAATGCCGCTTCCAGAATCCGTTGGTAAGGCGGCCTCGCCGGAAGGCTCGGTCGGATGCGTGGCGCGCAGGGCGGCCAGGGCCGCCTTAAATGTCTCCAGCGCGAGCGCGGCTTCCCCTCGGGACTCGACTACGCCCTCGACGCGCTCGATCAAGCGCCGGCACTCCGCCGCAAGCTCGGCCGTGCGGGGGGCTTCCTCCTGCTGCCGGGCGACGCCCTCGCCCGACTCGCCGGTCCGCGCGTCGTTTCGCCGCACTTCAAGCGCCCCCGCGGCGCCGCGCTCGGCGGCGCGGACCATCGCCGCGGAAACCGTCTCGGCCCCGCGGCGCAGCGAGCGCGCAAGCGCGAGCGCCAAGAAGATCGCCCCGCCAAGCGCCGCCAAGCCCAGCCCCGCCGCCGCTGCGGGACCGGCCAAACGGGCCAAGACCGCGGGATCGCGCAGCATGCGCTCGGAGGGCGCCGGCAGCGGGGCGCGTACGACGCTCACGCGGTCCCCGCGCGCGGTACTCGCGTCGGCCGCTTCCTCTGCCAAGGACAGCGCCGCCGCCTCCGCTTCAGGGCCCAACGCCTCGTCGAGCAGCACCCGCACGCGCAAATCCTCGACCTCGGTCTCGAAGCGGCCGAGCAGTTCGGCGGCGACCCCCACGGGCGGCGGCCCGGCGCCCGGCTTCTCGGGGCTATCGGCGTCATCGGTCGGGATGCCCGGAAGGAACTGGCGCGCGCCCCGAGGATTTCCCTTCTCCCAACCCCACGAAAATTTGGGCGAGGCGCCGGAGTCAGGCGGCGCCAACAGCCGTGCGATCCACGCGCTCCCCCGATCCGAGAGCTTCAGGCGCACGCTCGCCGACACAGCGGCGCGACCGGGCCCGAAGCGGCGATCGAGCACGGACTGCACGCGCTCGGCCAGCACCGCCGAGGCCCGGGCCTCCTCGCCGCGCAGACCGACCGAACCTTCCGGCGAGGCCGCCTCGGAGGCGAAGGCCGTCCCGAACGCCGTCAAGACGAGCAGCAGCGCGGACGCAAAGCTCATCGGGCCGGCTCCAGGCGCTGCAGGAAGTCCTTGAGCGCGGCGTTTTCAGGATCCAGGCGCAGGGACTCCCGCCACGCGCTCATCGCCTCTTCCTGCAGCCCCATGGTGAAGTACGTCGAGCCGAGACGCTCGTAGGCGGCTGCGGACTCGGGCTCGATCAAGAGCGCCTCGCGGCAATAAGAAGGAAGTGGAAATCGACGGATGCGCAATCAGGGCTTGACGGATAGCCTTAAATTTTCCAGCGGGCCCCCTTTTTAAGGGGCAAGCGAGCAACCGAGCGAAGTGAGAAGGCGAACTAGCATACGATTTAACCTTAATTTGACCCCGTTACCTCACATTGTCAATACCTCGGTTGCGACTTCAATTTTAAGCTATTCTATGATGATGGATGCCTGCTGCGCCCCCCCCTCCCGCCCGTCCTCGGACCGTCAGGTGAAGGTTCTGAAAGCCGTTTTGGCCGTCAACGCGATCATGTTTTTCGTCGAGGCGGGGGCCGGAGTATTCTTCGATTCCACCGCTTTGCTGGCCGACTCTTTGGACATGCTGGGCGACGCCGCTGCGTACGGGTTTACCCTCTACGCGGCCAGCCGCAGTTCCCTCGTGAAAGCCCGGGTCAGCGTCTTCAAAGGGGTTTTGATGGCGTCTTTTGGAATCGGCGTGATCGGCCACATCGTGGGAACCGCGATTTTTCCGCAGATTCCCGCCGCCCCCGGAATGGCCTGGACGGCTCTTCTCGCACTGGGGACCAACAGTCTCTGCCTCTACCTGCTCTGGAAGCACCGCGACGACGATCTCAATATGCGCTCGGTGTGGCTTTGCTCCACCAACGACGTCACGGCCAACCTAGGAGTCCTCATTGCCGCCGGAGGGGTCGCCTATTTCCACGCCCCCTGGCCCGATCTGGCCGTCGCGGCCGTCATCGCCGGCATCGTCCTCGCGTCCGCAGGTTCCGTTCTGCGCGAATCATGGGCAGCCTTAAATGATAATTTGGTATCATTAGTGCCCGTGGACGCTTCCCCCCGCCCTCTCCTCGAAAAAGCCTCCGGCGTCACCGCCGGACTTTCCCTTCTCTGCGCGGTGCATTGCCTCATGCTGCCGCTGCTGGTCGTCATCGCGCCACTGCTCGGAATCGGCTTTCTGGTCAAGGGCTCCTTCGAGGGCGCGGTGATCTCCTCCGTCTTGATTCTCGCCGGCGGAACCCTGTTTATGGGGTTTCGCCAGCATCGGCGCCTGGAACCGGCGGCCCTGCTGGCCGCGGGGATCGTCGGCATCATCGTCAGCCATTTTTTGACCCCCGCCCGGTTCGAACCTTGGATCATGGGCGCCGCGGGACTTTGTCTCGCGACGGCGCAGCTCCTGAACCGTCGCCATTGCCGCGCCTGCGCCCACTGCGACGCGGACGCGAACGGCCAAGCCTGCCAAAGCTAAATCATCAACTCGGCGACGAGTTTAGCGTAGCGAGCGGGGTCCGGAACCGCGGATCCTTCCGTCAGCGCGCCTTGGCCGAAAAGCAGATACGCGTAATCGGCCAACTTCGGACTCTTCGGGTCCGCGTCGTGAATCGCGCGCAGGCGTTCGACGACGGGGTGCTTCGGGTTGAGTTCCAGAATGCGTCTGGAGGCGGGGACGCTCTGTTGATGCGCCTTCAGCATCTTCTCGAGACGCGCGCTCATCCCGTCCTCGCCGGCCACGAGACACACGGCGCTTTCGGTCAAGCGCTGCGAGAAACGCACCTCTTCGACCCATTGAGAAAGGCTGTCTTTGAGCGCTTCCAACAGAGGTTTGAATTCCCTTTCCTTTTCGGCCCGCTCCTCTGCCTTCTCCCCCCCTGCGTTTAGATCCAGGTCGCCGCGAAGCGCCGAGCGCAGCGGCTTGCCCTCGAAATCGACGATCCGGTCTACGACGACCTCGTCGACCGGGTCCGTGAAGAAGATCACCTCGAGGCCTTTGGCGCGCAGTGCCTCCAGGTGAGGCGAGGATTCCAGGGCGGTCCGGGATTCTCCGGTCAGATAGTAAATTTCCTTCTGTCCTTCCGGCATGCGGGACAGATACTCCTCGAAGGAGGTCCATTCGCCGGCTTTCGTATGCGTCGATTCGAACAGCATCAGATTCTTGATCCGGTTCGCGTTCTCGGACTCCGAATAGAGTCCCTCCTTCAAAATGCGGCCGAACTCAGCCCAGAACGACGCGTATTCGGCGGCGTCCTCTTTCTTCGATTCCTCGAGGTGGTCAAAGGTCTTCTTCACGATCCGTTCGCGAATCGCCGTGATCCGACGGTCGTGCTGCATCGTCTCGCGGGATATGTTCAACGAGACGTCCGGGCAGTCCACGACGCCGCGAAGGAAGCGCAAATAGTCCGGCGTCAGTTCCTTGCAGTTTTCCTGGATCAAAACGCGCTTCACATAGAGATGGACTCCGCCGCGCCGCTCCGGCTGAAGCAGATCCGTTGAGGCGTTTGCCGGGATGTACAGCAAAGCGTCATAGCCGAGCGACGCTCCCTCCGTCGAGAAGCGCAGCCACGCGTGCGGGTCGTTCCAGTCATGCGTCAAATGCTTGTAAAACTCTTTGTGCTCCTCGTCGGTGATATCCTTGGCCGCCTTGGTCCAGACGGCCTTGCGGGAATTGAGAGGCTCCGCCTCGCCCGCGAGCAGGATCGGGAACGTGATATAGTCCGAGTAGCGCTTGACGACGGCGCGCAGCACCGCGGGATCGGCGAAATCCGCTTCCGCGTCCTCTACGCTCTTAAGCGACAGAGCGATGGTGGTACCGATCGCGGGTTGGTCGGAGGCGGGTTCGATCGTGAACTCGCCTTCGGCCTGCGACCGCCAAACCCATCCCTTTTCCTCTCCCGCCTTGCGCGTGAGCACCGTGACCGTATCGGCGACCATGAAGGCCGAATAAAAGCCCACCCCGAACTGACCGATCAGTTCCGGAGACGCGTCCTTCCCCTTCGCCGCGCGAATCGCCCGCAGGAATTCCTGTGTTCCCGACTTCGCGATCGTCCCGAGACTCGACACCAGATCCTCCCGGGTCATCCCGATGCCGTTGTCGCGGACGGTCAAAGTCCGCTTGGAGGCGTCCGGCTCCAGCGTGAGGGCATACTCACCGTCGTCGAGCCCGAGCGAGGCGTCGGTGAGGGCGGCAAAGCGCCGTTTATCGAGCGCATCGGAAGCGTTGGAAATCAATTCCCGCAGGAATACCTCCCGCTTTTCATAGAGCGAGTGGATGACGATCTCCAGAACCTGCTGGACTTCGGCTTGAAATTTGAATTTTTCGGCGGTTTCGGTCATGGCGTTCCTCCGGATTCTATTGTACCGAATTGGCGCGGCGGTCGACGAGGGCCCGCACGGCGAAGCCCGCCGCCAGCACCGCGCCCGTTCCGAGCAATTCGGGTCTACTCACATTGGTCATCAGCCAAATCGAAACGACGGCGCCGATTCCGCCCACCCACTCGCCCGCCGGCACGCGGTACGGACGGTCGGCCTCCGGACGGCTGCGGCGCAGGGCGATCAGCGCGAGGCAGCTCGCTAAATATTGACCGACCACGGCGAGATTGGCAAGATCGATCAGACTGGAGAAGTCGAGGACGGCTATCAGAAAAACTCCCGTCCCGCAGGTCAGGGCGATCGCCCGCGCGGGTGTCGCGAAGCGCGGGTGCGCCTCGGCCAAGCGCCAGCGCCGCAGTGAATGCTCGCCGAGCGCCGAGAGATAACGCGGAGCGCCCAGCGCCGCTCCCGCGACGAATCCCAGCATCGAGACGATTCCCCCCGCTCCGAGAAGGGCTCCCCCCCAACCGCCGACCGCCCATTCGGCCGCGTCCGCCAAGGGCCGCTCTTTCGACGCCGCGAGTCCGGGGAAGCTTCCCACCGCCGCCGCCTGTATCACGGCGTATATCACCGCGGCGAAGATCAATGAACCGAGAACGGCCTTGGGCAGATCCCGCTGCGGATTTTCGGTCTCACCGGCCGGCACCGGCGCGACTTCGAAGCCCTGAAGCGCCCACAGCGCGAGAAACACCGCGTAGCCGAACTTCCCCTCTCCCCCCCAGAAAGGCGTGAAGGCTTGGCCGGAGGTCTTCGGGAGACAGATCGCGACCAGCACGAGAAGAGGGATCAGTTTCGCCGCGGTCAATCCGTCCACGGTCCAGGCGCCGAACTTCAGCCCCCGTCGGTTGACCTCCGCAAATATCAGCAGCAACAAGCACGCGGTCGTCTTGGCCGCCCAGGTTCCCTCGAAAACGGGATGAAAAAACGCCGCATGACTTGCGAGTACGGCCGCGACCGCAGACCCGCTCAGAACCGCCGCGGCCCAGGCGACGAACCCGACTCCGAACCCGATGGTATCGCCGAATGCCTCCCGGGCGTAAAGAAAACTGCCCCCGTTGCCCGGGAGCATCGCCCCTAGTTCCGCGTAGCAAAGAGCGACGAAGGACAGCAGTCCCCCGCAAACGAGGAACGCCAGAACGGAAGCCGGACCGACGAGGGAGGCGAGCGTGCCCGGAAACAGGAAAATACCGCTTCCGATGATCGCGTTCAAACCCAAACAGAAAATATCCAGCAAAGACAGGGATCGTTTCTTGACCATGGACGGTCAATTGTATGAAATAGCGTCATGAACGCCCGCCTGACGCTGCCGGCCGCCTGCTTGACGATGATCTGCGCCTGCGGGGCGCCCCGCGTGAGCGTGCGCTACCCGGCGGCGGACACGCCCCAGGCGCGCGGACGCGCGCTCGCCATGTCCCACGCCTACCTGCTCGTCTCCCCTGCGAAGCGCGTGCCGAACCCCGCGCTCGGCAAGGCGCTTAAGAAGATCAAGTTTCTCGGCGACCGCGTGTTCGATGTCGATGCGGGCGCGTTGGCGGCCAGGATTTCGAAGGCGTTTGAGGGCGCGGGCGGCAGTCTGCTCGCCTACCGGATTTCCGATTCCGAAGGGGAGGACCCTTTTATTGAAAGGCTCGACCCGACCGCGCTTCTGCGCGTTTCCCTCGACGCATTCTCCGTTGAGCAGTCTCGCGTCGAGCGGAAAACCTCCACGAAGGACCCGAAGACGAAAAAGGCCGTCGAACGCGTCGCGGTGTTCTGGACTCACCAGGCCCGGCTTTCCGGGACCTTTCGCTTCGAAGCCCGCGAGGCCGGAGAAATTCTCTCGGGAAGCATTCTCGTCGAACATCGGGGCGAACTCCAGGGCCTCGACGGGGGCGAGGCGAAGCGGCGATGGCTTAGGAGATCATGGCCGGCCCTGCTCGATAAGACGGCGAAGGCCGTCGTCGCGGGTTTGGGCCCGGCGAAGGGGGTGACCCGTTCTCGAACGATTTTCGTGGACAAGGACGATCCGGCGTCGAAATCCGCGGCCAAACTCGCTCAACAAGGACGCTGGGTCAAGGCGGCGGGGATTTGGGCCGGGGGCTTGGAGCACGACGAAGCCGCTTGGCGGGACCTCATGAACCTGGGGCTCGCCTCCGAGCGAGAAGGCTTGTACGCGGAAGCCAAGCGCATCTACGCCAAGGCGAAGAATCTCTCGCAAGGGGACCCGGCGGCGGCGAAGATCCGCTGGGACGAGATTTTTTCGGACCTCGACTCCGTCCAAGCCCTGGGGCTCGGCCGCGCGGAGAAGGCGCGGGCGTGGTTCGACGCCCCGATCGCCGTGCTCCCGTTTTCCGACAATACGACGAGCGTGAGCGGCCCCGCGATGCTCCGCGAAATGGTGTGGAAGAAACTGAAGGACGGGGGCTACGCAGTCTTGGACCTCGAGGACGGCGACCGGCGCATGCGGGCTCACGGTTATTCCATGGGGGGACAACTCCCTAAAGGGAAACCCGCGCAGTTCTGCAAATGGACGGGCGCGGCGCGGCTTGTTTTCGGAGAGATCGACGAGTTCCGAAATCTCATGCTCGGCCCCCTGGGCAAGCGCATCGTCGCGGGGGAACTGCGCCTTTACGACGCCGGAGCCGAACGCGATATTTGGTCGTCCGCCGAGCCCGTCGTCAACGCGGCGATCGGCGGCAAGGAGTCCGAGATCGGCAATCAGATCGGGCGCGCCTTCCTGGAAAGCTGGATGCGAAAGCCGCTCGCCGCCGAGAGCAAGGAATTCGTTCGCATCAACCTCGAGACGCTTCCGCTCCGCCCGCCGAAGAAGTGACGCCCCCGTCTCTCCACCCGCATCCCCGATTGATCCTGCATGCGGACCTCGACGCGTTCTTCGCGGCCGTCGAAGAGCGCGAGAATCCCTCGCTGAAGGGGAAACCCGTCGTCATTGGATCCGATCCGAAAGAAGGGCGCGGCCGGGGGATCGTCGCGACGGCGAATTACGCCGCGCGCCGCTTCGGCGTCGGCAGCGCGATGCCGATCTCCATCGCGTGGCGCCGCTGCCCCCAGGCGGTATTTCTGCGCCCGAACGGGAAGCTCTACCGCGCGGCAAGCCGCGCGGTGATGGACCTCCTTCGACCCGAGGCCGATATTTTCCAGCAGGTTTCCGTCGATGAGGCCTACCTCGACGCGTCCAGCCGGGGGACCTTCGAAGCCGCCCGAGCGCTCGCGCGGGAACTGCAGCGCCGCGTTCAAAAGGAGCAAAACCTTTCCATTTCCGTCGGGGTCGGACCGAACAAACTTGTCGCGAAGATCGCCTCCGATCATAAAAAGCCCGGCGGCGTCACCGTCGTGATCCCGAGCCGCGTCCTGGAATTTCTATCCCCCAAGCCCGTCCGGGCCCTGCGGGGGGTCGGTCCGAAAACGGCGGAGGTGCTCGAGTCGATGGGCTGCCGGAGCGTAGCCGACATCCAACGCTACAGCGAAACCCGGCTTCTCTCCGCGTTCGGAAAGTTCGGAGGCTTTTTGTACCGCGAGGCCCGCGGAGAGGACGACCGGCCCGTCGACCCCGCCTGGGAGGCCAAGTCCATAGGGCGCGAGCGGACCTTCGCCGAGGATACCGACGACTACGCCCTCGTTCGCCGAAAACTGCTCGAGTGCGTCGTCCGCGTGCACGCCGACCTCGAAGAAGAAGGTCTTTGGTGCCATACGCTGACCGTGAAGATGCGTTACGAAGGCTACGAGACCCACTCCAAGCAAACGACTTTGCTGCAGGCGACGGGCTCCGCGCGCGATCTCGCCTACGCGGCGAAAAAACTCGCGGCGCCCTTTCTTCAAGGGCGCCGCGTACGATTGATCGGATTCTCGGTCAGCCGACTGGTCCCGCCGGAAGACCTGCTGCCGCTCGAAGATTAGGCCTTGGCCTTCTCGCCCTTCACATAAGGCTTCGGGGCCTCGGCCGCGCCCGCGGTGCCCAGTTCCGGGTCGTAATAGTCGAGTCCGCTGTGGTCGATGACTTCCTCGCCCATCAGGATTCGCAGGGTGTTGGTCAACTTCATGTGCTGCACGAACAAGTCGTGCTCGGGCGACAGGTCCGGGCGGGCCTGCGGGGCCTTGAAGTAGAACGAGAGCCATTCCTGAATGCCTTTCAGGCCCGAGCGTCCCGCCAAATCCATGAACAGAACCAGGTCGAGGACGATCGGCGCGGCCAGGATCGAATCGCGGCAGAGGAAGTTCACCTTGATCTGCATCGGCATGTCCAGCCAACCGGTGATGTCGATATTGTCCCAGCCTTCTTTCTCGTCGCCGCGCGGCGGGTAGTACTCGATGCGCACCTTGTGGAAGTAGTGGCCGTAAAGGTCCGGATACTTCGCGGTGTCCAGACACGCGTCGAGCACCGAGGTCTTCGTCTTTTCCTTGGAGCGGAACGAGCCCGGGTCGTCGAGCACCTCGCCGTCCCGGTTGCCCAGGATGTTCGTCGAATACCAACCCTCGAGGCCGAGCATGCGCGTCTTAAACGCGGGCGCGAGCACCGTCTTCATCATCGTCTGTCCGGTCTTAAAATCCTTCCCCGCGATCGGGACGCCGTTTTTCTCGGCGAGTTCGACCAAAGCCGGAAAGTCCGCACTGAGATTCGGCGCCCCGTTAACATACGGCACCCCCGACTTGATCGCCGCATAGGCGTAGATCGAGGACGAAGGGATGTCCTTAGAGTCGTCGCGCAGGCCCTGTTCGAAAGCCTCGAGCGTCTCGTGCACGGCGGTCTTCTCCATGTGAACTTCCGTCGAGCCGCACCACACCATGACGAGCCGGTCGCAGCCGTTGCTCTTCTTGAAGAGTTCGATATCCTTCATCAACTGCTCGGCGAGGTCCATCTTGTTCTTTCCGGTTTTCTGCTGGCGCGCCTTCAAATTGACGACGTAGCTTTGATCAAAAACGGCGGGCATCGGGACGATCGCCTCGAGCTCCTTTTTCACCGGGGCCAAGCGGGTCTCCGGAAGAACGCCGGCCTTCAGCGCCGCTTCCCACACCGAATCCTCGAAAATGTCCCAACCGCCGAAGACGAGATTGCTGAGTTGCGCGAGCGGCACGAATTCGCTGATCCGCGGGTTCCGGTTTTCGTAGCGCTTCCCGAGGCGAATGCGCTGCAGCTGGGTCAAAGACCCTTTCGGGGCCGCGAGGCCCTTCTTCATCAATTCGACGCCCGCGATAAAAGTGCTGGTGACCGCGCCCATCCCGGGCAACAGTACGCCGAGTTTTCCCTCGGCCGGCTTGATCGTACGCTTCGTCATAACACGCCTCCTATACAGATGCGGTATCCTAGCAAATCTACGTCGGGTCGGAGCTTCAATCCGGAAGCAGGATCAGGGAATGCTTCACCGCGTCCACCGAGGGCGGCGGGGACAGCGGAGCGTGGATCAGCAGGGACTGGCGAAAGGTCTGCAGATCGTCAAGGCGCCGGTTGCGGGATTTCGCCTTAAACGGGAGCCCCGTTTCTTCTTCGACGTAGCTCCCGTCGTGCCCCGAATGGCGGATCGTCAGCGTATAGGCCGCAGCCTCTTTTTTGAGATGCGCCGTGTAGCGTCCCCGGGAATCGGTTTTGACCTCGACCCTCGCGCCGGATTTGGCCGAGAACCGAATCCGGGCCCCCGAGGCGGGTTTGAGGGAGATCAGATCGTAGACCTCGCCGGTCACCTTCCAAAAATCGGAACCCTGTTTCGTTTCGACGGCGCGCTCGCGCGCTTTCGAAGCATCCTCGGACGCGTCCGGCGCCGGGGCCGCGGCCCGAACGGGCTCCAAATCGAAACTCGCGGGACCTGCGTAGGCTCCGTCGCTCGCCCGCTTTTCCGCGTCCCAACGCTCCCGCTCGGCGTCCGCCGCGGCCTTCAACCGGGAATCGGCCTCTGCGCGCTTCGCCTCCAAGTGCCGACTGTAGCGCAGGCCTCCCCAAACGACGCCGACCGCGAGGCCAATCCACGCGGCGGCGGCGATCGCCCCTCCGCGGCGGACCTGAGCGCGCGGATCGTGTCCGCGCAGCGCCTCGAAGATCTCCTCGCGGGATCGTTCTTGGAGGCAGACGGGGCAATTGGCGGCTTCGGCCGGGATCTGCTCGTCGCATGCCCGGCAGCGCGCGTAGGTGCTCATCGGCGGACGGTCACGCTCAGCAGTTCTTCCACCGACGTCGTCCCGCGAAATACCTTCAGCCAGCCGGCGGCGCGCAGATCTAAGCGCCCCGCGGCGCGCACCGCCGCGCGCAGTTTCGCGAGATCCCCGCCCTGGGTCGTGATGATGTCGCCCATGTTTTCGTCGATCGGGAACACTTCGGAGATTCCGATGCGTCCGATGTATCCCGTATTTGAACAGCGTTCGCAGCCCCGCGGGCGGTAAAAGACGGTTTTCGTCGGGTCCGCGGGGAGCTTGAGGCCCGCTTCACGGCAGGCCCGCTCCAAGGTTTCCGGCTTCGGCGCGTACGCCTCGCGGCATTCGGAACAAAGCACGCGCACCAGACGCTGCGCCGCGAGGAGACCGAGGCTGGAGGCGACCAGATGCGGTTCCGCGCCTAAATCGATGAGGCGCACGACCGCGGAAACCGCGTCGTTGGTATGCAGAGTCGAGAGAACGAGGTGCCCGGTCAGGGCCGCGCGAAGACAGGTCTGCGCCGTCTCGAGGTCGCGGATCTCGCCGACCAGGATCACGTCCGGATCCTGGCGCAGAAAGGAACGCAGCGCCGACGCGAAGGTCAGCCCGATCGCGGACTTTACCGCGACCTGGGTCATCCCTTTGAGTTTGATCTCGATCGGATCCTCGATCGACATGAAATTTTTTCCGGTCGTCTTGATCCGGTTGAGCATCGAGTACAGCGTCGTCGTTTTCCCCGATCCGGTCGGGCCGGTCAGCAGGATCAGTCCGTTCGGCTGATGCGCCGCGGAGACAAAATCCTCTTTCTGCACCGCTTCGAAGCCGAGGCTCTCGATGTCCAGCGGAACCGCGTCCTTGTCCAGCAGCCGCATCACCACCTTTTCCCCGTACGCGGCCGGACACACGGAGACGCGCACGTCGATGACCCGGTTCTGCATCTTCAACGAAAAGCTCCCGTCCTGCGGGAGCCTGCGTTCCGCGATGTCGAGCTTCGAGAGAATCTTCACGCGGGACACCACCGCGTCGAACGACTGGAACGGGGGCGGCACGCGGCCGTGCAAAGTGCCGTCGATGCGAAATCGGAGCATCACCTCGCGGTCGCAGGTCTCCAGGTGGATGTCCGAACAGCGCTCCGTGATCGCCTGCTTGAGGATCGCGTTGACCAGGTTGACCGCGTAGTTGCCTTGAGTCTGACGGACGGCCGCGTCGAGATCGAGGCGGACTTCGACAAGGTTCTCCTGTCCGCCGTCCCCCTCGACGGAGGAAGACTCCATCGTGCGCGCGATCAATCCGTCGCCGCCCCGCTGGTAGAGCAGATCGATCGTCTTCAAGATGTCGGTTTTCGTCGCCACGACCGGATGAATCTGCCGTCCGGAAACCACCTGAAGATTCTCCCGCACCAGCATGTCGGTGGGATCGGCCAGCGCGACGGTCAACACCCCGTTGGATTCAAACAGCGGCAAGGCGTGATGCGAGCGGGCGAATTCCTCGGGGACCCGCTTGGAGAGATCGGATTCCAAGTCGATTTCGAGCATCTTGCTCGCCCGGTCCGCGAGCGGCAGCCCCAAGCCTTCGGAGAGCGCCTTGGCGATTTCCGCTTCTTTAAGGTACCCGAGGCGGACGACCGCGTCGCCGAAATGAATCCGCTCCTGCGCGGCCATCGATTCCGCTTGTTTTTTCTGCAATTCGCTCAGCAGCCGCGCCTCGACCAGAACGGTTTCGAGGTCCTTGCGCTTGGAGAACAAGCCCATGCCCCAGTATGAGCCCGGCCGAACCCGCCGTCAAGGCCGCCAGAAACGCTAGAATTTCCCGATGACGCTGCTGGGCCTGATCCCGCCCGGACTGATTCTTTGGCTCGAAGCGCACGGCCATTGGGCGGCGACGATCCTCACGATAGTCCTCTCCGGTTTCTGCGCCGCGCACGCGGCGCTGCACAAACGCGACGCGCGCTCGGCGATCGGCTGGATCGGCCTCATCCTCCTCGTTCCTGTTCTGGGGTCGGTGCTCTACGTTCTCTTAGGGATTAATCGGGTCCGGCGCAGGGCGTTGGAACTTTTCGGGGAAGAGCGTCTGCGTGAAGCCGCCGCCGCGCGAAAGCCCGCGCCGGACCCCGATCTAGGCGCCCTGACCCCGCTCTCGCGTCTCATCGGAAGGGAGACAGGACGACCGCTGCACGCGGGCTGCCGGATCACCCCCCTGTTCGGGGGCGACCGCGCCTATCCCCGGATGATCGAGGCGATTGAAGAGGCCCGCAGTTCGGTCACCTTGGCCTCGTACCATTTTTCGGACGACCCGCTCGGATCCCGCTTCGTCGAGGCGCTGATCGCCGCGCGGGGCCGCGGCGTGCAGGTCCGCGTGCTGTTCGACCACACCAAGCTGATGTTGGTGGACGGCGAGTGGACGCTTCTGGGTTCGACCAACTGGGACGCTCGAAGCCTCCGCCTGCACTTCGAGTTTTGCGTGGAATGCTACGACGCCCCGCTGACA
>Ga0210032_1000128_pt1 | contig 68333 bp, 53 predicted proteins | sample CryGeyCG2114_250_2_FD_185458 | JGI IMG/M metagenome (GOLD analysis project Ga0210032, IMG submission 185458) | Groundwater microbial communities from aquifer - Crystal Geyser CG13_big_fil_rev_8/21/14_2.50 (SPAdes) (version 2) | ecosystem: Environmental > Aquatic > Deep subsurface > Groundwater ... | reverse complement strand
GGACCGACGACCAACTCCCGCTCCTTGGCGGGATCGACGCGGTAAAACCCGGTCCAGTCGAAATGCTCGAAGGCGTGATGCAGCTCGCAGACGACGGTTGAGAGCATCGCGACCGCATCGGTCTCCCCGTCGAGCGCCGAACGCAATCCCTTCAGCAACTCCGCGTATCGGAGCGCGCGGCTACTCGGCGGCAGCGGGGGCCGCCTCTTTGGGAGCCTCGGGAACGGGCTCCGGCTTCGCCGCTTCGGCGGGAGCGGCTTCTGCGGGAGGGGTTTCGGCCGGCTTCGCCTCCTCGGGCGCCGCAGGCGCCAGCTCCTTTTTCATGGCGGCGAGTTGTGCGCGCGCTTCCTGAATGTCGGCGAGCAGCGAGCTTTTCGGATGGGACTTTTCAAACGCGTCGAGCTTGGCCCAAGCGCCGTCGAGATCTCCGGCCAGCGCAAGTTCGACCGCGCCCTCCAGTTCTTTGCGCTCGGCGATGCGTTCCTTTTCCAATTTTTCGGACCAGGTCCCCTTCCAATAGGGAAGCGACGGGTCCTCGTCCCCCTGCCCCGCGCCGCGCACCGCGGCGACCGAGGTGGTGCGGACCTTTCGATAGCGCGATTCGACGGCGGAACGCTTCAACGCCTGTCCCCAATGCGTGAACCAGGTCTTAATGGACTCGACCGCTTTTGAAACCTTCGCTTCCTCCGCGAAAGCGCAGGAAGGTGAAAACGCGGCAAGCGCCGCCACAATCAATATCTTTTTCATAAGGTTCTCCAATTCGGTCACTGCTTCAGCAAGGCGTCGACCGCCTCGGCGACGGAGGCATCCACGGCCGTCGCCCGTTTCGAATACTCCTCGGCCTTCGCCCGGTCCCCGAGCTTCAACGCCGTCCGCACCAGGTTCATCCACACCCCGGCGTCCGCCGGATCCGCCGCCGAAGCCTGCTCATAGCGCTTCATCGCCTCGTCGTACTTTTCCTGCACGAAGGCGAGACTGCCGAGATTGTTCAACGCCGCGGCATCTCCCGGCTCTTGAGCCAGCGACGCCTCGAAGCCCTTGCGCGCCTCGTTGTAGCGGCCGTGCTGCGAGTCGAGGATCGCGTGCCGGTTCAGGAATTCCGCGGATTTTTCCGCGTCGGCCATCGCCTTCTTAAGCTCCTCGCTCTTGAAGTCGTAGCGGCGCTTCAAATAGTGCTCGACGACCTTGTCGAAGGCTTTCGCGACCATCGGCTTCTCGATCGTCGGCAGCGCTTGGTCCGAGGCGGGCAAGGTCGCCGGCTCGAACTCCTCCCAGGCCTTTCGCGGATCGATGATTTTCGCGCGACCGTCCTTGTTCATCTCGTTGTGCGCGAAAATCGCCTTGCGCGAAGCGTCCTCGAAGGATTTCCCGATCATCGTCGCCTCGAGGGGAATCCAATAAGTCCCCTCGTAATCGATCATGCGTTCGGCCGGAAGCCCGATATCCATCAGGTCGTTGGAACCGGTGTCGAACATCACCGCGAGATGCCCCGGGTAATCGAGGATCGCGGTTCTCACCGTCGCGCCTTCGAGCATCGCCGACAGCAGCGTCACCAGGTCGTCGCATTCGCCGCTGCGCCGTCGCAGCGTCTCGCGCGGAAACTGCGTATAGTCGACCGGGAACGCCGGGTCCTCGGACATCGTCTCGAACGGATTGTTCGGACTCGGCAAAAACTTCACGCCGAGCGCGCCAAGCGCCGCCCAGAGCCGCATCGCGGTGGTCAGATTTTTATTGAGATATTCCGTCCCGGGGGGGCCCTTCGGAGCGTCGCGAAGGATTTCCCGCGCGAGGTCGAGCACCGGCGTGTCGCGCTGGGTGATGTAGTTGCCGATGCGCCGGGAGTCCTGCCATGTGATCGCGTTTCGCGAATAGACGTTGATCGGAGCGGTGATCGAGTACTTTTGCTCCTCCTCCTTGCGGAAGTAGGTCAAGGAGAACTCCGCTTGAATCGGAGTGTCCTCGGTGATCTCGAGGATCGAGTTGTTCATGGTCGCCAGCAGCGGAATCTCGACGCTCGCCTTGGGCTTGAGAATGTCGATCGTCTTATCGGTCGCGAAATCCATGTACTTCATGATCCTAAACGAGAACTTCACGTTTCGGAAAGCCGCATCGGTATTGTTCGTCACGACCGCCTTTCCGAACGCGTTCTTCCCGTACCATTTGTAGTTTGAAGAGAAAACGCTCGTGGCGGAGATCGTTGAAATTTCGACCGGCGCCTTATTGAAGGTCGAGGGAATCGTGACGGAGACCGCACGGGACTGGGGACCCACGTCGCCCGTATCCGCTTCGACGGCGACGCGGTAGTAGTAATCGCGGTCCGCCTCCACGTCGGCTTCCTTAAATACGGGTTTCTCGGTCACGCCGATCTCGGAAAACCCGCCGCGGGGGCGGCTCGAACGATACACGCGGTAGCGCGCCGCGAGTTGATCTTCGACCGCCTTCCATTCCAACGCCACCGATCCCTCGACGGCATTCGTTGAGATCGACAGCGGAGGGGCAAGCTGCGGAAGGAGACGGAAGGACGCGACGCGCGCCTTGCCGGGGTCGGCGATCATTAGCGTCGAACCGGAAACCGTCAAATCCTCGGGCGCGTCGAGACTGCGTTCATCGTCGCCGCCCGCGAAGAAATTGGTCACCCAATTGCCGTCCCCGTCAAAGACCGAAACCCTCCGCATGCCTTTGTCGAGTATGTAGAGGTAGCTGCGTCCGTCGTACGCGATCGCGACGGGATCCTCGAACTGACCGATTCCGCCCCCCTTCTCGCCCCACGACTTGATGTATCCGCCGGAGGGTTCGCACTTGAAGATCTTCTTAAGTCCTCGGTCGAGAATGTAGAGGAAGCCGGCAGGATCCCAGGCGACGCCGACCGGTTCGGACAGTTCGTAGGGCCCCACCAGCGGCCCGAAACCGAAGAGAAAAACCCCGTCGGGCCCGAAGGCTTCGATCCGACGATCCCCCGTGTCGGCCACGTAGATGCTGCCCTTTTCGTTGATCGCGATGCCGGTAGGGGAATTGACGGACCCCTCCTTGTTTCCGAAGAACCCTTCCTTCCTTCCGAAATTGAGCTTATGCTCGCCGGAAAGCGTGAAGTTCTGAATCTGTCCGCCCTTTCGGTCGCTGACGTAGAGTCCGGTTTGCTCGCTGACGGCGAGCCCGGCCGCCCGGCGCGTAACGGATTCTTCCTTGCCCTTGGAACTCCCGAAGCGCTTTTCCTCTTTTCCCGCCGCGTCGAAGACCGCGTACTGACCTTTATCCGCGTCGTAAACCACGGTTTTTTCACCGGCGGTCGCGATCACGTTCGCCTCGATGCGCAGAGAACGAACGGGACCGGTGACCAGCAGCTTCGTCCGCAGGCTCGGCCGGATCGGATCCGACTTGAGCTTGTTCTGCACTTCGATGCGCTGTACGCGGTCGTTCTTCGTGTCGGCGATCAACAGCTCGCCTTCGGGCCCCACGGCGATCCCGCGCGGATCGTTGAATTGGCCCCGACCGGAGCCTTTCGTTCCGATATTTCCGAGCACGAGACCCTTGGGGCTCAATTCCTTGACCTTGCTGCGCTTTCGATCGAGCATGTAGATGAAGCCGTAGCGGTCCACGGCGAAATCCTGCCCGTAAAGCCCGATGGTTGCGGCGAAACTCGTGTCCTCCTTGAATTTCTGAAGGCGGTCGTTTCCGCTGTCGAGCACGTAGATGTGGTCGGCGGGATCGACCTCGATGCGTCCGGGATCCTTGAACATCCCCTGCCCCTCGCCCTTCCCGCCGAAGCCGAACAGAAAAACGCCTTCCGCGGTGAACACCTGAATCCGGTGGTTGCCCGTATCGGAGACGTAAACACGACCGTCGGTGCCGAGCGCGACCGAAAGCGGACGGCTCAGTTCGCCCGGATCCGAACCCTTGGTTCCGATCGTGCGCAGAAATTTCCCCTCGGCGTCGAACACCTGAATGCGGGACCCTTTCGTGTCGGCGACGAACACGCTTCCGTCGGGCCCCACCGCGATCCCCCGAGGCCCGGAGAGAAAGCCCGGACCGGCGGCCGAGCGGATCAAGGTTCCGCCTTCATCGAAAATATGGAGCTTCCCTGATTTCTCATCGATCGCGTAAACCCGCTCTCCGGCCGACGCGACGGCGATAACGCGGGGAGAAAAGTCGGCCCGGATGTCTCCGAGGAATTTGATCATGTCGTAGGCGCGCGCCGATCGCGTCGCGAAGCAGCAGGCGGTGAATAGAGCGATGCGGAAAATGGCGTTCATGCTGTCTTCTCCTCGATGATCTTGTTGACCAAGGCCGGATTGGCCTTTCCGTTCGATTTCTTCATGACGGCCCCGACGATCGCCCCCGCGGCCCGCTTCTTTCCGGCGCGCAGATCCTCGACCGCTTTTGGGTTCTCGGAGAGCGCCTCCAGCACCCAGGCTTCGATCGCGCCGGCGTCCGACACCTGAACCAGGCCGAGTTCCTCGACGATAGCCGCGGGACTCTTTCCCGTTTCCCACGCCTTGGAAAAAACCTCTTTCGCGATTTTTCCGGAGATCCGCCCCTCGCGCATCAGACCGAGCAGTTCGCCGATGGATTCCGGCCCGACTGGAGAGTCGGAAACCGGCAATCCCGCCCCGTTGAGCTTGGCGAGCAGTTCCGATTGGATCCAATTGGAGGCCGCCTTCGCGTTCTCCTCGCCCGCCGCGGCGAGCACCGCCTCGAAATAGTCGGCGAGGGGGCGATCGGAAGACAGCACCTCGGCGTCGTATACGCTCAAATCAAACTCCTTGATAAACCGTTGCCGTTTCGCCGCCGGCAGTTCGGGCAGAGCGGCCCGAATACTATACAGGCGGTCCTCATTCGCCTCCAGGGGCGGCAAATCGGGGTCCGGAAAGTACCGATAATCATGGGCTTCTTCCTTCACCCGCATCGTCCGGCTGCGTCCCGCAGCGGCGTCCCACAATCGGGTTTCCTGAACGATGCGCTCTCCGGCTTCCAGCGCGGCGGTCTGTCGCTCAAATTCGTAGCCGATCGCGTCCTTCACCGCTTTAAAGGAATTGAGGTTTTTCAGCTCGACCTTCGTTCCCAGAGCCCCCCCCGGCCGCCGCACAGAGATGTTCGCGTCGCAGCGCAGTTCGCCCTTTTCCATGTCGCAATTGGAGACGCCGCAGTAGCGCAAAACCGACTTAAGGGCGCCTAAGTACGCGTGAGCACATTCGGCGGAGGCGATCACGGGGCGCGTGACGATCTCGATCAACGGGGTTCCCGCTCGATTGAGATCGACCCCGGTGGACGCCGGCTCGTGAACGAGTTTTCCGGCGTCCTCCTCCAGATGAATCCTTTCGATCTCGACGATCGCGTCCGCCGCTAAAAGACGTCCGTCCTCGGCGAACGGACGGTCGTACTGGGAGATCTGATAGCCCTTCGGCAGGTCCGGGTAAAAATAATTCTTGCGGGCGAACACGGAGCGTTCGCGGATGCGGCACTCCAACGCCAAGCCCGCGGCCAGAGCCAGTTCCACGGCCCTACGGTTCAAGACGGGCAAGGCGCCGGGCTGTCCCGTGCACACCGGACACAGCGATTCGTTGGGCCCGCCTCCAAACGCCGCCGGGCAGGCGCAAAAAAGCTTCGTTCGCGTCGCGAGCTGGACGTGGGTTTCCAACCCGACGACGAGTTCCCATTCCCCGCTCACCGCAGTCTCCGCAAGCGGGCGAGAATGCGCAGGTCGGCGGGATAGCGCAGCAAAGACGCGGCGCGCTCCACGGAAACCCAGCGGCACGCGAGGATTTCGCGGGGATCCGGGGACCCTTCGCGCTTGAGCGGCTCCATCAAATACCACCGAACCCGTTTGCGCGTCGGACGCCCGTTTCTAGAAAACGAGTACCGCACTTCCGCGAAGGTTTTCTTGATCGCGCACAGCCACCCGGTCTCCTCCAACACCTCGCGGGACGCCGCCCGGCGGAAGGATTCCCCGCGCTCCAGATGGCCTTTGGGAAACGTCCACACCGTGTCGCCCTTGCGCAGGGGAGACGCTCCCCGTCCGTATCCGGCGATCTCGATCTTGGGCTCGCCGCTCAGCCTCATTTGGACCAAAAGAGTCTTCCCGCCGCGGAGCACCAGACCGCCGGCCGCTTCCTCGAAGCGCTCCTTCACGACGCAGGCTCCGGGCAGCGCGCCGGCGGCCGCCAAGACTCGATCACCCGGCCGGCTCTAAACAGCGAGGTCTCGCGATGAAGAGGCGCCATAAACTGTATTCCGACCGGAAGACCGTCGGAAAGGCCGCAGGGCACGGAAATGCCGCAATGCCCCGCCAGGTTGCACGCGAGCGTGTAGATATCGGACAGGTACATCGAAAGGGGATCGCGCGTCTTTTCTCCGAATGCGAACGCGGTCGTCGGAGCGGTCGGCGTCGCGATCAGATCGACGCTTTCGAAAACCGCGTCGAAATCGCCGCGGATCAAGGAACGAACGCGCTGCGCCTTGCGGTAGAACGCGTCGTAGTAGCCCGCGCTCAGGGCGTAGGTTCCCAGCATCACGCGGCGCTTCACCTCGGGCCCGAAGCCCTCTCCGCGGGTGCGCGCATACAGTTCGTCGAGGGTGCCGGCCGCCCCGCTTCTGTGCCCGAAGCGGACGCCGTCGAAGCGGGCGAGATTAGAACTCGCCTCGCACGGGGCGATCAAGTAATAAACGCTCAGACTGTAGCGCGTATGCGGCAAAGAAACCTCGCGCAGCTCGGCGCCGGCCCGCTCGAGAGCGGCGACCGCGTCTCGGACCGCGGCTTCCACGCCCGGGGAAAGTCCCTCCTGAAAATACTCCCGCGGCAAACCGATCCGCATTCCGGCGACAGATTCTTTTGAGGGCGCAGAGGGCCGCTCCGGCGACGAAGTGGAATCCTTAGGATCGTGTCCCGCGATCGCACGCCAGCATAATTCGGCGTCATCGACGCTGGCCGCGAGCGGACCGATCTGGTCGAGCGAGGAGGCGAAGGCGGTGAGTCCGTACCGGGACACCGACCCGTAACCGGGCTTGAGTCCTACGACTCCGCAAAAGGCGGCGGGCTGCCGAATCGAGCCGCCGGTGTCGCTGCCCAGTGCGAGCGGAACGCAGCCGGCGGCCACCGCGGCGGCGGACCCCCCGCTCGAGCCCCCCGGAACGCGCGCCGGATTCCAGGGATTGCGCGTCGGTCCGAACGCCGAGTTCTCCGTGGAGGAACCCATCGCGAATTCGTCCAAATTCGTCTTGCCGACGATCACCGCCCCTGCCCGGCGCAAACGCGAAACGGCATCCGCGTCGTAGGGCGCGCGATACCCGCCCAGAATCTTCGACCCGCATGTCGTCGGCAGACCCTTCGCGTGCAGATTGTCCTTAAGCGCGACGGGAACGCCGGCGAGAGGTCCCGGGTCTTCGCCGGCCGCGACGCGGCGGTCGATCGCGCGCGCCGCCTCAAGCGCCCCTTCGGCGTCCACGCTCAGGAACATGTTGAGCGCCCCGTTCTGCGCCTCGATGCGCGAGAGGCATCCGGCGACGGCGTCCTCGGCCTTCTCGAGACCGGCACGCACGCGCCCGGAGATCTCGGAAGCGGGTCCGCGCATAGGCTCGGTCATCGGATGAACATGAAGTCCCCGCCTTCTTCGTCATCGGGGTCCGGGGTCTTCTCGCCCGGGAGTCGGGCCGGGGGCGATGGGTTCTCGGTACCGGCGGACTCCGTGGGGGGGGCCGCAAAACTCGGCCGGGGCGGCTGCCCGCTCAAAACGCCGAAACGCGGCTTATCCTCGGGAAGCTCTTCGGGGAGCGGCTCGAGCGATACATCCGCCGGAGCGGGCGGAGGCGTCAAATCCTTTCCGGGGGTCCCAGTAATCGAATTCTCCCCCATGGCTTCTTCTTCTCCGTCTTCGGCCCCCGCGTCCCCCTCTGCGCGCATCGCTTCGATCTGCGTCTGAATCTTCGCGGCCTTCTCCGGCAGAAGCGCCTTCGCGCGCTCGAGATCCTCGAGCGCTCCGGTCTTGTCGCCCAGGGCGCTGCGCGCGACGCCGCGATTGGCATAGGCCAGACCGTGCTTGGGATTGAGCTTGACGAGCCGTCCCAAGTCATCGACGGCGCTCCGATAGTCGCCGGTCAGGAAATAGGCGTTCGAACGAAAGTAGAGGGCCTTCTCGTAGTGCGGATTGCGCTTAAGAAACGCCGAGAGATCCGCGATCGCCTTGGGGAAATCCTTCAACTCGCGATAGGCGCGCCCTCGGTAAAAACGCGCCCAGTGAAAATCCGGCGCGAGCTCGACGACCTTGCTGTAATCGGCCGCGGCGCTTTTGAACTCCTTGGTCTTCTCGTATACCGTGCCGCGCACGATGCGCACGGCCGCGGCGTTGGGCTCGAGCTTCACTGCGAGATCCAGGTTGGTGAGGGCGTCGCGCAGCTTTTCCTGGGAACTCAGCACGCTCCCCATGCCGAAATACGCCGGTCCGTAATTGCGTCCGCGACGCGCGGCGGCGACGAAATCGTCGGAGGCCTTTTTGAAATCCCGAAGCACGAAGTACGCGAAGCCCCTTGCGGTATACGACTCCGATGAGTTCGGACGCAGCCGCACGGCGAGCTTCGCGTCGGCGCGGGCGCCTTCCAAATCCCCCGTCGTCCAGAGGCAGATCGCCCGAAATCCGGCGGCGGTCTTCCAGGCCGGACGCATCGTCAAAGATTCCGAAAGAAGGGAGACCGCGTCGTCGAAGCGAGCATCCATATAGGCGCGCACGCCCTCGCGCATCACGCCGATCGCTTCCCGAGAAGGACGACTTTCCTGAGGCTGCGCCCGCGCCGGAGCCGCCAAGAAGCAAAACGCCGCGACCGCCGGACGAATTCTCATTCCACCACCTTCGGGACGCGGAAATGACCATCGGCGAACGAAGGCGCCAACGCGGCGTAGTCCGCGGCGTTCGCGGCGGGGACGGGATCGTCCGCGCGCAGAGCCTTTCCGGCGGCGGACGCGGAAACGGCCTCTTCGACGCCCTCCACATCCAGCGACTCGAGCTCGCGGACATGCTCGAGCACGCGTGAAAGCTGGGCGCGATACAACGCGAGTTCGTCGGCGCTCAGCGCGAGCTTCGCGAGAGAGGCCACCTTGCGCGTCTCTTCTTCGGAAATCGCGTCGCTCATGGTCAAGCCGGAAACAAGGGCGCGAAACGCGCCAGCAGCTTCGCCGTCTTTCCGTTCCGGAAATGGATCGTCACCTTCAGCGCTTCCCCCGCGCCCGAGAAATCGACGATCTTGCCTTCCCCGAACTCGGGGTGGCGAACCAGCATCCCCCGCTTGATTTTCCGCAGCCGATCGCCTTGCTCAAAGGTCCGGTCGGGCTCGACGAACTCCTGAGTCCGGGGTTCGGGGGACTCGTCGAGTTCCCGCTTCGGTCCTTCCTCGCGGCTGAACAAGCGCGCTTCCAGGATGAAGCGCGAAGGCAAATTGGAATACGCGCGTCCGAAAAGCCGGCGTGACGCGGCATGCGTCAGAAACAGCCGCTTCTCCGCGCGCGTCATCGCGACGTAGCACAGCCGCCTCTCCTCTTCGACCTCCTCGGCCGAGGCGTTGCCCGCCTGAATCGGAAACAGCCCCTCCTCCAGACCCGTGACGAAAACCGCCGGAAACTCGAGTCCCTTCGCCAGATGCACGGTCATCAAGGTCACCGCGGGCTGAGACGCGTCGTAGCCGTCGGCGCCCGACTGAAGCGCCACTTCCTCCAAAAAACGCGAGAGATCGGCGTCTTCGCCCTGGGCCTCTTCGAATTCCTTCAGCGCGTTTAGCAGTTCCTGCAGGTTCCCCAAACGCCCCGCCGCCTCGGGATCCGTCTCGACCGCGTTTTCGATCCAGTCCCAATAACCGCTCCGCTGCATCGCGGCGTTCATCGCCTCGCTGGGGGAAAGGACCGCGAAATCGGCGCTCAGACGGTCGAGCACATGGGCGAGCTCCCGGGCTCCGCGCCGTCCGGAGGGCGAAAGGGTCGCGGCGGCCTCGGGATGCGAAAGCGCGTCGCGAAGCGTCAGGCCCGCGTCGCGGGCGAAAATCTTCAGGGCCTCTTCGGCGCTTTTTCCGATCCCGCGAGCGGGGACGTTCAATACCCGGGACAACGAAACGGAATCGGCCGGATTCAAGGCGGCGCGGGCGTATGACAGCACGTCCTTGATTTCCTTGCGCTCGTAGAACCGGACGGACCCGACGACTCGGTACGGCAGTTGGGCCAAGCTCAGCGCCTCTTCAAACGAGCGGCTCTGCGCGTTGGTCCGGTAGAACACGGCGATATCCTTGAGCGACGCCCCGTGATCGACGAGGTCCACGACGCGGCGCACGACGTATTTCGCTTCCTGCCGCTCGTCGGAAAGCTCCTCGACCTCGACCGGATCGCCTTCCGGCGCCTCGGTCCACAAGGACTTCGCGTGCCGCTGCCGGTTGTTCAAAATCACCGCGCCGGCCGCGTTGAGGATGTTCGGCGTCGAGCGGTAGTTCTGCTCGAGTTTGACGGTCTTCGCGTTCTTGAAATCGGACTCGAATTCCAGGATGTTGCGGATATGCGCGCCCCGCCAGGCGTAGATGCTTTGATCGGGGTCGCCGACGACGCACAGGTTCCGGTGCTTGGCCGCCAGCGTCTTGGTGATCACGTACTGCGCGTGGTTGGTGTCCTGATATTCGTCGACGAGCACTTCCCGGAAGAACTCCTGATAATAAGAGCGCACCCGCTCGTCGTTTTTGAGCAGATGGGCGGTTTTCAGCAGCAGATCCCCGAAATCGACCCCGCCGGCGGAGTCGAGCTTCTTCTGGTAGCGGGTATACACCTTCGCGACCGTCTCGCGGAACGAATCCGGCTGAGTCATCGCGTGAATCGCGTAGGATTCCGCGTCGAGCAAATCGTCCTTCGCGCGCGAGATCACGCTGACGTAAAGCCCGGCCTTGCTCTTTTCGTTGACGAGTCCCACTTCCTTAAGGGTCTCGGTGATAATGCGTTTCTGATCGGCGGCGTCGTACACCGTGAAATGGGGATGGAGCCCCGCCGCGGAAGCGTGCTTTCGCAGCATCCGGGCGGCGAACGCGTGGAAGGTATGCGCCCAGATCTTCGAGGCCTGTCCGGGCACGAGCGCGTCGATGCGCTTGCGCATTTCTTCGGCGGCTTTATTCGTGAAGGTCACCGCTAGAATCCGGTTGGCGGGAACCCCCGAATCGATCAAAGAGGCGATGCGGTGGACGATGACCCGGGTTTTTCCCGTGCCGGCGCCGGCGATCACCAACAACGGTCCGCCGCGGTATTCGACCGCCTGCTGCTGCTCGGGATTGAGCCCGGTTCCGACGGAGGAGGGCATGATCCAGTCATTTTACATGATGGGGACGGTGCGTGCCAGGGCGGAGATTTACGCACCTCAACATCCTGGGCCCTCATGCCCAAGCCGACCGCAGGCCTCCGGGGCCTGGCCCTTACCGCCCCTTAGCCGCAACACTATCCCATGCGACTCCTCATCCCCCTACTCGCCGCGACCTTGCTCCAAACCCCGCTTCACGCCGAAAACCCGTCCCCTCAAAAGAAAACCGATCTCGACCAATACCTGGAAAACCGCGGCCCCGCCGGCCGCGCCGAAGGTCTCGCCGCGTTTCTAAAAGAACACAAGCTCGAGAAGAACGCCGTTCTTTTAGGCGACCGAGAAGACTCCGCTTTGCTCGCCGAGGTTCCGATCGGTCCGGGCGCGCGCGCGGCGAGCGTCGGCAAGGAAGCTTCGGAGATCCCGTACCCGTTTCACGCCCAACTCTACAAGGCCGCGACCCGGATCGCCGCGAACCGCTCCGGCCCGGCGGGACGCGTGCTGACCGACTGCCTCAACGGGGTCTGTTCGGCGGGGGTCGCGGCGGCCAAAGAAATCCCCTACGGGGAGAAAACCCTCTTCGACGCGTTCGCGCAGAAAACCGCCAAGGACGGGCTCGACGCGCTGGAGAAGGCCTACGAACGGCGGCCGCCGGGCTTCGTCGCGAACCGGGTACCGTCCCGCGTGTACTCCCAGGTCAAGAAAGGCCTGGAAGACGAGACGATTCGCCGGGAACGGATCGAGCGGGCGGTGTTCGGAGCGATCGGAAACCCCGCGGTGCCCAAGCCCGACTACCCTTCCGACAACGCGATCGCCAACGAAGCGCTGGAAAGCACCTTGTTGTATAAATTGAGCAGAAAAAAGGATTGACGCCGCGGGGTCCTACTACAGAAGGTCTTTAGGAATGTCTGTTTCTAGGATGTTGATGGTGTGGGGGAAGAATTTCACATCCGTTCTGTAAATGTCGTAGATCGGCCTGTCGGCAGTAATGATCGTCAAACCTTTAGGCCCATGAATCCGGGCTAAATTCATCCCCATCGAGACGATCAAGACATCGAACGCGCTCGGGAAAGCGCCCTCCCGGAACGAGTGCTTCGCCGCCGCTTCATAGATTTCATCGGACCGGCGGATGTGTCTTCGCGAAAGTTCGTAGGAATAGAGGAGCTTGCTGTCGACAACATCGTCGAGGAACGCTTCGCGGAATTTATCAAACGCCTCCCTCGCGTCGGATGCGCGTCCGCCGTAAATCTTCTCCTGCCAGCATTTCTTCGCGAAGGCCTTCAGCACTTCCGCCACGCAGAAGTTGGGAACGAAGAGAAAAACCTTCTTCGCGGCGCAGCACGCCATCAACTCGCCGATTCTCCGCCGAACGCTCCTATCCTCCCCATCGTCGCAATAATAGGGAACGAGAACGTTCGCGTCGAGAAGGAAGTAGTGCACGACCGACGGCCGCTACGCGTGAGCCGTCTGTCGTTTCTTGGGACGGGGGAGGGAGTCGATCCGCCGGATGTGATCCTTCCACTCCTTAGGGAGGGTCCGGAACTTTCGTTCACCCAACTTTTTTCTGAATATTCCGCGGACTGTCATAGCAGGCCTCCCGAATCGGCCTTCGAACCGATTATAACTGCATACCGAAACGGCGACAAGGGACAATGGTCGCACACTTCAATACGATCGACTCCCCGCAATTGTTCCCAAGCGGTTCTAAGAAAACAGCTTGCCGATGAAGTGGCCCAGAAGGCCGCCGAGCAAAGCGCCCGCGATCGCGCCGATCGGACCCCCCAAGGCGCCGCCGAGGATCGAACCGGCCGAGGCGCCGAGAGCGCCGCCGTAATCGCCCTTCGCGTACAAGTAGCTGATCCCGAGTCCCATCGCGGCCCCGCCGAGCGCGCCCACCAGGCCGTAGCTCAACGCGCCCTGCAAGCCCCCGAGCGCGGCGCCCGCCGCATACGAGGCCCACTTGGGAAATTTGGACTCGCTGCGCCCTTCTTCCGAGGCCGGCAGCTGCGGTCCGGGGACGGCGACGGCCCCGGAATCGGCGATTTTCTTGGGAGCGATCAGGCCGGTGCCGCGATACTCCGTGTCTCCCGCGTAGACCGTCCCGTCGGCGGCTCCCCCCTCGAAGGCGCTGCGCGTGTTGGCCTTGGCCCCCTCTATAGAGGAGGCCTGAATCCCCGCCTGGGAGTTTAAATGAGCCGCGCCCGCTCTCTGGAGGATCGCTCCATCGGCGTAGGCAAACGCCGGCATGAGAAGCGCGCAGAGAACGAACGCGGGGAGGGATGTGCGTGTCATCCTACTGAAAGGATGGCCGTGGAATCCTTCCCCACCCAGGGTAGTTGGGGAAGGAGGGGTAGGCCTCCCGAATAGGCCCTATGGGGGTTACTCTTTCTTAAACATCGGGGCCAGCGGGGAGTACGACGGGGCCCCGGGGTAAATCGGGTTATGGACGAAACCGCGGACCCAGGAGCGCTCGACGCGCGCCCATTGTTCGGTGAACAAAGCGATAAACGGCAGCGTCTCAAGCCAGCGCCTGCGGATTTTCGCGTACAACTCTGCCCGTTTGTCGGGGTCGGGTTCCCCGCGCGCGGAATCAATCAGGCGATCGGTTTCCGGGTCGCCGAAGCCGAAGTTGGACTGGTAAAAACCGCCCGAACGGAGCATCGGCCGGGCCATGTTGTGCGGATCGGCGTAATCCGCGCGCCAGCCGCCGAAATAGAGAGGGATCGCCCTCTTCTTGAGCATGTCGGCCAAGGTCGGATAGGCGAACTCGCGAACTTCGATCACGAACTTTGGATTGATCTTCCGCGCGGCGGCCGCGATCTGCCGGGCGACGACGCCGTCGGAATCCTTCCACGACGCGTACGGCAAAACGAGATGAAAGCCCCGCTCCCAAACGCGTCCCCGGCGGGCGCTTCTAAACAGCGCCTCGGCCTTCTTCAGGTCGTACCGGTACGGGGGAAGCTCCGTGTCATAGCCCGGCATCCCGCGCGGGATGAAGCCGGTCGCGCGTTCGGCGTTGCCGCGGTAGACCTGATCGATCAACCCCTCGTAATCGATCAAATGCGCGAACGCCTCGCGGATGGCGCGGTCCTTAAAGAAATCCGGCCCGACGCCTTCTCCAGCGAAGCGGCTTTCCTTAGTGTTGATCGAAGCGTTGAAATAAAGGGCCTGCACGCCGAGCACAGGCAGCCCCTCAATAACGCGGACGCCGCCGGCGCCGCGCAGCAAAGAAAGCTGGGTAGGATCGGCGTGCATGGAATCCGCGTCGCCGTTGAGCAGCATCAATCGCTTGGTGTTGAAGTCCTCGTTCTTGATCAGACGGACCGCGGACAACTTCGCGGGCGTTCCCCAATACTGCTCGTTGCGCTCGAACACGATCTCATCTTGCTTGCGATCCCAGCGCGCGAGGCGAAACGGTCCCGTGCCGTTGGTCTCGAAATGAAACGGGAAGTCCTCCGATTTCGAGCCGTTAAGTCTCGGCCAGTCCTCTCGGGTGCCGTCCCAGTCCCCGCGCGCAACCGCCCATTCCTTGTCGACGACGACCCCCCAGCGGGCGATCACGGACAAAAACGGCGCGAACGGGCGTTCGAGCCGGACGACGACGGTATTTCCTTCCACGGAAACCGCCCGCGACACGCGCGCGAAGACATCGCTTCGCGGCGCTCCACCCTCGTCCTGCGTCGAACCAAGACCGGTGACGGCTTCCAACAACAGAGACGAGGGCCCGCCCGCGCGGTCGGCCAGCATAAAGCGCATCAAGGAATAGCGGGCGTCTTCCGGGCTCAACTCCCCTCCGTCGTGAAAGCGGACGCCTTCGCGGATCGGGAAGCGGAACACCGTCCCCCCTTCCTCCGGGGACGGCACCTCCGTCGACAGCAGCGGCCCGAAACGGGAGAGATCCCCGGCGGGGTTCTCGATCAAGGTTTCGTAGACGTTGTACTTGACGAATAGATCGCTCCCGCCGTAGGCCGAGGCGGGATCGAGCGACCGGGCGGTGATTCCGGTCAGCATCACGAGCGTATCGGGGTTTTTGACGGCGGCGGAGACCGGACCCGCGAGCGCGGCGAGCGCAAGTAAGAAGAAGCGCACTACTTCCAGTCGTCGGTACGATGATAGCGCGACAAACCGGCGGCGTCCCACTCGTCGCTCTCGGGGGCGGCGACGATCCCCACCGCGCGCAGCGCCTGGTCGACCGGCCGGTCCTGCAAGCCGGCTTCGCGCGGGTCCCAGATCGAATCGTCGATGATCGGTCCCTTGTCGATGCGCCCGTCCAGGTAGAGCACACTCGCTTGGTGGCTCTTGCCGCCGCCGTATTCGGCCTCGATGTACACCACGGGACCGGAGACCGATTCCTCCGCGGCGAGTCCGGCGACTCCGGCCGACAGCCGCAGTCCCTCGAAGGGAAACGCGATGTCCTCGCCGAGTTCGTGTTCGAACGCCTCGGTCAGCGGAAAAAGCCCGAGATCGTCGACTAAATCGACCACCCGCGCCGAGTCGAACTTATGCGCGAGCTCGGTCAAAATGACCTTCTTGGCGACCAGCGCCCGAATCTCGAACGGCATGGGCCTATAGTCTAACGAAAATTTCGATCCCTGCCAGCCCCCCCGGCTCCTTGACACCCCACGGGAGGCCCTCTATACTCGGGATTGAGCTTGATCATGAAAAGCGTCGTCTTTTCCTTGCTTCTTACAGCCGTCGCCGCGTCGGCGGGAGCGCGCTACCAGGATCCATGGGCGCGTCCGAGCCGCGAACCTGAAGACCCCGCTCCGGATGTCAGCACCCGCCGCTTAGCGCCGCTATGGCGGCAGTTCCTCCGCGCGGCGAACGGCGGCGACGTGGAAGGCAGCGCCGCGGCGTTCGGCCGCCTGGCCGACGAGCTTGGACGGCAGTCTCGGCCGCTGATTGCCGAAATCATGAAGGAATACGGCGGGCGGAACCCGTCCGACCAGGAGATCCGCCGCATGCGCCGCCGCCTGTGGCGCGAGTACGCGCTGAGAAACGCCGACGATCCCCGCGCGCATATCGGACTGGGAGACGCGTCTGTGGGCGACGACTATGTCTTCGCCGTTCTTTCCTACTCCCGCGCGATCGATTTGGGAGCCCAAACCCCCGGGGTCTATTACGGCCGCGGCCTCGCCGCCGATCGGGCCGGAGATCACGAGCTCGCGCATTTCGACGCGCAGCGCGCGCTCGCGATGGACCCGAAGGACGCGCGCGCCGAGGCGCTGGTCAAGCTCACGACGGGGCGCCCCTCCGACGTCCGCATCGACTTGAAAACAGGCAAGACCCGCGCCGCCTCCGGCGCGGGGCCGCCCCCCGGGCTCGTCTCCGCCGGAGCGGGCCGGCCGGTCGAGCCGGGAGCGGCGCGCGTAGAAAAGACGGTTGTCACGCCTGAGGGGCGCGCGACGACTCAAACGCCGGTCGCCCGTTCAGACGCGCTGTCGGCGAGCGCTCAGAAAAGCCTTCGCATGGGAGACGCCGAAGCGGCGCTGCGCGCGGCCATAGCGGCCGTCTCGCTCAACCCGCTCAACGCGCGCGCGCACAATCTTCTCGCTACGGCGCGCCTGCGCAAAGGCGACTCGAAGGGAGCGTTGACCAGCGCCGAACGCGCGCTCGCCATCGACCCGAACAACGCGGGAGCGCTGGTCACGAAATCCTGGGCGGAAAGCGGACTCGGGAAATACGACCGCGCGCTGACGGCGGCGGAACGCGCGCTCGCACAAGACCCGATGAACGCGTTCGCCCACGCCGGGAAAGCCCGGGCCTACGGCGGACTCGGAAAACGCGAAGAAATGGTCGACGCGCTCTCAAACGCGGCGCGGCTCGATCCGCGTTTTTCCGGCGTCGCCGAAAACGCGGCCCGCCTGCCGAAGGGGGCCGACACGGAATTGTTGTTCTCGGGAATCATGGACGCGCGAAAGCCGTACCGGGAAAAGAAGGACGCTGAAAGCGGGGCCGGACGGCTGCTGGGAATGATCCTCGCCACTCTCGCCGGAGGCGTCCTGATCGCGCTGGGCGTCTCGCATATCCTGAGCTCGGAGAGTCGCGGAAAAATCGGAAGCACCATTTCCAACCTGATTCGCAGGCGCGAAGCCTCCGGCGAACCGCCGCACGGAGGCTCGATCGACCAATTCGAACTCGGCAAGGTTCTCGCGACGGGAGGGATGGGCGTCGTTTACGAGGCCGTCGACACCGCGCTCGGGCGAAAGGTCGCGGTCAAGAAAATGCGCGGGGAGATTCGCGACGATCCGAAGCTGCGTGCGGCGTTTTTGAAGGAAGCGAACCTGCTCGGGCGCCTGCTGCATCCCAATATCGTCCAAATCTACACCGTCGTCGAGAAAGGTCCCGATCTCTACCTCGTCTTCGAATTCGTTCCCGGCCGCACGCTGAAGGAAATCCTGGCACAACGCGGGGCGCTCGAACTGCGGCAAGCGCTCGGGGTGCTCCAGGGGGTCTGCGCCGCGCTCGATTACGCCCACACGCGGCTGATCATCCATCGCGACGTCAAGCTCGAGAACTTCATGCTTACCGACGATGGAACGGTCAAGGTGATGGATTTCGGACTCGCCCGGCACGCACCCGACGCGATGAAGACCATGGCCTCGACGATTTGGGGAACCCCCGCCTACATGGCGCCCGAAGCCGAAGAAGGCGAGATCCGCGTCGAATCGGATCTATTCGCGCTGGGAGTCTGTCTCTACGAACTCACGACCGGGAAGACCCCGTTTTCGGGAACGCCGGGGGCAATGTACAAGGCCAAGGACGCCGGGAAGTTTGATCCGCCCACGGCTCTCAATCCCGCGCTGCCCGCAGGGCTCGACGCGTTTATGAAAAAGGCCTTGGCCCCGAAAGCCGCCGACCGGTTCCGGAACGCCAAGGAATTTTGGGCCGCCCTCCAGACGCTCGCGCCGAAAGCCTGATCAGGCCGGCCCTCTTGATAACTCCCACGAAGGCCGGCACAGCGGGGCTTCCGCCCCGCTAGGCCGGCCCTCTTGATAACCCCCACGAAGGCCGGCACAGCGGGGCTTCCGCCCCGCTAGGCCGGCCCTCTTGATAACCCCCACGAAGGCCGGCACAGCGGGGCTTCCGCCCCGCTAGTAGATGCGCTGAAGCAGCGCGACCGATTCCATGTGATCGGTGTGCGGGAACATGTCGACGCCTTCGATCTTGCGCACGTCGTAGAGCTCGGAAAGCCTGCGCAGATCCTCGACCATCGCCTTCGGGTTGCAGGACACGTAGACGATCCACGCGGGAGACAACTCCTTGAGCGCCGGCACCGCCTTCGGATGCAGCCCGGAGCGAGGCGGATCGGCGACGACGACGTCCACATCGACGCTCTGCGCCGCGAAGCCCGGAAGCAGATCTTCGACCTTGGCGGCCATGAACTCCGCGTTCTTCACGCCGTTGAGCTCCGCGTTGTGGCGCGCGTCGTCGACGGCTTCCGCGATCACCTCGACGCCCATCACGCGTTCGGCGAGGTCCGCGAGCGAGAGCGCGATCCCCCCGTTGCCGCAGTACAGATCGAGCAAGGTGTTCGGCCGGATGTCCTGCACCCAGTCGCGGATCAGGCCGTAGAGAAACTCCGCGCCGCGCGTGTTCGTCTGGAAAAAGGCGTATGGGGAAACGCGATAGGTCTTCCCGAGCACCTTCTCGGTGAGGAAGCCGTCGCCGGCGAGGGTCTCCAGCTTCTCGGCGAAGGCATGATCGCTTTTCCCCTCGTGAATCCCGTGAAGCACCGTCGCCTTGGGATAAACCGAACGAACGGCCTTCACGAACGAGTCCGCGGGGAATTCTCCCTTCGTCGTGACGAGGTTTACGAGGCGATCCCCGGTGTTCTTGCCGTGGCGAACGACAAGATGACGCAAAAATCCCTTGTGCTTGTGCAGGTTGTACGGCGCGAGCTTATGCTCCACCGCCCACGCGTGAACGGAATCGAGAAGCTTCGAAACGTCTTCATTCATCAAATGGCACTCGGTCAGGTTCATCACGCGGTCCCAGCGGTTGCGGACCTTGAGCCCTAGGAGCATCGGGTCCCCGCCGTTCTCCGGAACCGGATACACATCCTGGAAGGAAAACTCCATCTTGTTGCGGTAGTACCACGAGTCGGGAGACGGGTGCAGCGGGATCTCCGTCTGCCATTCGATCCGGTCCAAGAGCTCTTTGAGCACCGCGCCCTTCTTCTTGAGCTGGTCCTCGTAGGAGATGTCCTGCAAACGGCAGCCGCCGCACTCGCCGAAGTGGGCGCAGCGGGGGTCGATCGCGGTGAATTCGCTCTCAGTTGTTAAACTTGAAGAAACAGACATCGCCGTCCTTAACCACGTATTCCTTGCCTTCCGAACGGATCTTTCCCTTCTCCCGAAGCGCGCTCTCGCTGCCCAAGGCGACGAGATCCGCGTAGGCGTAGACGTCCGCCCGGATGAAGCCCTTTTCGAAATCGGTATGAATCACGCCCGCCGCCTGGGGAGCGGTCATCCCCCGCACGATGGTCCAGGCGCGGACCTCGTCGGGTCCGCCGGTGAAGTAGCTTTGAAGTCCGAGCAAATCGTACGCCGCGACGATCACGCGCTCCAAGCCGGTCTTCTCGACGCCCAGATCCTCGAGGAATATCCCGCGCTCCTCTTCCGGCAGCTGCAGGATTTCCGCCTCGATCTTGCCGCAGAGCGCGACGGATTTCGCGCCCCGGGCTTCGGCGACCTTGGCGAAGTCCGCGAGCACCGCGGGATCGGGCTTTTCGTCGGTATTGCCCACATACAGCACCGGCTTGGACGTCAGCAGAAAAAATTCCTTGAGTTCGTCCTCACGGTATCCGGCCGCCCGCGCGAGCCCGCCGCCGTTGAGAGTCTCCTTGACCTTTTTCAGGCGATCGAGGCTCTTGATCGCCTCCTTGTCGCCGCTGCGCGCTTTTCCCTCAAGCTTGTCGATCTGCTTGTCCGCGCTCGCCAGATCGGCGAGGATCAACTCGGTTTCGATGACTTCGATGTCGCGCACCGGGTCCACTTCGCCGAGCGTGTGCACGACGTCCTCATCTTTAAAGAGGCGCACCACGTGGATGATCGCGTCGACCTCGCGGATGTTGGCGAGAAACTTATTGCCGAGCCCCTCTCCCTGGGAGGCGCCCTTCACAAGCCCCGCGATGTCCACGAAATTGACCGCGGCCGGAGTCGTTTTCTTCGGTTTGAATATCTCGCTCAGGCGTCCCAGGCGGTCGTCCGGGACGAGAACGACGCCCACGTTGGGCTCGATGGTTGTAAAGGGATAGTTGGAGCTCGCCGCATGACCCGCGGTCAGGGCGTTGAAGAGCGTCGATTTACCGACGTTCGGAAGGCCGACGATTCCGATTTCCATACCGGCGCGGTCCTATCTTACCAAACCCGACGCTAACTTTCGACGGGTTTTCCGGATTCGGTCCACGCGCGCCACCCCCCCGCCAGAGAAAAAACCTCGCGATAGCCCATCTTCTGCAACGCGTCGGCGGCGAGCGCCGAGCGAAACCCGCCCCCGCAGTAAAGCACCACAGTCCGGCCCGGTTCGGGACACAAGCCCTCGATGTCCCGCTCGAGAATCCCTTTTCCGCAGTGGACGGCGCCGGGAAGCCTGCCGGCTTCCCACTCGCGGTCCTCGCGCACGTCCACGAGCAGCAGGTCTTCCCCTTCATCGCGACGGCGCACGAGTTCGTCCGCGCCGATCTCGCGGACGCGCGTCAGGGCGTCTTCGACGATTTTAAGAAAACCGGGAGCGTGCTTCACTCCCTCATTATAGGATTTTGGGGAACGCTCTACTTCTTCGCCTTCGCTTCGAGCGCCTTGAGATCGTGGTAGCTGTCGCAGACGGCGACGTAGGCCTTCGTCGCGTTCTGTCCGGAGGCGTGCAGCGCGTCGAGACTGTCGTTGACCGAACCGTTCATCCCGTTGATGGTGATCAGCGCGTTCTCCGAATACAACAGCGTCTCAGTCATCGCGCGGAACACCGCCGGCTTCGCGGGGATTTCGGGGTAGCCCGGACCCTTCTCGCTGATCTGGGAGTTCAACTCCTTGAACTTCCGCACGCCGGCGAGGGCCGCGGTCTGAACCGTCTTGTGCGGCGTTTGCTTGCCCGCGACGGACCCCACCCGCGCGATCGCCCCCGGCATCTTCGACGAGATGGAATCCAGGTCGTTCTGAATGCGGATCGCGATGCCCTCCAAGCTTCCCGCCCGGGCGGCCTGCTTCGGATCCGGATGGGCCCTCAGGCCGTCGATCACCGGCCCGAAGGCGGCGCCGGTCATGTCGGCCCCCGCCTTCGCCTCGATCCCGACGTTCTTCGCCCGGCGCAGACCCGCGTCCATCAAATCCTGCCCCGCGAGCGACAGCGTTCGGTACTCGGTGGTGACCTGCTTATTCTCGTAACGACCGCCGCCGAAAATGTTCGGAACCCAAACCTTCTGAGTCACGGTCTGCTTCATCGTGCAGTTATTGGGAAGATACTTGGCCTTCACCGCCCCATCGGCCATGTCCTTCACCGCGGAATCCAAACGCGCGCGAAGCCCGTCTTTCCCCCCGATGGAATGCTTCGTGTCCACCAAAAGGGAGCGCGCCTCGGGCAGGTCCGAGAATTCCTTGATCTTCTTGTCGACCGCCGTCTCGAGCGACTTCAAGGCGAGCGACTGAACCTTCAGCGCGGCCGCCTGAGCGGTCGCGCTCGCGCGCTGGCGATTGAGCATCGGCAGCGCGACGCCGGTGCGATAGGTCGCCGCCGCGTCGTAATGGGCCTTCGCCTGATTCTTCAATTGGGTCTTCGTCGCCGGAGAAACCGGCCTGTCCCCCGATTTTCCGGAAGAACCGGAACCGAACATATCTCCGCGTTCGGCCCCTCCGGAACCGCCTCCCGGAAACTGAAGAGCGTTGCCGCCCCCCTTCCCCGCCGCGCCGGCCTGTTCGAACGCGCTGCGCGCGCCCGATCCGCCCGCCCCGGCCGGCGACCCCGATCCGGCGGCAGCCCCTCCGAGAAATGCCGATTGGCCGGAGCCGAGAGTGCCGGCGCCGGTCGCGGAAGCTTGACGGTTCGGATTGGATCCGGGGATCAACCGCGCCCCGCCTCCGGATGAACCCCGCGCGAACGAGCGGTCCGGCATCTGGCCGCGAACGGCCGGGGTGGTTCCGCCCGCCGAGGCGAGAAGCGCCGACTCGGTTTTCTGCTGCACGGGAGCCCCGGACGCCGCGCCCGCGGGGGCGCCGTAGCCGGTCGAGACGAACTTCCCGTTCGCCGAGGAAGGATTGAAACCGTTGAGCGCGCCGCCCTGCGCTTGGATGTGTTCTTGGACGAGCGCCGTCGAGTCCGGGACGGCGTCATCATGAACGCTCGGAGATTCGTGTCCCGGAAGTCCTGCCGGCGCGTCCTGGCGCCGCTCAGGCGCTTCGGCGCCTTGAGAGGAACCGGTTTGCGCCGACTCGGCGGCGGGACTCGCGAGCGCAACGGCGACCTTGGGCCCCGCGTCCTTCGAATTCGTCAGATTGAGGCTGTCCGCACGCCCGGAAAGCCCTGCGGCCGCGGAGGCGCTGGAGAAGGGGCGGCGCACTTCGAGTTCCGCCTTCGCGGTTTTCGTCCACTTGGACTGCCCGCTTTCCGTGCGGACCATCTCGGTCGAAGCGCCCGGGCCGAGCATCCCGACCGCCCAGACTCCGATCACGACCGCACCCATCGCTCCGAGCGCGGCGAACATCAGTTTCGGATCTTGAAAGATCCGGTCCGTCAGAGCGGCTTTTTTGGGACCCGGCATGGCGCAGCCCCCCCTAGTACTTTCCTTTATATACGCGGATTTGAGATCACGCCAGAGGGTTTACCGAAGATTTACCTTCCCTCGGAGATCGAGTCCGGAAAGCGAAAATCCGAAGGCTTCGACAGAATTTCTTCAGATTCGAAGCAGAAGAAAATTCGACAGCTCCGGCATACTGACCGGCATGAGACGGCCGATACCGATGATGGCGTTCTTACTCTCTCTAATCTGCCTCAGCGCGGCCGGTGCCCGCGCCCAGGGAATGAGCACGGTTCTGACGCCGGAATTGCAGCGAACAGCGCGGCAACTCGCGCTGGGAGACGGGGCCGCGCATGTTGAGGGGCTCAACGCACTGGGGATCAATCCGGCCGCCCTCACGGTCCCCCGGGGCGAGATACTGGCCCAATTCCAGTACCTTTCCCAGGAAACCGCGGTAGGAATGATCGGAGCGGCATACCCGCTGAACGCGTTCGACGCGAAAGAAACCCTCGCCGTCTCGCTTCTCGAGATGCGCTCGAGCGGCTTCGACCGGCGGGACTCCTTCGGCAAGGCGTCCGGAAATTTTTCCATCGTGGACCGCCTCATCGGCGTATACGTGAGCCGCCCGTTCCAATTCGACGGCGACGGTCCTGCTCTGGATCTGGGAATCGGCTATAAACTGCTCCTCTCCCGAATTGACTCGTACGGCGCCTCGGCTCACGCCGCCGATGCCGGGGCGCGTCTTTCCTTCAAATCCCTTCCCCTGACGCTCGGCGTGTCCGTTCGCAATCTAGGGAAAGGTCCCGCCTACATTGACCAAGAGTCCCGCCTCCCCACGAGCTATCTGTTCTCGGTCGCGTATCGCGCCGGGACCCCGTTAACCGTTACGGCGAGCGCAAATCGGAGGGTCAGGACCCGCGCGAACGAATTCTCACTGGGATTTGAGGCCTGGTCCGACGCTCCGCTGACTCTTCGGGCGCACTACTCCTTCGTCGCCGACGGCGCGGAAGGAGCGGGCCTTGAGAATCTCGCGGGGGGCGTGGGGCTGAATCTCGGGCAAGGACTATCGCTGGACTACGGGTTCCAACCGTTTGCCGGGCCGCTTCGCGCGGCGGGAGCGGGACGCAAAAAGATCACCGCCCGCGATCCCCGGTTGACGAGCGCACTGGAACGTCTGATCGAACCGGACACGCGGGGCGATCCAGAGACACCGCTGCGCTGGACCTGCAAGAGCACACGGACTCTGGCCGCGCAACTCACCCGGCGGAGGCACCCAATCAGTCACATGAAAGTCGCCCAACTCCTCCACGCGCAGGGGTACAGCCTGCAGGGCAACCGCAAGACGGAAGAGGGCGCCGACCATCCCGACCGGGACGCGCAGTTCCACCACATCAACAAGCAGGTCAAACGCATCTTGGCGAAAGGCGCCCCCGTCATCTCGGTGGACACCAAGAAGAAGGAACTGGTTGGCAACTACGCGAACGCTGGACGGCAATGGCGCCCGAAGAAGAATCCTGCCAAAGTCCAGGGACACGACTTTCCAGACCCGGAGGTTCCCCGGGCGTATCCCTACGGCGTCTATGACATCGATCGCAACAGAGGTTTCGTGAGCGTGGGGATCGATCACGATACGTCCGCTTTCGCTGTAGCGTCCATCCGAGGATGGTGGCGGCATGAGGGCCGACGGCTGTATCCCGGAGCGAAGGATGTCCTAATCACAGCGGACGCCGGAGGCAGCAATGGGCGGCGGCGGCGACTGTGGAAGCTGGAGCTACAGACCCTGGCGGATGAAACAGGCCTCTTCATCACCGTTTGCCATTTCCCGCCGGGAACGAGCAAATGGAATAAGATCGAACACCGGCTGTTCTCTTTTATCTCCTCCAACTGGCGCGGCGAACCGTTGCGAGACTATGAGACGATCGTCAAGTTGATTTCTCGGACGGTCACGGCCAAAGGTCTTAAGGTGACCTGCCGCCTCGATCGGCGGAAATACCCGATCGGCCGCAAGGTAACAGACGAAGAGATGCTGCTGTTGAATCTGCAGCGCCATAAGAGGTTCCACGGGGAGTGGAACTACACCATCCGACCCAGGACGAAGCTCTGATTGATACCTTTATTTATTTACATGACCTTACCTGAACGAGTTCGCTTTTAGGTTCAACCGGCGCCACAACCTTTTCGCCGCCTTCCAGTCCATGCTCGGGATCGCCGGGAAGGTCGAGGGACCGACGCGAAACGCCCTCTACGCCACCGGGTCGGGAGCAGTTCTTTCACGCCAAACCCCACACGGGGCGGCGATGGTAGAGGCTGGTTTCAAGTAGCGGATATGCAGGTTACAAAATGCCTACGAAAAATAAAAAAAAAACAAGAAATCAAACTGTTAGAATTCAAACCGAGGACGCCAATGTCATTACATCCAATATTAGCCGATTCGGGGCAGAGCCAAAGACGGATGGCCAGTTGTCCCCCATCTGCCGGCGGGTACTCCATCAGACACACGGAATACGACTGGGCGCTCAACGAGCGCAAGACAAAACCCTCAGGGGCGGCAGAAAAATGAAGACAAAGGAAATAAATGCTTCCGCAGACCAGCGGATGGAGACGCTTTGCATCAATACCATCCGCACCCTGTCCATGGATGCGGTCGAGCAGGCCAAATCCGGCCATCCGGGAACCCCGATGGCCATGGCACCGGCGGCTTATTGCCTCTGGCAGCAGTTCTTGCGTTTTGACCCGGACGATCCCATCTGGCCAGACCGGGACAGGTTCGTTCTCTCCATAGGCCACGCCTCTACGCTTCTATATTCCTTGTTGCACCTCTGCGGCGTCAAGGCAGTCAACCCTCAGTATGAAAGGCTGGGCAGCCCGTCGGTCACTCTGGATGACATCAAGCGATTTAGGCAATTGGAGAGCAAATGTCCGGGCCACCCTGAATACCGTTGGACCTCCGGCGTGGAAACGACGACGGGCCCCCTCGGACAAGGCGTAGCCACCAGCGTCGGCATGGCCGTCGCGGGGCTCTGGATGGCGCAGATCTTCAACCGCCCCGGCTTTGACATGTTCGGGCACAAGGTTTACGCGCTTTGCGGCGACGGCTGCATGATGGAGGGGGTGACCTCGGAGGCGGCCTCCTTGGCCGGACACCTCAAGCTCTCCAACCTTTGCTGGATTTACGACAACAATGGGATCACCATCGAGGGCTCCACCAGCCTGTCTTTGAGCGAGGACGTTTGCGTGCGGTTCATGGCCTATGGCTGGCAGGTGACGCGGGTCAAGGATGCCAACGACCTCGGCATGCTCACGCGGGCCTTTCAAACCTCCCAAGATACCGATGACCGGCCGACCTTGATCATCATCGACAGCCACATCGGCTACGGCGCCCCGCATAAACAAGACACGAGCGCGGCGCACGGCGAGCCCCTGGGCGAAGAAGAAATCCGGTTGGCCAAGCGCAACTACGGCTGGCCCGAGAACGCGAAGTTCCTCATTCCCGACGGAGTGCGGGAGCATTTTGCGGAAGGTCTCGGCAAGCGCGGCCGCGCGCTCCGCCGTGATTGGATGCGCAAGTTTGAGGAGTACAAAGCCCGCTATCCAGAACCGGCGGATCAGCTTTACCGGATGCAGCATCGCCAGTTGCCGGAAGGCTGGGACAAGGATTTGCCCGTTTTTCCCCCTGACTCGAAGGGATTGGCCGGACGGGATGCTTTCGGCAAGGTCCTCAACGCGGCGGCCAGGCGCCTTCCCTGGCTGATCGGCGGTTCGGCGGATTTGACGCCCTCCACCAAGACTCGGCTGGCGTTCGAGGAAGCGGGCGACTTCTCGGCGAAAAATCGCGCCGGCCGCAATCTCCATTTCGGCGTCCGCGAGCATGCCATGGCGGCAATCTTAAACGGGCTTTCGCTCTCCAAGGTCCGCCCGTTCGGCTCGGGTTTTCTCATCTTCAGCGACTATTCGCGCCCCGCGATCCGCTTGAGCGCCTTGATGGAACTTCCCGTCCTCTACGTCTTCACGCATGATTCGATCGGCGTGGGCGAGGATGGCCCCACGCATCAGCCGGTCGAGCAACTGGCCTCCTTGCGGGCGATCCCGGGACTGATCACGATCCGGCCCGCCGATGCCAACGAGGTGGCGGAGGCCTGGCGCGTCATCGCCCCGCTGCGGCATAGCCCGGTCGCGCTCGTGCTGTCCCGGCAAGCGTTGCCGACCTTGGATCGCTCCAAGTACGCTCCGGCCTCGGGCCTGGCCCAGGGCGCCTACGTGCTGGCCGATGCTCCCAAGGGCAAGCTGGAGGTCCTCCTATTGGCCAGCGGAAGTGAGGTGGCGCTGTGCCTTCAGGCTTACGAAGAACTTCAAGCCGAGGGCATCGGGGCCCGCGTGGTGAGCATGCCGTCCTGGGAGCTCTTCGAGCAACAGAGCCGGGAATACCGCGACAAGGTCCTTGCGCCCGATATAACCGCGCGCGTCGCGGTCGAGCAGGCCTCCACTTTCGGCTGGGAGAGATATGCCGGCAGCCGCGGCCGCATCATCGGCATGAAGACGTTCGGGGCCTCGGCCCCCCTCAAGGAATTACAGACAAAATTCGGGTTCACGCCCGAGAAGATAGCCGCAGCCGCCAAGGAACTATTGGCCGGATCAAGGAGAAAATAAAGATGAAGAACCCTTTGAAAGAGCTGGCTCAGTTCAAGCAAAGCCCCTGGTACGACAATTTAAGGCGCAGCCTGATCACCTCGGGCGAGCTGGAGAGACTGATCAAGGAGGATGGGCTGAAGGGTTTGACGTCTAACCCCACCATTTTCGAGCAGGCCATCGCCGGGAGTTCCGATTACGACGAAACCTTGGGACTACTTGTCCGTCGGGGAGAAAGAGACCCTAAAAAGATCTTCGAAACTTTGGCGGTCCATGACATTCGTCACGCGGCGGATATATTCCTTCCCGTTTACAAAGAAACGGGCGGCGCGGACGGCTTCGTGAGCCTGGAGGTTTCGCCCGATCTGGCCCATGATACGGAAGGCACTCTGCGCGAAGCCAGGCGTCTCTTTTCGGAGATCGGCCGCCCCAACGTGATGATCAAGGTCCCGGCGACTCTTGCGGGCATCCCCGCCATCGAGCAGCTGATCGGCGAGGGCATCAACGTAAACGTCACCTTGATATTCTCCCTGGAGCGCTACGAAGCGGTGGCCGGCGCCTACTTGGCGGGTCTTGAGCGTCTGGCCAAGTCCGGCAAGCAGCTTGCGCAGGCGGCTTCGGTCGCCAGCTTCTTCATCAGCCGAATCGACGCCGCGGCGGATAAAAAATTGGAGGAGAAAATATCCGGAGCGCAGGACCCCGCGGCGCGAGCGTCCCTCCAGTCCCTCCTGGGAAAGACCGCCATCGCCAATGCGAAGGTCGCCTATCAGACATTTAAAACGATCTTTTCCTCCGCTCGCTTCGAGGCTCTTCAAGACAAGGGGGCCAAAGCGCAACGGGTCCTGTGGGCGAGCACCGGAACCAAGAACCCCAGCTACAGCGACGTGTACTACGTTGAGGAGTTGATCGGCCCCGACACCGTCGACACCATCCCTCCGGCCACCTGGAACGCTTTCAGAGATCACGGGAAACCCCGGGCCAGCCTGGAAGAAGACGTGGAGGGCGCCCAAGATGTCCTGGCCCGGCTGAAAGCGGCCGATGTGAGCTTAGGCGCGATCACCGCCAAACTCGAGGCGGACGGCGTAAAATCATTCGCCGATTCCTTCGGGGCCCTGCGGCGATGCATAACCGCAAAAGTCGAGATGATCCGGGCCGGGGCCGGCCGCAAACCCTCGGCCGCGCTGGGTAACTTCCAGAAGGCCTTCGAGGAATCAATCCAGTCCCTTAAGCAGGGAAAGGCGGCCGATCGCTTATGGAGAAAGGACGCTTCCCTGTGGAAAAGCGACCCAAAGCACCAAGCGATCATCAAAGATGCTCTGGGCTGGCTGGACATGCCGGAGGCCATGGCGGAGAAGGCCGATGAGCTCAAGGCATTCGCGGAGGAGGTCCGCAAAGACGGCATCACCCATGTGCTCTTGCTGGGCATGGGGGGATCGAGCCTTGCCCCCGAGGTGTTCCGCCGGACTTTCGCTCCGAGGCCCGGGTTTCCCACTCTGCATGTGCTCGACAGCACCGATCCCGAGGCGGTTCTGCTCGCCGAGCGCGAAACGGAACCGGCAAAAACACTCTATATCGTGGCCAGCAAGTCAGGAACCACGACCGAACCACTCCGGTTTTTCGATTACTTCTACTCCAAGGCACGCGCCGCCAAGGGCGAGGACGCCGGGAAGCATTTTGTGGCCATCACCGATTCGGATTCCTTCTTGGAGAAACTCGCCAGGGAGAAGGGCTTCCGCCGCGTCTTCATCAACCCCTCATACATCGGAGGCCGCTACTCGGCTCTTTCCTACTTCGGCCTGGTACCCGCCGCGTTGATGGGCGTAGACATCTCCACCTTGTTGGATCGCGCGCAGAGACTGTCAAACGCCTGCGCTTCCTGCGTGCCGCCCTCCGAGCACCCTGGCCTGTGGCTGGGAGCCGTCCTTGGAACCTTGGCGCTCAAGGGACGGGACAAGGTGACGTTTCTGGTGTTGCCCGAGATCTCCAGCCTGGGCCTTTGGCTCGAGCAGCTTCTGGCGGAAAGCACGGGGAAAGAAGGGAAAGGCGTCATCCCTATTTCCGGGGAACCCATAATGTCTCCGGAAAAATACGGCAACGACAGGGTCTTCATCCACATTCGCCTGGACTCGGCCCAAGACCGGTCCTTGGATGAGCTGACGCCCCGTCTTGAAAAGGCCGGGCATCCCGTTATCCGGATTCCTCTGGCCGATCCCATCGAACTGGGCGCCGAGTTCTACCGATGGGAAGTCGCCACCGCGGTGCTCGGGCATATCCTGGGGATCAATCCCTTCGATCAGCCCAACGTTCAAGAGGCGAAAGACCGCACAAAGGACCTCTTGGATCAAGCGAAGGGCCGGGGAGCGATGCCCGCTCTGGACAAGCATGTGAAAGAAGGGGACCTGTCGCTGGCCTTCTCCAAGGCCGCTCGGCGGAGTCTAGGCGCGGCAGGATCGGAAATCTCCATTGAGTCCGCTCTCCATCGCTTCCTCGCGCAGGTCAAGCCGGGAAACTATGTCGGCCTGCTGCCGTACCTTTCGCCGTCTGGAGAATACGAAGAAGGCTTGCAGAACCTGCGAGCCGCCCTGCTGGGGGCGACCCAGGCCGCCGTCCAATTCGGCTACGGCCCGCGCTACCTTCACTCCACGGGACAACTCCATAAAGGGGGCCCTAACTCAGGCGTCTTCTTGATCTTGTCCAGGCGAGGCGCTGCGGAACTTAGCATTGAGGGCAGCCCCTACACATTCGGCCAGCTGATCGCGGCGCAGTCCCTCGGGGATTTCCAAGCCTTGGACGCCATGGACCGTCCTGCGGTCTTTATCGAGATGGAGGGCAATCCCAAGGATGCCATCCGTACGATTCTCAATGCCGTTGAGACGGCGGGACAAGCGTCGTTGCGGGCATAGGAGGACTCGTCATGCAAATAGGAATGATCGGATTGGGCCGCATGGGAATGAACATGTCCCGCCGCCTCATCAAAGGCGGGCACGAAGCGGCGGCTTATAACCGGGGAGCGGACAAGGTCCGGGATTTTACCCAGGCCTACGGCGGGGAGAGCCTGGACGCATCCGTGTTCATGATGCCGCTCGTATTTTTTCTTTCGCCAACGGACCCAAAACTGCTCCAAACCTTTGAAGCCGTCCGCCTCTATGCTGAGGAAACGGGGCCCCGGGGCCATGCCCTGGGAAATTTTCCACAAGCGTTAACCCATCTGGCCCTCATCAGCGCCGCGTTCAATCTCGACCGGGCTCTTGGGGGCGCAAAATGAGCCGTCCCATTTTCCCGGGATCGGAAGCGTTCGGGAAGCCCGGAATGCCGCCCCGGTGGACGAGCAGCAAGAAAGAAGGAATTGGCACGGCCTACCACACCTCCAGCCGCGTGTGGTTCACGCTTTCCCATGGAGTCCTCAACGAGGTCTACTTCTCCACGGTGGACTCTCCGCAAATACGGGATCTGGAGTATCTGATCACCGATGGAGAAAGCTTTTTTCACGAAGAAAAAAGAGATCTTAAAAGCGAACTGGAATATATCGACCCCCACGCCCTCGGCTACCGCGTGACCAACAGCGATCCTGGAGGCCGCTATCGCATCGTCAAAGAGATCATCGCCGATCCGCATCTGCCCTGCGTGCTGATCCACACCCGCCTGGAGGGCGAGGAGGCCTTTCTTAAGAAGCTGCGTCTCTATGTTTTGCTCGCGCCGCATCTGGAGGGACGGGGCTGGGGAAATACGGCGGAGAAAGTGAAGGTAGCGGGCAGAGATATTCTCGTCGCCCATCGCAATCAGCTTCATTTGGCCACGGCGGCCACGGTGCCTTTCTCGCGCTCCTCATGCGGATTTGTGGGGATCAGCGACGGCTGGACCGACCTGCACCAAGACTTCCGGATGGACTGGGAGTTCGACCACGCCAGGGACGGGAATGTGGCCTTGACCGGAGAGCTCGACCTTTCCCGGACTCGGACTTTTACGCTTGGACTCGCGTTTGGGTTTGAGCTGCATGGAGCGACCACCACGCTTCTGCAATCCTTGGGGAACCCGTTTGCGGAGCAGCAAAAACGCTTCTCGGAGCAGTGGCATCGCGTTTGCTGCGATATCCTGGATTTCGAGAAATCCTCCGGTGACGGTGGCATCCTCTACCGGACCAGCCATAGCCTGCTCTTGGCCCATGAAGACAAGACCTATCCCGGAGCCCTGATCGCCTCCATGAGCATCCCATGGGGCGAGGTCCATGGGGATAATGAGGGCCTCGGAGGCTACCACCTGGTCTGGACGCGCGACATGTGCAACAGCGCCACGGGGCTTCTTGCGGCGGGGAACCTGGACACGCCGCTACGGGCGCTCATTTTCCTGGCGGCCTCGCAGCTTCCCCACGGAGGCTTCTACCAGAACTTCTGGATCAACGGAGACCCCTATTGGCATGGAGTGCAGCTCGACGAAGTGGCGTTTCCGGTCATGCTGGCTTGGCGGCTTCATGAACTCGGCGCTTTGAAGGATTTTGATCCCTATCCCATGGTCCTGAAGGCAGCACACTATCTTATCCGGCAAGGCCCCGCCACCCAGCAGGAAAGATGGGAAGAGAACAGCGGCTATTCACCTTCGACCTTGGCCTCCAATGTCGCGGCGCTCATCTGTGCCGCTCAATTCGCCCACATGCACAAAGACGATGGGACCGCTCGGTTTTTGGAGGAGTACGCGGATTTTCTGCAATCCCATATCGAAGATTGGACGGTCACCACGCAGGGCTCCCTCGTGCCCGGCATCCCCCGGCATTTTATCCGCATCCATCCTGTTGATCCCGGGAATCCTCAACCTCCGGAGGACCCCAATATCGGCATCCTCCAAATTCGCAATTGCCCGCCCGGATCGCCGTTTGAGTTCCTCGCTAAAGATATCGTGGATGCGGGCTTTTTGGAATTGGTTCGCTACGGTATTCTCAAGGGAGGCGATTCGCTGATCGAGGATTCGCTTAAGGTCGTGGATGCGGTCTTGCGGGTCGAGATGCCCTCCGGGCCTTGCTGGCGACGATATAACCACGATGGCTATGGGCAGAAGCCCGACGGAGGCCCCTACGCCGGTTGGGGGAAGGGTCGTGCCTGGCCTCTTTTGACCGGCGAGCGAGGCCACTATGAGCTGGCCTCGGGCCGAGATGTAAAACCCTATATCAAAGCGATGGAAGGTTTCGCCTCCAAGGGAGGAATGCTGCCCGAGCAGGTTTGGGACGAATCGGATTGCCCGGATGCCAAGCTGTGCTTGGGCCGCCCCACGGGTGCGGCCATGCCTCTCATGTGGGCACACGCCGAATACATCAAGCTGCTACGCTCCGCCCGTGACGGTGCCGTATTCGACCGCATCGACGCGGTGGCACGGCGATACCAATCGGGCAGACGCCGCAACAAACCCCTCGAAGTCTGGAAATTCAACCGTCAGGCGCAGTCGGCAGACGCCGGAGCTACTTTGCGGATACAGTCACCCGCCTCGTTCCGTCTCCGCTCTACCCTGGATGATTGGAAGAGTTCTCAGGACAGCACATCCGTTACCACGGCCGTAGGGATTCATTTCGTAGATGTCGCGATTCCCAAACGACAGAGGCCCCCCGTGCGCTTCACCTTCTTTTGGCTTGAGGGCGGCCGCTGGGAAGGCAGGGATTTCGCAGTCACGATCAGGAACTTGAGCCTATGAATCGAAATCTGAAACTTCTCCTCTTGGCTTGCGCGGTCGCGGCCGCGCTCGGCGGGGCCAAGTATTTCCATATTCAAGAGCTTTTGAGAAGTTCATTGGCCGGGATTGCCGGCCTGGGGCCTTGGGGACCCGCGGCGTTCATTTCCATTTATATTCTGGCCTGCGTGCTTTTTATTCCAGGCTCAATCCTGACCCTTGGAGCCGGCGTGCTCTTCGGGGTGGCGTGGGGGTCCCTTTATGTTTCCATCGCCTCAACCGTGGGAGCGACCCTGGCCTTTCTTATCGGGCGTTATTTAGCGCGAGAAGCCATATCCAGGAAAATGGAGGGTCACTCAAAATTCAAGGCCATAGATGAAGCCGTGGCTAAAGAAGGCTGGAAAATCGTCGGGCTGGTTCGATTGTCTCCCATATTTCCTTTCAATCTATTGAACTACGCCTTTGGTCTGACGCGAGTATCTTTAAGGGATTATATTCTGGCTTCCTGGGTGGGGATGATGCCGGGGACCGTGATGTATGTCTACATCGGCTCGCTGGCGGGAAGTCTGGCGGGGTTAGGCTCGCAAGCCCGCTCCCGGACGACGGGGGAATGGGCGCTATATGTTGTAGGGCTCATCGCCACGGCGGCGGTGACATTGTATATCACACGCATCGCGCGCGCCGCCTTGGAGAAGAGGACGAGCGCATGACTCTCGGTGCCGAGGCAAACTGAACGTTGATCAGGTGGAATCTCCATGAAAGTAGACATTGACTTAGAAGAACGGAGCCTTATGCAAAAAACACTGACCATCGAGCCTTTCGACGAGCACAACCGCGCCGTGGTCTCAAACGGCCACCCTCCCGACTGGGTCAATCCCAAGCCGGCCGGGCGCTACAACCTGGTCGTCGTCGGCGCGGGCACGGCGGGGCTCGTGACGGCCGCCGGCGCCGCCGGCCTGGGCGCGAAGGTAGCCCTGGTGGAGAAGCACCTGATGGGCGGCGACTGCCTGAACGTGGGCTGCGTGCCCTCCAAAGCGCTCATCCGGGCCGCGCGCGCCTACGCGGACGTACGGGATGCGGGGGACTTCGGGGTGCGCGTCCCTCCGGGGACGACGGTGGACTTCTCGAAGGTCATGGAACGGATGCGGCGCCTGCGCGCCGACATCAGCCCCAACGATTCGGTCCAGAAGTTCAAGAGCCTCGGCGTCGACGTCTTCCTGGGCCAGGGGAAATTCGTGTCGCCGGACGCCTTGGAGGTCGACGGCAAGCGCCTGAACTTCTCCAAGGCGGTGATCGCTACCGGAGCCCGCGCCGCGCGGCTGCCGATCCCGGGGCTTTGGGAGGCGGGGGCGCTGACCAACGAGACGGTCTTCAGCCTCACTGAGCTGCCTAAACGCCTCCTCGTGATCGGCGCCGGCCCCATCGGCGTGGAGCTGGCGCAGGCCTTCGCGCGCTTCGGCTCGCGCGTGACTCTCTTCGAGGCGATGCACGGGGTCTTGCCCCGCGAGGACGCCGACGCCTCCGAGCTGATCCGCAAGGCTTTGGGCCGCGACCAAGTCGAGTTCCTGTGCTGTGTCGAGATCGAGCGCGTCGACCTGCGAGGCGCCGAGAAGGGGGTGCGATTTAAGTCAAAGCACGGCCCCGCCGGGGAGTCGATCTTCGATGCCGTCCTCGTGGGCGTGGGGCGAGCCCCGAATGTCCAGGGTTTGAACCTCGAGGCAGCCGGGGTGGAATATGAGAAGAGAGCGGGGGTCAAGGTCGACGAACGCCTACGGACCTCGAATCCCAAGGTGTACGCGGCAGGCGACATCTGTTCCGCCTACAAGTTCACGCACGCGGCCGACGCCATGGCGCGAATCGTTATTCAGAACGCCCTCTTTATGGGACGCAAGCGGGCCGGCGCGCTGACCATCCCCTGGTGCACCTTCACCGACCCCGAAATCGCCCATGTGGGACTCTACGAGAAGGAGGCCAAGGAGAAAAGCATCCCTATCGAGACCATCGTCGTGCAGCTCAAGGACGTTGACCGCGCCGTCCTGGACGGAGAGCGCGAAGGGTTCATCAAGGTGCACGTGCGCAAGGGCACGGACCAGATTCTCGGCGCGACCATCGTGGCCCGGCACGCCGGGGAGATGATCAGCGAGGTGTCCCTGGCCATGGCCGCGAGAGCGGGCTTAAAGACCATCGCCCAGACGATCCATCCCTATCCCACCCAGGCCGAGGCCATCAAAAAGGTCGCGGACGCCTACAACAGGACGCGCCTGACGCCTCTGGCCAAGGACGTGCTCGGCAGGTGGCTCAAATGGACCCGGTAGGCGGCCGCATGCCGTTGGGGACGCCGGTCAATGTCACCGAGACCTTGAGGTGGTCTTTGACGTCCTCAAAGCGCGCCGTCCCCGTGATCGGCGAACTCCGTCACAAAAGATAGACGTTACTGTGTCCTTTTGTCCATTGGATACTCGTTTCGTTCTTCATATTTTGAAGCAAGATTCATCGAGGGGGAAGGAATATGGCTAAGCATGACGGGGGGTCGGCGTCGATGGCCGATAAGATTCTCAAGCACGACACCTCGTCCACCGCCACGATTGTCGCAACGGATTTGGATCAACTATCCGTCAACACGCTCCGCTTCTTGTCGGTCGACGCAGTGCAAAAGGTGGAGAGCGGCCATCCCGGCCTGCCTCTGGGCGCGGCGCCCATGGCATACGTGCTTTGGACGCGGTTTCTCCGGCATAACCCCATGAATCCGCTTTGGTTCAACCGGGATCGATTCGTTCTCTCGGCCGGCCACGGCTCGGCTCTGCTTTACAGTCTGCTGCATCTGAGCGGCTACGCCCTGCCCCTGGAGCAGCTTAAGCGATTCCGCCAATGGGGAAGCATGACGCCCGGGCATCCCGAGCGCGGCGTGACCCCCGGCGTGGAGGCGACCACGGGCCCTTTGGGGCAAGGCTTCGGCAACGGCGTGGGCATGGCCGTGGCCGAGGCGCATCTGGGCGCGCGCTACAACAGGCCCGGTTTCGAGGTGATCGATCACTTCACCTATGTGATCATCAGCGACGGCGATCTCATGGAAGGCGTGGCGTCGGAGGCGGCATCTCTGGCCGGCCATCTCAAGCTCGGCAAGCTGATCTGCCTCTATGACGACAATCGCATCACGCTGGCCGCCTCGACGGAGCTCACCTTCACCGAGGACCGCGCGGCGCGTTTCGCGGCGTACGGCTGGCACACGCAGTCGGTTTCGGACGGCAACGACCTCCCGTCCATCGAGCGTGCGCTCGCGGCGGCGCGCGAGGAGACGGGACGCCCCTCTCTGATCCTTGTGCGGACTCACATCGGGTTCGGCTCGCCGAAGCAAGACAGCTTCGAGGCCCACGGTTCGCCGCTGGGCGTCGAGGAAGTGAAAAAGACGAAAGAGAAGCTGGGCTGGCCCCTGGAGCCCAAGTTCCTGGTGCCTCCGGAGGTGGAGCGGCATCTTCGAAGGGCTGTTGCGGCCGGCGCAAAGGCGGAAGCGGGCTACAACGAGCTCTTTTCCGCCTATGAAAAGAAGTTCCCTGCGGCCGCTTGCGAACTGCGCCGTCTGATTTCCGGAAATCTAGCGGAATTCTGGGACGCCGATATCCCCATGTTCCCGGCGGACGTCAAAGGCATGTCGACCCGCGCCGCGGCGGGCAAGGTGGAGACCGCCTTCAACTCGCGAGTGCCCGAGTTGCTCGGAGGATCCGCCGACTTGGATCCATCCACGAAGACGGAGCTCAAGGGCGCGGGGGATTTCGAAAGTCCCGAGCGGGCTGAGGGCGATCATCAGGGCTCCTCCGGAGGCGGCTGGAGCCGCGCCGGCCGCAACATCCATTTCGGCGTGCGCGAGCATGCGATGGGCGCCGTCCTCAACGGCCTGGCCGCGCACGGCGGCGTCCTTCCATTCGGCGCGACTTTCCTTACGTTCTCCGATTATATGCGCCCGGCGATCCGCCTCGCCGCGCTGTCGCGTCTGCACGTGGTCTATGTCTTCACGCACGACAGCATCGCCTTGGGCGAGGACGGTCCGACCCATCAGCCCGTTGAGCAGCTAGCGGGGCTTCGAGCCGTTGCGAATCTTCTCGTCATCCGTCCCGGCGACGCCAACGAGGCCGCCGCGGCATGGCGCGTCGCCGTGGAGGCGCGCGACCGGCCCGTGGCCCTGGTCTTGTCCAGGCAGGACGTGCCCACGCTTGACCGCCGGCGCTTTGCGTCGGCAGAAGGCCTCCGCCGGGGGGCGTACATCCTCTCCGACGCGCCGAAGGCTCGGCCGCGCTTGATTCTGATCGCGAGCGGCTCGGAAGTCGGGCTCATCGTCGCGTCCGGGCAAATGCTCGAGGAACGGGGAATCCCCGTGCGGCTGGTCTCCATGCCCAGCTGGGAATTGTTCGAGGCGCAGACTCCCGAGTATCGGGAGTCCGTGCTGCCGCCGGCGATCAGAGCGAGGCTCGCGGTCGAAGCGGGCGTGGCGCAAGGGTGGAGTCGATACATCGGCGACCGGGGCGGCGCGCTCTGTGTGGAGCGTTTCGGCGCGTCGGCTCCGGGAGCGACGGTTTTGCGCGAGTACGGCTTTACGGTGGAGAACGTCTGCGCGCGAGCGCTGGCCTTGCTGGACGATCATCAGTAGGCGAAATCATGAAACGCAATCCGGTAAAGATGTTGGCAACCCTGGGCCAGTCGCTCTGGCTCGACAATATCACTCGCGAGCTGCTCAGCAGCGGCACACTCCGCCGCTACATCGATGAGTTCTCCGTGACCGGATTGACGTCCAATCCCACGATCTTCCACAAGGCCATGAAGGACAGCACCGCGTATGACGACGCAATCGGCAAGCTCGCGGAGCGTGGAAAGTCCGGCGAAGATTTGTTTTTCGAACTAGCGATCGAAGATCTCACCCAGGCGGCCGATCTGCTGCGGCCGATTTTTGACCGGACCTGCGGCGTGGATGGCTGGGTTTCGTTGGAGGTATCCCCCTTACTGGCGCATGATGCCAAGACCACGCTCACCGTGGCCAAAGACCTGCACGCCCGGTCAGGGCGCTCGAACCTCTTCATCAAGATTCCCGGCACCAAAGAAGGCGTGCCCGCCATCGAGGAAGCGACCTTTGCCGGCGTGCCTATCAATGTCACCCTGCTGTTCTCTCGCGAGCAATACCTCGAGGCGGCCGACGCCTACCTGCGGGGCATCGAACGGCGGATCGCGGCGGGGCTTACGCCCGATGTCGCCTCGGTCGCCTCGATGTTCATCAGTCGTTGGGATGCCGCCGTGATGGGAGATGTGCCTGATGCGCTCAGCAACCAGCTCGGCATCGCCATCGGCGAGCGTACCTACAAAGCGTACCGCGACTTGATGGCTTCGCCGCGCTGGCAGCGTGCGTTCAACTGCGGCGCCCGCCCGCAGAGACTGTTGATGGCCAGCACGGGAACCAAAGACCCCAAAGCCTCCGACGTGTTGTACATCGAACGACTGGCCGCTCCGCTCACTATCAACACCATGCCCGAGGGCACATTGAAAGCATTCGCCGATCACGCCGAGATCGGCCCGCTGCTGCCGGCCGACGGCGGCGATTGCGAGGCCGTGTTGGCCGAGTACGCCAAGGCGGGCGTCGACATCGATGCCCTGGCCCTGCGACTCCAGGACGAGGGGGCCGCGTCGTTCGTCAAGTCCTGGAACACGCTCATCGAGGCAATCGCATCCAAGACCGCGGCTCTCAGCGCGGCATCATGAAGGTCTTGGTTGTGGATGTAGGCGGGTCGCATGTCAAGATTCTCGCCACGGAGCAGGACGAGCCGCGAAAGTTTTCCTCCGGGCCGAAGATGACGGCCGAGAAGATGGTATCCGGCGTCAAGGAATTGGTTGCCGGCTGGAAGTATGATGTGGTGTCAATCGGCTACCCGGGTTCGGCGATCCGGAATTTCGTCGTGTCGGAGCCGCATAACCTAGGCAAAGGCTGGGTCGGGTTCGACTTCGAATCCGCCTTCGCGTGTCCGGTCAAGCTGATCAACGATGCGGCCATGCAGGCCCTGGGGAGCTACAAGGGCGGCAAACTGCTTTTCCTGGGTTTAGGAACGGGGCTGGGTTCCGCCATGGTGGTCGATGGCATCGTCGCTCCGATGGAGCTGGGTCACCTGCCTTATAAGAAAGGGACCTACGAGGACTATGTCGGGGCCGACAGCTTGGAGCGCCGGGGGAAAAAGAAATGGCGCAAACACGTGGCGAAGGTGGTCGCCTATTTGACCGCTGCGCTCAAACCCCATGACGTGGTTTTAGGGGGCGGCAATGTGAATGAACTCAAAGAGCTGCCGCCGGGTTGCCGGGCTGGCGACAACGCCAATGCGTTCCTGGGAGGATTTCGTATGTGGGAGGATGCGAGCGGCCGCGATGCATCCCCGCGGCGAAGTCGCTCATTACCAACCAAGCCACCGCACTCATCCAATCCGGGATATTCACTTATGAAAACAGATTCACCAACGCAACTCTCGAAAGAAGTGAATACATGTCCGTAAAACGCGCCGTCATTGTCATTCTGATCGTGGTCGGCGCGGGAGGCTACTTCGGCTACCGCTTCGCCTCGAAGTTGATGACATGGCGCCATCTCGACCGGACGTACCAGGAACAGTTCAAACCGCCTGCGGAGATTGCACCCGAACTGAAAGGGAAGACAATCGTTTTCCACATGAAGACCGGACTCGATCAGGATGACAGCCAGATCTGCGTCGGTTTCAATGTCATCCTTGCCTCCCTCGAAGCGGGCGCCAAGGTGACAGTGGTGTTTGACGCCGGTGCCTTACTCGACCTCACGGGAAAATGGCACAATCTGGAATCGACTGGCGTTCCGCTTCGGCTGAAGAAGGTCATCGCCGCGCAGATGAACCTGCCATTGGAGCAGATGCCGAACAACTACAAGGAGTATCTTGAACTGTTGAATCAGCGAGGAGCGCGCGCCTTCGCCAACACCGCTATGTTGATTGTCACGGGAGACGCCGAACAAGTCCAAGCGAAAGTTGCCGGATACGACTTTGTCGAACCAGTCACTTACACACGGGTGGCAGAGCTGCTTATGCAGGCAGATCTCGTCATCGTTTACTGAGCGACTGAATGAGAGGAGTAGAAAACAATGAGTACATCCCAGTCCGATGCCTTGGTCCTTTTTGTTGCCGCGGGCGATCAGGTGTTTAAGGACAAAGGAGGAAATAAATCGGCATACCGCGTTAGGTCTTTCAACAGTAAGGAGAGTCGTCATGAATGAAATGATGTCTGGTGGAATGATGTCTAGTGGATCGATGTGGCCATTCGGACCGATGATGATGCTGGTTTGTGCAGCGTTGATTATCGTGGCATTCTGGTTCATCTTCAAAAAGGCTGGATACCCGCCGTGGCTCGGCCTGCTGATGGGAGTGCCCATTGTCAATCTCGCCGTGCTGTATTTCCTCGCATTTTCAGACTGGCCAAGCTTGCGGGGATCCGTAAAGGAGTGAACGGAAAGGGGAAATTGTTATGCAAATCGGAATGATCGGTCTGGGAAGAATGGGCGCCAACATGGTGCGACGGTTGCTCAAGGGAGACCACCAGTGCGTGGTCTACAATAGGTCGCCCGAAGCGGTCGAGGTCCTGTCCAAAGAAGGAGCCGAAGGTGCTTCCTCTCTTGCCGACCTCGTGAAGAAGCTGGAGAAGCCGCGGGCGATCTGGATGATGATCCCGGGGGCGTTCGTGGATCAACTGATCGTCGACCTCAGGTCCCATCTCGAACCGGGAGACATACTCATTGACGGCGGCAACTCCTACTACGTGGACGACATCCGCAGGGCCAAAGAACTGGCGGCCAAGAATATCCACTACCTCGACTGTGGGACAAGCGGCGGCGTCATGGGCCTGGAACGCGGCTACTGCCTGATGATCGGCGGCCCGGATGAGGCGGTCCAGCGACTCGATCCGGTATTCAAGACGCTCGCACCCGGAGTCGGCGACATCCCGCGCACCCCGGGGCATAAGAAAAACAAAGGCACCGCCGAACAGGGCTACCTGCACTGCGGACCCAGCGGCGCCGGCCACTTCGTCAAGATGGTGCACAACGGCATCGAGTACGGCCTGATGGCGGCCTATGCCGAGGGCATGGACATCCTGGCTCACGCCAATGTTGGGAAAGACGAACAGGCGCACGATGCCGAGACGACCCCGCTGCGCAACCCCGAAGAATTCCAATTCGACCTCGATCTTCCTGAGATTGCCGAGGTTTGGCGGCGCGGCAGCGTGATCGCCTCGTGGCTGTTGGATTTGACCGCGGCCGCTTTGGCCAAGGATCCGAAGCTTTCGAAATTCGACGGTCGGGTCTCCGATTCCGGCGAAGGACGCTGGACGATCAAGGCGGCCATCGACGAGGCCGTGCCGGCGCCGGTGCTGAGCACGGCGCTCTATTCGCGTTTTAGTTCGCGGGGCGAATCGGAGTTCGCCGACAAGCTGCTCTCCGCGATGCGGTTCGAATTCGGCGGGCACAAGGAGAAAGACGCCAGTGTGTAATGACGCGACGGAGGACCACACCATGAGCCCAGCCCAATCCGACATTGCGTTCTTGTTCGATGTGGACAACACGCTGCTCGACAACGACCGTGTCATCGCCGACCTGCGAAGCCACCTTGAGCACGAGGTCGGAGCCGCGCGCGCCAAGTGTTATTGGACGATCTTCGAACAATTGCGAACCGAGCTGGGCTACGCGGATTACTTGGGCGCCTTGCAACGATATCGAGGCGAGTATCCTCACGATCCCGACATCCTCACCGTCTCCCGCTTTTTGCTCGACTATCCGTTTGCCGACCGCCTCTTTCCACGCGCGTTGGAGGTCATCGAACACGTCAAGCAATGGGGGCCGGCGGCCCTGCTGACCGACGGAGACGCGGTCTTTCAGCCGCGCAAAGTGGACCGCTCCGGACTCTCGGATGCGGTGGCCGGGCGCGCCTTGATTTACCTCCACAAAGAACAGGAACTCGCCGATGTTGAGCAGCGCTGTCCCGCCGAACATTTCGTACTGGTAGAGGACAAGCTGCGCATCCTCAGCGCCGTCAAGAAAAGCTGGGGCTCGCGCGTCACCACCGTGTTTGTGCGCCAGGGCCATTACAGCGTTGACCCGAAGATTCTGGCCGACTATCCGGCCGCGGACATCAGTCTCGATTCGATTAGCGACTTGCTTCAATACGAGTTGGCGCAACTTAAACCGCGCGCACTTGAAATGAGGAAGCCATGAGTACTTCCCAATCCGACGCCCTGGTCTTTTTCGGCGCTACGGGCGATTTGGCCTTCAAGAAAATCTTTCCGGCGCTGCAGGCGATGTCTAAACGCGGCCGGCTGGATGTGCCGGTCATCGGGGTCGGCCGGTCGGATTGGACTGCCGACCAGCTCCGAGCGCGGGCCCGCGAGAGCCTGGAAAAGCAGGGGGAAGTGGACCCCATCGCTTTTGAAAAACTCTCTGGTCTGCTGCGCTATGTGAGCGTCGACTATACCGAGACGGCGACGTTTCAGGCGCTGCGCAAAGAACTGGGCGCCGCCGAGCGGCCCGCGCATTACCTGGCCATCCCGCCTCAAATGTTCGAAACGGTTGTGGAACACCTGGAGAAGTCCGGCTGCGCCAAGGGCGCGCGCGTGCTCGTCGAAAAGCCCTTCGGACGAGACCTGGCTTCTGCCCGGGAACTTAATCGAATTCTGCTCAAAACCTTCGATGAGTCGGCGATCTTCCGCATCGACCATTTTCTCGGGAAGTCACCGGTGAACAACCTGCACTTCTTCCGCTTCGCCAATGCTTTTTTAGATCCGATCTGGAACCACCACTACATCGAGAGCGTGCAGGTCACTTTGGCGGAAGACTTTGGAGTCCAGGGCCGGGGCGGCTTCTACGAAGAAACCGGCGCTATCCGGGATGTGATCCAGAACCACTTGTTCCAAGTATTGACCCATCTGGCGATGGAAGCGGCGGGCGGCAGCGATAGCGAGTCCATTCGCGATGCAAAGGTCAAAGTCCTGGAGGCCATTACTCCACTTGGGGCGGAGCATGTCGTTCGCGGACAGTTCGTGGGCTATCGAGACGAAAAGGGCGTGGCGGCCGATTCCAAGGTGGAGACATATGCCGCCATGCGACTGGAAATTAAGAACGAACGCTGGCAAGGCGTCCCCTTCTTCCTCCGAGCCGGGAAATGTCTGCCCATCACCTGCACCGAAATCGTGGTCCGGCTCCGCCGGCCCGCAGCTGGGTTTCAAGAACTCGACCTCAAACAAAACGCTTTGCGTTTGCAGATCAGTCCCGAGATTCTCTTCGCGCTGGGCATGAATGTGCTTGGCTCTAACGAGCAGAAACCGGGCCAGTCGGTGGAGATGGTGGCGTGCCGCCAGCAAACCGCCGATGAGCCGTCCGCTTACGAGCGCGTGCTGGGAGACGCCATGCAGGCAGACGCCGCCCTGTTCGCCCGACAGGACTATGCGGAAGAGGCGTGGCGGATCGTCGATCCGGTCTTGAAGGCGGATACGCCGGTCCACGAATATGAGCAAAATACCTGGGGGCCGACTGTGGTCGACAAGGTCATTGTGCCTCCCGGTGGCTGGCACAACCCATGACCGTCTCTTTCACATCCTGCTTGTCGGCGAAGCCCCGAGCGCTGAAGCACGCCTGGGAGCACACCGTCGGCAGCAGTCGAGCAGTCCTCGCGCTGCGCGCGGATTGGCAGGCGCAGCTCCGACGCTGCCGCGACGATCTCGGCTTCCGACATGTGCGCTTCCACGGCCTGCTCAATGACGATATGGGTACCCTGATCTCGCACCTGGAGAAACCCCTCTACTCGTTCTTCAACGCCGACCGAATCTGCGACTTCCTGCTGTCGATCGGCATGCGGCCCTTCGTCGAGCTGGGTTTCATGCCGGAGATGCTGGCCTCCGGCCGCGAGACCGTCTTCCACTTCCGTGGGAACATCACCCCACCTGCGGACTACGACGCTTGGGCCACGCTCATCCGCAAGCTGGTGGGCCACTGGGTTGAACGCTACGGCATCGCCGAGGTGCGCCGGTGGTTCTTTGAAGTCTGGAACGAGCCCAACCTTCCGGCCTTCTGGACGGGCACGCAGGACGACTACTTCAAGCTCTACGGCCATACCGCTCAGGCCATCAAGACCGTCGACGCGTCGCTGCGCGTGGGCGGCCCGGCGACGGCCATGACAGCGTGGATCGACGACCTGATCGACTACTGCGAGAAGAGCCGTCTTCCGGTGGACTTCATTACTACGCACATCTACCCGACCGACCCCCTCGGCTTTGAGGGCGCGGACACCGAGGAGCAGCTTGCCAACAGCCCGCGCCATCTGTTGCGCGATCACGCGCAACAGGTGCGCGAACAGTCAGGCGCACGACCGGTCTATTTCACCGAGTGGAATATGTCCTCGAATCCGCGCGACCACTACCACGACGAGCCGTTCGCCGCGGCCTATGTCGCCAAGATCGTGCTGGAGACCGACCCATTCGTGGATGGCTACAGCTACTGGACCTTCACGGACATCTTCGAGGAGAACTACTTCCCCTCGATCCCGTTTCATGGCGGGTTCGGTCTGCTCAATCTCTACGGCGTCCCGAAGCCGGTGTACCGCGCCTTCCAACTCCTGCACGCTCTGGGCACCGAGCAGCTTCCAGTCATCGGTACGCACGATACGGTCGATGCCTGGGTTGTTCGCAAGGGCCGGTCGATCACAGTGTTCCTCACCAACCACGCTCAGCCGCGTCACGACATCGCGACGCAGACCGTGGAAATCCATCTTACGGACGCCGCCGCACCGCTGGCGGCCTACGTCGAACGCATCGACGAGGATCATGCGAACCCGCGCCGGCGCTGGGAGGAGATGGGGGAGCCGGAGTATTTGAGCCGTTCGCAGGTGGAACAGCTAGAGGCGGCTTCGCGACTGGTCAAGGAGCCGCTCGGCTATTCGTTCGAAAACCGCGCGATCCGCCTCGTCGTCGATCTCCCCGCGCACGCGGTCGCGGCCGTCACGCTGGAGTTCGCTCCCGAGCCTTTAGACGAAGGCGACACCGCATGAAGAGCGAGACATTGATGGACGAGGCTACGCTGGACCGACTCCAGTGCGCCGCGTTCGGCTATTTCCTGGAGGCGGTAAATCCCGCTAACGGATTGATTGCCGACACTTCGCGTGAGAATTCGCCGTGCAGCATCGGAGTGGTCGGGTTCGCGTTGTCGGCCTATCCGGTGGCGGTGGAGCGCGGCTGGATGACGCGGGCCGATGCTCTCAAACGCTGCCTCGCGACCCTGCGGTTCTTTTGCGACAGCGATCAGAGCGGCAGCCGTGAGGCGACCGGTTTCAAAGGGTTCTACTACCACTTTCTCGATATGCATACCGGTGCTCGCGTCTGGCGCTCGGAGCTCTCGACGATCGACACGGCATTTTTGATCGCAGGCGCGCTGAGCGCAGGTTGCTACTTCACCGCGACCACGCCCGAGGAAACGGAACTGCGCGAACTCGTCGAAACGCTCTACCGTCGCGTTGACTGGCGATGGTCGCAGGGCGAGGCGACCACAATCCGGCAAGGCTGGAAACCGGAATGCGGCTTCCTGAACTACGGGTGGGATGGTTACAACGAATCGATCATCCTCTATGTCCTCGCGCTGGGTTCGCCGACACATCGGCTCAAGGACGATTGTTATGAGGCTTGGACCGCAACCTACCAGTGGGAAAATCTCTACGGCTACGATTTTCTGTATGCGGGGCCGCTGTTCATCCACCAGTTCTCACACGCCTGGATCGACTTTCGCGGCATCCAGGATCGCTTCATGCGCGAGAAACGCTGCGACTACTTCGAGAACAGCCGGCGCGCGACGCAAATTCAGCGCGAGTACGCGCGGCGCAACCCGCATGAGTTCGCCGGTTACGACGAAAACTGCTGGGGTCTGACGGCCTGTGATGGCCCGACCGACTCATACCAACGGCGGCGCCTATTCGGTTACGCCGCGCGGGGTGTGCCCTACGGCCCCGATGACGGAACCCTCGGCGGATGGGCGTCGCTGGCGTCGTTGCCGTTTGCGCCGGAGGCAGCTTTGAGCGCGGCGCACATCATGCGGCAACGCTATCCCGAGATGCTGTCCGCCGAGCGCTACACAAGCAGCATCAATCCGTCCCTCGTCGGCCCCAACGGAGCTGCCTGGGTTTCGGCCGGCCACTTTGGGCTCGATCAGGGCATCGTCGTTATGATGATCGAAAATTACCGGACTCAACTGATCTGGCGGCTGATGCGGGACTGTCCTTATGTCGGCACCGGATTGCGCCGCGCCGGGTTTGGCGGGGGCTGGATGGATCGACCGCGTTCATTCAGGAATCAATTGCGATGAAACAATACAAAGAGGCATCGTCGACCGCCCCGCAAGACGCCTTCGAGCATGAGCGGCTGGAAAACGTGCATCCAGCCGGATGGCGCAATCCGCGGCCTGCAGACCGATACAGCCTGGTCGTCGTCGGCGCAGGCACGGCGGGACTTGTGGCGGCGCACGCTGCTGCGGCCCTAGGTGCAAAGGTCGCACTGATTGAGCGCCATCTGCTCGGCGGCGACTGCCTGAATGTCGGCTGCGTCCCGTCCAAAGCGATCATCCGCACGGCGCGGCTATACGCCGACATGCGCAATGCCCGGCAGTATGGTGCGCACGTCCCAGGCGATATTCACGCCGACTTTCCGGCGGCGATGAAGCGCATGCGAGGGATTCGCGCCCGCATCAGCCGCGCCGATTCGGTGCGTCGCCTTAGCGCGGCCGGCATCGATGTGTTCTTCGGCCAAGCGCGCTTCAGCGGAACTGATGCCCTGACGGTGGACGGCGCGAAATTGCGTTTTAGAAAAGCACTGATCGCGACCGGCTCGCGGCCGAACATGCCCTCGATTCCCGGCCTGATCGAGGCCGGCTATTTAACCAACGAGAACATCTTCGACCAGACCGAGCTGCCGCGCCGCTTGTTGGTCATCGGCGGGGGTCCGCTGGGGTGCGAACTGGCGCAGGCGTTCTGCCGCTTTGGAGCGAAAACTATTATTGCGCAGAGCCGGCCGCTTTTCCTGCCCGGGGAAGAACGCGACGCCGCACAACTCCTGTCCGATGCCTTCGCACGCGACGGCATCGAGGTGCGCCTCAACACCAGGCCCGTCAATGTGCGCGTGGAGAACGGGGAAAAACTTGTCGATCTGGTCAGCGACGACTTCAAAAGCACGGTCGCAGTCGATGCCATCCTCACCGGCACCGGCCGGTTGCCGAATGTGGAGGACCTGAATCTAAAGGCTGCGGGCGTTGAATTCGAAAAAGATGCCGGTATCCGAGTCAATGATTTCCTGCAGACCAGCAACCGGCGCATCTATGCCGCCGGCGATGTCTGTCTGAAGCACAAGTTTACCCATACCGCCGACGCATCGGCGCGGATTGTGGTTCGCAACGCACTGTTTTTGGGTCGCCGGCGCATGAGCGCGCTAACCATTCCGTGGTGTACCTACACCGATCCGGCGATCGCCCACGTCGGCCTCTACGTGCGCGAAGCGCGCGAGCGGAACATCCCCGTGAAGACCTTCACCATCCCGATGCACGACGTGGATCGCGCGATCGCCGACGATGAGGAGGCGGGCTTCGTGAAGATCCACGTCAAGGACGGGACGGACCGAATTCTCGGTGCGACGATCGTCGCTCGTCACGCGGGAGAAATGATCAACGAGATCACCCTGGCGATGGTTGCGGGTATCGGCCTGCGTACTTTGGCCCGCGTGATCCATGCCTATCCGACCCAGGCCGAAGCGATCAAGAAGGCGGCGGACGCCTACAACCGCACACGTCTGACGCCGACGGTCCGCTGGCTGCTGCGGCGCTGGGTGGGGTGAGTTGCAGGTTGCTCATGAGCAGCGCGTCGAAGGACCCGAGTAATTACAAAATGCGTACGAAAAATAAAAATCTGCGCCGGAAACTCGGGGCGCGGGGCCACCGCATCGCGACGGTTTACGGGATCGGCTACAAGTTCGATCCGCGCGGGTAGGAAATTCCTTTAATTCTTCCGGCGATCTGTGGCGCGTACGGGATTTGAACCCGTGATCTCTGCCTTGAGAGGGCAGCGAGCCCGGCATCGGAGAGGGTGCTCTCGGCCAGGTAGAGGTATTTCAGGGAGGGGATGTCCTTCAGGCATCGCGCACCGCGGTCGGACAGCGGAGCCCCCCCTAGCACAAGTCTCTTGAGACGGTTCAGCCCTTTCAGATAAGAGATTCCCGTGCCGGTCACCTTCGTGTCCGAGAGGTTTAGACTCTGGAGACTCGTCAGCGTTTGTAGAGACTTGAGGTCTGAATCGTGAACGGGGATCTTTTCGAGCGTGAGAGACTCCAGGTTGGTCAAGCCTCGTAAGTGGGATAGACCGCCGCCCGTAATCTTGGTTTCGGAAAGATCCAGCTCGGTCAACTGACTTAATCCGGCGATTTGAATCAGATCGGGATCTTCGATGTTCGTATTCCTCAGAGAAAGCTGGCGGATGTTCTTCAGCAAAGAAAGGGCTTCGAGTTGTCCTTGAGCCTTTCTTCTCCATTGGAAGTCAATGTGGATGGGGTCGGGAAGGCCGTTAATCGCCGTCATCAACATTTTTAAGTCCGCATCTTCCCGGACTAGGATTGTTTGTGTGCCGTCGTGGCGACCGTAGATCTTGCCTCCATTTTTTCTGATGTTCTGCTTGACGGGGTCGAGGCTCAGAAAGTTGGCGAGCAGGATGAGTCCTATCGACACGAAGAGCAACGCGTAAGAACCCATGTTGGCTCTGAGCACCGCATCGTGAAGTCGTTCTGGACCATCCTTCCAGACGCGCGCCAGAACGTATCGCTCGCAATACACGGAAACGTAGAAGGCGGGGATGAGCCCAATCATCCCTGCGACCGGCACCATCCACCAGAAACTGTCCCAAAACGGCATGAGCCACGCGGCGCCAAGCGTAAAGCCGATGACCTGAAAAGGCAGAGTGTTGAGAAATGCCGGGAGTTCGCTATTGCCCAGAGGCCACAGTGTGATCATCAGGAGGCACTGAAGTGCGAACTGAAAAAGCCAGGCGAACGGGTATCCCAGGAGGGTGGATGCGGCGTTCGCGATCGCGACCGGCTTGAGGTTCTTTCGGATGGGCGAACCGGTGAGTCGCTGGATGATCCAGCTTTCGATGAGAACGACTGGGATCTGGCGGATCGTGGAGCAGCCGTCGGTCGAGTTGGACCGGCGGCGGTACCAGCCCGATGCGCTCGTAGAGGTGCGCGGACCTGACGGCAAGAAGAGCGTGCTGGTCATCGAGTACAAGAACCAACTTCAGCCGAAGGATGTTAGCCGTGTCGCAGAGCAGCTCCGCACCTATGCCGAGGCTGTCGGGGAAAGGGCGGCGCCGTTGTTCATCTCCCCGTTCATCACGCAGCGCACGCGTGAGAGCCTGAGCGAAGCGGACATCAGTTTCGCCGACAAGACCGGCAACGTGCGGATCGTTCTCTCCCGTCCGGGCCTCTTCGTTCAAACTCAGGGAGCGAGTTCCGACCCGAACCGGGAATCCCGGTCGGCCAAATCCCTGAAGGGAGCGAAGGCCGGGCGACTTGTCCGGGCGCTGTGCGACTTCCGACCGCCGCTCGGGATTCGGGAACTCGGCGAGAGGACAGGAGTCGATGCCGGCTACGTCTCGCGCGTGGTCTCGTTCCTCGAGACCGAGGCATACCTGGAGCGGGAGCCGCGCGGACCGATCGTGTCGGTGTCTTGGCGAAAGTTGCTCGAACGCTGGACCAAGGATTTCTCGTTTCAGAAATCGAACGAGATCCAGGCGTACTTGGAGCCCCGGGATGTCGCGAAGGTTCCCGAGAGAATAACCGCCGCCGCCGCCGCCGTAACCGGATCCGCCGCCGCAGCAGCCGTTGCTCCGGTCGCGCCGACCCGCATGGTCATGGCGTACGTCGCGGACCCGGAGGCCGTCGCGAAAAAAATCGGCTTGCGGCGGACGGAGAGCGGGGCGAATGTCCTCCTCGCGAAGCCGTTCGACTCGGTCGTTTTTGAGCGGACTCAAGAGATCGGCGGTGTCCGTTATGCCGCACTGACGCAGGTGGCCGCCGACTTGATGCGGTCTCCCGGCCGCGGACCCGAGGAGGCCGAGGCCCTCCTTGACTGGATGGAGAACAAAGAGCAATCCTGGCGAACTTGACCCGCTGTACATCCTCGCACGCACGACGTTGCTCGACGCACTGGAACGCGACGATCCTTGTCGGCGCCCAGGCCGTGTACCTTCACACTGGGCCGGTGAACCTGCCGGTCGCCGAGCAGACAACCGACGCCGACCTCGCTCTCCACCCGGAAATGCTGGCGGACGCTCCGCTACTAGCCGACGCGATGACGAGCCGAAACTTCGTTCCCCACAAGGACCAAATCGGACGGTGGATCATAAAAAAGAAAATCGGCGACAAGGAAATCGAGGTCATGGCCGATCTCCTCGTGCCGGAGGCGCTCGGTGGAGCCGGCTCTCGCGGAGCGCGACTCGGGGTCCACGGGAAGCGGGTCGCACGAAAAGCAAAGGGCCTGGAAGCGGCGCTCGTAGACAAGTCGGTGATGAAGGTCGAGGCGCTGGACGGCATCGACCCGCGCAGTTTCGAGGTGTCCATCGCCGGACCGGGAGCCCTTTTGGTTGCGAAAATGCACAAGATCGGCGAACGGATCGGGCAGGATGGCCGCGTAAAGGATAAAGACGGCCTCGACGTCCTCCGGCTCCTCCGCGCGATACCGGCCGACGTGATGTCGGCGCGACTCAAGATGCTCGCGGGCGACAAACTTGCGGGCCCGGTGACGAAGGAGGCGATCGACATCTTCGAGCGGCACTTCCGGAAGCCGGAGGGAGAAGGGGCGCAGATGGCGGCACGAGCGTTGTCGCATGTCGAGTTGATGGACACGACCCCGGGCCAAGGAATCCCGGGCAGTGTGCACTTGAGTGTGCGCTTTTCGGCATCCGGTGCCACCTCTTCCGACGTCTCCATCGTAGAACCAAGAGTACGCGGACCCTCCAGCCGCCCCGACGGGGCGGTGCGCTTCCGGAAAAAGCCTGAACTCCCCCAAAAAGAAAGCGATGCGTGCCGCGCATCGCATCACTCAAAAACCCTTTAGGGGCAATCTCTTTTGGACCCCACTCACCAACTGGACAAAAAAAGCGCCCGGCGATCTGTGGCGCGTACGGGATTTGAACCCGTGATCTCTGCCTTGAGAGGGCAGCGTCCTAGGCCGCTAGACGAACGCGCCGCACATCGCCGGACAACGACATTATACAAAGTATGTTAGAATTCCGTACGATGCCCCGGCGGAACACCTCATTTTTTCCTCTATTTTTAATAGCTTTTCTCACAGGCTGTGCCGCCATGTTCACGCCGGCCCGTCCTCGTTGGCCCCAAGTGAACGACGGGCACTTCATGCATGTCGGCGCGTTCCTTCAGGTTTCCGGAACCGCGCGGGAACCCGCGGGGCTGCCGACCGAGACCCAGCGCCGCGCGGAAAGCCGCGACAAGGCGCTCATCGACGCCTGGCAGCGGCTGCTCGCCTACATCCACAATCTTCCGGTTCCGGGCTACGGCTATGTCCGGGTGCGGGCGCAAGAGGAACCGGAGTTCGCCAAGCGTCTCGAGTCTCTGGTGTACTCCTCGCAAGTCGTGGAGACCCGGTATTCGGGAGACGTCGCCGCCGTCGTCATTCGCATCGGCAAAAGCCGAATCAACCAACTGCTCAATTCCGATTTTCGATGATCCCCCGCGAACTGCTCTTCGGCAATCCCCAGCGCGCCGCTCCCAAAATTTCCCCCGACGCCAAGCGCTTCGCGTTTCTCGCGCCGGAGGAGGGCGTGCTCAACATCTGGTTGGCCGACGGCGTCGACGCGAAAGCCCCGGAGCGCGCGCGGCCGCTGACGAAGGACCGGGGCCGGGGCATCCGCGCGTATTTCTGGGCCGACGACGGGCGCAGTCTCATCTATGTGCAGGACAAGGACGGCGACGAGAACTGGCATCTGCATCAGGTCGACCTTGAAACGGGAAAGACGCGCGACCTCACGCCCTTTGACGGCGCGCAGGCGCAGGTGCTGGCGACCGATCCGAAATTCCCGCACGAGATCCTCGCGGCGATCAACGCGCGGGACAAGACCTGCCACGATGTTTACCGCATCGATCTGCGGGGCGGCGAGCCGACGATGATCTGCCGAAATCCCGGCGACGTTTCCGGCTGGATTCCCGACCCGCAATACCGGATTCTCGGATGCAAGACGCAGCGCGAGGACGGCGGCAGCGAGCTGCGCGTCCGCGCCGATGAAAACTCCGCCTGGAAGACCTTGGCCGCGTGGGACGCGGACGAACAGGGCGGAGCGCACGGCTTCACGCCGGGCGGGGATTCCATTTACGTGGAGACGAGTTTGGGATCGGACACGACGCGGCTCGTGGAAATGAGCCTCGAGGACGGTTTTGAGAAAACGCTCTTTCATCACGACGCCGTCGATGTCGGACCGGCGCTGTTTCACCCGACGCGCTACCACCTGGAAGCCGTCGGCGCCGACGTGGAGCGGCTGGAATGGACGGTTCTTGACGAATCGCTCAAAGCCGATTTCGAAACGCTACGCGGCGTCTGCGGAGGGGATTTCTCGATCGCGAGCCGCGACGATGCAGACCGCCTTTGGATCGTCTTCTACAACAACGACACGCGTCCGCCGTGCTACTTCCTCTACGACCGGGAGACGAAAACCGCCGAGTTCCTGTTCTCCACGAAACCGGAATTGGAAGAGTACGAACTCGGCGCGATGCGCCCGGTCACGATTACGGCGCGCGACGGACTGAAGCTGCGCTCGTTTCTGTCGCTGCCCCCGAAAGCGGAGGCGAAGAATCTTCCTCTCGTGCTGCTCGTACACGGCGGTCCGTGGGCCCGCGACCATTGGGGCTATCACCCGGAGGCGCTGTGGCTCGCCGACCGGGGCTTCGCGGTGCTGCGCGTCAATTACCGAGGCTCGACCGGCTACGGAAAGAAATTCCTCTTCGCGGGCAACCGAGAGTGGGGAGCGAAGATGCAAAACGACTTGACCGACGCGGTGCGCTGGGCCGTCGATGAAGGCGTGGCCGATCCCAAGCGCGTCGCGATCTACGGCGGCTCTTACGGCGGCTACGCGGCGCTGGCCGGCGCGGCGTTCACTCCCGGCGTGTACGCCTGCGCGGTCGACATCGTCGGCCCCTCCAACCTCGTTTCGCTCATCCAGTCGATCCCGCCCTATTGGCAAATGCTCAAGAGGGTCTTCGACCTGCGCGTGGGCAGCCTCGAAGCGGAACCGGATTTCCTGAAATCGCGCTCGCCCCTGTTTTTCGCCGATCAGATCGAGATTCCGATGCTGATCGCCCAAGGCGCGAACGATCCCCGTGTCAAACAGGCCGAGAGCGAACAGATCGTCGAGGCTCTGCGCGGCAAGGGCAAGGCCGTCGAGTATATGCTCTTCCCGGATGAAGGCCACGGGTTCGCCCGGCCCGAGAACCGGCTCAAGTTCTACGAAGCCGCCGAAAAGTTCTTAAAAAAACACCTGAATTGATCAGAATCCCACGCCGCTCCCGGGCGGAGTCCCGGCCGTGTTTACCTTCTCATTACCTTTAGGAAACATGAGGGCAATACGGGAGGGCCATCCTCAAAGCGGGGAGGGTGGTCGATGCAGAAGCAATTGCCGATATTGCTCGTCGCGGCGTTTCTGTCTACGCCCTCCTCTGCGCAATGGTTTTCCGACCTTCCGGCGCAATGCCCGGTCGGAACGGCCCTCTCCTCCAAAGGAACCTGCGTAAAGTCCGTCGGACGCCCGGCGGCGAAACAGACGGCCTCCCTCCCCAGGAAGGCGCCCGTTCCCGCCGGGTCCGCGGCTCCCGCGCAGGTCAAACTCCCGAGCGGCGCGGAATGGAAAAAAGCCTGCTCGAACTTCAACGGAGGTTTCTCGGGCTGGTACCGGGCGCAAGCGGCGGAATACGAAGACCTGGCGAAGCGCAACCGGGACGAAGAGTCGGCGATGGCGCGCAACATCGACCGGCAGCGCGAACTCGAACGAGACTTGAGGCGTGAGGTGTTTCGCGCGCGTCAGAGCGGCGTCCGCAAGGAGTTGACCGCGCAGTGGAACGCCGTCCGGCGCGACCTCGCGGCGAACACGAAGCATCTCGCCGCGACCAAGACGAAGAACCGGGCGGCCGAAGCGAAGTGGAAGGGCTCGTTTAAGGGACGGCTTCAGGAGAAGCTGGAAACCCGGCCCGCGGGATGCGCAGTCCGCGCGGCGAGCTCTAAGGGGAAATAGGAACGCCGTTTTCGTCGACGCGCGTGAGCGGTTGCGACGCGAGGCCCTTCAGCGGGCGCGCGAGCGCCGCCGCGTCTCCCACAACGACGAGCGCCGCGCGCTCCGGATCAAGATGCTCCCGCGCGGCGGCTAAAGCCTCGTCGCGGGTGACGGCCTGCACGCGGCCGACGAAGCCGTCCAGGTAGTCGTCCGGAAGTTCGCTCAGTTCCGCGTCCAGAAGCGCGTCCGCGATCCCCTTCTGAGTCTCAAATTCCCGGACGAAGCCTGCGACGAGCTGATTTTTCGCCTGTTTCAGCTCGGCGTCGGAAATTCCGCGGCGCAGCAGCTTCTTCAAGTGCTTCACGATCAGCTTCAGCGATTTCTTCACGACGCCGGTACGCGTCTGCAGCGAGATCGAGAAGATGCCGGCGCTGCGCCGGGAAGAGAGGCCCGAGTAGACCCCGTAGGTGTAGCCTCGCTTCTCGCGGATGTCGTTATTGAGCCTCGAGGTGAACGCCCCGCCCAGAGCCATGTTCGCGACCGCCAACGCCGGGAAGCGAGGGTCGTCCTCGCGCGGAGCGAGATGGCCGACGCGCAGGGCCGCCTGCTCCGAACCGGGCCGATCGAGCAACAGGACCCGCCGCCGGGCGCGCGAGTCCGGACCGAGAACGGGGTAGGGAGGCACGGTTAGCGCGCCGATGCCGGTGCGCGAGCCGAGCGAAGACTTTAGAAGCCGGTCGAGTTCTTCGAGCGTCAAATCCCCCACGATGAGAACCAGCATGTTCGAGGGGACCGCCGCGCGCGCGTGCATGCGGCGCAGCCGATCGGGAGCGATCGTCCCGATCGACTCCTCCGTCTGCGATACCCCGTAGGGGTGTTCGCCGAACACCGCGCGCGCGAACGCAGTCGAGGCCAAAAACCCCGATTGCCCGCGGTTGATGCGCAGTTCCTCCAGCATGTTTTCGCGGCGCAGCGCGACTTCCGCGTCGGGGAAGACGGATTCGAAGGCGCAGGCGTCGAGCAGCGCGAACAGACGGTCCGCGTGTTCTTTCAGCGCGAACCCCCCGAGCGTGACGTCGTCGTCGTCCGCGCCGCCTTCCAACGCCCCGCCGATCGCGTCCGCTTCTTCGGCGATCTCCCGGGCCTTCAGACGCGCGGTCCCGCCGGTCAGTAGTTCGGCGAACGCCTCGGCGGTCCCCGCGGCCCCGCGGCCGGGAAGACGCGCCGCGCCCCTAAACGCCAAGCGCACGGTGACCAACGGGGAACGATGATCCTCGACGAACACGACCTTCATCCCGTTGTCGAGATCGAACCGAGCGCGCTCGGGGACCGCGAACGCCGCCAGCGGCGGGACTTCAGGAGCCTCCTTCATGAAGGGCGGGGACTCGCCGGCGAACGCCGGGGAGAAAGACAGCAATAGAGTCAGCGCGGCGGCGATCATGGGGATTCTCCCGCCGGCGTGATGATAAACGAGTTCTTCGTCGCCGGGGTCAGAAAGCGGGCCGCGGCCTCCCGCGTTTCCTCCGGCGTCACGGACAGGAACCGCTCCAGCTCCCCGTTGAGGCGGCCCGCGTCGCCGTCGAACGCGGCGTGGCGAAGGAGCATCCAGGCGCGGCCCAAAACGGTCTCGGCACCGACGATCCAGTCGGATTTAAACTTCGTTTTCACCCGTTCGAGATCCGTGGCGGGGACCCCGCTCTGCGCCAGCTTCGCGATTTCCTCTGTAATCATCGCGTCCACGCGCGAAACCGAAGCCTGCGGCTTCTGGAGCACGATACCGCCGAACAAACCGGGGGCCTTGAACTCCGCCCAATCCGAAATCGGGAATCCCAGCCCGCCCGCGTACGGCTCATCGACCGCAGTGGCGACCTGCTCCTCTTTGACCAACCGCTGATAAAGCCGTCCGCTCTTGCCCGCGTACAAATACTGCCCCAGCAGCACCGTCGCGTAGTAATCTCGCGTCCCGCGCTCCGGCATCCCGGTCCACACCGTCGCCAACGCCGGGGAGCGTGCGTGCTTATCCTCGACTTGGAAGGTCCGCGGGGCGGTCTGGGGCGGCTCAGCCGCGTCCGGAACGACTCGCGCGCTGCGATCCGGAATCCAGGAAAAATACTTCTCGACGCGCGCCCGCGCGTCCGCCGGATCGAAGTCGCCCACCACCGCGATAATCGTGTTTGACGGAGAGTACCAATCGGAAAAAAAACGCTTCACGTCGCCCAAATCGGCGGCTTCCAAATCCGCGAAATCCCCATAGGTGTCGTGCTTATTCGCCCAATTCGAGAAGACGTCGCGCTGGATGCCGACCCACAACGACGGCATATAGGGCTCTTCGAGAACGTTCTGACGCTTCTCCTCTTCGACCACGGCCACCTGGGTTTTGACGCCTTTATGCGTGACGGCCAGGCCGGAAAGACGGTCGGCGTCGAGCCAATAGGCTATTTCCAGCGCGTTCGCCGGAAGCATCTCGTAGTAGAAGGTGACGTCCTGATGCGTCGAGGCGTTGCTCTCCGCGCCCAGTCTCTCCAGGATCGCGTCGAACTCCCCTTTCTTCACGCGTCCCGATCCCTCGAACATCAGATGCTCGAATAGATGGGCGAACCCGGAACGCCCCTTCGTCTCCCGACGCGCCCCCACTGGAACGATCATCGACATCGCCGCGACCGGAACGCTTCGGTCGGGCGCGAGAACGACGCGGAAGCCGTTGGCGAGCGTGAACGTGGAAATGTCGATCGTAAACGCCGAGGCCCGAATCGGGCTCAACAGCAGGGAAAACAGCAGAGCCGCCCGCATCAACCGCGCTTGCGGCCCTTGATGCGCAGCGCGCGTTCGAGGCCGTCGTCGGGGCGCACGACGCGCTTCTTGGATTCCGGGCCGCGCTCGGCCACGACGATCATCCGCTGGGATTCCAAGCCGTACGCCTTCCCTTCGTAGTCGCCGTAAGCGTCTCTTAAGCGGAGATCGGCATGCTCGAGCATGGAGACGATCTCGGTCAGCGAATAGATGCGCAGATTTTCCCGCGCGTGAGCCAAACCGCCCCGGGCGGAAAATCCCCGGCAATCCAGCCGTCCCGTGCGGAGATCAAACACGTGATTGTGAGGACCGAGCCGCCGAATGATCCATTCGCGGTTAAGCAGATCGAGCAGCAGGCGGCCGCCGGGCCGCATCGACCCGCGAATCGCTTCCAGGCAGCGCTGATCCTCGCGGTCGGTGCGATGACAGCCGAGCGGGTTGCGCAGGTTCAAGACGGCGTTGAATTCGTTCTCGAACGGAATCCGAGTCATCTTATCGCTGTGAAAATGCACCGTCAGTTTCTCGGCCTTGGCGTTCTCCCGGGCGATGGAAAGCGCGTCATTGGAGGTATCCATTCCCACGACGCGGTAGCTGCGCCGCGCGAGCTCGATCGTCTGACTGCCGGCGCCGCAGCCGAGGTCCAGCACGCGGTTGCGGAAGCTCAGCCCAAGCAGCTTCTCGATCCCGTCGATCTGCCTGCGGATGCGGGTTTCCGGACGGATCGCCGGATGCTCCGCGAAAACCTGTTTCTTCCAAGAGGTCATCGAAACCGATTATACCTCGGGCGAAGCGCCGGCGGACGAGGCGTGCGAGGAATCCTCGGAGTCCTCCGCATCGTCTTCCCCTTCGATCTTTTCGATCCGCGAGGCGGCCTGGTCGAGCATCTTATAACTGGGGCCGGTGACCTCACCGTACGCCTTGGCGGTCTTATCAAGCAATTCCCCGACCTTCTCGAAGCGGCCCTTGAACTTATCGAACGCCTGACGAAAGAGCACGATCGAGCGCACGATCTCGCGGGTCGCTTCGCTAAAATGGAAATTCTCGTGGGCCTGCCGGACGATCGCGAGCACCGCGTAGAGCGAGAACGGGGAGGTGAGCATGACCTTCTTGCTCAACGATTCATCGACGAGTTCGGGCATCTCATTGAGCACGAAGCCGTACACCTGCTCGTTGGGGATAAACAAAACCACGTAGTCGAGCGTCCGGTCTTCGGTCTTGATGTAATCGCGCTTGGTGATTTCCTTCACGCGATTGCGCACGTCCTTGAGAAATTCCGCTTTAAAGCGGTCGCGTTCTTCATCCGCGCCGGCGTTCACCATCCGGAGATAGTTGTCGAGCGGAAATTTGACGTCCATGTTGAAGGTATGGCCGTCGGGGAGCAGAAAGGTGAAATCGGGCCGGCTCGCGGAGTGGTCCTGCGTGCGGTTGCGCTTGTACTGGACGTTCTCGACCATTCCCGCCGCGCGCAGGATGTCTTCGGCCATCCGCTCCCCCCACTGCCCGCGGGTCCGGGGATTGGAAAGCGCGGAATTGAGCTTCTCCGTGGTGGCCTGAAGCGCGTCGGTGCTCGCCGAGGTTTTTCGCAGCTGCTCCTCGAGCGAACCATATTTCCGGGAGCGGTCCTTCTCGAAGCCGCGCACCAGCGATTCGTATTCCTTCAGGCGTTCCTGCAGGTTCGAGACCGTCGTTTCGACGGCCCGCCGCTGCTCTTCGAGCGACGAGGCGGCCTTGACGCCTTGGGTCTCTAAACGGCTTTCGGCGAGCCTGAGAAACTGCTCGGTCGCGCGGTCGATCACTTCGGCGGAGACGCTCGCAAACTGCCCCTTCATCGTTTCGCGGTCCTGGATCAAGCGAGCGTCCTCGTTTTTCTTCATCGAGAAGAGAAGCGCGTAGACGCCGAGAGCCCCGAGCAAAGCCCCGACGACGGCGGCCGCGACGATGACGGCGGCGGCGTCCGCGCTCACGCGCGTCCCCGCTTGAGCAGCATCTGCAGCTCGGAGAGAGTCAAGCGCCCGTTCTTGCAGGTCTTCCCCGCGTCGAGATAGAGCCGCAGCTTGGCCAAAAAGTCCTCCCAGCGGGCGCGAAATTCATCGAGCAGCGCGCGCTTTGACGCGGCGCCGGAAAAACCGGCGTGCACCAAGGTCAGCGTACTCCCCATCCGGCGCGGGCGTTCCTCGATGAAGACCGAAACCAAAGGCGGCACGCCGGAAGGCCGGGTGCGGTCGTCCCACAACCACGCGACCTTGCACGCCCGCTCCAAATCCACGAAGACGCCGCTGGCCTCGCAGGGCTCGACCCCGTCCGCCTTGGGCCACACGATGCGCATCCGACCCATGCTCCGGGCGTCGGTTTCAGCCCGGTCCGCCAACCAGACGCACAATTCCCGGGCCGATGTCAGCGCGCGATACGCGTCCACCGGCGCGGCCCGCATCGAAAGGACCACCCGGACATCTTGTTTTGAGGAAGAGGCGCGCGATCGGGCGGGAGCTTGGGAGGTCATAGGGGGTTCCATTTTACCAAATGGCGACAAAATAGGGGGGCTGGGTCCTAGGGCCCAAATTTCGGCGGGGCAGGCCTACGCTCGAATCCGGGTAAAAAAGCCCTGGAGGGTTTCTGAACCCTCTTCCATAATATCATCGCATGTCGCTTTCTTTCCGAAAAACAATAGCGATTACGCTCGCGGCCGCCCTGATCGCGCTGGCGCCGGGCGTCGAACCGTATCGCCTTCTCGCCGGAGTGACGGGGCCGGTTCCCAAATCCGTGGGCTCGCAGCCCGTCGGAACCACGGGCAACGCGGTTCAAAATGCCGGAACGGCGGAAAATTCGTTGTCGGTCGGCGCAGATGTCGGCCCGCTTGCCATTCAAAGCGCGCTGCCCGGAGCCGGGAATGTCGTTCTTTCGCAGATTGAAAATACACCCTCGGCCGCCGCCGCGCAGCGGACGGCTCCCGCGATCACTCCCGAAGCGGCCCGGACCCTCGCGCCCGGCCGCGCGGCGCCGTCCCGCTCCGCTCCCGCTCGCGCGGAAGCGGCGCCTGAGGAAACCGCCGCTCCCGCTGAATTCGACGCGCCCACCGCCGAGGACGCGCGAAAGGCGGGCACCACCGTCAAGCGCGCCGTCACCGCCGTCGCCGAGATGGCGCAGAGCGCGCCCGTCAAGGAGATCCGTTCCGGCGAAAACCTGACCGCCGCGCTCTCAACTTTATTCACCCGGCAACGCGCCGCCGGAGGAGTCGAAGCCCCGGTTTCCAACACCGCACGCGCCGGACGGCTCGCCCCGGGCAAGGTGCTGCTGCAGCGTCCCGGACAAACCGTCAACGGAGCGGATGAATCCAAAGAGACCTCGGCCAACGACGCCATCGAGCAGGCGTTCAACGCCGCGTCTCCTCCGGTACAAGCCGAAGGGAAGCAAGCCGAAGCCCCCCGCTTCCTGAAATCCCCAGCGCAATGGCTCAAGGCCAAGAGCGGCAAGGCGTTGGAATCCTTCGCGGACCCGAAACTCTGGACCGGGTCCGTCGTCGCCTTCATCGGCGGACTCGCGATCGCGCAAATCGCCCAGGAATTCTACGGGCAGAGCATGCCGCCGCTGATCAAGCTGGCGTTCGGCTCCTTCAGCGTCTACGCGTCGATGTCGATATTCAGAATCGTGGGCCGGACCGTCGGCAACGCGGTCGGCGGCGTTCTCCCCGAGATTTACGGGCTTAAGAAGGTTTATCTCGGCGCGGAGGTCGGACGGGCGCTCACCGTCGGCCTGCTCGTGGCGGGGCTGCTCACCGGGATGATCACGGCGGGCCCCGCAGGCTACGCGGCGTTCGCCGCGTTGATGGCGATCAACGGATTCTTCACCGGCATGACGATCACCGCGCACGCCTCGATTCCCCGACTCCTGCTCGGCAAGGATCAACGTCTGCTGGAAAGCTTCTACAACCTTTACCAATTCATCGTCGAATTCGCCGGCATCGGCGCGCCGATCCTCGCCGGATTCGTCATGAGCGCGACGGGGACCTTCGCCTGGACGCTCGGCGCCTACCCGGTGATCCTCGGCCTCGCGATCCTGTTCTTCGCGAAATTCCTGAAGCTCCCCTCCGACGCGGGCGTCCAACGACTCGAAGGGGCGAAACCCGAACGAAAAACCGTTGCTCAGGCGCTGAAGCTCGTCTGGACGCGGTTCCTGCAAGGCAAGAAAACCGTTCTCGGCCACAAAGCGCTGCGCACCGCCGCGTTCACCGACGCCGGCTACCTGATGCTCAACCTCTTCCTTTACGGCGCGATCGCCCCGGCCTTCGGCTTCTTCGTCGTCGGCCAGACGATGGACCCGAGCGTGCTGCTCGATTCCGCCGGTCAGATGACCACCGCCGCGGCCACCGCGGCGGGAGAGATTCAGGCCTGGACCGTCGGTCTCTACAGCGCGGGCAGCATGATCGGCGCGCTGCTCAACATGTGGGGCAACAGCCGCGTCCAAAAACGCGTCAAGAACGGCACGCTCTCCCGCGAAGACGCCGACGCGGCCGCGAAGCGCTCGACGCTGCGCTGGATGCTGCTCGGAGGACTGTCGCTCGCCGCGTTCTTGCCGATGATCGGGACGAACCTGACCCTCGCCTACACCGGCGCGTTCGTATTCGGCCTGCTCTCGGTGGTTCCGACGCTTAAGCTCAAGGGCCTGATCGGATCGCTCACCCCGGACGACCAGGTCAGCCCGGTCAACGGCTTCATCCAAATGGCCACCGGCGTGATGGCCTCGGTCGCGCTGATCGGCTTCAGTCAGATTTTCGACATCTTCACCACGGCGGCGGCCACGCCGTCGCAGACGGCCTTTATCGTGATGACCGCCGTGCTCGGCGTCTGGGGGCTTATGCTCCTCGGAGGCCGCGCCTTGCTCGCGCGCCAACTCGACATCCCGACCTGGAAGGTTCATCGCGCCGCGCCGGTGCTCCCGAAGGGCTTGGGTTGGCTTAAATTCCTCCCGGACCGCGCGCTGGGCGTTTTCTTCAGCGCGGAGAAGGCCGAACTCAAGAAACTCGACAAGAATCTCGCGCGGCTCGGCCTCCCGCCGGTGAAAACGCGCAAGGACGACGCTCCGTCCTCGCAGGATCGTCCGACCGTCGCGTTCTACGCGCCCGCCTCGGTCTACAAACTCGCGATCTCGCGAGAGGGCGGCCGCCAGGCGGCCGAGGACTTCCACCTCGTGCTCGATCCCTCGTGGGTGGATCAGCGCATCGACCCCGACGGCACGCGCGTGAATTTCGTGCGCAAGGCCGTCAAATTCGACGCCGACGGCCGACAGGCGACGATCGTCACCTACAAGCATCCCCGCCGCGTGCGCGCCGACGCGAACTACTTCACGCCCGGATCCAACGACCGCTCCGACGGGCTGCCGCTCCAGCGCGGCGCCAAGCACCGGATGTCGAGCTCGGTGGAACTCGAGCAGGTCACCAACGACAAGTTTTTGACCGGGCTGATGATCGCGGCGCAAAGCGAGGCCGAAGGCGACGCCGCCGAACAATCGGTCCCGATACGCCTGAGCCTGCTGCTCTCCGAGCATCCGCGCCGCGAATCCCTCGCTGAATTCTCCAAAACCTGGGATGCGAAAACGCAAAGCGCGGCCCCGCTGGAAGACGACGCCGCCGCGCTGCGAGCGACGATCGCGAAGCACCTGGAGGACAACGCGGCGGAGCTCGGAGACGTGGTCGTCGTAAAACCCTCGGGACCCCAGTGGCACTCGAGCCGCGGCGTCAAATTCTTCAAGACCTCGCAGGTCGATGACATCGTCGCCCACGTGATCGCGCTCAAAAACGACTCGATGATGACCCCCGACGGATCGGTGCTCATCGACCAGAGAATCGACTCCCCGCCGCTGTATTTCGAGTCCCGGCCCGCGTCCGCGCGCGCTCCTCCCGCGACCGAAGGGTCCCGCGTGTCGCGCGGCGACCGCATCGACGGAGACGTCCGGATCTCGATCCCCGGCCGCGCGACGATGGGATGGTCCGACAAAGAAGACATCAAAAAAGATTTCAACCTCCGCCTGTACGCGCAGCGCACGCCTTGGGGCGGGACCACGATCTCCGGCGTCTTCGTCCGCGCCGGCACCTACGGAGTTCCGGTGGTCGCCGAACCGGGGGGACCCGCGGAAAGCGAAAAGGCCGACCTTAAGAACGCCGCCGTCATCATGAGCTACGACGACGTGCTGTGGGCGATGAAGGAGCAGCACGGCTACACCGACGCCCAACTCGACGCCCTTTCCGACCGCATGGATCGGCTCGCGAAGAATACCCTGACCGCGCTGTGGAAGAACGAAGACGCGATGCGCGCGCGCGGTGAAATCCCCGAAGGCGCGCGGACCGATTTCATCGGACTCGACGTGATGCTGCACCGCAAGGGAGGCGAAATCATCCCGATGGTCATCGAGGTCAACGATCTCGACTCCGGCGGCCAGATGCAGCTCGACAAGTTCCACCCCGAGGACGAGGGTCGTCACTCGCGCGCGTGGATCCAGACGTTGCTGCAGGACGCCCGCCGCGACGCGCTCAAGGGCAAGCGCATCCTCATCGCCGGCGCCGGCTATAGAGGCAAGGAGTTCATCTTCCAACGCGCGAAGGCCTTGGGCGTGAAGGTCGTCCTCGTCGACTACCCCGATTCCTGGGCGGCCCAATACGCCGACGCTTACATCCCCGTCGACATGACCGACCGCGAAGCGGTGATCAAGACGGTGAAGGAAAAGCTGGCGGAACAAGGCCTTGACGGCAAGCTCGACGGAATCACCACTTTCTGGGAAGACGACGTTCCGACGATGGCGAAGCTCGGCGAGGAACTCGGACTCAAGACCTTCTCCTACGGCGCGGCCGTCATCGCGCGCAACAAGGCCGCGACCCGGGCGCAGCTCGCGAAGGCCGACGTCGAGAACACCCGCAGCGCGCGCGTTCAGAGCGAAGCGCAGCTCGAGAAGGCCATCGGGACCGTGGGCTTCCCGGCGATTCTCAAGCCCGCCTCCGGCGCGGAGGCGAAGTTCGTCTACGTGGTCGACAACGCGGCGAAGGCGCGTGAGGCCTACGCCAAGATCCTCAAGCAGGTCACCGCGGAACGCGCGACGGACCCCGCCTTCGACCCCGCCGCCGGCGTAATCTTCGACGAGTTCCTCGACGGCGACGAAGTCGACGTCGACATCGCCCTGGTCGACGGCAAACCGGTTTTCGAACCCTCGGTCACCGACAACTGGCCCACGAAGGAAGGCCGCTTCATCGCCACCGGCTCGAACCTGCCCAGCCGCCTGTCCGACGACAAGAAGCAGGCGCTTCGCGATCACGCGGTCAAGGCCGCGGTCGCCGTGGGTCTGACCGACGGGGTCTTTCATATCGAAGGGAAGATGACTTCGAAGGGCGAACCGCGCATCATCGAAACCAACGCCCGGCTCGGCGGCACCTACGTGGCCCAGTGGGTCGAAGCCGTCTGGGGAATCGATCTGGTCGAGGAAGCGCTGCACATCGCCGCCGGCATTCCGGGACGGCCCTTTAAGTCCGAAAAGCCCCGCACCCATTTGGACGGGATGTTCGGCTTCCCCGATAAGAGCGGCGTCATCGCCGAGATTCGCGGCGCAGACGCGATCCGCGGCGACAAGGGGCTCTTCGAATTCCGGACCTGGATGGGACCGGGCGACGCCGTCGTTTCCCAGGAAGAAGGCGGCAACCACCGCGTCGGCATGCTGACGGGAATGGGGCGAACCGCCGACGAAGCCCGCGCGAACCGCGAGCGGCTCAGCGCGAAGGTCGATGTCGTCATCACCGCCGCCGAAAAGAAGGTCGACTCCGACCGCGGCCCCCCCGCCGATCCCGACGCGCCCGAAGGCTCCGACGCTTGGCTCAAATCCCGCATCAACCCCAGCCCCCGCGGCCTCAATTTCGCGAAGTTCCTCCCGGGCGAGTGGAAGCCCGAATACGAAGCCCGCGTCAAAGCCCTCGGCGCCGACGTCATCGACATCCGTCACCCGAACCGCGCCCTGCTCGACGAGAATGCGCAGGCCGACGGCTGGGACCTAAAACCCCGGTGGGTGCGCTGGGTGCGGCCGGCCACGACCGAAGACGAGTTCCTCAACGGTCTGAGCTCCAAATCACGCAGAAGCCTGTCCAAGCGCCTGCGCCGGGCACGCGACGCCGAGGAGAAGGGCGACCTGAAGGTCGAAATGAAGCGCATGACTCAGGCCGATTTCGACGAATGGTATCCGCTTTACAAGAAATACGTCGTCGGCAAGGCCGGCGGCACCGAACACGTCAATCCCGAATGGGCGCGCAAGCAGCTCGAAGCGGCTAAGGTCGAGTGGCACGGCGTTTGGTACCGCAACGCCGCCGGCGAGATGATCGGCGGAATGATTCTCGCGCCGCTGCCCGGCCGCGGCTACGTCTCGATGGGCTACGCCGCCTACAACGAAGAGGCGAAGAAGCTCGAGCTCTCCTACATCTCGGCGTTCAAAGGCATGGCGCTCGCCGTGGAAAAGGGGATGAAGCTCGTCAGCGCCGGAGCCGACACGAACCTCTACGGCTACGACTACAGTCTCGGGCTTCTCGGCTACAAGGCGCAGATCCAGATGATCCCGCACCCCGAGGAACCCTTCTCGCTGTTTAAAGTCCTCAACCCCGAGAAACTCGGCGGAGACGTCGACCATGCCGGCAAGCGGCCCGGCTACTACTACTTCCGCGTGAAGCGGGACTCGGAGTACGCCAAGCGCTACCTCGCGCTCAACGACGAACAGCGCGCCGCGGTCGAGGGCTACGATTTGATGGGAGGCGCCTTCTTCTCCAAAGAAGCCGACTCGTCCGAGGCGATGATCGAAGGCGTGCAGTATTACTTCGACGACGAGAAGATCCCCACCCCGCAGGGCGTCGAAACCGTGCGGGTCCCGCTCGGCGGGAATTCCTAAAAAGAACGGCGAAGTTTACGCGCCTCCACGCTGAAAATGGAATCCCGAAGGGATTCATCGAATTGCATGCAGGCGCGTGATGCGCGGGAGCGGCCGTTCCGTGCCGTTGGAGCTCGCGGTTTTGCGAAGCAAAACCGTGAGCGGCGCGCCCGAGGCGCGTAAACTTCGCCGTTACGATTTAACCGCGGGCCCGCCGGGCCCGTCCTTGAGCGCCTTGAAGGTGTTGACCAGGTGATTGAAACGGTCGGCGTACTTCGCGTAGCCTCCGGCGGTCGCCGGATAGATGATCACGTAAAAACCGTTGTCCATCGGGAGTACCGCGTAGGCGTGCTCGCGGAGCACGACCGTCTCCTTGCCTCCGCGCTCGGTCGAGACGCCGTAGCGCTCGCCCTTCTCGGCCGGCTTCGGAGAGACCACGACAAAATGCTTGCCGCGCCAGCCGGAGATCGAAACTTCCTGGACCTCCGTTTTCATGAAGCGCTCGCGCCCGTAAACCTCGCGAAGAGTCGTGGCGATGTAATCGTCGGCCGAATAATAGGTCTCGCTCAGTCCCATGCGCATCCGGTGCGTCGCCGCGGTCTTGTACCAACGGACGCTCAAAGAGGGAACCCCCCGGTAGAAATCCGGTTCGAACGGACCGACGAAATTATAGGAGTAGAAGTCGTTTCCCTGACGGTCGAGATAGACGCTCCAACCGTAGGGAACCTGGATGGCGATGTCCCCCGCTTCCGATCGGTAGCGGATATACTTCGGGGGCTTGCAGCCTACGATCAGTAACGCGCCGATCACAATGGCGAAGCCCGCTCGAGTCATCGAAAAGTGTTTCATTTTGCGGCAGTTGCGATTATACCAGGGAAGCAAAATCCCGTCCAGCCGCAGGCGGGTCACCCGCCCGCCGCCCAAGAATCCGCCCACGGGCGACAATACTCCCCGCAAGGGTAGTACGGAGGGCGGTCCGAACCGGCAGGCATGCGGCCTTCCAGCCAACGCGCGCGCGCGTCCTCCCCCTCCGACGCGAGCACGCGGGAGAGGCGATGCAGCGCCGGGGAGTAAAACGGATTGATCGCGAGCGCGCGCTTAAGCGTCTCGAGGGCCCCCGCCTTGTCTTCCCGATGCGCCTTCAAATCGGCGAGATTGACCAAGGCGCTCGTGGATTCGGGATAGAGCTCGAGCGCGGCGAGCAAGGCTTTCTCGGCGCCCGCGAAATCCTCGCGCAGGAATAAAGAAAAGGCTTCCTGCTCCAACGCGGCCGCGCTCGCGTCGAAAACGGACAAGCGCGCCAGCAGCGCCTCGCGGGTCCGCGCGTGCTGCTCCCGGCGGCCGGCCGTCACCTGAGCGGCGAGAGCCGCCCAGCGCTCCGAGTCGGGCCAATCCCGCCGAGCCTCGGCCAACGACGCCGCGGCCGCGCTCGCGTCTCCGATCTCGAAAAAAAGCCGGATCTGATCGGCCGAGGCGGCCTCGCTGCGAGGGCCCGAGCGGATTTTCCCCAGCCACGCGATTTTCTCGGGGAACCGCTTCTCATACTCGGTGCCCGCCACCGAACGCGCGTGATACCGCGCGTTCCCGTCGGACGGGTCGATCGCATAGGCCTCGGCGAGCGCGTTGAGGTCTCCATGAGCGTGATAGCGCCGCAGCGCGCGCGCCGCGGCGAACCGCCTTTCGTCCCCGAAGAGGTTTTCCTGCATCAAGGAAAATGAAAGCCCCGGACCGCGGGGACGCGCCAACGCGAGCCGCTGAAAGCGCGGCAGATCGTCGGTGTCGAGCGGCCCCTTTCCGCCGTACGCGGCGAGCCTCTCTTCTCCGGCGACGAAGAAATCGGCGAAATCCTCGGCCTTCGCAATTTGATACCGCTCGGCCTCGAGTTCCGCGGAGGCCCGGTCCAGCCGCGCCTGCAGCGCGGCGGGATCGATTTTCAGCGGGCCGGGAGTCGCTACGAGCATCGACTGACCCGATCCCGGAACATTCCACAGCGACGCGTGCGGAAACACCGCCATAAAGGTG